>OLGD01001462.1_pt1 | contig 34997 bp, 34 predicted proteins | sample 1605311 | NCBI WGS metagenome assembly OLGD01 (sample SAMEA3888917, study PRJEB22519) | human gut metagenome | biome: human gut; feature: human-associated habitat; material: faeces | place: Denmark | collected 2010
TTCGCGGCGCAGTCCCCTGAGCGGTCTTTCTTTTTCCCTCTTTTTCTTTCTCCGAAGAAAGAAAAAGAGGTTTGAGGCGGCGACGCAGTCATAAAATCTCTGTCACCAAAGCAAAACCCGACAATCCCCCGAATAATAATGTTCAATCCCTCCCGCACCGAAGAAAAGCAAACTGTAAAAAACGCTGATTTTTCACCCATCCCCCCATACCCCTTGACAAATATTTGCCCGCGGTGCTATAATATATTGTGTTTTGTATAAAAATCATTATACGAAGCGACAAACAAATTTCAAAGAAAAGGAGGTGCGGTATGCCAACCTTTAATCAGCTCGTCAAGCACGGCCGCTCGGAGAAGGTGTACAAGTCCAAGGCACCTGTGCTTCAGCACGGATTCAACACCCTCACAAACAAGCAGACCGACCTGAGCGCTCCTCAGAAGAGAGGCGTTTGCACAAAGGTCACCACGACCAGCCCGAAGAAGCCTAACTCTGCGCTCCGTAAGATCGCAAGGGTCAGACTGACAAACGGACTTGAGGCCACGACCTACATTCCCGGAATCGGTCATAACCTTCAGGAACACTCCGTTGTTCTTATCCGCGGAGGAAGAGTCCGTGACCTGCCCGGTGTGCGTTATCACATCATTCGCGGAACCCTTGACGCACAGGGCGTTGCAAACCGTAAGCAGGGCCGTTCCAAGTACGGCGCAAAGAGAGGAAAGAAGTAATTCTTTTCTGTCAAGTCCTCACCGGCGGAAGGTGATATTGTCTGCCGGAGAGATCGTTTGTTTGTCGAATCGGAGTGAAATATTCCCGGCGTCCTGCCGATAAAATATTGTCCCCGGTATCTGACAGCGCACAAACGAAGAAAATTTTCGAGTACCTGTGATATCATATTTTTAATGAAGGAGGGAAGTACAGTGCCGAGAAGAGGTCAGATATCAAAAAGAGATGTGCTGCCGGATCCGCTTTACAATTCCAAGCTCGTAACAAAGCTCGTGAACAACGTAATGTATGACGGAAAAAAGGGCGTTGCACAGAAAATAGTCTATGACGCATTCAAGGTAGTTGAGGAGAAGTCCGGAAAGGGCGCTCTCGAGGCGTTCACCGCTGCTCTCGACAACATCATGCCTGTCCTTGAGGTCAAGGCAAGACGTGTCGGAGGCTCGACTTATCAGGTTCCGATGGAGGTCCGTGCCGAGAGAAGGCAGACCCTCGGTCTCCGCTGGCTCGTGTCCTATGCAAGGACCCGTGGCGAAAAGACCATGGCTGACAAGCTTGCCGGAGAGATCGTTGACGCGGTCAACGGAACCGGCGGAGCAGTCAAGAAGCGTGAAGAGACACACAGAATGGCGGAAGCAAACAAGGCGTTCGCCCACTACAAATATTGATTTCATCATTCCCGGTCAGACCGGGAACAGTAGCAGTTTAAGGAGAATTCCATGCCGAGAGAATACCCATTGGAAAGAACCAGAAACATCGGTATCATGGCGCATATCGACGCGGGTAAAACCACCACGACCGAGAGGATCCTGTTCTATACGGGAATCAATCACAAGATCGGTGAGACCCACGAAGGTACGGCAACGATGGACTGGATGGCGCAGGAGCAGGAGAGAGGTATCACCATAACTTCCGCCGCCACCACCTGTTTCTGGGCTCCGACACAGTTCCACGGCGATAAAGCCAAGGCAAAGGAAAACACCTACCGGATAAACATCATCGACACTCCCGGACACGTCGACTTCACTGTTGAGGTCGAGCGTTCCCTGCGTGTTCTTGACGGTTCGGTAACGGTTTTCTGCGCAAAGGGCGGTGTCGAGCCGCAGTCTGAAACCGTATGGCGTCAGGCTGACCAATACGGCGTACCCCGTATGGCGTACGTCAATAAGATGGATATCATGGGCGCAAACTTCTACCGTGTCATCGACATGATGAAGTCGCGTCTCAAAACCCATCCCGTGCCGATCCAGCTTCCGATCGGCGCCGAGGATACCTTCAGAGGTATCATCGACCTTATGAATATGGAAGCCGACGTATATTACGACGATATGGGCAAGGACATGAGAGTCGAGCCCATTCCGGAGGATATGCGCGAAAAGGCTGAAGAGTACCACGCCCAGATGGTCGAGGCTATCGCCGAGACCGACGAGGCACTTTTCGAAAAGTACTGCGAGGGAGAGGAGCTGTCGGTTGCCGAGCTTAAGGCTGCCCTCAGAAAAGCCACCATAAACAACCTGCTTGTTCCGGTTGTCTGCGGTACTTCTTATAAGAACAAGGGAGTTCAGAAGCTCCTCGACGCGATCATCGATTATATGCCCGCGCCGATCGACATCCCCGCTATCAAGGGCATAAACCCCGATACCGAGGAGGAGGACGTCCGTCATGCAAGCGACGAAGAGCCTTTCGCGGCTCTCGCGTTCAAGATCATGACCGACCCGTTCGTCGGAAAGCTCTGCTTCTTCCGCGTTTACTCGGGCACGATCGAAGCCGGTTCCACGGCTTACAACCCCGAAAAGCGCTCAAGAGAGCGTTTCGGACGCATCCTTCAGATGCACGCCAATGAGAGAAAGGATATCGACAAGGTCTATGCCGGCGATATCGCTGCCATCATAGGCACAAAGACCACAACGACCGGCGACACGCTCTGCGACGAAAGCCATCCCATCATCCTTGAGCAGATGGTATTCCCGGACCCTGTCATAAACGTTGCAATAGAGCCGAAGACCAAGGCAGGTCAGGAAAAGATGGGTATCGCCCTCGCGAAGCTCGCAGAGGAAGACCCGACATTCCGTACCTACACCAACGAGGAAACCGGACAGACCATCATCGCAGGTATGGGTGAGCTTCACCTTGAAATCATCGTTGACCGTCTGCTCCGCGAATTCAAGGTCGAGGCAAACGTCGGTGCACCGCAGGTGTCCTACAAGGAGACCATCCGCAAGGAGGCTACCACCGATATGAAATATGCCCGTCAGTCCGGAGGTAAGGGTCAGTACGGTCACGTCAAGATCACCATCTCTCCGAACGAGCCGGGCAAGGGCTACGAATTCATCAACAGCGTCGTCGGCGGCGCGATCCCGAAGGAATATATCCCCGCGGTCGATGCCGGTATCCAGGGCGCAATGCAGACCGGTGTCGTCGCCGGCTACAATGTCGTTGACGTAAAGGTCAACCTGTTCGACGGTTCGTACCATGAAGTCGACTCTTCCGAAATGGCATTCAAGATCGCCGGTTCAATGGCGTTCAAGGATGCAATGAAGAAGGCAGATCCGGTTCTTACCGAGCCGATCATGAAGGTCGTTGTCGTCACCCCCGACGATTATATGGGTGATGTCATCGGCGATATCAGCTCCCGCCGCGGTTCGATCCAGTCCATGGAGCCTGTCGCAGGTGCTCAGCAGATAACAGCTTTCGTCCCGCTTGCCGAAATGTTCGGCTATGCTACCGAGCTCCGTTCGAGAACTCAGGGACGCGGACAGTATTCGATGGAGCCCAGCCACTTCGCTGAGGTCCCGAAGTCCATTCAGGAAAAAATCATCGCCGGCAGAAAATAATGCCGCCGGTCATGATATAAAAACAAGTAATTATTTTTACGGAGGATAAAAACTATGGCAAAGGCTAAATTCGAAAGAACAAAACCCCACGTCAATATCGGTACCATCGGTCACGTCGACCACGGCAAGACCACCCTTACCGCCGCGATCACGAAGTATCTTTCTCTCGGAAACGGAAACATCGAGTTCATGGCATACGACCAGATCGATAACGCTCCCGAAGAGAGAGCACGCGGAATCACAATCAATACCCGTCACGTTGAGTACGAGACCGCAAAACGTCACTACGCTCATGTCGACTGCCCCGGACACGCCGACTATATCAAGAACATGATCACCGGTGCGGCTCAGATGGACGGCGCTATCCTTGTCGTCGCCGCTTCCGACGGTCCTCTTCAGCAGACCCGCGAGCACGTCCTGCTCGCCCGTCAGGTTGAGGTTCCCGCAATGGTCGTCTTCATGAACAAGACCGACCTCGTTGACGACGAAGAGCTCCTCGACCTCGTCGAGATGGAGATCCGTGATCTTCTCAGCTCCTACGACTTCGACGGTGACAATGTGCCGATCATCCGCGGTTCCGCAAGAGCTGCTCTTGAGTCCGCCAGCACCGACCCGAACGATCCCGTCTATACTCCTATCAAGGAACTTATGGACGCCGTTGACGAGTATATTCCTACTCCCGCAAGAAACGACGATATGCCCTTCCTTATGCCTGTCGAGGACGTCTTCTCCATCTCCGGCCGCGGTACTGTTGCTACCGGCCGTGTTGAGAGAGGCACCGTCAAGGTCGGCGACGTAGTTGAGATCGTCGGTCTCTCCACCGAAAAGAAGTCCACCACCATCACCGGTGTCGAGATGTTCCATAAGCTCCTCGACTTCGCTGAGGCAGGCGACAATATCGGCGCTCTGCTCCGCGGCATTGCAAAGAACGAGATCGAAAGAGGTCAGGTCCTCTGCAAGCCCGGAAGCATTCATCCGCACACCAAGTTCAAGGGCAACGTTTACGTCCTTACCGAGAAGGAAGGCGGACGTTCCAAGCCCTTCTTCCCCGGCTACCGTCCTCAGTTCTACTTCAGAACCACCGACGTTACCGGTACCATCTCCCTCCCCGCTGATGTCGAAATGTGCCGCCCGGGTGACAACGTCGTTATGGATGTTGAGCTTATCACCCCCGTCGCTATCGAAAAGGGTCTCCGCTTCGCTATTCGCGAGGGCGGCAGAACCGTCGGCTCCGGCGTCGTTACCGAGATCGAGGCTTAATTATTAATTAATCCTTAACCCGCTCATCCCATCCCGTTAAGGCGATGGGATGAGCTTTTTGAAGGGGAGAGGAACGTCTTCCTTCTTTGAAAGAAGGAAGCGAAGAAGCAACTATAAAAGGATTTTTTCGATGCGTACAGTGGGGCAGTCAGCATAAAAGCCGCAAACCTCACAATTCCCTCGAAACAATATCTCTGTCGCTTCAATTCCCTTTCCTTTCAGTACGCTTCTTTGCTTCTTTCTTTCAAAGAAAGAAGAAAAAAATAAAAAAACTAAAATTCTTTGGGGCGCGGTGGAAGTCCGCACCGGCGGTGACAGTCCGCGAACACTTGAGAGAGTGCCGAATGAGTGGAAATCTCATACCGACGGTAATTGCAGAAAAATCTGCATAAGTCCGGATGGAAAAAGAAAGCGATGCTTTGCGCCCTTTTTGGGAGCAGAGCTTTTTTCTTCCCCTCGGGAAAAGAGGAAAACATGACAAACCGGAAATATAATGAGAGAATGAGGCTTCTGACGCTTACCGCAATGTTCTGCGCCATTGCATATGTCGTGATGTTCGTGCTGAAGATATCGGGGATCGGCGGATTTCTGACCTTCGACGTCAAGGACGCAATCATCGCGGCGGCGGCAATGCTGCTGGGACCTGCGGCGGGAGCGGTGATATCGTTCATTGTCGCCCTGCTTGAGATGGTAACGGTCAGCACAACGGGGATCTGGGGCGCGATCATGAATTTCGTGTCAAGCGCCGCCTTTGCCGTCACCGCATCGGCAGTCTATAATTACGCGCCGAAAATAAAAAAGACCGTAACCGGCGCATGGTGCGGGCTCGGAGTCTCGATAATCGGAACGACGGTTGTAATGCTCGGCATGAATCTTATCATAACGCCGATATATACTCATATGCCGACCGAGGCGGTTGCCGGGATGATAGCGCCGCTGCTCCTGCCGTTCAACCTGATAAAATGCGTTCTGAACGCCGCGCTGGTCATGATCATATATAAGCCGATCTCGCTCACCCTCAGAAAAAGCGGATTTTTCGCCGCTTCCGGCGGAGCGGAGAAAAAGGAAACGTATTTCAGCAAGCTCACCCTTTTGGTGTTCCTGATAAGCGCCGCTGTTGCCGCTGTCTGCGTCGTTCTGCTTATCAGGGTCTTCGGCGGACATTTCAATGTTTTCGGCTGACCGGACGGGCAATTTTTTCGAAAAAGCCCTTGACTTGATGCGGTCAGATGATTATAATTGATAGTATAGTGACCGCAGGAAATGCGGCCACAAGAAAGGAATGTGTATCATGGGAAAATTCGTCATCAAGAAAACAAACACCGGCTACACCTTCAGCCTCAAGGCTGGCAACGGTGAGGTCATCTGCACCGGCGGAGAGGTGTTCAACACCCTTGCGAGCTGCCAGAACAGCATCGAGAGCGTGAGAAAGAGTGCTGCTACCGCAAACATCGAGGATCAAACCGTCGAGGGCTACGAAAAGCAGGTTCACCCGAAGTTCGAGATCTACCTCGACAAAAAGGGCGAGTTCCGCTTCCGTCTCAAGGCAAGAAACGGCGAGCCGATAGCGGCAAGCGAAGGCTACACCGCAAAGGCGGGCTGCAAAAACGGCATCGAAAGCGTTATCAGAAACGCCGCAGACTCCGATGTCGTGCTTCCCGAGGAATAATTCCGACAGCTTACGAAAAACAACGGAACATATCAAACGACCGCAGCCCGGTTATGGGTGCGGTCGTTTTTTTGTGCAGCCGTGGGACCCTCTTTGCTCTGCGGGGAACCGGCTGTCGGTTCAGTATTTACGGGGTGCGGTCAGTTTTTGTTCTTCCCGATCTTCCTCTGCACCGCCTTTATGATCTCGACAAGCGGAATTATCGAGAAGGCAAGGGCAAGGGCAACAAGATACTCCTTCAGGTCGATGGATTCAAAGCCGAACAGTCCGCTGAGCGCGGGGATGAAGATGACGGCGGAGGTGAGAAGGAGGGAGAGTATCATCGTTCCGAACAGAAGCATATTGTGTGTCCTGAGACGGAAGATGGAGTCATGCGAACGCATATTGTACGCATGGAATATCTCTGCCATCGACATTGCAAGGAACGCCATTGTGATGCCGTCGGCGCTCTCGGCTATCTCCCACACGCCTGCCTCCATGCGGTGACCGATGAAGTACGCGGCGAGGGTGATTATCGATATCAGGACGCCCTGATAAAAGACGTTGAAGCCCATGCCGCCGGCAAAGATTCCCTCGTTGCTCTTTCTCGGCTTGCGGGTCATGATATCCGGCTCTGCCTTCTCGGCTCCGAGTGCAAGCGCGGGAAGCGAGTCGGTCACAAGGTTGATGAACAGGATGTGCGGCGGCTTGAGGATCGTGAATCCGAAGAGCGTCGCAACAAATATGCTTATGACCTCGCTGAGGTTGGACGAGAGCAGGAACTGAATGCACTTGCAGATGTTGTCATAGATCCTTCTGCCCTCCGCGACCGCGCTGACGATCGTTGCAAAGTTGTCGTCGGCAAGGATCATGTCGGCAACGTTCTTTGTGACGTCGGTTCCGGTGATGCCCATGCCGACACCGATGTCGGCGTTCTTTATCGAGGGTGCGTCGTTGACTCCGTCGCCGGTCATTGCGGTTACGCAGCCGCGGGCGCGCCATGCGTTGACGATTTTCACCTTATGCTCCGGCTGAACGCGGGCATATACGGAATATTTCGTGACAAGGTCTTTGAACTCCTCGTCGCTGTACTTATCTATTTCGGCGCCGGTTATCGCCTCAGATTCATCCTTTATGATGCCGAGGGTCTTTGCGATGGCAACGGCGGTGTCCTTATGGTCGCCGGTTATCATGACCGGGCGGACGCCTGCCTTCACGCACTCGGCAACGGCGGCGGTGACCTCCGGACGGACAGGGTCTATCATTCCGACAAGCCCGATAAGGGTCATGTCATGCTCAAGCGCCTCCGGGCTGTAATCGGACGGGGCTGAGCCGTATTTTCTGTATGCGCAGGCAAGGACGCGGAGAGCCTTTGTGGCAAACGCGGTGTTCTGCGCAAGGATCTCCTTCTTATATGCCTCGGTGAGCGGCACCTCACTGCCGTTTACCAGCACCTTTGAGCAGCGGGCAACTATCTCGTCGGGCGCGCCCTTTGTATACTGGATTATTCCGCTCCTGCCGCTGTGGACGGTGGACATCATTTTTCTCATCGAATCAAACGGAGCCTCGCCGATTCTCGGAAATTCGTCGGTGATCTCCGGCTTTTTCAGTCCGAGCGAGGATGCGTAATTGACAAGCGCGCATTCCGTAGGCTCGCCGACGGCATTTCCGCTGTCATCAGGCTCTGCGTCGGAGCAGAGCGACATTCCGAGGGCAAGGAGCTTTTCGTCGCCGCCCCAGTGGTCAACGACGGTCATTTTGTTCTGCGTCAGGGTTCCGGTCTTGTCGGAGCAGATTATCTGGGTACATCCGAGAGTCTCGACCGCGGTCAGGCGGCGGATTATCGCGTTCTGCTTCGACATTTTCGTCACGCCCATCGAAAGGACTATCGTGACGACGGCAACAAGTCCCTCCGGTATCGCCGCAACCGCAAGGCTGACGGCAAGCATGAAGGTATTGAGCACGCTTTCGGTGTCGAATCTGCCGTTTCTTATCAGGCTGAACACGAACATGAACACGCAGATACCGAGCACCAGCTTTGTGAGTATCCCGCTGAGCTGGGACAGCTTTTTCTGGAGCGGGGTCTGTCCTTCCTCCGCCTCGGTTATGGCGGTGGCGATCTTGCCCATTTCGGTATTCATTCCGGTGCCGGTCACGACCATTCTGCCGCGTCCGTAGACGGCAACGCTGCCCATGTAGCACATATTTTTTCTGTCGCCGAGAGGAATGTCGCCGTTGTCGGCGGATTTAAGGACGCGGTCGGTCTTTTCCGCAGGAACGGATTCTCCGGTAAGTGCGGCCTCCTCTATCTTGAGGCTTGCAGCCTCTATTATTCTTCCGTCTGCGGGGACAGCGTCTCCGGCTTCGAGAATGACGATATCTCCGGGGACAAGCTCCTCGCTCTTCACCGTCATGTGTTTTCCGTCGCGGATGACCTTTGAGGTGGCAGCCGCCATTTCCCTGAGCGCGTCGATGGCTTTTTCCGCCTTGCTCTCCTGAACAACGCCGAGAACGGTGTTTATGACAACGACCGCCAGGATGACGAACACGTCGGTCGGCATTTCGTGCTGTATTGCCGAGGTTACGGCAGACACGACCGCCGCGCCGATAAGGATAAGCACCATCGGATCGGCTATCTGGGCGATGAGCCGTTTGAACAGCGATGTCTTTTTGCCTTCAGCCAGCTTGTTCTTTCCGTTCAGCTCCAGCCGCTTCTCCGCCTCGGAGGAACCGAGACCGTGGTCCGGCGCGGTACCGAGCTCTTCAAGAACCGCTTCCTTTTCCGTTAGGTATTGCTTCATTTGGGTTAAACCCTTCCTTTCTTGTTTCCGTACTCCGCGCAAAAAAATAAACGAGCAGCGCACGGCAAAATAACCCGTACACAGTCTCGTTCTTTAATTCAAGCCAAACGGGCACTTCCCCGTGAGATGTTGACTTGACACGCATTTCATACGCAAACTACTCCCTATGTCCCTTTTATATTAACATATTTACGCGCGGTTGTCAAGGGTTATGACGGATTTTTTTCGCCGCCGGAACATACCCGTCCGCAATCGGGGGATATGTTCCGTATTGACATTGCACGGCGCACTGTGATATAATATCCGAAGGGCTTTATCCCCTGACAAAATCGCCGACGGCGGCGGAGACCGCGTTTTTCAGATCCTCCGGAGAGATTATCAGCTGAACGCCTCTCTGACCGGCGCTGACGTATATCCTATCATGCGAAAAAGCCGAGGAATCGATGAACGTCGGGTATTTTTTCTTCATCCCGACGGGAGAACAGCCGCCCCTTATATACCCGGTCAGCGGAAGAAGCTCGTTTACGTGTATCATTTCGACCCTCTTGTCACCTGCGGCGGCGGCACACCTTTTAAGGTCAAGCTCCTTCGCGGCGGGGATAACAAAGACGTTTATCCCGGTCTTTTCCCCTCTGACAACAAGCGTCTTGTACACCACCGAGACGTCAACTCCCACCGTCTCTGCAAGATGGACTCCGCTGAGGTCGTTTTCATCCACCTCATATTCCGCGGTTTCGTATTTTATCTTCTGCGTGTCAAGCAGGCGCATTGCATTGGTTCTTATCGCTTTGGATTTCATCTTCTGTTTTCCTTTCTGATATACGGATATACGGGGCGCTGCCCCGGACCCCGCTCAGGGGACTTTTTGAAAAAAGTCCCCTGAGAACCCTCAAAAACTTTTATGAAAAAGGGTATTATCGGGTGCTTTGCCTTTTGCGTCAGTGCTGCTGCCGGCTTTGATCCGGAGAGGCGGGGCGCTGCCCCGAACCCCGCTCAAGGGACTTTTTGAAAAAAGTCCCCTGAGAACCCTCAAAAACTTTTATAAAAAAGGGGTATTATCGGGTGCTGTGTGTGCAGAGCCCGGATATAGCTTCCGCAACTATTTTACTGCCGTCTGCGGTATTTGTCAAGCACGGACGGCAGACGAACCGTAAAAAAAACGACAAAAACGAAAGGATGCCCCTTGGGGCTGCAAGCATATGAGAATATCGGCATCAGGACTTTTCCGCGGGAAGCGTTCCCGTTTTTTGACTGTTCTTATCTCTGCGGCGGCGGTAACGGCGGCGGCTGTCATAGTCTGCGGGGTGTTGCTGTTCCTCCGCGAACGGGACTTTGCCGCCTCATCCGAGCGGGACTTTGTCAGATCGGTGATATCGTCGCACAGAGAAGAGCTCGACGGAATGCTGACCGGGTACATAAACGAAAACATCACGGGGTACGAGGACAGGGATACGGTTCTGAAGGAGCTTCTCGGCTTCACTCCGGAGACGCTTTCGTACATCCGCACGGAAAACAGCACCGACTCTGCGCCGGAGTATGATATCTGCCATGAGGACAGGCACATCCTGACGGTGACGCTGAGCCGCGGAAAGAGCTTTTCCGGCTTTGACAGCTGGAGCGTCTCGGATATATCGCTCCCCGCCGACGGAGGACCGGCATATCCCGTGACCGTCAGCGTACCGCACGGTGCGGTTCTGACGGTGAACGGCAAAACAGCGGCTTCCGCCCCGGAGAAAACGGCATACTCTGCCCTTACCGTATTCGAGGAGGGGCTTTCAGACGAATACTGCTGCGACAGCTATGCTCTCGGACGGTTTTTCGGGGCTCCCGACGTTGCGGCAGAGCTTGACGGCACATGGCTCGGCCCTCCGCAGGGCAGCGGCGGAACACTTTCGTTCCGGTATCCGCAGAGCATGACGGAGGTCTGCGGCTTCACTGTGCCGTACGGCGCCGACGTCACGGTAAACGGCATCGCCCCCGGCGGGGATTTCATCTCGGAAACAGGGATAAAGTACCGCTACCTCACAAGATTTGAGGATAACCTGACCGGAATCCCGACGTCGGTGACATATCAGATAAGCGGGCTGTTCCGCACGCCGGAAATATCGGTCGCATATAACGGCACTCCGCTTGAGCAGGAAAACGGCATCTACCGTCTTCCGGATTCCGAAACGAAAACAGTCACGGTCCTCGCCCCCGCCGACGCGACAGTCAAGATAAACGGAGTTGCGGCAGGCAAGGGAGAGATCACCTCCGCCCGCGCCGAGCTCCCGATCCTGGAGGGAGTTTCCGGCTACGCGAAGGACAGACAGTATCTTGTGGAATACACAGTCTCCGGACTGCTGTCCGACCCTGCCGTTGCGGCGGTTCTTAAGGGCGGAAAGCCGCTTGAAGCCGATCCGCGTGAATCTTCGGAAGGAAAAATCGTGTTCCTTCCGCAGAAAACCGCCTACGCGCCGCCCGATAGGGACAAGGTCACGGTAAAAGCCTTTGCGGTCTATTACCTGAAATACATCCTCGGCGGCTCAGCCAACGCAAACGTGAATTTCAGAAACGTCAGCGACATGACCCCGGCAAAGACCCCGGCATACAACAGGCTGAGGGCGCTTCTTCCCGGCGTGCGCGATTCTGCGGCGGCAAAAAACCTGAAAACCGGCACTCCGGTGTACTCCGAATATACAAAATACACCTCGTCGGCATTTTCCGCAACGGTCACCCTTCCCTATACCGCCACCGTCAACGGAAGCACCGTGGAGGGGAGCATAACAATGAAGATCCTGTACGTCTTTTCGGGCAATATCAGGCGGGTCGTGAACTTTATAGTGTACTGAAAAACGGCTGTTAAAAGGCTCAGCGCTTTTTAACAGCCGTTTTAATATTGCAGGTTCGGAATCCGGAGATTTTTCGGCCGGAGCTTAATCCTTCATCAGCTCTTCAAACTCATCAAGGAGCTTTCCGAAGGTGTCAAGAGCGGTCTTTATCGGCTCGGGACTTGTCATGTCAACGCCTGCGCCGCGGAGAAGCTCTATCGGCTTCTTTGAGCAGCCGCCGGAGAGGAATCCGAGGTAATCCTTCACCGCCTGCTCGCCGCCGTTCAGGATCCTCTGGGAGAGTGCCATTGCGGCGGAAAATCCGGTCGCATACTGGAACACATAGAAGTTCATGAAGAAGTGCGGAATGCGCGCCCACTCCATGTCGATGCCCCCGTCAATGACCGTGCTGTCGCCGTAGTATTCGGCGTTCAGCTGATGATAGATGCGGCAGAGCTCGTCGGCGGTAAGGGGTCTGCCGGACTCGACGATTTCGCTCATCTTAAGCTCGAACTCGGCAAACATCGTCTGACGGTAAAGCGTCGTGCGGAACTGCTCGAGGAAGTGGTTGATGAGGTATGCCCTCTCCTTCCTGTCGGTCGTCCTGCCGAGCAGGTAGTACATGAGAAGCGCCTCGTTGCAGGTCGATGCGACCTCGGCGACGAAAATAACGTAATCGGCATAGACCGACGGCTGGTTCTCCTTGGACAGATAGGAGTGCATTGCGTGACCCATCTCGTGGATCAGCGTGAACATACTGTCAAGGTTGTCGGCGTGGTTGAGAAGCACATACGGATGCGGACGTGCGCCGGCGGAATATGCTCCTCCGCACTTGCCCTCGTTCTCGTAAACGTCAATCCAGCGGCTCTCAAAAGCATGACGGACGGTATCGACATAATCCTTTCCGAGGGGAGCAATTGCCTCAAGAACCGTCTTTTTAGCCTCGTCGAACGATATCCCGCTCTCGGCTTCGGAAACGATCGTCGGATAGATATCGTACATATGAAGCTCGTCAAGTCCCATCAGCTTCTTGCGGAGCTTCATATATCTGTGCATATGACCCATGTTCTCGTGAACGGTCTTTATGAGGTTGAAATAGACCTCCTTCGGCACCTCGGTGCGGAAGAGAGCCGCCTCAAGCGAGGAGTCGAACTTCTTTGCGCGGGAGAAGAACTTCAGCTGGCGCATCTGACCGTCAAGGAGAGAGGCTGCGGTGTTGCGGAAGCTGCCGTAGGTTCCGTAAAGCGCGTCAAAGGCATTCCTGCGGAGGACTCTGTCGCTGCTCTGCATATACGGAATGTAGGTCCCGTCCGTCAGCTGGAGCGTGTTGCCCTCTCCGTCCTTCACATCGGGGAAGCGGAGGTCGGCATTGCGGAAGTACGACCCGGTGTTCGACGATGCGCCGGCAAAATCCGCGGCGGAGGCAAGCAGCTTTTCCTCGGCATCCGACAGGGTGTGCGCCTTTCCGGCTCTTATCCTGTCAAGCATACGGCGGTAAAGCTCAAGACCCGGCTGCTCCTTATAGAACCGCTCCATGTCCCCGTCGGGAATTGAGATTATCTCGGGAGTCGAAAAAGCGTCTGCGGCGGCAATCTGAGTGTAGCGGCTCATGATCCTGCCGTCCATCTCCTGATACAGGGAGTTTCCGGTGTCCTCGTCGCTCTTCAGGCCGGCATAGTGGAACAGCCTTTCTATGACAAGCGACGATTCGTCGTTGAACTTCAGGTAGTCAAGAAGAGCGGCGGAGGATTTACCGATCCTTCCGGCATATCCGGCGAGCTTTTCCGGGTAAGCGACGGTTGCCTCAAACTCCTTTTCCCACGCGGCATCGGTGGGATAGATATCCTCGGTCGCCCAGGTGTTTTCCTTTGCGACCTCGGAACGCTTCGGTATTTTCTTTTCTTTCATATCGTTCTGATCCCTTTCGGTAATTTATTGTCAATATTATAATTATATCCCCGACGGCAGCGGCAGTCAAGCGGGGAAGTGTGAATATTTCCCGGTTTTTCCGGAAGCGCCGGTATAACTCCCGGTTTTCCGGGACGGAGGAGAGCAAACGTTCATGCGGCCGTGAACCCCGGCGGACGGGAGCTGCGGCGCGCCGTCGCTCAGATTCCTGTGTCCAAAATGTAAATTTTGCAATATTCCACTTGTACCCGGGGACAATAAAGATTATAATTATAACTAATAACAGTCCTCACCGGAGAAAGGAGCCGCTTATGATATTCGAGCTTGCCGAGCTTCTGCCGCTGACCGGGCAGATGAAAAAACTATACGTGAAGGCGTGCCGCGCCGTATGCAAGAAATACGAGCTTACTCAGACAGAGTTCGACATTCTCGACTTTCTCGGAGAGCGCACCGGCATCGATACCGCAAACGAAATTGCAAGACGCCGGCTGATAAAAAAGGCAAACATCTCGACCTCGGTCGACCGGCTGATAAAAAAGGGCTATATAAGGCGCCGCGTCGATCCCGACGACAGGAGATTCATACACCTTGAACTGACCGGAAACGCAGAGCCGACCGTCAGCGAAATAAAAAAGATCCAGAGCGATTTCTTCTCCCGCTTCACCGCAGGGCTCAGCAAGGAAGAGCTTGAGACCTACAAACTGCTGACCGAAAAGCTGCTGTTTTCGATAAAGCGCTGCACAAGGCGCGCCGACGGAGGAAGCATCTGCTGATGAAGAACGACAGGAAAAGACGATTCCGCGACGGGCTGATTTTTGCCGCGGCGGTCATACTGATATATGCTCTGATAATGAATTTCCGCTCGCTCGGTTCGGGGATAATGCGGGTATTCTGGCTCTTTTCCCCGCTTATCATCGGTATTTTTTTTGCGCTTATCCTGTACAAGCCGATGATGACGATAAACGGATTTTTCCTGTTTCTGAAGAAAAAATCAAAGCTGAAAAAACACCTCCCGGACAAGGTCATAAAGACTGTAAGCATCACTCTGACGGTCATTTTTGCCCTGCTCGTCCTGTTTTTCGTAGGAAATAGCGTTGTCCCGCAGATAATCGTGTCGTTCCGGAGTATTTTCACGTCGCTTGATACATACTATCCGCAGATTATCGGTTATCTCGAAAAGCTGGGCTTTGACGGAAATAAAATAGAGGAGCTTTTCTCGAAGATCGACCTTTCGCAGGTATGGAAGACGCTTACCGACAACGCCACTCATATATGGCAGACGGCGGTCGGTGCGGTCAACGGCATTGCAAACGTGCTGACCGGCTTCACAAGCGCGCTTATCTTCTCGATATATCTGCTTTCCAACCTTGAAACCCTGAAACGGCAGACGAAAAAGCTGCTTGCCGCCTATTTCAGACCGGAAACGGCAAAAAAGATCCTCGGCGTGGGCAGGCTGACCGTTGTCACGTTTCTCAACTTCTTTTCGGGTCAGTGTCTTGAGGCGGTTATTCTCGGAACGATATTCTTCATTGTTCTCAGCCTTTTCGGATTCCCGTATGTGACTGTTATAAGCGTGATAATCGGCTTTACGGCGATAATTCCGTATGTCGGGTCGTTTATCGGCGGGGCGGTCGGAGTTCTTCTGATATTAATGCGCGACCCGATGCAGGCGGTGCTGTATATCATCGTCTACCTCGCGGTTCAGCAGATAGAGAACAATTTCATCTACCCGAAGGTTGTCGGCACGGCGGTCAATCTTCCGGCTATCTGGGCTTTTGTTGCGATCGTTATCGGCGGCGTGCTTTTCGGCGTCGTCGGAATGCTGTTCTTCATACCGATGGCATCGGTGCTGTACACATTGCTTAAGAACGATGTCAACGCACGCCTGAAAAAGAAAGCGGAGAGCGTTCCCGTGCTTCCTCCCGTTCCCCCCGCGGACGGCGCGGAATGAGAGTTATATTTAAGACAGGAGTAAAAGTCAATGAACCATCGATTCTGGCTCGGTGTCGTTTATGTGGCGATAATCGGAGCACTGTCGAACATCGCTGCGATTTTTATCGACCGCAGCAGGATAAAAGAGGAGAAATTCCCGTTCAGACCGTTCCGGTGGGAAAAGAACGGCAGGATATATGACAGAATCAACATAAGAAAATGGAAGAACAGGGTTCCGGACATGAGCAGGATTCTGAAATTCATGCTCCCGAAAAGAGTCAATGCCGGAGCCGGGGTTCAGGAGATAAAGGCGCTTATCAAGGAGACGTGCGTTGCGGAGATCGTTCACTGCGTGCTTATCGTTCTTTCGCTCGCCGTGATATTCATCTGTCCGGGCACCGACGGCTTTGTCCTGTTCGTTATCTGCCTGTTCCTGAACCTTCCGTTCATTTTTATACAGAGATACAACCGACCTCAGTATATGACCGCGGTCAGGAGACTTGAAGAGAGAGAGGCAAGGAAAAAGCAATGCGGTTACTGATCCTTTCCTGCAACACCGGCGAAGGACACAACTCAACGGCAAAAGCAATAATTCAGGCGGCGGAGAGCGACGGCGCGGTCTGCGAAATGAAGGACGCGCTTTCCTACTGGCCTGCCGGCACGAACAGCTTCATCTGCGGCGGTCACGTTTTCCTGTACAGGAACGCGCCGGAGCTTTTCGGTGCGGGATACCGCTTTTTCGAGGTCATGTCGGAAAAGACGAACGAAAAGAACCAGCTGAGAGAGCAGAAGGGCAAGGAGCCGGTGAGAAATGCCATCCTCGGTCTGGCAAAGCTCCCTGCCGAAAAGCTGTATGCCGATATTTCGGCGGGCGATTACGACGCTGTCATCTGCGTTCACGTCTTTGCGTCGCTTATGATGACGGAGATACGCAGGAAATACGGCGACAGCCTTCCCACATATTTTGTGGCGACAGACTACACCTGCTCGCCGGGTGTCAATATATCGGATTTCAACGCCTGCTTTATCCCGGCAGAGGGACTGATACCGGAGTTTTCCGGTCTCGGAGTCAAGCCGGAGAAGCTGATCCCCACAGGAATACCGATAAGAGCCGATTTTTACACAAAGCTCCCGGCTGACGAGGCCAAAGAAAAGCTCGGACTGCCGAAGGACAGGCGGATAGTTCTTTTCATGTGCGGAAGCATGGGCGTGGGACCCATGAAGGAGACGGTCGGGCTGCTGCTTGAGTCAATGCCCTCCGATGCCGCGATCGCGGTGATCTGCGGGCGCAACGAAAAGCTGAAGTCCCAGATGGAGAAGGTCGGAAACAACGGCAATCTCTTTGTTATCGGCTACACGAAGGAGGTCTGCACCTACATGGACGCCGCAAGCCTTATAATCACGAAGGCAGGCGGGTTAAGCTCCACGGAGGCGGCAACCAAGCACCTTCCGATGGTGTTCATCGATGCCATTCCGGGGCTTGAGGTACATAACCGCGACTTTTTCTGCGATAACGGCTGTGCCGTGTCCGGAGAGACGGCAGAGGAGATAAGCTCCGTTGTCTGCGCTCTGCTGAACAACGACAGCAAACTGAACGAAATGAGGAACAGGCTCGCCGGGTATTTCACTCACCGCGCCGCCGATGAAATATATGGATATATCAAAGCTGAATGTCGAGGTTGATTACCGGAAGCTCCGGCTGAACAACCTGTGTACTCCGCAGTTTTCGCATCTGCTGATGCTTCTGTTCTGGCCTGTGTTCGGGGTGATCTTTGCCGCGCTTGAGCGGTTCCGGACTACCGGTTATCACATAGTTTACTCTCCCGTGGACGACCTGATCCCGTTCTGTGAATTCTTTGTGATACCGTATTTCTTCTGGTTCGTTTATCTGGTCGGAATGTATGTATACAGTATTTTCTGGGACATCGAGACCTTCAAAAAATACACGTGGTATATAATCCTGACCTACACGGCTACGGTCTTAATCTACATCTTCTGGCCGACGGCTCAGGAGCTGCGCCCCGTTGTTTTTGAGAGGAACAATGTCTTTACCGGGATAATGAAGCGGTTCTATAGTTTCGACACGAACACGAATGTATGTCCTTCGCTTCACGTGATAGGCGCGGTTGCCGTTTCCGCCGCCGCGTGGAACAGCAAGCTGTTCTCAAAGACCGGCTGGAGGATCGCCTTCACCGTCACAACTCTGCTGATAATCGTTTCAACAGTCTTCCTTAAACAGCATTCGGTAGTCGATATTCCGCCGGCGCTTGCGATATGCGTCCTTGCTTATCCTCCGGTTTTCGGGAAAAAGTGCAATGCGTTCATCAGAAACACGTGGGAAAAACTGAAAGCCCGCCTTTCAAAAAATCAATAACCCTCTGTCAGGGAGCGGCGATTTTCCGCTCCCTTTTTGGGGGAGGAGGTACGCTGGGCTCTGCCCAGACCCGCCAAGAAAACTTTTTGAAAAAAGTTTTCTTGGAACTTTCAAAAACTTTTGAACTGAAGGATTTTTAAGGGGTTTTCCGGGGTTTTTATGAAACAGCAAAATCCGACCGTTCAACAGCAATATCGGGCATTGACGGACGGGCGATAATTGATTACAATATAGATATACAGCAAGAATAAGCAGATGGGGAATTAATCAAATATCATATTTCCCCTTTTACAAAAGTTTTTGAGGGTTCTCAGGGGACTTTTTTCAAAAAGTCCCCTGAGCGGGTCCGGGCAGCGCCCGGTTAAAATAAATTTTTATATCTCTCGGAGGTATTTTTATGGATAACACACGCACGGTAAAAGCGGGGATAATCGGATGCGGAGGGATAGCGAACGGAAAGCATCTTCCGGCGCTTAAGAATCTTCCCGACGTTTCGGTCGTCGCGTTCTGCGACATCATAAAGGAGCGCGCGGAGGAGGCGGCGAAAAAGTTCGGCGCAGAGGGTGCAAGGGTATACACCGACTACCGCGAGCTGCTTGCCGACCCGGAGGTCGAAACGGTTCACGTCTGCACGCCGAACCGGTCTCACAGCTTTATAACCGTCGATGCACTTGACGCGGGAAAGCACGTCATCTGCGAGAAGCCTATGGCTATAAATTCCGTCGAGGCAAAGAAGATGCTTGACGCGGCAAAGCGCAATAACAGGGTGCTTACCATCGGCTATCAGAGCAGACAGAGAGACGACTCACTTTACATGAAGAAAGAGGCTGAGGAAGGCACTTTCGGCGACATTTATTACGCGAACGCGATCGCGATACGCCGCAGGGCTGTTCCGACATGGGGCGTTTTCCTTGACGAATACGAGCAGGGAGGCGGTCCGCTTATCGACATCGGAACGCACGCGCTTGACCTGACGCTCTGGATAATGGATAATTACAAGCCGAAATACTGCGTCGGAACGACCTATCACAAGCTGAACGGCGACAGGTCACAGGCAAATGCATGGGGAGAATGGGATCCCGACAAATTCACCGTCGAGGATTCGGCTTTCGGCTTCATCGTTATGGAGAACGGCGCAACGATCATGCTCCGCTCCTCATGGGCGCTCAACACGCTTGACGTAAGAGAAGCCGTCACAAGCGTCTGCGGCACGAAAGCGGGCGGCGATATGTTCGGCGGCGGCGTTACGATAAACGGGGTAAAAAACGACAGGCAGTACCGCACGGACGTCTGCATGACCGCCGGAGGCGCCGCGTTCTATGAAGGATTGACCGGCGACAACCCCGAAACAAGAGAGGCTCGCCTGTTCTACAACGCCGTGAAGAACGGAACAAAGCCCTCCGTTGACCCGGAGCAGGCATACTGCGTCACAAGAATCCTTGAGGGTATCTATATCTCCGCAAAGACCGGCGATATCTACCGCTTTGATAACAACTGAACCCGAAACGAAAGGAGCCTGATAACATGAAACTCAGCGTACTTGCAAATCTTTATCACGACAAGACCCTTGAAGAGGTGCTTGCAAAAATGAAATCTCTCGGCGTTGACACCGTCGAGATAGGCGCGGGCGGGTATCCGGGGAAAACCCAGTGCGACCCCGCCGTGCTTCTCAAGGACAAAACAGCGTTCTTTAAGTTCAGAGAGACCTTCAACGCATATGACATCGACATCTGCGCGCTTTCGGCTCACGGCAATCCCGTCCATCCCGACAGGGAGACCGCTAAAATGTACGACGCGGATTTCAGGAACGCCGTTCTTCTTGCCGAACAGCTTGAGATCGACACCGTTATCACCTTCTCCGGCTGCCCCGGCGACAGCGAGGGGTCGAAATATCCGAACTGGGTGACCTGCCCGTGGCCGGACGATTACTCGAAGATCCTTGAGTGGCAGTGGAACGACGTGCTTATCCCGTACTGGCAGGAGGCATCGGAGTTTGCAAAGTCTCACGGTGTTACAAGGATCGCGTTTGAAATGCATCCCGGCTTCTGCGTTTACAATCCCGAGACAATGCTGAAGATCCGCGCGGCTGTCGGCGATACCCTCGGTGCAAACTTCGACCCGTCGCACCTTATCTGGCAGGGGATCGAGCCTGTTGCCGCGATAAGAGAGCTTGCCGGAGCGATCTATCACGTTCATGCGAAGGACACCAAGGTTGACAGCTATAACACTGCGCGTCACGGCGTTCTTGACACCAAGCATTACAGCGACGAGCTTAACCGTTCGTGGATATTCCGCACTGTCGGCTACGGCAACTCCGAGGCTTACTGGAGAGATCTTATCTCCGCGCTCCGTCTTGCCGGCTATGACCGCGTTCTCTCCATCGAGCACGAGGACAGCCTCATGACCGTTGACGAGGGTCTTGAAAAAGCCGTTAAATTCCTCCGTCCCCTTATCATAAACGACCCCAAGCCCGGAACAATGGGTTGGGCTTGAGGATGTTTCGGGGCGCTGCCCCGGACCCCGCCAAGAGAACTTTTTGAAAAAAGTTCCCTTGGAACCTTCAAAAACTTTTGTAAAAGGGTTTTGAAGGGGCTGGCGAACAGAGGTATTCCGTATCTGCAAATTCGAAAGAATATATTGGGAATGCCTTTAAAAATTTTTTCAAAAGTTTTTGAAAATTCTTAAGAAACTTTTTTCAAAAAGTTTCTTAAGCGGAGCCCGAGGCAGAGCCTCGGAAATATAAGGACAACATGAAACACGAGAGAATATATCTGACAGAAGCAAATGAAGATGCGTACATAGATACGTACATAGCCGACCCGACAGCCAACTACACGCGGAAGGGTCTGCTTGTGATACCGGGCGGGGGCTACGAATGCGTCTGCTCGGACAGGGAAGGCGAGCCAATTGCGCTTGCGTTCCTGCCTTACGGGTTCAACTGCTTTGTACTGCACTATACCGTTGCAAGGAAGCGGACGTTCCCGGCGCAGCTCATCGAGGCATCCGCCGCGATGAAGCACATAAAGGACAATGCGGAGAAATACGGACTTGACCCGGAGAAGGTCTTTGCCGTCGGATTTTCGGCGGGCGGGCATCTGACCGGTTCACTCGGCACGCTGTGGCACCTGCCGCAGGTTTACGACGCGCTCGATATGCCCTACGGTTACAACAAGCCGGCGGGGATAATGATGATATATCCGGTCGTGACTGCGGACATGAGGTATGCGCACCGCGGTTCCTTTCTTGCCCTGTCGGGGATCGACGATCCGACGCAGGAAGAGCTTGAGCCGATGAGCCTTGAGAAGCACGTTGACGAGCGCTCTGCCCCGCTGTTTCTCGTTCACACGTCCGACGACGCCTGTGTTCCGGTGATGAATTCCCTGCTTATGGCGAAGGCATACAGTGCCGCCGGAAAGCGGTTCGAGCTTCACGTCTACCCCTCCGCGCCGCACGGCATGGCTCTCGGCAACGACATCACCGCCGGAGGCTTTGAGCCGTTCTCGTCTCCCGTTCTTTCGGGCTGGGTAAAAGCCGCAGCCGACTGGAGCGAGGGAGTCTGAACAAGAGAAGAACGTTCTTCCTTCTGCGCAGTTGATCCCGCAGGGATCTACTGCTGAAGAACGGAAGCGAAGAAGCGTACTGAAAAAAGATATTTGTTTGCGGGATGGGCGATTGTTCCGTCTCCGATATGAAAAGAAGGAAATTACCATGTCAGAAAAGAAAAATCTTGTAGTCATCGGCTACGGCGGGATGGGCGGCGGATTTCACTGCACCCATGCGCAGAAGAGCGATGTTGTCAGTCTTGCCGGCATATATGATATCGACCCGGAAAAGCGTGCGAAAGCCGAGGCAAACGGAATAAAGGCATATCCGACCCTTGAGGCGGTGCTTGAGGACAGGAGCGTTGACCTTGTCACGGTCGCCGTTCCGAACGACTGTCACAAGGACATTGTCATCCGCGCGCTTGAGGCGGGAAAGAACGTCATCTGCGAAAAGCCGGTCGCGCTGAACAGCGAAGAGCTTGAGGAGATGATCGCGGCATCCGACCGCACCGGAAAGCTGTTCACTGTCCATCAGAACCGCCGCTGGGACACCGATATGCTCAGGATCAAGGCGCTTTACAACAAAGGCGAGCTTGGGCAGGTCGTTTCCATCGAGTCGCGCATTCACGGTTCTCGCGGCATTCCCGGCGACTGGAGAAAGCAGAAGGCTCACGGAGGCGGAATGGTGCTTGACTGGGGCGTTCACCTCATCGACCAGGCGCTTCAGATCGTACCGGAGAAGATCACAAGCGTTTACGCAAGACTCGACTATATCACAACGAAAGAGGTTGACGACGGCTGTCACATCGTCATCGGGTTCGAAAACGGAGTTTATTACACCGTTGAGGTCGGCACCTGCAACTTCATCAGCCTGCCGAGGTTCTATATGCGCGGCTCTGTCGGCACCGCGATAATCAGGAACTGGGATATGCCGATGGAGGTCACCGTCAGAAAGACAGGCGCGGAGAAGGACGCGACCCCGATAAAGGCAGAATCCGGGCTTACAAAGACAATGGCACCCCGCGACGCGGACACGACCTATTCCTATGAGGTTCCCATGCCGCCGTCCGATGTCCACGACTTCTACCGCAATTTCTGCCGCGCCATCGACGGCAAGGAGAAGCAGCTCATTACCCACGACCAGATGAGAAGGGTCATGAAGGTCATGGAGCTGTCGTTCGAGAGCGATAGGCTGGGGCAGGTTATTAAGACGGAGCTGTGAGCACCGGCTGCCCGACAGTAATACAAGCAACAAATCCGCCCCCCGGTCAGCTCCGGAAGGGGCGGAATTCTTTCTCTTAATTTACGGTCAGGCGCCGCGTCTTATTTTCCTATGATCTTTCTGACTATATACCCGCCGATCATAAGTCCGCCGACCGAGGGGACGAAGGAGATCGACGCCGGGGTTCTCGTTCCGGTTCTGACCGGCTGTTCGGTGCTGAAAAGGACGGGGAGGCGGGTTATGCCCCTCTGCCGCAGCTCGCGGCGCATGACGCGGGCAAGGGGACAGACTGCGGTTTTTGAAATATCCGAGATCTCAAGGAGCGACGGGTCGAGCTTGTTCCCGGTGCCCATCGACGAGATGAGCGGGATGCCGTGCTCCGCGGCGTACTCTGCGACAAGCAGCTTTGTTGTCACGCAGTCTATCGCGTCGGCGATGAAATCCGGCGCGGCGGAGGCTATTATCTCCGCGGTATTCGATGCGTCGGCAAACAGCGGGACAGAGACGGCGGTGCAGTCCGGATTTATCCTCTTCACCCGCTCTGCGGCGACCTCCGACTTGTATCTTCCGACGGTTGTTGTGTCGGCAATCAGCTGGCGGTTGATGTTCGACTCGGCAACCCTGTCACCGTCAACAACGGTTATCCTGCCTATGCCGGCGCGGGCAAGGGATTCTATAACATAGCTTCCGACCCCTCCGGCACCGAACACCAGCACCGACGCGCGCGCCAGCTTTTCGATATTTTCTTCACCGATGAGCGCGGCTTCGCGGCTCTGCCATTCCCTGACCGGCATTGTGACCTCCCGGAAAAAGTATTCTGCACCCTGCGGGCAGTGTTTTCCGACGGAATAATTATAAACCGGGGAAAAGAAAATGTCAACGGTTTTTCGGGCAAACCTATGGACAATACCCCGGAGTAATGCTATAATTGACTGAAATACATATCCGAAAGGCAAAACCAATGAAACAGTTCAGCTATAAAGATTATCCGATGCGTCTCTTCGGAGCGCCTCTTGCCGGAACGGAGACTCCGTTTTTCCGGCTTCCGGAGGAAATAAGAAGCAGCGTCCGCGAAACGCTTTCCGGGCTTGGGCGCCGCTGTCCCGGTGCAAGGATCGGCTTCAGAACCGATTCCCGGAAATTCGGCGTGAAGGTCGTGCTTGAGCAGGTTAATTTTGATATCGGAATGTCGGTTTTCGAGGCGCAGTCGGCAGAGGTTCTTGTCGGAGACCGCCGCAGGCCGTATTACTGCGGCTTCTGCTGTCCGCCGGACTACAGCACGACGGAATTTTCCGGAGAATTCACGAAATCCGGGGACATGGAGGACGTTCTCATCCTCCTGCCGCGCAACGAAACGGTGAAGGACATTGTGATCACCACAGAGGACGGCGCAGAGGTTGAGCCGCCCACACCGTACGACGGCAAGCCGGTCATATTCTACGGCTCCTCCATCACCGAGGGCGGCTGTGCGGCTATGATGAACAGCTACAATTCGATCGTCTCAAACCGCCTGAACATCGATTACTACAATTTCGGCTTCTCCGGGAACTGCCGCGGAGATCTTATCCTCGCCGACTATTTCGCCGGCATTGACACCTCGCTTTTCGTATACGATTACGACCACAATGCCGACTCGGAGGAGATGCTTGCCGCGACTCACGAGCAGTTCTATAAGCGCTACCGCGAGCTGCGTCCCGATATTCCGGTCCTCTTCATGAGTATGCCGAGGGAGCGCTACGAGCAGTTCAACATAACCCGCCGCGCGATAATCCGGAAAACGTATGAAAATGCCCTTGCCGCCGGGGAGCCGGTGTTTTTCCTTGACGGAGAGACATTCTTCGGAGAGCGCGACAGATATCTCTGCACCATCGACGGCACCCATCCGAACGCCCTCGGTTTCTACCGCATGGCGGAGGTCGTGGGGAATAAGATCGCCGAAATTCTCGGGAAGTAATCCTCAGACCGCAACAGAAAAACAAAAGCGCGTCTCCCGTAATGTCGGGAGGCGCGCCTTTGTCATGCTGTCAGACCGCCGATCACTTTTTGTAGTCCGTCGCCAGCAGGTGAAGCGGCTTTTCGTCCTCTTCTACTGCCGGGAACCTGCCTGCGGGCTTGTAGAAATGGTTATCGACGTTGTCGTCGTTGACCTTTGAGACCTCGGTGAGCATTACCTTTCCGCAGCCGGGCTCGCCCCAGAAGGAGTGGAACTGACCGGGGAGGAGGGTTATGCTCTCGCCGGGAGTGAGTCTTATCTCGGTGCCGGCGGGAACGGTGTAATTGCGTCCGTCGGAGCTTACCGTGACATCGGTGTCGGCAAAGCCGTTTCCGTCGGGGGTGCAGTTATAGAGCTTGCAGATAAGATTTCCGCCGCCGCGGTTGATGATATCCTCCATCTTTTTGGGGTGGTAGTGATAGGGCGTCACCTGATTTTCCTCAACGATGAGGAGCTTTTCGGCATACGGCTTTGTATACTTCGGGTCAAAGAGGTTGCCGTTGCGGAGGGTTATGAGGAGCAGTCCGACCTTGTGAAAGTCGCCGGAGCCGAAGTCGGTGATATCCCAGCCGAGCATATTGTCGCGGATCTCGTCGTACTCGCTTCCCTTGGTTTCCCATTCCTCCGGTGTCCAGAGAGCGAAGGGAGGGAGCTTGAAGCTTCTCTCGTTTATGAATTCAAGAGCCTCTTTCATAAGTCTGTTGACTTCAGATCTTTTCATTGCGGTATCTTTCCTTTCAGAAATGAAATATAATTATCCGAAAATTGCCCTGTCGGCATCGGCAAGGGAATTTATCACAAAATCAGGTCGGTCGGCTTCTGCGGCGGCTGACACGTCGTTTTCTGTCGTTTCACCGGTGAGGACGAGAATCGCCGTTACGCCGTTTTTCTTTCCGAGCGCAATGTCGGTATACAGCCGGTCGCCGAAGATACAGATATCGTCCGTCGGGAATCCGGTGATCTCGCACATCATCGTGACCGCGGTGCGGTAAGGCTTGCCGAAATACGTCGGCGTGACCCCGGCGGAGGCGGTGACGAATGCCGCGATTGCCCCGCTGTCGGGGATGAAGCCGTCCTCGGTCGGACAGTTGAAATCCGGGTGTGTGGAGAGATACTCCGCACCGTTCCTGACAAGCCGGCAGGCGGTGTCGAGCTTTTTATAGGTCAGCGTCGTGTCGAAGCTGGTGACGACGATATCAGCGCTGTCGGAGAGCGTGATGCCGCTTTCCGTGAATTGTCTTTCAAGCTCCGGTGTCCCGACAAGATAAACCGGCTTTCCGGGACGGTGGCTTTTCAGAAATTCGACCGTAACGTCTCCGGAGGTCAGGATCTCGCCGTCCTGCGGGTCGAAGCCCATCCTGCGGAGCTTGTCATAGTAATATTCCGGGTTGTGCGACGCGTTGTTTGTGAAGAACAGCACGCGCCGCCCGCTTTCGCGAAGATTTTTGATGAACCTTACCGCGAAATCAAACACCCTGCCTCCGAGAAAGACTGTGCCGTCCATGTCGAAGACGAAGAGCTTTTTTGTTTTCAGAGCCCGGTTCAATGCGGTTGTCATATCTGGCACTCCTTTCGGCTTCCCCAAGGGGAAGGCTTTTTTACTTATACAGCCTGAAGCTCTTCCGATGCTCCTCCGTCACTCCGTATTCCGCAATTGCGGCGTAATGCTCGGCGGTCGGGTAGCCCTTATGCTTTGCGAAGCCGTATTCCGGGTACTTTCTGTCAAGCTCAAGGCAGGATCTGTCCCGCGAGACCTTGGCAAGGACCGAGGCGGCGGCTATGCTCATTGATATCGAGTCACCCTTCACTATCGCGCGGCAGGGGAGCGTGAAGCCTCTTGTCATGTTTCCGTCGATAAGGACGAAGTCCGGCTGCGGAGAGAGCATTCCGATCGCGCGGCGCATTGCAAGGAGCGCGGCGTTGAGAATATTGTATTCGTCGATCTCGGCGGCGGTGGAGAAGGCTATTCCGTAGCTTACAGCCTCTTTTGTGATAACGTCGAACAGCTTTTCGCGGCGCTTTTCGGTCAACTTCTTCGAGTCGTCAAGCCCGTCGATCACAAGCCCGTCGGGAAGGATGACTGCGGCGGCATAAACCGACCCGGCAAGGGGACCTCGCCCCGCCTCGTCTGTCCCGCAGACGATATTATAGCCCTCGCTGCGGCAGAGAGCCTCGTATGTATAATCAGGCATCGGCGCTTCCCTCTCCGTTTCCGGTCTCATCCGGATTTTTCCCGGAAATCGCGTCCGGCTCTTCAAGCGTGATCCTTCCGATCTTGCCGCCGCGGAACTCGTCAAGGAGCATGACGGCGGTTCTTTCGGTATCGATCTCGCCGCCGGATATAAGAAAGCCGCGTTTTCTGCCGACAAGCCCGAATATCTCCCATCCGGCAAGCTGCGAAACGTCGCCGAGACGGTATCTTGCCGAGATAAGCTCCGGGTACCTGTCCCGCAGGCGCCCGCAGAGGATGACGGCAATGCGCTCGGTGTCAAGTATCTCCCCGCGTATAGCCCCTGTGACGGCAAGGTTCTCCCCGACCGTCTGATCCTCGAATTTCGGCCAGAGGACGCCGGGGGTGTCGAGAAGCTCAAGCCCGATGCCCGTGTTTATCCACTGCTTGTCGCGGGTCACGCCGGGACGGTCCTCGACCTTTGCGTGCTTCCCTCCGGAGAGGCGGTTGATGAGGGAGGATTTTCCGACATTCGGTATCCCGGCGATCATGACGCGGAGATTCTTTCCTGTCATGCCCTTGCTCTCGTAGCGCTTCAGCTTTTCAGCCATGACCTCCCGGACGGCGGGAGCTATTGAATTTATGCCGTATCCGGTCGTGCTGTCAACGAACAGGCAGGTCCTTCCTTCATCGGCGAAGTGTTTTTTCCACCTTTCCGATGCCGCCGGGTCGGCAAGCGACGATTTTGCAAGCAGGGTAAGCACCGGCTTGTTCCCCGCCAGACGGTTAAGCTCCGGGTTCTTTGAGCTTGCCGGGATGCGTGCGTCAAGAAGCTCGATTATCAGGTCTGTCTGCGGCAGCATTTCCTTCATCATCCGGCGGGTTTTCGCCATATGACCGGGAAACCACTGTATCAGTTCTGATGGCATTGCTTGATTGTCCTTTCCCGGACGGTTATTTTACCGTTCCGAACGATGAGAGCGGCGAGAAGCGGAAGATCACCTTCCCGATGACATATCTCACGTCGATTGCTCCGACCTTTTCGTCGCGGGAGTCCCACGAGCCGTTTCGGTTGTCGCCCATGACGAAGATATGTCCCTCCGGAACGGTGTAGCTTTCGCCGTACGACCAGCTGTTCATGGGTCTGCCGGCTATGTATTTTACATAGTCCTCTTCAAGCTCGGTCCCGTCAACATATACCTTCCATTTTTCAAAATCGATCTTCACCGTCTGACCCTCTGTCGCGATGACGCGCTTCACTATCGGCTCGCTGAAGCCGAAGAATTCCGACTGGCAGACGACAATGTCCCCCTGCTTCGGGGTGTAGAACAGCTCCCTGACAAGCAGCTTGTCCTTATCGTGAAGCGTGTCGGTCATGGATGACCCGTCAACCACCGCGACCCTTGCGACAAACGCGAAGATCACGAAAACAATGGCGACCGACATCGCAAACACCTCAAGCCAGTCATAAAGATCGGCGGCGGTGCTCTGCGCCTTTTTCGGTACGCGCTTTTCCAGCTCCTCTGTTTCGGGTGTGTTGTCCATATCGTTGCTTTTTCCTTTCAGAAATCAGATGATCACGGATTTTTGCCGGTGAAGAGTGACATGAGGGTGTAGCCGTGCGGGATGTAATACTTCTTTGCTTCGGCTTCCTTCTCGCAGAAGCATGACACGCCGTCCTCCTTCTTTCCGGAGCGGTATATCATGAACGGCACCGGGTCAAGGGTGTGTGTCCTGCGGCAGATCGGCGTGGGGTGGTCGGGCAGAAGCATTACGGAATATTCCTCTCCGCAGGAATCGAGGTATTCAACGACCGGACGGAGGATCTTTTCGCTTATCGCGCCGATCGAGTAAACTTTGTTCTCAAGCTCCGCGCGGTGTCCGCACTCGTCGGGGGCTTCCACGTGGACGTAGACAAGCTCCTTGCCACGTCTGAAGGCATCGATCGCCGCGTCAGCCTTGCCCTTGTAGTTGGTCTTGTAGTTTCCGGTAGCGCCGGGAACGTCAATGGACTCCATTCCCGCGCAGATCCCGATGCCCTTTATCAGGTCAACGGCGGAGATGACAGACGCGTCAAGCCCCCACTTGTCCGAGAAGGAGGACAGAGCCGGCTTCGCACCGGGGCTCCAGAGCCATATCGAGTTTGCCGGACGCAGACCGCGTGCGCGGCGTGCCTCGTTCACCGGGTGGCGGTTGAGGATGTCATAGCTTTTTCTTATCAGCGAAGCATAAGGCTCGACCGGAAGATTGCCGCGGACGCCCTTTCCGGGGAAGTCATGCGGACGGCTGAAATTGCCGTACTCCGGCGGGTTGTGCCATATCATGCAGTGGCGGTAGCTGACGCCGGGGTAGAAGGTGCGCTCGCTTGTGCCGAGCTCCTTTTCAAGCGCGGCGATAAGCTCTGCCGCTTCTTCGGTCGTGATCTCGTCGGCGCTGTGGTCGATCATGATCTTGTCGTCGTAATTCTCCTCCCCCTCGGAGACGGTGACGACGTTGCACCGGAACGCAATGTCGCCGGGCTTCATTTCAAGCCCCATCGACATAGCCTCAAGCGGCGAACGTCCCTTTGAGTATATTTTCGGGTCATAGGAGAGTATTGCAAGGTTCGCGGTGTCGCTCTCCGGCACCATGTCGGACGGCACGTTCGAAACCGTTCCGACAAGAGAGTCAGCTGCCAGCCGGTCAACAGTCGGCTTTTCGGCAGCCTCAAACGGTGTTTTCCCGCCGAGGGCTTCTATCGGATAATCCGCCGCGCCGTCGGGTATTACAACAAGATATTTCATAATTATGCGTTTCCTTTCGGTACAGCCCCGTAACAGGACTGTACCGGTTTATTATATCACAAAGATGAAAAATATACAAGCGGGCGAAGAGGATTTTTTGAAGGCGGGATGTAAATATGATACGCTTGCCGTGCCCGGATTACAAAAAATCCCCCTCGCGGGGGAATTCTCTATTCAGGAGCAACTCCGATTATATATTATCTTCCCGATTCTGTCAAACCGTCATGAAACCCGTCTCCGTGAAGGAAATCCGTGACCGCCTTGTGCCTTCCTGCGGCAATTCCGACTTCTTCTTTGGTTATAAACCCCTTGTCAAATGCGTCCGCAAGATCATAAAGAGTTCTGTCTTTGTAGCCATAAAGAGCAAATGCCGATCCGTTGGCGAAGTCGTATCCTGCAACTGTTTGTATATCGATCACGCAAGCCGTACCATCCGAAAAAATCACTGCGCATCCGTTGAAAATTCCGTAGCAGTGAAACCAGTCCTCGATTTTGCCCGATTCCGTTACTTTTGTCCACTTAATTTCATTAAGCATAAAATCTTTCTTTTTCAGCGCACTCTCGATTCCTTCCCTGAGTTCCCCTTCCGGCACAACAAGCGCCTCCTCAATCGGAATGTCTGGTGCCTGAACTCCGGTTGTACCCTCGGTTCCGGTTATAACATCGGTTCCTGTCGTAACCTTGCTGTCGGAATTTTGGCTCTGTTTCGCATTTCCCTCGCGCCCTCCGCAGGAAGCAAGCAGCATCACTGCCGCGAGCATAAGCATTATCAGCTTTTTAATACGTATTTCCCTTTCAGAATACTGCTTATTTTAAGTCCTGTACTTTTTCCGTAGCGCCTGCGGGAATAATTCTGCGGCGCGGTAATTGTTCCTGATAGCGGCACAGCCGGCACCTCCTTCTTCTGTCGTTGTTATTATATCATGATTTTATCACCATGTCAAGGCGTTTTCAGCAAATATGACGAAAAACGGCTCTTCTGTCTCCCCTCAATTTTCCGGTTAACCGATTGACGGGAACGCCGCGGAAGTATTATAATATAGGCATGACCGGCGGAGGACGCGTTATTGCCGCTCTCCGCGCACCCGGAATTATCCGGAAATCATGTACGGATTATAAACGACAGAAAGGTATGATCATAAAATGAAAAAAACCTCTCTTGAGTACGCAAAAGCGGCGTACGGAATCGAGGAAGAGTGCCTGCGCGGGCTTGCGGGTGTTTTTGACGAAGAACAGTTTTCAAAGGCTGTCGGAATGCTCTCAACCGCCGAGCGCATAGGAACCTCCGGCTGCGGGCATTCGGGAATTGCCTGCCAGCACTTTTCGCACCTGCTTTGCTGCATAGAGCGCCCGTCGCGGTTCATCTCCCCGGCAGAGGCTGTCCACGGCGCGACCGGCTTCCTCAAGGAGGGCGACGTTATGGTTTTCGCCTCAAGAGGCGGCAAGACCGGAGAGCTTCTTCCGATACTTGACATCTGCAAAAGAAAGAACGTAAAGGTCATCTCAATAACCGAAAACACCGAATCCCCGCTTGCAAAGGGCGCCGATGCAGTCCTTAAAATGTACGTCAACCGCGAAACGGACAAGTACAATTCGCAGGGCACGACCTCAACAACGGCCCTCTGCGCCATTTTCCACTCCCTTCAGGCAGCGCTCATCGAGGAAACCGGTTACAAAAACGAGCAGTTCGCGGTCATTCACCCCGGAGGAGCTGTCGGCGAGAGACTGAACAGAAAGTAATTCAATGATCATAACTCCGGAAACGGTACCGCGGCGACAAGCGTCGGTCTGTCCGGGAATGCTGAAATAAAAAACGCACAGCGCGGGCTGTGCGTTTTTTTGGATTTGTGGGGGCAGTGCTTTACAGATATTTGCGGAGCCATTCGGGGATTTCCGGGTCGTCAATGCTCCATAATGCGATCCGGGTCTCGTCCTCCGTCAATCTGATCCCGCTTCCGTCGGAAATCTCCCGGCGGCGGCATTTGTATTTTGCAACCTTGCCGCGCTCGAGGCGGTATTCAACCCAACGGTAATTCTGCTCCCGGTACCCGCACAGCTCTTTTGTTTTGTAGACAGTCATTTTTATATCTTCCTTTCTGTAAATCCGATTTTTCTCTGAAACAACAAAACGGACACACGATCATCGGATCGTATGCCCGTTTTACGGCTTGCCGGAATTCCGGCAGTCCTTCGGTCTTGGTTTATTTTTTAGGGAAGCTTACGCGAAAATCCCGAGGATGAGCAGCACAATGGCAATCAGCCCCACTGCTGCAAGGAAAAGCAATGCTTTTATAAGGAAAACAAAGAAATCCCACATGGCAATAACTCCTTTCTTTTGTTATTAATCATCGTCATGGCAATCACAGTCGCAGTCGCTGCTGATTCCACGGCAGTATCCGCAGTCAGGGAAAGATTCGTCTTGTGTCCTCGCAAACAAAAGATTCTCCGCAATCCGGGCATTTGAGTAACACGGTCTTCATTTAATCCTCCATATTTTATTTGTTTTTATATCATATTTCGGTAAACACGCCGCATACTGTAGATTCGACCTTTTCCTCCGACGCTATAACACGCACTTTCGCCGATATCAACGCAAAAGAGTTAATATTTTCTCTTCATTTACGCTACAATGTAATAAAACATTGCGGAGGAATCCTATGAACGTCGGAAATGCTGTGAGGGAGAGAATACTGGAGCTTTGCCGTGAGCGCGGCATTACAGTCAACAAACTCGCGACTATGAGCGGCATCACTCAGTCTACTCTCAACAATATAATCGGCGGCAGGAACCGGAGCACAACGGTTTCGACCGTCAAGAAGGTCTGCGACGGGCTTGATATCACGATTCAGGACTTCTTTGATTCCGATCTGTTCCGGGGGCTGGAGCAGGAGCTGAGATAATTCGCGGATTTTTCAGCACGAATAACAGTGAAGTCAGCGCAATCGATAAATGCGGCACACCGGATTCCCGACCGTTAGGGAAACAGGTGTGCCGCATTTTGTGTTAACAAATTATTTACAAAAACAATCCGAACAACCGTTTGCAATTCCGGCAAAAATATGATATCATATATATAACTGTACGCGGGGCGCCGGTGATGTGCGTTCTGCGGAGGAAAATACATTCCGCGACCGGCGGGAAGGAGGACTCATGCGCGCATCTCAGTACAACGAAAAGGAAAAAGCCATATTCGACTACATAAACGAAACCATACGCAGTGAAGGCTACGCTCCGTCGGTACGCGACATCCAGAATGCGGTGGGGATAAAAAGCACCTCAACGGTTCATGCATACCTCAACCGGCTTGCCGAAAAGGGGCTTATACGGAAGGAGACCGGAAAGAGCCGCACGCTTCACACCGAAAGCCGCTCCCAGTCGCCGCACCGAACGGCAAGGGTGCCGCTCCTCGGCTGCGTCAGGGCGGGAATGCCGATCCTTGCGGTCGAAAATTACGAGGGGTACATCGATTACCCGCTCATGAACCGCTCATATCCGACGAACGAGCTTTTCGCGCTCCGCGTCACCGGCGACAGCATGACGGAGGCGGGGATCCTTGACGGCGATATCATTGTCGTGAAAAAGGACAACTGTGCCGAAAACGGAGACATCGTCGTTGCTCTTGTCGAGGACAGCGCGACCGTCAAGACGTTTTACAGGGAAAACGGCCATTTCAGGCTCCAGCCGGAAAACCGGACGATGAAGCCGATTATCGTTGACGAGGTCTATATCCTCGGAAAGGTCGTTGCCGACCTGCGGTTTTACTGATCCCGACGCGGTCTTGCGGCGGGAAAATCCGAAAAATCATTCAGGGAGCCTCCGCGGACGCGGAGAACAGCAATAATGCAGTATTTTACCGAACAGCGGTTCAGAAAAAGAGCCGCCGTCATAACTCTGATCTCCTGTACCGCGCTTCAGGTAATCGCCGCGGTCATGAATTACGTTTACGAATACGCCGTCAGGGGCAATTCCGCTTTCGGGATCTGGGGAAACGTAATCAGCACCGCCGCCGGCTTCATCGGCGGAGCCGCGGTGTTCTCCGGGTATGCGGCGGTCGTTTATTTCGTCTTTCTCTACGGGCTTGCCGGAGGAGGGGAATGGACGGTCGCGCTTATCGCGGGGGTTGCGCTGAACAGCTTCCTTATCAGCTTCATCGGAAGCGTTACCTACGGCATTGTGACAGCACCTGTTGCCGCGGCTGTCGTCATGACGGTTTTTCTGATATGGACAAAGGGCTGTCGTGGGATCCAGACTATAATTTTCGCGTCGTGTCTGATACCGTATATCGGGGCGACGGCGATACTTTTCGCAACGACCGTCGTCTCGGCGGAGAGCCTGACGGTCAATCTCATCTACGCGTTCATCAATCTCGGGACGGATTTTATTGTCCTGACGGTGATAGCAAGGCTTGCGAACCTCATACGGACAAGGGCGATAAGAAAGGGCGGCGGGAACACCGACATCTCGATAGGCGGGAACATCCTTCCGCACGGGAATCCGGTGCTTAAGACTCTTCTTGTCGCGGATGTTCTCTATTTTGCCGTTTCCGCGGCGGGAAAGCTGGTCGATACGATTGCGATGCTGAGAGAATACGGCGCGCCGGTCAACAGAAACGAGTGGTTCACGCTGCTTTCACCGTATCTGACGCTTGTCGTCTGGCTTGTCGCGGGGTATGCCGTGATGGTGTTTGTCGCCACAAGGTTCGAGAAGGCTTTCATGCTGTCGCAGGACGAGGGCAATGCAGCCGCCTCGGCGGGGAGAAAATAGGAGAACGTCTTCTTTCTTTGAAAGAAAGAAGCAAAGAAGCGTACTGAAAATAATTTATTGGCAGTATAACCGTACGACTGGCGCAAAATCCGAAGAATAGCGCGGCGGGATCGTGCCGCGGGGCGCTGAGCGAACGGGCTTTGCCCCGAACACGGCAACTTTTTCCGCCGTGCATAACATTTCTGTCAGTTACCGCTCCCGGCTTGCCCGTTCTCCGGGGGGTCTCGGGGGGCGGA
>OLGD01001463.1_pt1 | contig 34983 bp, 19 predicted proteins | sample 1605311 | NCBI WGS metagenome assembly OLGD01 (sample SAMEA3888917, study PRJEB22519) | human gut metagenome | biome: human gut; feature: human-associated habitat; material: faeces | place: Denmark | collected 2010
TATCGAGCATTTTGGCAACGCAGATGCCGTGCCGCAGCCGCCGGAGCGGTGCTTAGGCCGTAAGGCGGGAATTATGCGGTGTTGCCAATACTTTCTCAAGTTGCAGGCCATCTACTATTGCTTAAATCGTCAAATTATTCCCGCTTGGTTTCCAAAGAGATTCTCTGTATCGAAATACAAATTGTATTATTTGACAAGTTTAATACAAAAATAGCGTTGTATTCCCGCCATTTCACATCACGTTTCCACGCTTTTGTCTATCAAGCAGCATGCCAACCTCTGCCCTCGCTCTCTCCATATCAACTTTCGCCTTTCTCCCTATCCCGCCAAATCCCATCGTTCGGTCGGCCGTTTTAATTCCAAATCGTATAATACAGCTCATATATGCCATTTTGTTTTTAGCGTTTTCCTTCTACTCCGCCTGACAGAATAACCAATACCCTGTGTAAAATTGCAACCCTTCCCTTTCGCAGCGTACAGTGTTGCATCTTTACACAGGGTATTCCTATCCCTGTCGTATTATAAAAAGGTAATTCACCCTGCAGATTGTTGCCATTTACACAGGTTTCCCCTCTTTTTTGGCTTCCCACACCTGATTCACCCAAAATCCGCTTTATTTTGCAAACGCTGCATCGCGCTTTTCTTCATGTTTTGCTCTGTAAACCTGTGTAAAATTCCAACATATTTCTCCTTTTTTCCTATTCTCACCTTCTATCCGTTTTGTTGTAATTTCGCACAGGTTTATGTTTTGTAGTATTTTCAGGCTGCTTTGCATACAAAACGGCACCGCGTCTTTCAAAAAACGCGGTGCCGCCTTTGATTTATTCAAGATTTTGAAGTGCTTACCCTGCCGTGCTGTTCTGCTCTGTCAGCCCCGTAAACACCGGGTCGTTCAGCAGCATTCCGGGAACAACATATCGGTAGGTGATTGCCTGCCTGCCGTTGATCACACGCACACTATCGTTGGCCAGTGCCAGCTCTTTCAGGGTTTGCATATCCTCATCGTTCAGATAGATGGAGATCTGCTCCAGGCCAGATGTCTGCTTATATTTTGTCCCGTTTGTAACGGGAACATAGCGGCTGCTGACGGGGTTCAACTCGTAATTCTGCACCCCGCACAGGCGTGCTTTCGCAGCCTGTTCATGGATCAGCTCCGATGTCAGGGTGCCCAGCCGCGTGCCGCGCCAGTCCGCTTCGCTTTGCAGCACTGCCCGCACAGCTAGGTGCAGCCGGATGACAATTCGCTGTTTCATATTGTGGATTCCTGTATTCCTATTTACATGGATTTTTGTTGTTTGCTGCTTTCGTGGATCTGGATTATTCCACAGCATCAATCAGTGCTTTCAGCTCCTGCGCTGCCGCAATCAACTCCTGCATCTGGTCCGACATTGCTTTGCGGTCCTCTGCCGTATAACTGCGGATCTTAGCTTCAATATTTTTTGCCGCTGCAATTTTACGCAGTTTGCGGGCCGTGGTAGGCAGCTTGGCCGAAATAAAGTTGTGGTCTTTATCTACTGCCGCCGCCTTGTTTTCCTGCGTCTTGGCCTGACCGATTGCATCCTGTGCATTTTGCAACGCTGCTGCAAATACGCTCTCGCGCTCCTGCATACTGCGGCGTTCCACTGCTACATCCAACATGGCGGTGGTCAATGCGTCCTTAATGGCGCGGCGCTCATGGCTGCGTGGGTCAAGGGCTGCGATTTTCAAAAACACTGCGGCTGCACGGGCCTGTTCTTCCAGGGTCAAGCGGAGATAGGTTTCGCACTCGGCTCGGTTCAGGAATTCCTCATCCAGCAAGCGGCGCAGGTCAGGGTTGAGATCATTCTGAATCGAAAGCGCCTTATCAATCGTGCGGGAATTTAGCGGGCTGACCTCTTTCAGCGCTTTTTTCGCTTCCGCTGCGCTCAGGTTATACGGTGCTTTCTGCAGGTTTTCCACAAAACGCGCCGCCGCCTGGCGCATCACACGTTCATTGCTGATGCCGCCGCGCACTTGCAGGTTTGCGCTGTCAATATACACAACTTTTTCGTTTTCCGTCAAGTTGCGCACCACTTTGCACTGCACTTTCTGCCATTCACTCATGCGGTTGGGCAGCTGTTTTTCTTCTTGCTCGCGTTTATCCTGCTCCACCAACAGGCGCAGCGCACGCAGGCGGCGCTCGCCGGAAAGCAGCACATATTTTCCGCCAATACCGGTCTTGGGGAACACAACCAGGTTGTGCAGCAGCCCCGCGCGGCGGATATCATCGGCCAGCAGCGCAATATCTTCCTCGGTATCCAGCTCACGGTAAAGGGCATTATCCGGGTTTTCTTCAATATCATTGATATTGATCTCGCTGTATTCACCGCCCGGCTCCTGGTCGCCGCGCGCGATCTTACTTAACGCTGCTTCGTTTACTTTAAAGCCTTTCTTCTGCAGTCGGTCCAGTTTGCTTGCCATCACTCTGCCTCCTGTTCAACGCGCGTTTTCAGCTCGGCATACACCTTTGCATAATCCTTTGCCGGGTTGCTGCTGCGTGCACATAGCACAACCGGCGCACCAAGGCGGGTGCTATCCTTTACAGCCTGTCCCTTACGGATTTCGGCAGCAAACAGCTTGCTGCCCAGCTGGCTTTCCCGCAGTTCATTGCGGATCACTTCGGTCAGGGCAGTTTTTTCCACCATAGTCAGGATAATGCCCAAAACATCAATTTTTTCGCCCTCATCGTGCTCCAACTGCTGGCACATGGCCACAGTGCGGTACACACTGTCACGGCTGTAGTCATCGCACACGCAGGGGATCAGCACAAAGTCACTGGCCATCAGGGCGTTGGTCACCATTACATCGCGGGACGGCGGGGTATCGATCAAAATATAGTCGTATTCGCCGGCAACCTGTGCCAGGCACATGGCCAAAAACATATTGATACTGGTGCTTTCGGACTGTTCCAGGATTTGCAGCTGCTTGGCCGCCATTGGGGTGTTGCCATTTGCCGGAATTATATCAATATTATCAAACTGCGTGCGGGAAATATAGTTCTGCGTGCCGCTGATGCCATAGGCACGGAACATATCATACACGCCAGCGCGGTCAAAAGTATTATCGGTTACACGGGCGCCCGTCAGGGTATAGGTACAGTTGCCCTGGGCATCCATATCCACCACAAGCACCCGCTTGCCGTCCTGCGCCATCAGCGCCGCCAGGTTGCAGACGGTAACGGTTTTTCCCACGCCGCCTTTTTCAATGCAGACTGAGATACAATATCCCATTGTTTTCCTCCTTGCGAGCGCCTTTGTGTAGGCATCTCTTCGTTGCTGTCGGTTAATCTTTGCCTTTTGTTCGGTTCTTTTGGCGGTACCGCACGCCGGCATCTTAATCTAAGGCAATACCGCGGGTTGCAAAAACGGGTACCCCATGCCGTGCGGCATCTCTTCGTTGCTGTTATAGCTTCTATTATATCATATGCTTCGCGTGTGTCAACGGATATTTTGACGAATATTATGCAGGCATCTCTTCGTTGCTGTTCACGTTTTTTCTCTGCCGCTTTTCCTTCCCATCCTTCTTCACTTCATCCAGGCATTCCCGCTCACCTGCCTTCATTCTCACCTATTATCCCAAGGTCTATCTGAAATCAAAAAAGCAGCGGCCAGCAATCTGCCAGCCGCTACTTACCTTATTATAATAGCGCTCCCGGATGTTCCGCTCCGCTTCATCTCAATTACTCTTCGCTGTCATCCGGGATATCTTCCTCAAAAGCATCCATCCAGCTTTCGTTGTGCCACTTATCTTTTTCACCTTTTTCCTTGGCGGCAACCTTCTGCCGTTGTGCCTGGTCGTTCATTATGGTGCCGATCGGGTTCAGCGCGCGTTCTTCAATAATGTGGTAGAACAGCCCCATCGGGTTATTCACGTTGGGGTCCTTGGCGGCCTTTGCCCAGAACACATCAAAGTCCAGTTCATGCGCCATGGCTTCCATCAACGGGGTCAGGCTGCCATACTTTTCAATCACTTCATTCATGCAGGCCAGGTAATGCAGCCGCATTTCGTCTTTTAGCCCATTGCGCAGGCTGGAAGGCGATGGCACGCACCGCGCTGCCAGGTGGCGATAAATTTCGTGGTAAGCGCCGCGCTGGCCGCTCGTCAACGTCTTTTCCAGGTATCCATCATCTACAAACTTTGCAAACTCTTTTCGCATATCCTGCCGTTTTACAATCGTTTCGGGAATCAGCTCTACCTTGGGCGGCTCAGGCTCCGGCAGCGTTTGCTGCACTGGCTCGTCCATCACATGGTACTCCGCTTCCAACAGCTCCTCTTTGGGTTCTGCTGCCGGCTTTGCCTTGCGGAAAATATAAATGCGATAGTTATCCATATCCTCGCGCAGCACCTTGTTCAGGTACCGCGCCGGGCTGCGCATCGTCTGCGACCGGGGAATGATCTCCTGTGCATAGCGGGGTGCCACACCGGCCAGCCAACTGGTCAGCCCGCCGCAATCCAGGATGATGGCATTCATCTTTCCAAACACCGTTTTGTTGCCGCCGTCCTGCTCGCCATCGCCTGCCTGGATGGTGCAGCAGGCATCTGCCAACACATCAATGATCACTTCCACCGCGTGCAGCTCTTCGGGCGTAATCTCCGCGCGCAGCTGATCCATGCGCGCTTTCACAACAATTTCCTCCCGCAGCTCGGTGCGGTGGCGTCCAAAGGAATAGGGGATCGTTGTTTCCGGTGCCGAAACATAATCAAAGGTGATCACGCTGGGGTCATCCAGCAGCGAATCCTCAATCGCCACGGTGGGGCGGCCCTTCTTTTTGCTCTTTTTGCGCACTGTGCTGTTGATGCTGTCTAGGTTGGCCTGTGCGGCGGCATCATCCACCGGGTCAATCGTTACCACCAGCGAAAGAACCTTCTGCCCTTTTTTTTCGTACACATCGTAATTAAAAATAATATCCGTCTTTTCGTTAATTTCCGCCTTTGCCTTTTCCAGTGCCAGGCGGCGGAAATCCGACCATCGGTTGGCCGTATACGAAAGCTGTTCATACAGCATGCTCAGGTTCCATACCAGCGGTTCCCCGGCCGCTTTCTTTTTCAGGTACAGGCTCTGGTAGCTCTTGCACAGCTCGTAAATGCGGATGGAATAGGTGGACCGCATCAGCATGGTGTAGGTCACATCCATGGTGGTATACAGGGTTTTCAGCTGCACCAGGTGCGGTTTCAGCACCGGATCCAGCGTGATGGTCATGCGCGCGCGGCCCTCATCAATGCGCACTTTATCGATCCAGCGGAATGTTTCCACCGTGGAAGTCCCGTTATTCTTGATCCACTGGATGGGCGCGTTGGCCAGCTCCTCAATATTTTTGCGCACCTGCTTGTACAGCGCCCCGCTGTGCGGGTCCATGCCGGTCATCTTGATAAAATCATAAATGCTCAGCTCATAAGAGGGCAGGTCCGTATCCTCCGGCTTAATCATCGAAAAAATATGCAGCATCAGGCGCTGCTGGCTCAGCGTCAGGTTGTTGCGCGTCATCTGTACAAGGTCATTGGATTTGCGAACGATGGTCTGGTCCCCGCGTTCTTCAAACGTAACGACAAACGGATCATCTTTTTTCTGTTTACTTGCCGCCATAAGCAGGGGCCTCCTATATCGGTTGCTGTATCCCGGGTGGTCACGCACATCATGCTAAACATTATAGCACATCCTGTTGTCCAGCGCAAGAATTGCAAATTTACACAGGGTTTCACCGACATTACCCTGTGCAAAATGCAACACCCGCGTTGTGGTTTGCCATATATCCTGTGGGGGTTACAGTCCGGGTGCAGGTTACACAGGGTTTTATTGTGCTTTTCTGTCCTGCTGTTTCAGGGTTCTGTAACCTGATGGAATGGCAACACCAATTTTTTCCCGTTCTCCCCCATCTCCCGGCTTACCTCTGGTTGTTATTATGGCTTAGATGTTTAGTTCTATATTAGTAATAGGTAGAGCCTGTGTAATTTAACAACGCAAACCTGTGTGTTCAACCAACTGCAGCCTGTGCATTCCACCACCATTTTCCTGTGCGGAAAGCAACCTGCGTAAAGTTGCAAATAAGCCAAAAACAGCCAAACCTGTGTAAATTGCAACACGGGGAACGGGCCTATCCTGTGTGGTTTTCCAACAGGTACGCGGGTCACGGCGGGGCAGGGGAGCGGGAATACCCTGTGTAAAATGCAACTGTTCCGGGGGTAACCTGTGCGTTTTTCCAACGGTAAGCGGCATAGGGAAACAAGGCAATCCTGTGCGTTTTTCCAACACGTTTCGGGAATGTTCGGCACAGAATGCGGGCAATACCCTGTGCAAAATTGCAACAGCTCACAGCTGCTTCAAATAGATCAGTTGCAAATTTACACAGGGTAGCACCCCTATATTATAAGGTAAGTGCCGCACAGAATGGCGCGTGAGGGGTTGCAGTTTACACAGGATAGATTGAAAGCTGGGAGCTGGAGGTGTATCTGAAAACAAAGAAAATGACGGATATTTCGCAAACACAAGCAGGATTTAAGGCAGAGAGCCGCAGGAATCCTTTGTGGATTCCAAGGCGCTTTAACGCAAAATCCCGCTGTGTTTGTAGAAATAGACTAAATTTTCGACTTTTCAGATACACCTTAGTCCTGTCTGAAACGTCAAAAAGCTCGTCTGTTTCAGTAAACGTAGCCGGATTTTGTGCTTGCGAAAGATCCGCTATTTTCGTTGCTCTCAGATGCACCTCAGGAGCTGGCGCAGATAGAGATCGGCAAGGGGGAACCGGGAATCAGGGGCAGGGCAGGGGGGACAAAAAAGCGAATGGCATATCTGCAGCAAACCCGCACCCCGTTGTAAAGGGAGAACGGCGTCCCGTTGGCGGGCGTGCAATCCACCAAACCCGCACCCGCCGCCGTAAACACTGCAAACCGTTTGCAGGGGCGCGGTGTACCCATCACGCCGCAAAAAAACGGGAACCGTGCGCCGCAAACCTGCCATCCCTCCCACAAGGTGCCCACCCAGCCGCCAGGCCCCGCCGCAAACAGGCGCATGCGAAACAAATAATTGCGCAAAAACAGGAAAATGCAACAAAAAAGGCGAATTTTGCCGCAAAGTTGCGCTCTGTGTGCGCAGAGGATCATAAACGCGCGGTCAAAGTATATAAAAGGGACCGCTGCCAAAAAGAAAATCAGCAATAAATTATACAAAGGCTTTGAACACATTATATAATTGGAGGAAAGCGCAATCAGTAAAAGTGCTGAAAAACAGGAATTTGCGTGGATTGTATTGTCTTTCTGGTGTAAAGGTGCTATATTAAGAAAATAAAAAGTAAATGCGCAATGAGAAGACTCGATGCGGTTTTTTTTTGAAAACAACATGGCAACGGTTGCGCAAGTAAAAGAAGCTGGCTTCTTTTACTGTTTCACAGGGATCCCCTGTGGAACAATGTGCTTCCATCAAGCCAGCGCGAAAGACGGGTGAGCAGATTGAATAGAACAGGAAAAAACACAACAGGTTGGGCGCGCCGGCTGACAGCGCTGCTTGTCACCGCTTGCCTGGTTATGGCAATGGCCCTGCCTGTATACGCCGAGGTGGATCTTCTGCCCGACGCACCTGACGAAGTAGAGCTGCTGGAGGATGAGCAGGGAACGGCCTCCGGGGAGGATACCGTTCCGCCGGAGCAGAACGCCGCCACCCCGGTGCCGGATGCCGCCACCCCAGAACCGGAACAAAGCGCCGAGCCGGAGCAGCCCGCCCCGGCCGAAACGCTGGAGCCCACGGCAGAACCAACCCCGACCCCGGAACCGGCAGCCACCGCAACGGCCACCCCTGTGCCGACCGTGACCCCCACCGCCACCCCGGAACCGACCGAACAGCCGCAGAAGATGTACGCCGCAAGAAGCGTGGATAACGTGCAGGCAGTTAGTGCGACGGGAGTGCCGGATACTTACACGCTCTATTTTGCAGTGCCTAAGGGCTGGAGTGATTATACAAGCGTTAAAATTTGTGCAGTAGGTACAAATAACAGTGAAGTGAAGCCGTATACGCTTGATATGCAGGAAGCTGACATAACGAAGGACGGAAGAAAAATTTATTCTGCGGACCTGAATAAGGACAAACACTATCCACATGGAGGATTGAATGGACTTGAATTTTGGGGATATAAGGGAGATACACTTACAGACGATAACCCTACAGACAAAGTAATAATTGCTGGTGTAGATAAAAATCCACGTGATTGGATGTCGTTCAAACCAGAAGATAAAGATAAAGAGTATTATATCCGCGGCGACTACTATGACGGAGAGACGAAAACATGGGGTACCTATACGGTTGGCCATAATCATTTCGCTGGCAAAGAGATGTTCTTTGAAAATAAAACCGGTGAAACACTAACGAACGTCCAAGCCTGGTTTTATGAACCGAAAGAAGGAAAGCTTGACCAGGTCGCTGGCCCAATAGCCTTACATAGTGATGGGTTGGATTCTGGTATTGCTCCTAATTCCACAGCAACCTTTAAAATTCCTGACGAGCTTTGCTCTTATGTTAAGTTTACATGGGGTAAGGACAATCCCCAACAATCCAGCAAAAGATATAACTTCTATGGTGAAGAAGTTAGTGGTGATGATAAAAAATTTACATACAGTAATACAAGTAACTGCTTTATCTATACTGGCGCAGACAACGAAAGATGGGGTATAGAAAAGTCTGTCCTTATCTATTACGATGCTACTTTCTCAAAGCTGCCAACAACAGGTACTTATGATACTGACGGCAACTATTCAATCCCCAGAGCCGATGAAAGTACGGAAAGTACGGTTTACTACCGCTTAAAAGGAGAAAATGGCCAAGAAAGCATAAACGGCACAATGAGCCGGATTGGGAACACAGATTACTATGCAGCAGATGTGCCGGATGGCTATACCAAAATTGTATTCTCTTCGTATCAGTTGAGTAGCGATGGAAACCTTACAAACTGCGGCAACAATACAGATTGGGAAACCATCCCTGATTATAAAGACATCCCTGATTATAAGGATAAGGAACCGTGCTTCTATGCGGATACGAATGACGATACAGCATATCACAGTGGCCCACGTGGCGGCTACTGGGCTCCAAAAGGTACCAAGCGTGATGCCGAAGAGTGGAAGAATCGTGATGCCGAAGCGGGGAAAAAAACTCCAATAGTAGATATTGCATCCGATGTTTTTACGGAAGAACCAGACACAAAGTATGTTACCAGTACGCTGTATGACTATTATACAGATTACGAGTTGAACGGCATGAACCGTGATAACTACGGTGGATGGACTGGTGTAAGTTACCGCAACTGGGTAACCTTCCGTGAATTTGATCAGGCGCTGAGCGATTATTATAAGAAGGCAAAGGCCCAATACCCGATTTATACCGGACATTTCCAGCCTTCTTATCCTGGCTGGGGATATACGTTTGCTGCGATTAGTGCTGCATTGAATCTTTGGGGGCTTAATAGCGACTTCAATAATGAAAATCGCTTCATGGCAATCAATAACTCCACAATCAATGAAAATGGAAATAACGATGGCGAACATTATGACTATGCCTATCAGGGCTTGGTTGAATCCAAAACCTCCACTGGTGATGCAACAGGTGAACCGCTGCTGAAGGATACACTGAAAGATACAAAAGTAGTAGAACCACACTTCGATGAAGCGTTTTTGAGCGGCACCAACAGCAAAAATGCAAAGCTTGGCGATGTGTACAATAATGTTGCGTTCCCCTTTACCAAGAAACAGATTTTTGATGAGGATAAGGGCGTTGATTACTGGTACTTTGACAGCCAAGATACGACCCTGTACTTGAAGCAGGATACCAAGCAAGATCAATATTTCCTGAAATCAAGCACAGACGAGCGGGAAAAGTCATGCAATCTTAAATCTGACTCCTCCTTAAAAACGATAAAAAAAGATGGCAAGGATGTAAATTCCTATGGCTACTTCCCGTTCAATGAAACAGCAACCTCTCTTAATGCTTCTACCTACAATTACGGCTTTGGCACCAAGCTGCAGATGGATTTTACCCTGACGGATGACGGCAAAGTTGAAACAGAGAAGGCAGATGGAACAAAGGAAAAAACCAGCATCAAGTTCTTCTTCTCCGGTGACGATGACGTTTGGGTATTCATTGATGGCCAGCTGGCGCTTGACGTTGGCGGCGCCCATGGTAAGGTTTCCGGCCTGCTGGAATTTGGCGAGACAAATACAAAAGATGGAAAGAAAAATAGTGTAACAGCCTATGTCAGTAGGGTCAAAACAGGCGGAACGTCAGATAATGATAAAGATGAAACAAATGGCAATCGCGCTGTCAAGACCGTAACATATAATGGCGAGAAAATCTCTTTCTACGCGGAAAGCACTCCTCTTGTAGAGAAAGACACTCCTCTTGTACTCGACAAAGGCAAAAAGCACACCCTTACCATGTACTATATGGAACGCGGTATGTGGGAGTCCAACATGGCGGTGGCGTTCAACTTCCCGGATAATAACGAGCTGCAGGTTCAAAAAGTGGTCGATCTGAAAAACGTTACTGATGATGACTTCCGAAACTGCTTTAAAAACCAGAAAATCTTCAACTTCACCATCCAGAATCAGGCAACCCATTATGGAACAACACTGGCCGCTAAACCGAATCCAAGCGATACCGAAAAGGTGAATTTGACTGCGACTGGTAACACGATTAAACCCGCAACCGAACCAACCGAATCAAACAAAGGCGACTACATTTTCGAGTTGGTTAAAAACCCCTGGCCAGATTCCAAGCCGGATTCCGGGCAAGATCCCGGGCAAGATACCGGGCAAAATACCGAACAGGTCCTTCACTGGTACGCACGCTATATGGATACGCAAAGTGCAGCGCGTGAGAAACGTCGTGGCATCCTGACGCTGGAAAACCCCATCAATATCAAAGACATGCGCTTCCTTACGTTCCAGGTTTACGTTGATACAACGGATGGTAGTGAAGGTGACCTTTCCCTCAACAACCTGTATCTGGAACTGCTGGATGATAAAGACGTCCAAAAAGGCAGCCTTGACACATCAGGCATTAACGGCGCAACATATGGCTCGGTCGAAGTGACGACAGACCAATGGGTCACCGTAAAGCTGGACCTGCACAAGATGAAAGAGCGGGACGGTTTTAGCGACAACGTCAAAACCATCCGCGTGGGCGATAACTATAACCGCCACATCTATTTCAGGAACTTTACCTTCATTCCCAAAGCGGTGCCAAGTACGATGTCCGGCTTTACAACCGATCAGAAGGAAATCCCGGATTACAAATCCGCCACAACCGGTCAGCTGGAAAACGCCGAAAACGCACAGTACACCTCCACCAAGGACAGCGACACCCAGTTGGTGGACGCCGACGGACGCTTTGTTCTGGAAGATGGAGAAATCGTTACCTTCAGCGACCAGTTCCGCCGCGGCAGCTACATTTCGCTCAAAGAGGAACTGAACCAAAACCTGTACGACACCACATGGACGGTGTGCGAGAACGGGCGGGAGGTTACTTCGATGAAAGGAGGTAACAGCGTAATTCTTCCTAGTCCAACACCTTCGTTAATCGGGCGGGTGGGAAGCGGCCCCGATGATGGCCGAACGGAAGTTTATGACGAGAGTGTAAAGAATGATGGCTACAAGGTGAGCGAAAAGCCCGACAACCCCAACAACCCCAACACCATCGTCTTCCGCTCCTATAAGAATCCGGACGATACAAGCTCGCTGACAAAGCTAAAGGTAAAATACGTCAACACCGTCAAAACCGGCGGGCTGAAAATCCAAAAGAAGGCCGCAGAGGGGGAGGAAGGTACCATTAATGGCACCTACACCTTCAAAGTTACCTTTAATGATGTTGGCGGTGAGGGTCTGGAAAAAGAGCCCATCATAAAGTATGTTGAGATCAACATGAGCGATGAGAACAACTCAGAACACACCGGAACCATCACCGGCATCCCCGTTGGTACCCGCTATATCATCGAGGAAGTCGGAAGCAACGATGGTGCCAAACTGCAAAGCGTAACCGTTCCGGATAGTTGCAAATCCGCCCATGTGATCAAAAACAACACCATGGTGGAAGGCGTGATTGAGAAGAGCAAAGATCCGAACAATCCGGAACTTACCGCAATCTTTACCAACACCCAGCGCACACTGATCAACATTGAGTTCGATAAGCTCTGGAAAGATGCAAATGGTAAGGACCTTACTACAGAGAACCGGCCGGGTACAATCTACATCCAGCTCCAGCGCCGTCTGGCAACCAGCCAAAACGATGCAGACTGGAAACCGGTAAACTACCCGAGAGCAGACAGCCCAAACTATGTTACCATTAACCGCGGTACTTACGGCTGGCTGTATACCTTTAGCGGTTTGGATCAGTACCAAATCAATACGGATAAAAGCCAGACCGATTATGTGTACCGCATTGTGGAAGGTACGGTGGAGAATGACCAATTTGAACAGGTAGCACCAGGCAAAACCATTACGATTAAAGGCAATACGTATGTTGTAACGGCTAATGCAACACCAAACAGCGAAACGAACAGCGAAAACGGCGCAACTACAACGCCAGCCACAGGAACCACCGATGGAACCATCACCGGCGGCAGCGGCAAGATTGAGCTGACCAACACGCTGCAGAACCCGAAGTTTGTACTGGATATCATCAAGAAGGACGCGGAAAAAGGCGAAAAAGGCAAAGAAGTGCCCTTGAGTGATGTTGAGTTCAAGCTGGAAAAGCTGGTCGAAACAACCGAAGGAGAACCGCAGGTAGATACTACCTATAAATTCAATGACACAAACACAGGTTCCATTACCGCCAAAACGAACGATAAAGGCGAAATTACCAAGGTGTTCACAAATCTGGAACCCGGTACATACCGCCTGACGGAAACCAAGGCACATGCGGGGTACAACCTGTTGGCACAGCCAATTGTGATCGAATTTACCCAAGCCGGCACGTGTTCTATTGATGGGCAGGTAATTCCGCTCGGAGACAAGTTTACGAAGTCCGACAACACCTACACCATGACCCTTACCGTTCTGAACCGTAAAACGCCTGAGCTGCCCCACACGGGTGCAGACGCGCCAAGCCTGTGGCTGCTGATCGGCATGCCGCTGGCGGTGGCAGGGCTGTTGATATTCACATTCCGCTACAACAGGAAAGGGGGCCGGCGACATTAACCATCCCCCGGAAACCCAGCAACCCCCAGGATACAGGGCCTGCCCGCCAGTACGCGCCCGTTTACGGCAGGGCGCAGCCTTAAGCCAAATGGGCAAGCGGCCCGGTTTTTCCTCCTTTTTTCTTCACGGCACAGTGCGGGCGGCGCGGCAGCGTTTCCCCGCTGCAGCGCCCCGCACTGCACGCCGTGCTGATGCAGAACCCTTAAGCCGGGCGGCCCCGCCGCCCATCCGATGATGATTTTTTTAAGAGAAGAGGTACTGAAATGAAAAAAGCAAAACGTTTTCTCACAGGCCTGTTGAGCGCCGCTCTGGCCCTCAGCCTGTGCGCTATGCCAGCAATGGCAGCGGATGACAGTGGAACAACAACGACAACGCCACCCACTGCAAATCCGGTTTGGACGGAAACGGAAGGTTCCATTACGATTCATAAGTATGAGTGGAACGAAACAAATAGAGGGCCTGCAACCGGCGAGCCAGAAGACGCAGGGAGTCTTCCTTCGAATGGCAAAGGTGAAACGCCTACTCCGTTGGCAGGTGCAACCTTTACCGTTTATCAGGTTAAGAATGCAGAAGATCTGAAAAAATATTATGATGGTAAAGATGTAGCTTGGCCTACAAGCTGGGAAGATTATGCAGAACCTGATACTACTACCGGCGGTTATAAACTGAAGAGTGACGTGACTGCAACTGTAACTAAAGTCGATTCGAAAACGACAGATACCAGTGGCGTTGTTAAGTTTGAAGAATTGCCTTTGGGTCTTTACCTTGTGCTTGAAACCGAAACACCGGATTCTGTCAAGACTGCATGTGAGCCGTTCTTTGTCTCTGTTCCTATGACAAAAGTCTCGACTGATACGAATGGCGGTCTGACTGATTGGCTGTACGATGTTCATGTCTTCCCGAAAAACTCTACTGCATATGGTCAGGCTGTTTTGCAGAAAGTCGGTAAGCAGAGCGGTACGAATCCAGAAGTTACAACCATGCAGGGCTACAAGTTTAAGCTCTATAAGAAGAATGATGACGGAACATGGACTTGGATTGAGAAGAAGCCTGCAAATGGCGTAGATAATGCAGGCGAGTGGCTTGACGCAGCTAATAAAACGGGTGTCCTTACCACGGGTGATGATGGCAAAATCAGCGTTTCTGGTTTGACCAAAGGTGTATATGCCTTTGTGGAAACTGAAGTTAATGCAAACGATGGTTACATTTTGGATTCCGGCATTGCCTATGTTTTTAAGATCAATGACAATGGCGAGATGGTTGCAGCGACCGAAAGTGATATTGAAGGCGCGCAAAAGCCTGAAACTAGTGTAAAGAGCTTTGACACTACTGCTTTTAGTGGAGCACAGGTTAAAGTAAAGAACTACAAGCCGGACTTCAAAAAGGAAATTACAGGTAAAAAGGATGCAGACTATGGCATTGGTGATGATGTTCCGTATACTTTGACTGTCAATGTTCCTGAAAACGTTGCAAAACTGAAGACTTTCACCGTATCTGATGAAATGAATAGCGACCAGCTGGTTGTTAATAGTGATATTGATGTTAAAGGAAAAGTTGGCGAAGCTGAAGAAACGACATTTAAAGAGGGTACTGAGTATACCCTGACGATAACGAATGCTGAGGGTAAGTCTGGCTTTACGATTGCATTTGCTACTGACAAGATTGCGGCATATGCAGGTGGAACCATTACCATTACCTATACCGCAAAGCTCCAGGACGGCGCTTCGGTTGGTGCAGTGGGCAATGTAAACAGTGCCGACCTGAAATACTCCAAGAAGACAAATATTACCACTACCGAAGAGGATCCTCCGTATGATATCCATGACGAAGCTGTTGTTTATACGTTCAAGACTGGCATCCTGAAACAGAATGAGGATGGCGAACCGCTGAAGGATGTTGAATTTACCCTTTATAAAAAGTATGATGCAGAAAAAGATACGATGAACAAAAATGGCACCGTTAAGTTTATGGGTGCTGATAAGACCCTTTTAACGCCTGAGGAAGCAGCAGCAAAAAAGCTGAACGCTACTGTTAGTGATGAGCCTAAGTGGTTTGCTGTTATGGATTTGAAGACGGATGCCGACGGTAAGGCTGTTGCAAATGGTTTGCCGACTGGCGAGTATAAGCTGGTTGAAACCAAGACTCACAAAGGCTATAACCTGTTGACTGGTCCGGTGGACGCAAACCTGACTCTGGACTACACCACCGCATGGAGTGATACGAAAACCTTTGATAGCAACACGGGTGAACTGATTAAGCATGACTACAATAGCACCGTGGTTAAGAATGGCGATACTCCGTACAGCTATGCAGAGATCGTCATCATCAACCGCAAGGGCTTCAACCTGCCCACCACCGGTGGTTTCGGCACCCTGCTGTTCAGCGGCATTGGTGTGCTGCTGGTTGTGGCCGGTGTTGGCGTGCTGCTGAGCCTGAAAAAGAAGAACCGCGCCTGATGCGCCCGCCGCAAGGCAAAACAATGTTACAATTCACCAATAGGGTATAGAGGGATAATCCATCATACACAGGGGGAGGGCCGGATTTGGCCCTCCCCCTATGGTGGGTTATTGGGAAATAAATTTTTTTGGGTGTACATGGCCGTTGTTCGGTTGATTTTTAGGCCCTGCGTGGGGAACCATCCTACGGGTTAGGTTTGTGGCGGGGAACCACCCCTCAGGCCGCTCCGCGTCCAGCTCCCCTCAAGGGGAGCCAATATCTCGCGTGGGGAACCTAAAAATAAATAGGGCAAGGCCCGTCAAACGGGCCGATGGCGAGCATCGGCCCCTACAAATGATTTGCAACGTTTGCGGCGCGGGGTGGATGGGCGGCAATTATTAGGCCCGTCAAACGGGGCGTCGGGGACGCCGCCCCCTACATGCAGGGCGAGGTTTATTACAATTTTGTGGTGTGCAACGCCGTAAGGCCCTACAGATTATTTTATTGTTATTCACTACCCTAAAAACCACCCCCAACCCAATATCTCCTGAGCGGCGCAATGCGGCGCGGTCCACCACAATGATTCATTATTCTTTATTATTTATTCTTTTGCCTACTTCCAATTCCTAATTTCTAATTTCTAATTGCATCAGCTCCCAACTTCAACCCTCTCACGGAAAGGTTCGCGGTGACGCTATGGATACCACAACAAAACTAAAAGTCGGCTTTGCGGCCTTGATGATCCTGTCCGGCATTGGGGTGGCAGCGTACCCGGTTATCAGCAACGCGGTGGCGCAGCGCCACGCCAGCGAAGCGATCCAAAATTACGATGATACCGTAAAAAGCATGGATACCGAAAAACTGGACGCCGCCAAGGAGGCCGCCCGCCGCTATAACCAGCAGCTGGACAGCGCCGTGGAGCGCGATGCCGCAGGCGAAGCGGAGGATACCGGCACCAGCTATGTGGACCTTGTGGATGTGGGCGAAAGCCTGGGGTATATCACCATCCCGAAAATTGACGTCAACCTGCCTATTTACGAAGGCACCAGCGATGATGTGCTGCAAAGGGGCGTTGGCCATCTGGAAGGCTCCAGCTACCCCCTTGGCGGCGAAAGCACCCACAGCGTGCTGACCGGCCACCGCGGCCTGCCCGAAGCCGTGCTGTTCACCGACCTGGACAAGCTGGAAGAGGGCGACTGTTTCTACCTGCATATTCTGGATGAAACGCTGGCGTACCAGGTGGATCAAATCAAAGTGGTGGAACCGGAGCACACCGAGGATCTGGAAATCACCGCGGGGCAGGATTACTGCACCCTTGTTACCTGCACGCCGTATGCCATCAACACCCACCGCATGCTTGTGCGCGGCACCCGCATCCCTTATAATGGAGAGGAAGAAACCAACACCCCGCAGGCCGTGCAGTATCAGGCGCTGCGCACCGGAACGGTGGTCAAGCGCGTGGTGGATGCCTGGCCGTGGATCGCGGTAACGGGCAGCATTGTGATCGGCGGCGAAGCGCTGCTGCTGCTTTTGCTGCTGCACCGCTGCAAAAAGCGCGAGGAGGATGACTAAATGGGACGGCTGATTGCTAAAATTCTGGCCTGGCTGGCCATTTTGCTGGGGCTGGCGCTGTTGATACAGCCCACCGCTGCCCAGTGGTGGACCAGCACCCGCAACGCCAAAACCGCTGCGCAGTTTGCGGCCCGCGCCGAAGCCCAGCCCACCGCCCCCGCGGCGGAGGAAACCACAGCCGAACCCCCGGAGCCGGAACGCGCCTACCCTGAACTGTACGCCGCGATGCAGGACTATAACGCGGAAATTTACGCCGGGGGCCAAAGCGGCCTGACCGACCCGTTCGCCTATGAGGAAGCCCCGCTGGACCTTGCTGCCTATGGCTATGACGATGATGTGCTGGCTGTGCTGTGGATCCCGCGCCTGAACCTGGAGCTGCCCGTTTACCTGGGCGCCAGCCGCGAAAACCTGGCCAAAGGCGCGGCGCTGCTGGGCCAGACTTCGATGCCGCTGGGCGGCGAAAACACCAACACCGTGATCGCCGCCCACCGCGGCTATTATGGCGCGGAAATGCTGCGCAACGTGCAGCAGATCCAGGTGGGGGACAAGATCCAGCTGACCACCCCGTGGGAAACGCTGATTTACCGCGTGAGCGAGCTGAAAATTATTGACCCCAGCGATATCAACGCCGTGCTGATCCAGCCGGGGCGGGACCTGCTGACCCTTTCCACCTGCCACCCCTACACCCGCAACAGCCAACGCTACCTGGTAATTGCGGAGCACGACACCGCCGCTGCGGATACCACCAAAGAGGAAGATTTGCAGGAAAGCGCCGCTACCTGGGACGAAACGCCGCGCCAGGTGACCGTGGAGGATGCCGGCGGCAGCTCCATTGCCGAAGTGGCCCCCCAGGCCCTGACCCCATTGCCGGGGGAGGGCAGCGCGGAATCCGAGGGGAGCGCGATCTCCAATACCATGATCTGGCTGGAAAACAACGCACTGTGGGCCGGGCTGGTGGTTATTGCCGCCGCCGTTGGCATTATGGTGATATGGAAAAAACACCGGGAGGATTAACCATGCAGTACACACAGCAGGCCGCCGCCGTTACGGCCGAAGTAAACAAGGCCGTGCAGGGCAAACAGCAAACGGTAAACACCATCTGGATGGCCATGCTGGCGGGCGGCCATGTGCTGATTGAGGATATTCCCGGCGTGGGCAAAACCACGCTGGCGCTGGCCTTTGCCCGCGCGCTGGACCTGAAAGAAAGCCGCGTGCAGTTTACGCCGGATGTTCTGCCGTCCGATTTGGTGGGATTTTCCGTTTACCAGAAAGAGACCGGCAAGTTTGTGTACCACGCCGGTGCGGTGATGTGCAACCTGTTTTTGGGCGATGAGATCAACCGTACCTCCTCCCGCACGCAGTCGGCTTTGTTGGAAGTGATGGAAGAAGGCACAGTGACGGTGGACGGCGTTACCCGCCCGGTGCCCGCACCCTTTACCGTAATTGCAACCCAGAACCCCATCGGCGCCGCTGGCACGCAGATGCTGCCGCAGTCTCAGCTGGACCGTTTCATGGTCTGCGCCGTAATGGGCTACCCCGATGAGGAAGCGGAGCTGGCAATTTTGGCCGGGCAGAGCAAAGGCCGCCTGCTGGACCGTGTGCGCCCCGTTGCCGGTCAGGCGGATCTGCTTGCCATGCAGCAGGAGGTCAGTACGGTATTTGTGCATGAGCTGATGTACCGCTACATTGTGGCGCTGGCCCAGGCCAGCCGCAAGGACCCGCGCCTGGCCGTGGGGTTAAGCCCCCGTGCCACCCTGGCGCTGACCAGCATGACGCGCGCGGCGGCGTATCTGGCGGGGCGGGATTTTGTTGCCCCGCAGGATGTGACCGCTGTGTTTGATGCGGTTGCCCGCCACCGCCTGGTGCTGAACGACCAGGCCCGCGCAGGCGGCGAAACGGTGGACAGCGTAATGCAGGACCTGCTGCGCACCGTGCCGCGCCCCCGCCCCGAAAAGGCTGACCGCCATGGCAGGTAAGCTGGGCCGGGCGCTGGTGCTTTTGGTGCTGCTGGCCGCGGCGCTCATCACCCAGGCACCGCTGGCGGTGTTCCTGTTAGCGTTTGCGCTGGTGCTTCTGGTGCTGCTGCGGCTGGACGCCGCCTATCTGTGCCGGCAGGTAACGGCAGAGCTGCTGGTGCCGGACAAACCCGTGATACAGGGCGAAGATTTTGCCCTGACGGTTCGGCTGCGCAACCGCAGCCGGTTGCCCATCCCTGCGCTTGTGGTGCTGCTGAACGCCGCCGATGAATGGGGCGGCGGGCAGATCACCCTGCGCTGCGCCGCCATGCTGGGCGGCAAGGAGAGCGCCGAACAGCGCATTACCCTAAACGCAGGCAAAAGCGGCGTGTGGAGCATTGCGGTGCGGGGCATCACCCTGCGGGATCACCTGGGGGTGTTCACCGCGGCGTGCCCGGCTGCCGTGCAAAGCCAGAGCATCTGTGTGCTGCCCGCTGCCGCGGCTGACAAAGCCAAAGCGGAAACCGCCCCCGATGAGGACGGCGACGAAGCCGACACCCGCGCCGCCCTGGGCGGCAGCTATGAGCTGCGGGAGTACCGGGACGGGGATACCATCAAGCAGGTACACTGGAAGCTGAGCGCCAAGCTGGACCGCCTGATGGTGCGCGAACCGCTGACCGCCCTGCGCGCTGCCCTGACCCCCGGTGGGGACCTGGACGGAGCGGAGGAATGGGGGGATTTTCCCCAACAGGCGGCGAAGCACCGCAAAAACCCGCCCAAGCGCAAAAAAGAACGTACTGCCCTGAGCCGGCGCGGCGCTGCCGACCCCGGCAGTGGGCTGAAGTTTGTGGACCGTGTGCTGGTGAGCACCCAGCGCCCCGCAGCGCACCCCGCGTTGTGGCTGGCGGCAGATGCCGCGCTGCTGCTGGCGCTCACCTTTGGTTTGCTGCTGGTGCTTTCTACCGGGTTCGGTATTGCGGTGCCGTTGTGGGTGTGGCCCGCGGCAGCCGCTTTCTGCGCCGGGTGGGCGCTGTTCCTGCGTGCGCCGCAAGCCCTGCGCCGCTGGGGGCTGCTGGCGGGGGTGATTGTGTATCTTGTGGTGTTGTTCATCTGCCAGCGGAACTTTTTGGCCGGGGCGCAGCAGTGCGCCGGGAACATTGCCCAAAGCCTGAACGCCCGCCTTGGCAGTGCGCTGCCGGTGGCCCAGGGCGGCAGTGCGGCGCAGCTGGGGCTGTTTTTGCTGCTGGCCGCCCTGCCCGTTACCGGGGCGCTGGCCGCTGCGGCCCTGCGCCGTGCGGATGCCCTGCTGCTGGATCTAATGCTGCTGCCCGTTGTTGTGCTGCTGGCGCTGGCCGGGGCCGCGCCGGCTGTGCCCGCCTGCCTGCTGCTGTTGGCCGGTTGGATGGGGGCGTGGGCGGCTTCCTGCTCGGTGCAGCGGCGGGCCTTGTGGGGCAGGCGCGATACCGAAAACTACCGCCAGAACCTTTGCCGCCATTATAACATCCAAAAGTCTGCCGCGCTGGCGGCGGGCGGGCTTTGCCTTGCGCTGGCGCTGCCCTGTTGGTGGCTGCTGCGCCCGGCGCTGGGGGTTCCCCTTGGCTGGCTGCAGCCCGCGGCCCAGCGGGTGGAATCCGCCGCGCTGAGCACCGCCATTACCTGGCTGCCGCGGGTCAGCGGCGGCAGGCTGAATATTCAGGTAGAAGCCGCCGCCGGTGGTGTGGCGGATGGCGCCTTGAACCAGGGCGGGGGTATCCAGGTCAGCGGAGTGACGGATCTGGCCCTGACCGCCAGCGACAAACCCGAAGAAACCGTATACCTGCGGGGATTTATCGGCGGCAGTTATGACGGCACCACCTGGCAGGCCCCTGATGCCGATGCCTTTGACAGCGCCGCTATGAACTGGAAAACCGAGGATAACGCCCGGCTGACCATTGCCAGCCTGCCGTTTTTGCGCACCGCCTATGACGGCACCGCCCAGCCCCAGACGCTGACGGTGGAGCGCATCCACGCCGATACCCAGTACACCTATGCACCGTACAACGCCTACTGGGGTGATTATTACACCATCCAGGGCGATGGCGCCGCCGCGGGCCAGACCGCGCAGGACGATGTGTTCCTGTATTACCCGCGGGATACCGCCCAAACCCAGCTGGAAGCCCGCGCCGATGCCGACCCCAGCGTGCTGGACCGGATGGAAGCATCCTATGCCGCTTACGCCGCCAGCCGCTACACCGCCGTGCCGGACGGCTATGACGAGCTGCAAACCCTGTGCGATGAAGCCAAAAAGGACCAGAAGCTGACCGAAGCTGCGGACATTGGCGATTACATCCGCGCCTACCTAAACACCAACTACCAGTATAACGCCAGCGCTCCCCAGCCGCCGGAGGGGGCCGACCCCATCCGTTACTTTTTAACGGAATCCAAACAGGGGTACAGTGTGCAGTTTGCCTCGGCGGCGGTGGTTATGTTCCGCATGTTCGGGCTGCCTGCGCGCTATGTGGTGGGCTATGCCGCGCCGCAAAGCCTGTTTACCCAACAGGAGGACGGCAGCTGGCACGCCATTTTGCAGGACGATAACGCCCACGCCTGGGCGGAGGTGTACATTTCCGGCCAGGGCTGGACCCCCATGGAGATGACCCCCGGCGTGCTGGTCAGTGCCCAACAGGCCGACCTGCGCACCGACCCGCTGCCCGAAACTCAATGTCAAGACACCGCCCCTGCAGCAGGGGAGAGCAGCGCAAACGAACCCGCAGCCACCATCGTGCCCCGCAGCAGGCTGGTTTTGGCGGCGTTGCTGGGGGGGTGCCTGTTGGCTGCTGCGGTGCTGCTGGTGCTGGCCCGCCGCCATGCCATGGGGTATGGCCGGGGCAGCTGCAACGCGCGGGTGCTGGCCGTGTTTGGCAGCATCTACCGCCTTTTGGTGCGTCGCGGCCTGCCGCCGGATACACCATCCGATGCGCCGGAGTTTGCCGCATTTTTGCAAAGTTGTGTCCCCGCCCTTGAACCCCAGGATGCCGAAGCTCTGCTGGCATTGGCCCAAGCCGCCCAATTTGGCGCAGGTACGATGACTGAGCAGGATACGGACAAAATGAGAAAACTTTACCAGGTTATAAAACACACTGGAAAGCGGAAACAGAGCCAGAAATCGGTTGAAAAACAGAGTCAGGAATGATATAATGACCCCGTATTGGGGTAGCGTGTTCTTTGCTTTCTTTGCACAGGGGGCTACCATGATCCAGGAAAATGTGGTATAATATGTTAAGCCCATTGACCAAGTAGGGAATGGCCGGGGTGGGGGACTGGTTTCTGGAACAGTACCCTGGGAACTGCCCGTGGGGCGGAAAACCGGCAAGGACAGAAAGAAGATCTTATAGAAGCAAACGTTAACAGGAGTAAACCCATGCCGCGCCGTAAACAGACAGAAGGAGAAAAAAAAATTGACATCAGCCAGATGGCTGAAGACCTTGGCGTGTCCAAGACCACGGTATCCCGTGCCCTTTCGGGCAATGGCCGTGTCAGCGAAGCGACCCGCGCCCGCGTGGTCCAGTACGCCAAAGAGAAAAACTATGTGCCCAATATGCTGGCACGCGGGTTGGTAACCCAGCAGTCTTATAATATCTCACTGGTGTTCTCGCGCCAGTTCGGCAACCTTGCCGCACCATTTTTGCGCAAAACCGTCAGCGCCGTGTACGATATTGCCACCCGCAATGATTATGATGTGCTGATGACGATGGTGGGCGAGCAGGAAACAAGCCCGATGCAGCGTCTGCTGGTCAACCGCAAGATTGATGGCGTGATTCTGGCCCGCACGCTGGAGCGTGATCCGCTGATCCCCATGCTGCAAAAAAGCGGCATCCCCTTTGTTGCCATTGGCCGCCCGGCTGACCAGGATGTCATCTCGGTGGACCATGATCAGGTGGGCGGCTGCCGCGAGCTGGTCAGCCTGCTGCTGATGAAGGGCCTGCGCCGCATTGCTTTGCTGGGCGGATCCATGCTGTACACCGTCAACCAGTCCCGCCTGGAAGGCTATAAGCAGGCGCATGACCGCGCCTGCTGCAAGATTGATGAGAGCCTGCTGTTTTTGGAGCTGGAAAGCGATGATCTACGCACCAGCGCTGTGGAGCTCGCGGTACAGCGTGGGGCGGACTGCATCCTGTGCATGGATGACCAGGTTGCCCTGCTGGCTTTGAGCACCCTGAGACAGCTGAACCTGCGCGTGCCGCAGGATATCTGTCTTGCCTCCCTGTATGACGACGAAGCGCTGCAGGGGTGTACGCCACAGATCACGGCGGTCTCTTTTGATGCCGAACAGCTGGGCCGCCGTACCGCACAGCAGCTGCTTTCCCTCATCCGCCATCAGCCGGTGGAAACCCGCACCCTGCTGGGGTACCAGGTGGGGTTGCGTTTATCGACCCAGACCTGAGAGAAAAGTAGATAATTATAAATCAACTGCCCGTACACGGTATGATAAGCCGTTGTGCGGGCAGTTTTTTCGATAAGGAATTTTGAAAAAATATGATGGCTACATGCTTAACATACTGCGATAAGGCATTGGACCGATTGTAGGGCGCGATGCGCTCATCGCGCCGGAGCAGCCGGAACCCTGCTGGTTGATCATTCCCGCATCATACTGCCTGCAGCTCTTTGCCTTAAATCCTGCTTGTGTTGTGCTATTGTTGTACTATTGCTGTGGTATTCATATGAAAATATAGAAGGCGTTATCAATTCCAGGAAGAAGGCAAACCCGCCGTCAGCCTGCCCCCCGGCACCGTGATCACCATCCCGGCCAACGTCAAGCACTGGCACGGTGCCAAGGCCGACAGCTGGTTCAGCCACATTGCTGTGGAAGTTCCCGGCGAAGATTGCAGCAACGAATGGTGTGAGCCCGTTACCGACGAAGAGTACGCCAAACTGAACGGATGAGCAGCCGCTAATAAAGGCAACACTGCACAATTCCCGCCTTGCGGCTTAAGCACCGCTCCGGCAGCTGCGGCACGGCATCTGCGTTGCCAAAATGCTCGATAATACACAAAGTATTATCTGCGCTTTTGGCTTGGCATCTGCCGCACCTCGCTCACCGTATCGGCACTTAGAATTATGCGGTATTGCCTAAAAAATAAAATCCAACCGGCACGACCCGACAAAGAGCAGTGGGTAGTGCCGGGTTTACTTTTGGATGCTTTTTTGTCTACAAGTTCTTGCGCCGGGGCGGGCAATCTGCTACACTGAAAAAAATGTTATGTACAGGAGGCTGCAATTATGTATTATCTGGGTGTGGACCTTGGGGGAACCAATATCAAAGCTGCGCTTGTGGATGCAGACGGTGCTATTATAAAGGAAGCGAGCACCCCCACCAAACTGCCGCGCCCGGCCGAGGCCGTGTGCGATGATATTGCAGCCCTCTGCAATCAGCTGGCACAGGGCCAGCAGGTAGCGGGCATTGGCGTTGGCTGCCCCGGCACGGTGGATGGCGGCCTCGTGCGCTACTCCAACAATCTGGGCTGGCATGATTTTGCCATGGGGGATTATCTGCGCGCCAAAACCGGCCTGCCGGTTGCTCTTGCCAACGATGCCAACGCCGCCGCTTTGGGCGAAGCACTGGCGGGCTGCGCCAAAGGGGCCGAAAGCGCAGTGATCATTACGCTGGGTACCGGCGTGGGCGGCGGTGTGGTGCTGGGCGGCAAACTGCTGACCGGTTACACCGGCGCAGCGGCGGAGCCGGGGCACATGGTCATTCTGGACACCCCGGATGCCCCGCGCTGCACCTGTGGCCGCCCCGGCTGCCTGGAAAGCCTGGCCAGTGCCACCGCCCTGATCCGCATGACCAAAGAAGCCATGGCAGCCCACCCCGAAAGCGCCCTGCATGGCATAGCCGCCCAAAGCGGCGGGGTAAATGGCCGCACCGCCTTTGATGCCGCCGCCCAGGGCGATGTCGCAGGCAAAGCCGTGGTGGAACAGTACATTCATTACCTTGCGGTGGGCGTTGCCAACATGATCAACATCTTCTTCCCGGAAGTGATCGGTCTGTCCGGCGGGGTGGCCAACCAGGGGGAAAACCTGCTGGCTCCCCTGCGCGCCGCGGTGGGACCAATGGTTTTTGGCAATGCTTACGCCCAAAAGCACACCCGCATTACCACCTGCACCCTCGGCTACCGCGCCGGGGTGATTGGAGCAGCGCTGCTGGCCAAAAACCAGGGATGATGCCTTTAGCGGGATAAAAAAGAGAAGATAAAACAAAAAACAGGAAGGAAACACCTTGAGTTTGAACCATACAAAACAAAAAAGCTGGCCCCAGCGCCTGCTGGTTTTGCTGGCGGCGGTGGTGCTGTGTGCCGCGCTGCCTGCCGCCGCGCTGGCAGAGGAAAATACGGCCAGCATCCAGACGCAGGTGAGCGAAACGGATGAGGATATCCCCTGGGCGGATCCGCCGCAGAGCACCCCCGAAACCGGCCGGTCTGACCCTGCCGTGCCAACTCCGCCGCCGCAGGATCCCGCCACCCCGGAAACCGCCCAGACCGGCGAGCATCTGGAAGGCTACAGCCTGAGCCTGGGGGAGACAGTCACAATTTATTTTTACGTTACCCTGCCGGAAGATACCCCGCAGGATGCCGCCATGCAGTTTACCCTGCCGGATTCCACCGTAACACAGGTGGCAGTGGCAGATGCAAAGCAGGTGGAAGTAAACGGCAAAAGCTGCACCGCTTTCCCTTGCCAGGTGGCCGCCAAACAGCTGACGGATGATATTGAAGCCCGGATGGTGGTAAACGGTAAATATGGCCCGGTTTATACTTACACCGTAAAGGATTACCTGAACTACCTGCTGGAACACGATTATCCCCAACAGACAAAGGAGCTGGCCGGCACCCTGCTGGTGTATGGCGGCAAAGCGCAGCTGTACTTTGGCTACCGGACCGATGCGATAGCCGGCACCGCGGAGCCAAACTCCACGGCCAACTGGGGCAGCTACCAGCTTGAAAGCAGCGGCACCCAGACCGATGATTATTACGGCAGCAGCCTGTTGCTGGAGCCCGTTATCCAGATCCGCCACTATTTTATGGTGCCGGACGGCGCGGAATGCACTTTTACTTTTGCCTGGAACGCGGGTGAGCCCGAAACCGAATTGCAGCCCGTGGATACCAACACCCGCTTTGACGGCAAAAAGGTATATTATGTCGTTACACCGGCCATTGCGTTCCGCCGCGCGGATGCCATGCCGGTGGTTGCCATGCGGCAAAACGGGGCGGACCTGTGCATCCTGCGCTATGGGGTGTTCAGCTATGGCGATATGGTCCGCGCGCTGGCAGCGGTGGATGAAAGCCAGCTGCCGCTGCTGAACCTGCTCCGCGCGCTGGATGACCTGACCACCGCCGCACAGCGTTACAGCGTGGCAGGCTGATGCCGCAACGCCCCCAAATATAAAAAGGAAAACAGCAATGAAGAAAAAAATAGTCCTGGCCGTTGTGGTGGCTGCCGTGGTGCTTGCCGATGCCTTTGCACTGCACCGGCCGCAGGCAGGTACCCAGCCAACCCCGGAGCCGACCCGGCAGGCGGAAACGAATGATGCCGTCCCGGCAGAGCCCACGCCGCAGCCCGCCGCGACGGCTGAACCGCAGCCCACGGCAACTACTGTCCCGCAGCAGACAACTGCCCCCAAGCCGACCCAGAAGCCCGCAACGAAAAAAACACCGGTGCTGAACGCCGCCGGTCAGCCCACCGCCAGTGCCGCGCCCGCAGAAAATGGTGACGGCGAACCGGCGGACAACACGAAGGAACCGACAGAAACCCCGCCCCCCAGCGCAACCCAAACCCCGCCTGTGGACGAGGAAAACATTGAATTGCCGTTTGTTCCGGCAGAATCATAGGCCATTTGGCTGCGGGCTGCAACCATACCGATGTAAAGTTACGGTGAATCTTTTGCAAAGTGCGGGCTTACCCTAGGGTGTCAGATACACCTTAGTTTTTTCAGCGTGCCGTCCGGCAGCAGGGCAACGGTATCGCCCTCCTGGATGTTCTGGGCTGTCAGGGCTTCATCGGGGTAGGGAAGCACCCGCTGGGTACCGGCGGCATCGGCCAGCAGAACATCACACAGCACCGGCTGCCCGGCAGGCAGCTCCTCACAGCCATACAACTGTTCATCAATACGCAGAACACGGCAGGTCATAATACAATACACTCCTTTGCCTACAGGGGCGGTCATCCGTTACACTTTAAGGCAATACCGCATAATTCTAAGTGCCGATACGGCGAGCGAGGCACGGCAGCTGCTAAGCCAAAAGCGCAGATAATACTGGATGCTGCAAAGGTGAGCGCCGCCAGTGGCGGAAACAGCGAACCGAAGCAGGGGCAGCGGTCGCAGAGTGCGAGGGGCTTTTGCCCCCGAAGCACGATGCGGGTACCGCAACCCGACATTATCGAGTATTTTGGCAACGTAGATGCCGTGCCGCAGCTGCCGGAGCGGTGCTTAAGCCGCAAGGCGGGAATTGTGCGGTGTTGCCTTAAGGATACCGCTCCCGCACACGCCTGTCAAACCCCGCTTGCAATTTGGACGGGGATATGGGATAATGGCTTACAGCAAAGGGCCGTGCCGTTTGCGCCCGGCCGGATTGACCGGCGGAACGGGGCACAGGAACGCCCCCCCGATTTTTCCCCGAAAGGTGGATGTTTTTTATGTTGATACGCACCGCAGTCCCCGCCGATGCCGCCGCGCTGGCGGAGGTGGAGGCCCTCTGCTTCCCCGCAGCGGAAGCCGCGCCGGAACAGCAGTTCAGGGACCGTCTGCAGGCTTATGCTGGACACTTTTGGCTGATGTTTGACGGTGAAACGCTGATTTCTTTTGTGGACGGCATGGTGACAGACCAGCTCGATCTGACCGATGATCTATACGAAAATGCCGCTCTGCACAGCGAAACCGGCGCATGGCAGATGATTTTTGGCGTGGTGACCCGGCCAGAGTACCGCAAACACGGTCTGGCAGCCCAGCTGCTGAACCGCGCCATTGCCGATGCCCGCCAGCAGGGCCGCAAGGGTCTGGTACTGACCTGTAAAGACAAACTAGTACACTATTACGCCAAATTTGGCTTTGTTAACGAGGGTGTTTCCCAATCCACCCACGGCAATGTGGCGTGGAACCAGATGCGGCTGACATTTTAACAGGGATATAGAATGAAGCAAGCCCCCGGCAGGCAGCGGAGCACGGTTCATACGCTGTAAACTTGCCGGGGGCTTGTTTATTCTTTGGGCAACACCGCACAATTCCCGCCTTGCGGCTTAAGCACCGCTCCGGCGGCTGTAACCGGCCTGCTGAAACGGCGCTCAATCCACAACCGGAACATCCAGCCCGAACTCCTGCGGGCGGAACCGCGGGCAGACATTTTCGGCGGTGCAGATGACCGAAGCCGCCAGCCGGCTGCCAATGCCGCAGGCTTCCGCCATCGTTTTGCCATAAGCGCGGCCAATGACCGTACCGGCAAAGAACGCATCGCCTGCACCGGTGGTATCGATCACGTTTACCTTTTTGGCGGGTACAATGCCACTTTCGCCATCCGCGCAGGCGTACACCGCACCTTTGTCCCCCATGGTAACAACCATGCAGGGGATGCGGGCGCTGCCTACATTAGCAGCCAGCGTGCGGCACATTTCCTCCGGCCCCATATGGTCGTATTCGTCAGAAAAGAGGATCCCCGCTTCCTGCTGGTTGCAGACAAAACAGTCGATTTGCTGCAAAAAGTCACGCCGCTCCATGGCAATGCTCATGTTGGAAACCGCGGCATATACCTTTTTGTGGTATTTCTGTGCAAAATACAAGACCTGCTTTACAGTGTCTTTTTCCAGATCAAGTTCAATGGCAATGCCATCACAGTCCTTAAAAATTTCATCGCCTTTTTCGGCCAGCAGGTCGGTCAGGGGATTGGTGTCCGGCCGCTTGGAGATGGCGGCCACCACATCGCCCTCATTGTTGAACACAGCCAGCCAGGTGCCCATGCCGTCCGGCACGCGCTGGATATAGCGGGTGTTCACCTTGTGGCGCGCCAGTTTATCAATAACATCCTGCCCTGTGCCAGTGTCATCCACCAGGCTTACAAAGGTGGGGCGCAGCTCCACGTTGGCGATATCCTCCGCCACATTGCGGCACACACCGCCGTGTACCTGTTCTACCCGCCCGGCGTTGCGCCCGCCCGGAATATAGGTGGCAAGGGGGTACCCCTTGATATCAACAAAAACTGCGCCGATGACAACGATCCCCATGCAAAACGCCCTTCCTTACCCAGGGTGCAGCGGAAAACAAGGAAACCGACTGAATGTTCGTTTTTTCAGCTGCACCGTATAACTGTAAACTTATGATGAACAGTTTACATGATTGGGGCCGAAAAAGCAAGGCTGGCGGCGATTTTTGCCGCTTTTGCGGCAAACTGTACCGCACGGACGGAATCTTTATCTCCTCTTTACAATGATTTTCCGCAGTGCTATAATAACAGCGAAAAAACCGACCGACCGGTCGGTCAAGTGCGCTGAAAAAGCTCCGTTTCCCCCCAAAAAGGGGCGCCACACGGCGGCTGCGCTGCGCTTCGGCGCTCCTTCCTTTTGGGGCTGCCTGAACCCGGCCGGTCGGTCACATCCGCCAACATAGGCCCGCCCAAAGTGCGGGCAAAGGGAACAAACAAATGCCAAAATACAGTGTTAAAAAGCCATTTACCGTACTTGTGGCGGTCATATTGGTGATGGTGCTGGGCTTTGTAAGCCTGACCGGCATGCAGACGGACCTGCTGCCCAATATGAACCTGCCCTACCTGCTGGTCATTACCACCTACCCCGGCGCCAGCCCGGAACAGGTGGAAAGCGATGTGACCCAGCCGCTGGAAAACAGCCTTTCCACCCTGAATGGTGTAAAGAACGTGACCAGCCAGAGCAACGAAAACTACAGCCTTGTCATTCTGGAATACCAGGACGACACCGACATGGACAGCGCCATGGTCAAGGCCAGCACCGCCGTGAACCAGCTTTCGGACAGTCTGCCCGATATGGCCAGCACCCCCACGCTGATGGAGATGAGCCCCGATATGATGGCCACCCAGTATGTTGCGGTGGACTATGAGGGGATGGACATCTACGAGCTTTCCGACTATGTGGAGGATACGATCGTACCCCAGCTGGAGCGCGTGGACGGCGTGGCCAGCGTTTCCACCACCGGCCTTGTCAAAAAATCAGTGCAGATCACGCTGGACCAGGACAAAATTGACGAGGTGAATGACAAACTGCTGGTCAAGGTGAGCGACCGCCTGGCCGAAGCCAAAAAGCAGCTGGACGAAAACGAGGCCAAAATCAAGGACGGCCTGGCGGAGCTGGACAGTGCCCAGAGCCAGCTGGATTCCGGCAAAGCCCAGCTGAATACCCAAAAGCAGAGCCTGACCCAGCAGCTGCGGGATGCCATCGACCAGCTGAACGAGGAAATCCCCAAGCTGGAAGAGCAGATTGCGGGGCTGAAAACCCAGCTGGACACCGCCCAGAGCAAGCTGAACCAGCTGAAAGTGGACCCCAGCAGCCTGCCGGAAGTGACGCTGCCGATCGATGATGCACTGTTTGCTTCCTGCAAAGAGATTCTGGCAAAATATGACCCCCAGTACGATGCAAATGCCATGCCCGCTAATTTGGAGGAAGCCAAGAGCGACCTGACCAAGATGGCCGCGATGCTGGCTTCCATCGAGCGCGCCCAGCAGGCCATTGAGACCGAAGCTGCCGCCCTGACCGGCGGGCAGAGCGTCAGCGATGCCTGCGCCGCGCTGGACGCCCAGATCCTGACGCTGACCGTGCAGGTGCAGCAGAAGGATAACGAGATCGTTCAGCTGGAACAGCAGCTGGATACCGCCGCCCCGGAAGAGCAGGATGTCATCCGCGCGGAAATCGAAAGCAAAAAAGCTGAACAGGCGGCTTTACAGACCCAGCTGGACACTGCCACCAGCCAGCGCGCAGCCCTGGATGATTACAAGAGTGATGAAAGCACTCTTTCCACCACCCAGACGGCCTTGCGGAACGCAACGGTGCTGCTGAAAGCCCGGCAGGAAGCCGAAGCCAGCCTGAACGAGAGCACCGAGGAACTGCGCCAAACCCTACAGCAGACGATTACCACCCTGAACACCCAGATCGACAAAGCCGAAGCCATGCTGGCCAATTTGAACGATCAGCGCGGCAAGCTGCAATCGATGCTGGAAAGCCTTTCTGCCAACCCGACAGACCCCCAACTGGCCGATATGGCCGTGCAGCTGCTGCTCAGCGGCACCGAAGCCCAGCTCAGTTTGGGCGAGTTCCAGATCAGCAGCGGCCGCACCCAGCTGGAAGCGGGCCAGACCCAGTTGGACTCCGCCCGCGAAGAGTATGAATCGGCCCGCGAGGAAGCGCTGAAAAGCGCCAATCTGGACCAGCTGCTGAACATGAACACCTTAAAGCAGCTGATCGCCGCGCAGAACTTCTCTATGCCCGCCGGTTACATTGACGGCGGGGAAGGGGACGATAACCAGTACATCTTAAAAGTCGGCGATGCGTTTGACAATGTGGATGAGCTGAAAAGTATGGTCCTGTGCAGCATTGACGGCATCGGCGATGTGCGGCTTTCCGATGTGGCGGACATTGAGCTGACCGATAACGCGGACGACAGCTACGCCAAGGTGGGCAAAAACCGCGCCGTGCTGCTTTCAATCTATAAAAGCTCCACGGCTTCCACCTCGTCTGTCTCCAACGCAAGCACCGCTGCTATGAAAGAACTGATGGCAGAAAACGACGGCCTGCACCTGACCACCATCATGGATCAGGGCGATTACATCAAGTTGATTGTGAACAGCGTCATGTCCAACCTGATCGAAGGCGCTGTGCTGGCCATCATCGTGCTGGCTCTGTTCTTAAAGGATATCCGCCCCACGCTGGTGGTGGCCATCAGCATGCCGCTCAGTGTGCTGTTTGCCATTGTCATGATGTATTTCAGTGGCATTACCCTGAACATTCTCAGCCTGTCCGGCTTGGGGTTGGGCGTTGGCATGCTGGTGGATAACTCGGTCGTTGTCATCGAAAATATTTACCGCCTGCGCGGGCGCGGCATTCCGGCCCCGCGTGCTGCGGTGCAGGGCGCACGCCAGGTGGCGGGGGCCATCGTGTCCTCCACCCTGACCACGGTCTGCGTGTTCCTGCCCATGGTGTTTACCACCGGCATGGTGCTGGAGCTGCTTTCCGATATGGCATGGACCATCACGTTCAGCCTGCTGGCATCCCTCATTGTGGCCCTTACCGTGGTGCCCTGCGCCGGTTCCACCGTACTGCGCAAGCAAAAAGAGATCAAGCACCCCTGGTTCGACCGTTTCCTGAACGGGTACGAAAAGCTCTTGCGCTTCTGCTTAAAGCGCAAGGCCATCCCGCTCACACTGGCGATCGTGCTGCTGGCCGTATCGGTCTGGCGCATTGCCACCATGGGCGTGGTGCTCATCCCGGATATGGGCTCCAACCAGCTTTCGATTACGGTAACGGTGCCTGCGGATACCGAAAAAGAGGATGCCTTTGCCACCGCAGACGCCGTGATGGACGCCATTACCAACATTGACGGCGTGGAAACGGTGGGCGCCATGTCCGGCGGCAGCGACAGCACCAGCAGCATGCTGATGATGACCGGCACTGAGGGCACCACGGACAACACCAGCTTTACCTATTATGTTCTGCTGACTGACGAGGGCGCCAGCAACAGCAAGGCCATCCAGCAGCAGATCGCCGATGACACCGCTGACCTGAACTGCGAAGTGGACATCAGCGCCAGCAGCATGGATATGAGCGCATTGTCCGGCAGCGGCGTGGAGGTGGACATCTACGGCCAGAACCTGGACAGCCTGACCACCGCCAGCCAGCAGGTGATGGACCTGCTGAACAGCGTGGACGGCATCGAGAATGTCTCCAACGGGCAGGAAACCGGCGACGAGGAGGTGCATATCGTCATTGATAAGGACAAAGCCATGCGCCTTGGCCTGACGGTGGCGCAGGTGTACCAGCAGATCGCCGCAAAGCTCAGCACCGATACCACCGCAACCACCCTGAAAGTGGGCCGCGATACCTATGATGTGGCGATTGTGGATAAGACCGATACCCCGAACCTGGACGATCTGTTCCAGATGGAGTTCATCACAACGACCACCGACGATGACGGCAACACCGTGAACGAGACCCATACCCTGGGCGAGTTTGCCTCCCGCACCAACGGCAACGCCTATGCGACCATTGCGCGCGAAAACGGCTCCCGCAAGATCAGCGTGACCAGCGATACCGCCGAAGGCTACAACACCGCCCTGATCTCCCGTGATCTGAGCCCCCGGCTGGAAGCACTGGACCTGCCAGATGGCTGCACCGCTGAAATTGCCGGTGAAACCACCCAGGTGACCGAGATGATCCAGCAGATGGCCAAAATGATGGCCCTGGCACTGTTGTTTGTCTATTTTGTCATGGTGGCGCAGTTCCAAAGCCTGCTTTCCCCCTTCATTGTGCTGTTCACCATTCCGCTGGCCTTTACCGGCGGCATGATCGGCCTGATGATTGGCGGCGAACAGCTTTCGGTCATTTCGCTCATGGGCTTCCTTGTGCTGATGGGCGTGGTGGTCAACAACGGCATTGTGTTTGTGGATTACGCCAACCAGCTGCGCATTGGCGGGCTGGAGCGCACCGATGCCCTGGTGGCAACCGGCCGCACCCGTATGCGCCCCATCCTGATGACGACCCTGACCACCGTGCTTGCCATGGTAACGATGATCTTCAGCAAGGATGCCGGCAGCGAGATGGGCAAAGGCATGGCCATTGTTATTGTGGGCGGCCTTTCCTATGCAACGCTGATGACCCTGTTTATTGTGCCGGTGATGTATGACCTCTTCTACCGCAAGCCGCCGGTCAACATCGATGTGGGCGATGACGGCATGGATGACCTGCCCGATGATGCGGCCGAGTTTGCCGCAGAATTTGCCGCCCGCCGCGCAGCAGAGGGCAAGAACCAGCCGGAACCCGAAACACCGGATACCGCCGAGCACCGCCGCTTAAAGCTGCCCGGTAAACCCGATACCGAAAACGGGGAGGGGACGCCACAATGACACCAGATATCCGCAAAGAACGCGAAACCGCCCTGTACGAAGCCGCCTTGCGCCTGATTGCCAAGGGGGTAAACCCCGCCGCCATGAAGGTGCAGCAGATCGCGGACGAAGCCGGAATCGGCAAGGGCACCGTGTATGAATACTTTGCCTCCAAGGATGAGATCCTGCAGGGAATGGCCCTGTACTGCTTTGATACCGAGATTGCCCGCATTGCCGTATTGATGGAGCCATGCACCACCCTGCAAGAGCTGGAGGACGCCGTGATGGCCTACCTGCAGGATCTTTCCGGCAACCGGATGGGAACCTATCAGGTGATCGCTTCCAGTATTGGCGCACGGGAGAACCTCCGCGGTATGGACGAGTGTGTGCAAGCCCTGCGTGGGGTGCTGCACAGAACCATGGCAGCCCTGCGGCAAAAAGGGGAGATCAACCCCGCCCTGCCGGATGATTACTGTGATCTGGCTCTGCTTTCCGCTGCGGCGGGTGGGCTGATAGGGCTGTGCTATGTTTCCAAGCACCCGGACGCGCTAACGCCCATACAAAACCTGCGCGTGTTGATCCACCGCGCACTGAACCCATAAACAAACAAAAATAAAAGCAGCCAGCCGCCCTGCCTGTGGGAATGTTCCACGGTGGGGCGGCTGGCTGTTGTATCGGGGGAAAGTGGAGATAAGGCAACACCGCACAATTCCCGCCTGACGGCTTAAGCACCGCTCCGGCGGCTG
>OLGD01001469.1_pt1 | contig 34782 bp, 52 predicted proteins | sample 1605311 | NCBI WGS metagenome assembly OLGD01 (sample SAMEA3888917, study PRJEB22519) | human gut metagenome | biome: human gut; feature: human-associated habitat; material: faeces | place: Denmark | collected 2010
TATAGCGTACCAGCGCACGGTTGACACATTCCGTCTGTACCTTTACGGTTTTGGCCTTTGGCGTCAGGTGGTTGCCGATAAACAGGGACGCGCCGTTGTCAAAGTGGATAGACATATCACTAGTGCCGCGCCATTTCCCAGTACAAGGAGATGTACGGATTTTTCCTGTTTTACAGTTAAACGCCTGGGCGATTATATCAACCTTATCTTGAAATGAAAGTTCCTGATAACGGTTAGCAATCTTAATTGCCAGCTTTTGTAATTCAGTTCTATCATTATTCATACCTAACCGCTTCCTCTCTTGTGATAAAATGATGTATCCCTGGTGCGCATTCTTTCCATCGATTTGTATCAAAATCAGAAACTTCAACTATTTCTCCGATGCGGTAAACAAAATTTTTATCATAATCACTTGCAACATTATCGCCAGCTAGATCACCTAAAATGTCTGTAATACTAATGACCCGAGCTTTACTTGCCCTACACTTACGAGTTGTAGCTGAACTGCGCAAAGCGTCAGCAGGTATTTCAAGCTCTACAATTAAATCGTGTACTCTTTTAAAACCGATATATGCACCACGTTCTGGACATTGCATAGGGAAGAACAAAGTATTTTCATTCCATATAACATCGTTTATATTTTTAGCACCACACAAATCAGCACCATACAAATTGGCACCACGTAAATCAGCACCATACAAATTAGCACCACGCAAATCAGCATAACGTAAATCAGCACCATACAAATAAGCCCTACGCAAATCAGCACCATACAAATTGGCATCACGCAAATCAGCATAACGCAAATCCGATTTCCTTAAATAGGCGCGTGCCCCACCCTCTTTATCCCATACCCATTTGTTATGATTATCAAGCACTTTTTGAATATCAATTGTATTATCCATTCTTATTATCCTCCATTCTTATATCCATTTAATACCAATCAACCGACCATGCACGTCCTTCTGTATCAAACCTCACATAGTGATCCCACTGGCATTCATCCGTAGCGCCAGGAATGGTACTGTCTTCAAATTTCATGATCTCAACGCAATCGTGATCAATCCCATCTTCCCGGATTGCCTTCCGTCCAGCTTCTACAGCCTCGTCGAAGTCGTAGAACCATTTAGCCATATCATTGTCATTTGCGCCATCAGTATACAATGCGTAAGTATACAGCATTTCTCCCTGTTTCAGTTCACTTAATGCCTGCTCATAAGTTTTCTTCATTTTCTCCCTTCCTTTTTTTTTGTACATTTTTCGATGCTGTCGTCAATCGTTTTTGCAATCGCCTATTTCAATACTTTCGACTTACTTCGATTACATCTCCTGATTCTTTATCAAAGTATACTTTAAAAATTGCGGCATTTGAATATTTTTTCGCGAACTTACGAGCGTCTGGAAGATGATCAAATTTGTGCCGTGCAGCTTTTACATGTAAATCCGCATGATATCGATCACTACCAAATAGCACAATGTACATAATTGCCCCTCCTTATCTTATCGCTTTCGCTTATACCTCGCCTTTTTTACAAGCACAAACAACCACATATCCAAAGTAAATTACACGTGCCAATAGCCATCCACCAACAATTATAATCGCCTCAATCACGCCATCGCCTCATTATTCAAAATTAGTTTTACCGCCTTCTCTGCATGTCCTGCTGCACTTACAATAAGACGCTTGTCGTTCTTTAGCGCACGCAACCAACTTTGTATATAAGCGACACTATTTCTGTTAGATTTGTCCGTATCCATTCCCATACTATGCAGCAACATATTCGCGCCAATTTCCGCCACCAATTCCTCACGCGAATAACTATCACTTCCAAATGCTGCTTGCTTTGCATCATCTGGAAAGCGGTGCAACAAGTTCTTATTTCCTGTACTATGTACCAGCTCATGGAAAAGTGTGCTATAGTATCCCTCTGTGTTCTTGAACCTATCCATATCTGGAATATTCACAAGATGTTTGCGCGGCATATAGTATGCTTGAAGTTGATTAGCATGTGAAATTTCCAGATTCGTGCGCGACGAATATTCCGATACTATATTTTCTGCATTCTGCGCTTTTGTTGCGCCATTGGGATATTGTTCTCTCTCAAACTTAGGTTTGATTCCCTCGCAATCGTTGATGTGAAACACATTATAATATCTCAACACCGGAATTTTCTGTATTTTACTCTTCTCATCCTCCTTCTCTAGGATTTTCCAGAACACTACAAGCTTTGCTTTAGCTCCTTTTTTAATCCTTCCGCCCTCTTTATTGCATTGATTCAGCGTAAGATATTCGCCAGGTTCGCCTAGCAATATTTGATTTAATATGCTGTATGGTTCGCCTGTCGTGTGCTTAATTGGGCAATCAATTCCACCAATCCACGGTTTTTCCCAAGGAATTTTTCCCTTTTCAAGTTCCGCAAGTATTCGTTCCGTAACAATCTCGTACACGTTCATCTTATTATTCCCTCTCTTTCTATTAAAAATTTTGCATTAACAGTTGCAGCTACGATTTTATCTGTACTCCCGTCCTCATTTGTCATCTCACAGCCACAAAAAGGACAAAATTTAGATTTTCCATTTTGTGGATCCGGGTTATGGCACCTAGAACAACTGTATGGTTGCCAGTAATCATGTTCCCGTCCTTTCCAGTCATGCCTTTTTACGATTTCCTCCCGCCATTCTGCTCGCATTTTCCCACATTCTCCCTTCAATCATGCCGCAATCGCTTCTTCTATATCAAGCGGCAACGGATCGTCTTCGAAGCATCCGTACCAATTCCACAAATTTTCTGCATTATCATATACAGGCAACCAATCGAAAAATTCTGCATCATCATAGGCAGGAATTTCTTCCTGCATTATCTCGCCTAAAAACTCCAGGTATCCATCAAAGAAATCACAGACAGCACGTTCGTCTATAGCCAGTGAATTTCTATAGTCAGCAACATACAATGAATTCAGCGTGATTTCCTGTCGTAAATTCCAAAGCATCTGTTTCGTCATGTGTATCTTCTCCCTTCATATCGAACATATGTTTACTTATTCTATATCGACCACATGTTCCCTTCTTGAATCTTGTAATATCCTAGAACTTTGTAAGCAATTCCTAAAATTCCGCATTCCAAACTAGTATCTTCATCTAGCATTTTTTCTCCACACGCTTCTTGGGCACAGGCATCTTTACCGCATCCGGGAAATATTCGATTGCTTCATCGCAGACGATGCCGTATTCGCGCCTGCACCACGTGATGGCTTCAGGAGCCATAGACGCGCCCAGCGTGCAAGCAATACCCATTTGCTTATCCGTATAACGGTTTGCCTCCAGCAACAGGGTCTTCACGCCGGTTCCCAGCACACAGCTAACCATGGTGACACCATTGCCGCGTTCGCGCCTTTCCATGGGCGTTGCAGAAAGATAATAACCACGCTGAATCTTGCCGCCGCTGAACCAATTTTGCCCGCCGGTGGTGTAGTACACCTCAAGCTGAATATGAGTAGGGTTGGCGATGCGTCGGACAGAATTAGCGGTCAATTCGGGCCTAATTTCACGGATAGGAATATTGTGGGTGATACGCTTGTTCATGATATATCCTCCTTCATCATCAGCGAACTCCATTTCCAAAATTTCCGCATTTAAACTAGTGCTTTTAACTTACACTTTTCGCCTCATCTGCCGCCGTCATCATGTGCAACAGCAGGTTCTGGCATTCAGTAAGCGTGCGCATGACTTCCAACAATGTCGGCGTAGATTTTCCTTGCACAATATCTAGCGTCCTAGGATATTCCATCACAACCGGCTCTTTTTTCGCCGATGTTTCTTCCTGCATTTTCTGCTGCACCTTAATCTGTTCCTGCTCTTTCTTGATTTTTCGCGCAGCAAGACTACGTTGTGTGCAATTTTCTAGGTTAGCACGCTGAGCAATCAACGTCAATTCCCTTGGAGACGGGCCGATCAATTCCCGCACCTTATATGCAGCTACTCCAAACGCTCGTGCAATTTCTGCATTACAATAACCCTGCTGATTCCGCAATTCTAGCATCTTATTCGCGATTTTTTCTTTAAATTCAGCATCGCAATTGTCGATATTAGCCGTCGTAGTCACAACATTCTGTGCATTCTTATTAGCTTCAAAATTTTTCATTTGAGACTCCTTTTCTATATCATCATTAATTAGTACATGAATGTAACGCCATACACTACAATATGTATTCCCGCTAACATCTGCAATATCATAAGCTGTCACTTTTCCATCTTTCCACCACTGATAATATTTTGCATAACTATCTGGCACATCACATGCAGACAGTTTTGCATCCTTAAACCTAATTGTTATACCGTCATGCGCACTTATAATCGCACCATACTTAGTAATGGTTGTTATAGAATATCCAGACCTCAGTGCAATTTCACTCTTTCCCATAGAACCACTTTTTTCCTTAATCATCTTCTTCACATTGCCGGGAATCATATCATAAGAACGCTGTACGTCTTTGTTATTAATCTTCATATTATCAATCTCCCTTCAAAATTTCTGCATTGTATTTAGTGCTCGTTGAATACTACCGCTTCGCCCTTAGTCATGTTCCAGCAGCTTTTCCCGCCAACACATCCACCACAATAACCGCTACATTCCATAGCATATTCTGGAATCGCACACTCTCCTTTCTTAAATCGCACGTATGCCATTGGCAAATTGTGCGGATTTTCTGGAATGAAGTCTCCCCACGCACTGTATACAATGGAGAGATTTTCCGGCAACAAATTTCCCGCATTCAAATATGCATTAACAATTTCGTATTGCTTTGTGAATGCTAGAAACTTTGTAGTGCTGCATTCTTCTGCCACACGTACCATCATTTGCAAATATTCTGCATTGACAATATCACCCGATGAATGCCAGCGAAAGTATTGTGCAAACCTGGCAAGACCAGACACTTCTTTTTCAAACCGAATCGGATTATTCTGCCATATACGAAAATTCCGCATACAGCTTTCCTTTACACTATTAAAGCAGAAGCGGCCTTTGCACGCGTAGCATTTTGTCCTACACGGCGCGTTCGCCCGGCATGTAATTCCTGCCGGTAAATTTAAAGTCGGGATTCCTGTTCCCAGCTTTGAAATGTGTGTGCTAATATGTACGTGCTCCATCATTATCCTACCATCTCCGTTTCTACAATTTTCTCCGTTACAATGCGTGCCATTTCCCGATAATAGCGCGCATTAACATCTCTTATTAGTGAACGCGAACGCGCAAGCGTGATTTCATGCGCTACATAATCCGCGTGAATATTCCTAATCGTTCGCCTTCTTTTCGCTTCAAGCGCTTTCAGTTTGCTAATGTAATCCATAGTTACACCGCCTATCAAACAAGCGCCGCATGCACAAATTCGCCATTGTAATACAAGCGGATTCCTGCATCGGTTCCGTCAACCGTTGTACACCGGTACTCATTTTCGCATACATTTTCGATTCGAAATTCTTTTCCGTATGCTCTAAAATTCCGCATTCCCTGTATGAATGCGTGCTTCGATTCTTTCAGCATGTTCTGAATAATAATTTCTTTCATCTTATCTTCCCTCTTTCTATTTTGATTCCTTTAGAATTCTTAACGTTATGCGTATTTTTTAGCACGTCTGCTCATTTGACGCTCAAAATCCGCCAAACACATGCTGACAAATTCGTGCGCCCGATATTGCCTGCCCCAATTCGAACGTGCGTCATACACGCGCTCATACTCAACGGTATCCGCCCACGTCATATGTGTGATTTCCAGCACGCCGTCACCGGCAAACGTTACACGATTTTCTCCAACGCCGATAACAATTTCGCCGTTAGTAGTCACATAAGAAATTTCCCACGTTTCCGGCGCGAAACGCAAGAAGTCTTCTACGCTGTCCTTACGAATCCGCATTGAAATTTTCTGCATAATACCATCCTTCTTTCTATTTTTTATTTTGTTATTATGCTTCGAATCTTGCGCCGAACCACCAATATGTGTTTGTGCGCTTGATTTCTACAGCTTCCAATTCATCAATCGGTGCATTGATTTTTCTGCATTCTGCTTCAGTTAGCAATTCATTCCCAATTAAGAAGAGACCATTGTTTATACGACGTCCATTCTTGATTTGATATAACCGTCTCTGGTCAAGCTTTTCCGGAACCCTGTAAAATTTCATAACTATCAATTCCCCCCATTCTAAAATTTCTGCATTAAAAATGCGTGCCGCATTATCTGCATGCACGCATTATTTTATCCGTTCCCATATTCTGCCGATTAGCTGATAGTGAGAGTTATTCACTATATCCTCTACGGATAGCGGCGCAATTGTTTCCGGCGCATAATAGGCGAATGCTCCATTAAATTTTCGCCTATCCGATTCTTCGCGCGCCAATTGCAACGCTTTCTTGCGCGTGATTCTTTCCGCATTTCCCGGAAGCATTGATTCCTCTTCCGGGTTTTCCGTATAGAATAGATTGTATGTATTTCCGAAATTCCGCCAATACTGTACCCAATATTTCCGCATTACTATTCCTCCTCTTCATCATCATCGGAATTTTCTGCATTATCCAGAATTTCCCGGATTTCTTCATCTCCTAAGTCATCATCATTATCCACGATATATTTTATAATATCGTTGATATAAAATGGGCTTTCGTCGTCTGTTGCCGGATAATCGCTACTTACCAAATTCCCATATCCGTTATACCAGAAATGGGAATTTGCCGGACAAAAGTCTCCATAGTAGCACATGAACGCCACGTCAGACGGCAGGCATTCTCCTACTACTTCGTCGAATTCATCCATATCATAGATATGGTCATCATATCTATGGTCACGTTCGCAATATTCGTTGTGTAACGAAATTGCTTTGTCTCCAGACATATCGCCAATGTATGCCGCCAGTTTTTCTTGAATACTCATATCTATTCTCCCTTCCATTTCTAAAAATTTCCGCATTGCAATTACTACAATGCGTATAAAAAATTCCGCATTGCTTTTATACAATACGGAATTCTCTACTATTCCAGATTCCCTTCCAATTTTCTTCAGACGTGCGCAAGCCCGCGCACGCCAATGATACGCCCGCTTTCATCGCGTACTGAATCATCCACGATGAAGACGTCCGGCCGCGTTGGAACCGCTTGCGCGGTAATTGCCGATACAATATAAATCGTATCGTCCATTGGTTCCGGCAAACCTTGCACGTCGCCATATGTGCAACGTGCAATCGACAAAGTGATACCATTCGCCACAATGGTATCAACGATTTCCCGGCGTTGTGCTGCACGCGCAATTCCAGAGGAAGGAATTGACGCTACAATAGCGTTGTCCTGCCCCACAAAGTTAATGGTATGGGGCGTTAGGTTAATAATTTTCTCCATTTTATTCCCTTCTTTCTTTCCGCGCGCCATTAGTGTCGCGCCGGATAAATTTCTCGAATCGTGAGGAACAAATCCTCAACGACATCAGAGCTATGAATTTCTTCAAGAGTATCATAGCCCCATTGCATTTTCATCCACGTAAACTTCCATGAAAATGGAAATTCCATGGCTTCCTTGTCCTCACGATTCGTGATACAATCCAACGTTGGATTATACCATAAACTATCCGCGCCACGTACAACGTACCGCATTTTTACGTCGTCCGGAACAATTCCGCGAAATTTTTCTTCGTCACCGGCAACGTCATATTCCGTTGCCTTTGTTTCCCAATGAGCGCGGACAATTTTCTCTACGCTCCAGGAAACGTCGTAAAAAAGCTCATCATTGCGCGTCTTGATAGTCTCCATGATTTTCCTCTTTTCCGCGCGCATGTTTGCGCGCTGTTTTTATTGGGCGCTTGTCAAGCGCTTTGCTCAACATGCAACGTTAGCTGCATGTTCAGCAAGGCGCTTGCGCCTTGCCAACGTTGTGCTTAATAAGCCACAACGTTGGTCATTACGCCGCCAATCCACACGTTGGCGGTTTTATCAAGCCCAATAAAACCGCCAACGTTGTTGATATAGCAGATTTTTCCGTCCGCTTTCGAAAGCCACGCGTCAACGTAGCCTTCAAAATCTTCAGTGGCCGCGCGTTCGGAACATTCCCTCATAATCCGGGAAATTTCCGAATCAGAGAAATACAGTTTCGATTCTTTGCTAATGTTCATGCTCATAATGTAACCTTCTTTCCGCGCGCCAATATGGCGCGCTGTTTTTATTTAACGCTTTGCAAGTGTTTTCCTCTATCGGCAAATCACGCCTGCCGATAGAGGAAAGCGCTTGCGCGCTTCCCTGTTTGGTTATTGCGCCGCGCTGTTTGCAGCTTTGAGCGCGGCCATTTCAGCGCGCAAGCGCTCATTTTCCGCCGCTTGCGCGGCCAAGGCCTCTTCCAATTGGGCCTTTGTCGCCTTTTTGGCTTTTGGCGCTTTTTCCTTCAGCGGTGCAGGCGCTTTGCCTGCTTTGCCGGCCACACCGCGCCCAATGTACGCGACGTAACCACCCTTAATGAATTTCCTGAACGTCGCGATAGACTTTATGCGACGTTGCTTAACGACCACACCGTCTTCCAGCGCGTCGCCCTCTGCTTTGCCGAAAGCGTAGAGGGCAAAACCGAACACGCGCGACAACGTGTATCCAGTAACGTCTAGCCCATAAATCGCGCACAATGGCGCGATTTTGGCCAACGCTTCCTCATCGCCTATCTCGTCATTTGCCCACGCAAGATAGGCCACGTAAGCGTCAAAAGACGCCACCCGGAATTCCCGCGCGGACAATTCGCGGGAGGGCATTGCTTCCATTCCTTCAATACCGCCAATATTGGCGGTATCGATGGTAAGTCCTGCGTTTTCGTGCGCACGCAGGACTTCATTCAACATGCTCTCGCGGGAAAGCATGCTGTTTTTCGTGGCCGCGTCAAAAGCGGCAATTGCATGTGCAGAGTCACGCGTTGTCGCAGCTGCAATCGCGCTGGCGTTGGCGTTGGCGGCGTTCATGGTATTCATGTTCATATTCATCATATTCTATTCCTTCCTTCTGCCCCATTGGGGCTTGTTTTTTTTGGCGCTCAAAGCGCTTTGTCAAGCCCGCGACCGTGCCGTGGGCTTGACAAAGCGCTTGTCGCGTGATATAATCACCATACGGCAGGGCATGCCGTGCAGGGCATGCCCTTCCTATGACGTTTTTTGGCAGGGTTGAAAAATGCTCTCTGCTATCGACCGTTTAGCGTGTGACAGCTGCGTGCCCTTTTGCTTCGAGCTTGACCGCGGCTTTTCCTTGTGCGTGCGCGGCTACGCCTTCATAGGAACGCATCGCATTAGGCTTGACCGCCTACACGTTCCCGAGTTTCGTTGTGCGGATTGCACAACAACGTACTGATTTTCGATTCCCGTGTTCTCACGCCAACACGGTGGCGGTTCAACCCGCGCACGGCGAATAACCGTGCGCTTGCGCGTCGATTTGCAAGCGCCGCGCGAATGCGTCGGTTATTCGCTTGCCTTCCCTGCCCGCGTGTCCTAGTCTTGCGCGCCGCAACGCGGCAAAAGCAGGACAAAATGTACTGCGCGACGGCTCCATTCTGGAGCCTTCATATTTACTTCTCAAGGGTCGGGAATTCGCGTTCCTTCGCCTTCCGGCTTGCGCTGTTCCTTTTTTGCCTTCCAACAAAGGCCTTGGAATTCCAGCGCGTACTTTCCGGCAGGATTGATTGGTCGTTCGGTCTGCCGTCGGGATGGGTCTAGGCGTCGTGTCGCATTCATTGATTCGCGTGCGTCACCGTCCTTTTCCCCTATAATGGGGCTAGCTAACGTGCAACGTCGTATTCAATGGGCTTCCGTGTCCTTTGCCCTTGCGACGTGATCATTATACCAGTGTGTACACCGGATTGCAAGTACTTTTGAGATTTATTTTATAAAAAGTTTGAAGAAATATCTGATTAACTTTATGGAAAGAGGGTTATGCAATATGGGCAAAAATAATCCAGAAACAAAGGCAAAGTACAACAAAGAACATTATGAAAGCAGAAATGTTCGATTCAAAAAAGAACACAACATTATGGATAGGTTAAAGGATGCTAGCATTATCTGTAATAAGTCGGTAAATTCTATAATTGAGGAAGCTGTTCGGGAATGGCTAGACCATCACGAATTGTGATTTGTTCGGAACCGAACAATTCCTTTTATGTATTATAAGAAGAGAACGCGCGTTCGATTATGAGCGGCAAGCGTCGGGCGAAAAAGCGAACAAGTGTATGGTTATATGGTCATATTAGTTAGTGCATGATAACTATTATGGTATCATAACTACCAGTATAGACACATATCTTAAATACATGTAAATTAATATTACTATCTTGTAAATCATACAATTCAGTTACAATAATTTCATTTTCGAAACAATTGCATTCGAACATGTGTGCATAGAATACCGTCTGTTTGGCTTGCTTGTGGATAACCTGTGGATAACTCTTGCCGATATGTGGATAACTAGCTCAATATTGTGGATAACTTTGAAATTTGTTGTGGATAACCCAAAATGCCTTGTGGATAACTTATTACGAAATGTAATAAAGTGTGGGAGGGGATGAAATAAAGAGGATGAATTGTTACAAAACATGCTAAAAAGAGACCAAAGTCGGTTTTCAGAGACAAGAAACCGAAACCGGTTTGCAAGGCAGGAAGGCAAGCGCCAAACTGAAGCCCATACACAAGTAGTATGGGCGCGAATTTACGTTTCAAGGCGAATTCCAAGCCAAAAACACACCTCCCTGTCATATCATACATCCCAACCCCATAAAAGATAAATCCCACTCCTCTGCCGTAAGCGAGAATATTCAAAGATAGGAGCGGATGAAGCATAAGTGAAGTGCGCAGTATAGAATAATCAGATTTAGAAAAAAGAGCAGATTCAATAATTAAATAGCCGTATAGAATGAAGCAAAGTGGAAAGCGAGAAATACTAGTGGGGGACATAACAAACCTCGATATATCGCAGTACGATATATAGTAATTCGATATAAAATCAAAATTGAATTTCGCAGTACAGTAAAAGACAACCGTGGGGGTAGTGGTAAAGAGCATGTCGGATAAGCTGACATGCTCTTATTTATTTGAGACTTTTCCTGAGAAGATGATGGATGATTCTTGTATTCAAAATTTAACATTAGAAATTCCGAAAATATCAAAAAATTTAGGACCGTAGAATAATAGGAGGAGTTGATTGGCCGCAAGCTGATTCCGCCGGTTGAAGCTGTCAGCTAGAGAACGGTGAACAACGTGGGAATAGACAACCAAGTGGTTCTATCAGTTCCTCAGCAACTATGCGAGTACAGTTGGTGAATTACGAAGTGGTTCTAATCAGCCAACTTTATCTAAGAAGGTTGAGGACAGAATTATAAATATAATCAATATAAATCAACCTTCTATCGCACAGTAGTAGCTCTGATACCAGACAGTAGTGGTAGGACAGGCAACCTCCACTGGAGGTTGCAGGAGATATGACAGTTATCTGAGAGTCGATCTATATAGAGACGATATCGCTACGCTCAATGTCCTGTCGGACATAATGAGGAAATGTTTTTCCTCATATAGTAGATAAAGCAACCATTCTATTCCATTAAAGAGGGGATGTACAAAAGTATGGTGCAGAAGAGCAACGAGCAGGAGCATTGGTTTCAATTGGTAGACAAGCTGGTGGATTTATATGTATTGGATTGGAGTAAGTATCGAGTATCAAACGATAGAGGAATGTTTGTTCCAAAACACGCGGATGATTCGCCTGTGCGGTTAACGAAGAAAACCCTAAGCGGGCATTTGAGTGGACACTATGCGGTAAGTGTATTCTCCTGGGAGAAGAAAACAAAGTTCCTGTCGCTGGATATCGATCAGGATTCAGAGCGAACGGTTCAGAGCGTGGTATACATCTTACAATGGTTCGGAATTCCGAAAGAGAAGATATACGTATCAGACAGCGGAAGTAAGGGCTATCATGTTGAAGTGTTCTTTGACGGCAATGGAGTCTGGTTAGACGGACTCCAGAGGTTCTATCGAGCGGTGCTTGAAGAGATAGGCAGAGATGAAAGCGAAGTTGAATTCCGCCCTACAGGAACACTTTCGATCAAGCTGCCACTGGGCAAGCATAGTGAGACAGGACGGACCTGCTGGTTTGTTGACAGAGATACGCTCAAACCAATTGAGGATGTGGATTACATATTCAAGATTGAGAAGATGTCATCTGAAGATATGGAAAGCATCATTGAGCGGACGCCGGAAGTAGATGAGGCACGGATCCGTAGGATGGTTTGGGGTAAACGGAAATTACAATCAGCACGACGAGTAATACCGCAAACATTACCCGAAGTTACAGCGCCTGGACAGAGGCACAGCTTGATGATTCAAATTGCGATGCAATATAGGAAGTGTGGATATAACAAAGAACAAATTGCTGAAGCATTGATGAATTGGTATGACGAACAGTTGCCGGGCATTATGACTACTCCACGAGAAGTAGCAAAGAAAGATGCTATGGAAATTACAGAGTGGGTATGTAGCAGAGTATCCGTGAGGAAGAGCAGGTTCGAAGAGGACATGTTTGAAACGGGTAAAGTTCGACTGAGTATTGAAGAGATGGAAAGCATTCTGATGTGCAAAGGCGGAACTGCCAGGAAGTTACTGTTGAATACGTTGCTGTGGGAAAAACGAACTGGCAAGAACCATGTTTCGCAAATACAGCTTAGCAAAGCGCTTGGGGTAACGCCACAAATGCTTCGTAAAATACTTCCGAAACTACAGGAACAGAATTTGCTTATCTGCTTAGCAGGGAAAGCGGGCAAGGAAGGCGATGAGTTTGTCAAGGATACAAACACATATTACGTCGGAATGCTACCAGAGTGCAAGGATGTTCTAGAGCCTGGAAAGACGATAGAGATTCCGATAGAGGGTGTAAAGGAAGATTTCTTGAGAGTGTATTACCAGGCGATGCAAGAACTGCTAGGTACGGAATATGTGATGCAGCGGTTGACGAAACCGGAGCAGGTAGAGATGGATATGATACTAAAAGGAGAAGGTTGATATGTGTGATAAGATTGAATTGCCACTGGACAAAAATAAAAAGTATGTAATTCTTGGAGCGGATTATGACGCAACTAATCATACAGTATCTGATTATTGGTGCGGATATAATATCGATAATTATGATATAGTGACGTTTGTAACTCAAGAGTTGATAGATATGTTTAGTGTTGTATATGGGCTACCTAAAGCATTGCTCATCCCAATATTTTTTAGGCTCATAAACTTGGAAGAGGAATTAAAAAACCATGTTGAAAGCATCAATAGTATAGAGTAATGGTTTATCTACTAGCGAAGGAGAATAAAGAAAAATGCAAAATGAAAAGCTTACTCGTGAGCAGATTAAACGCATTGTAGAAGAAGTAGTTGATCAGGTGGTAGGAACTGAGGAGCAGTATCAAGAGCAGGAGCAGAATTCTTTAAATGAATTTAGAACTTGGTATATTGGTGATTTTAAGCATTCTCAAGATAACCTAAAAGCGTATGTAGAAATCAGTGATAATGATGGATACAAATTATCGTGTAACAAAGACGCCTTGGTTCTTTATGTAGCACTAATGCTAGGAATGATTGAGTCGCTAAAGCTTAGATATGAAAATATCGATAGTGATGAATTGCTAAGCGTAGTGGAAAATGCGATCGATGAATATATTAAATAAAAAATGTGAGGTATGAGTTTATGAAAAAGGAATTCAATAGTGTGGAAAATAATCGCGAAAGAGAACATGACTTAGCGAATGAACTTGCAAAGAATATTATTCTTAAATTCCTATCTGGTGAGTATGAGGAAGAAGAAGTAAATAGTGAAATCGAAAAAATTGAAGAAGGAATTCGAAGTGCTGAAGAGCAGGATAGAATAGCAGAAGAAGAAGATGAGTGCGATGGCGGCATTATTACAACGGAGGAATTTAATCCGGATGACGATGACATTTGCATGACAACGATTATGTATAATCCCAATATGGATGCAGTTGGATTGCAAATACAATACGACACGAACCAGAAAGACGCACTAATATTTATGCTTGCTGCGGTTGAAGCAATGTGCATCGATCACTATCCTGGGTTTAATGTAAAACATTTCAGAATATGTGTTGCGGATGCATTGATAAATAGCATTGATGTTTCTAAGCTCGAGAAGGAGCAGTAAAGTGTATGAATAAGTTCGAGTTCATAAAACATATAAACGAGGGAGAAAATAGTGATAATGTCATGGAAATGGTTATCGTTGCATATAGCGCCAGCCATGATGATAGTAGCATAGAAGTATCCTACAATACGGATAAAGATATGACTGCATCACTACTTCTAATAGCACTTGCAAAAGTATGTGCTGAAATGCTTCCGGGAATTGACCAATTCCGTTTCGTGGAAAAATTTATCATTGCTACGAGCGAGGTTGTGGCGGAAGCTCATGAAGGAAAGACGAAAGACATATGATCTGTGCATAATTTAAAAATATATTTATGGAGCACAGCCTATATTCTGCCGTCGCAAGAGGGCGTATGGGAATTTGCTTACAGCACCTGAAGAATAATGGAGGAATGTACATGAGTCATTTTAGCGTTGCCGTTTTCTCCTATATCCCAGACGATGTGGAAGACCTGCTCACTCCTTATTGTGAGTCCCCGGAAAACCCTGAATATCTGGAGTTTAAGGAGGCATCGGTACCCATGGGCGAAATACGCTCGACGTTTGAACGCGAGAAGGAACCCGGTGAAACTCTGAAGGATTTCGTCAGCCGCTGGTATGGCTATACCTACAACGAGAAATTGGGGGTATTTGGATATCTTTGCAATCCAAACGCAAAATGGGATTGGTGGGAATTGGGCGGACGCTGGAGCAATAAGCTTAAGCTCAAACCTGGTTGTATGGGAAATCGGGGTAGTCGCAGTCGGACGAATTCAACAGAATTGCCTAGAGATGGTTATTGTGATCAGGCACAAATTAAGGATATCGACTTTTCTCTGGATCTCAAAGCATATAATGAGGCAATTCGTTTCTGGGAGGTTGTTGTCGAAGGCGATGATATCAGAGAAAATGAGAATCTCGCACAATTTGACACGTTTTACCGCCGCGAATATTATTTGCAACAGTTCCATAATAAAGAGCGTTACGCTCGTAGCTATGCATCCTTCACGACATGGGCGCTTGTCACACCGAACGGCGAGTGGTACGAAAATGGCGAAATGGGCTGGTTTGGCATGTCCGACGCTACTGACGAAAGCCGCGCTGAGTATGAAAGAGTGTTGCAGCGTATATTGTCTGAAGGCGACCCGAACCTGTGGATTTCCATAATTGACTGTCATATATAGCTTGCTGGAAGGAGAGCATAAAATGTTGGTTCATAATGATAATAACAATGAACATAAGAATTCAATGGATGTTTTTCGTGAGATTATTGCAGATTATATAATCGGGAACATAGATGCAGATGAACTCAAAAAATTTTGCAATACAATTGATTCCATAGTGGATGAAAAAGAAATAGACGAAGAAGATAAAGGCGGAATTATCACGACGGATGAATATAATGAGGACGATGAAGTTTGTATTACAACGATTATGTACAACCCAGATTCTGATTGCTCCGGATTCCAAATAATGTATGATACAGATAAAGTGACGGCATCGAATTACATGTATATGGCGTTGGAGAAAATGTTTACGGACATATTCCCCGGATTCAATAGAAATCTGTTTGCAGTGAATGTTGGGAAAGCTATACTGGATAGTGCAATTGTACATAATACAATATTTGGGAAAAGTATAGATGAATGAATTAAAGCTTACAGAATACGGGAATAACGCATCAATATGCTTCAATGTTGATAACAAATCTGCATTGCGAAAACTGGGCTTTTCATTCAACCAAGGTGTATGGGCAAAGGTTTGGGAATTCGATCGCTATACCGATATGATTGTAACAGCTGCGGATGATAAGTCATACTGGAGGATTGATATAATTGATTCGGCAGGTTGCCAGCCGTATGATTATCAGCGTATTCTAGAAACCGATCCGGATAATGAGTATGCAAAGATGGTCAAGATGTATGTCGATTCCAGAATGTTGCTTATGAAATATAATGGCTTAATTTGCGGATGGGAATTAGGAGATTACGTGTGACGAGGAATCGCATATGAAGATAGGATATGCAAAAGTGGGTATCCAACAAATAAAGTACAGGAGGAGTTTCCATGGAGCAGCTTCAGATTCAGCAGAGCAATTTGCCGCAGGTGTTTGAGAACGAGCAGTTTGGACGGTCGTGGTGCATTGAGATTGATGGCGAACCGTGGTTTGCAGGTAGAGACGTGGCAACTGCACTGGGATATGCCAATCCGAGAAAAGCGTTGGCAGATCATGTTGATAGCGATGATAAGGGGGTAACGAAACGTGACACCCTTGGTGGGCCTCAAGACCTGACTATTATCAATGAGTCCGGTTTGTATTCTCTTATCTTTTCCAGCAAGCTGCCTGCGGCTAAGGACTTCAAGCGCTGGATTACGCACGATGTCATCCCATCGATTCGCAGACATGAGATGTACATTACACCTCAGATGGCGGAGAAGATTCTTGCGGATCCGGATATCATGATTCGGATTCTTCAGGAGTTGAAGGCAGAGCGAAATAAGAACGCTGCACTGGAAGAAGAGAATTCGCTTCTAGCAAAGGAAGTGCTGGCACACAACCCACGCGAGTTGGTGACGCGGATTATCCGCAAAGTAGGCGGAGTGGGTATGCACAATAATTTCAAGTATGCTTGGAACCTGTGGAAGAAGGATATGTACTCGCTGAAAGGCATCTCTCTAAATCGTCGGATTTATGACGGGTCAATGCTGGACGCAGTGCGAGAAGATGAATGGCAGGATGCCATCTCGGTGGCAGTAGCTTTGGCCAGGGACTTTGGTGTGGATATTAGCGATGAGATGCGGCGTACAGATTGGGTACCAGAAGAAACTGCATAAAGGAGTATGTGCTATGGAAAATAATTATTCGGAAAAATCTCAGCCGAGTTTTACTCGTTTGGAGCAAGCGCAGATCCATAAAGCCAGGGAGCCGAGTGCAGAGCAAATTACACTCAATAAGGACGAGCTTCTTACGCTGTTGCTAGATTTAGCGGTAAGCGAAGCTGAAGTAGCTCGTCATGTTGGACGATGAGGTGATAGCGTATTGGAGTCTGAAAAGAAAACGAGTAAGACAGAATCAATTATCGTGTATGTAGTGTTGGGTTTAACTATAATATTTGGAATGATATATTTGCTTATGCATGATAATTGCTCAAGGTTCAATGATGTATGGGAAGCAAACATTGATACCAGATATGAAGTTCGAATTCAAGTAGAGGATACAGCTTATGCTTTGGTCGATGCGTATAATGCAAACGTAAGTTTGTATGAGCAATATCGTGGTGTTGATGATGCAAAAGCAAAAGCCGCAAAGGGACGTGCAAATGTAATTGCTGTTATATATAATGATTTTATGGAAAGCAATACAATTGTTTGGGGCGGTAGCCGTCCAACGGATATTGAAATCGAACTTTTGCTTATTGAGTGAGTAAAGGTGGTGATTGACTTGGTGATATGGATTATAGTTTTAATTCTTGTCGTTATATTAGGTTTATTCCGTCTTGGTGCAATGGTGCAGTTTGTTCGAGCGTTTACTGCAAGTGCTAGGTGTCCTAAGTGCGATAGAATTGTTTATGCAAAGGATATCAATTGGGCAAATGTAGACGGAGAAGACGGATCTGTGATATTGCTCGACGAGCTGGATGATAAGTATTTCACGTGCCCAAAGTGTGAAACGGTGTTTAAAGTATCAATTGAAAAGATTAAAGGAGAAAAGCATGAGCGAGAAGAATGAGTATCGGCTTAAAATGCCAGAACGAGAAACATATATCCGGTTTTCAATGTCAGATAATATATGTGAACTCAATACACTGGAACCAAAATGGATACGTCATATGGACAAATTGTGTGCGAAACATCCAGAGGAATTCAAATGCGTGAAACGGGATACTCGATATAATTATGCGGTATATGAATTTTCTAAAAAGTTTGTAACCGTAAGGGCACCTAGGAAGACAAAACCATTAACTGAAGAACGAAAATTGAAACTACGGCAAGCCGCCAATGAATACTGGGAGCGTAAACGTGCTGCTGCACAAGCAAATAATTAAGTGAGGTATAAGTATGGCTAATGCAAAGAGTGAGATTCGAGATGCAATTCAGATTTACGAAGGAAATGCTAAAGTGTCTAGCAATGTGCGGGCACTAAAAGAAAAAATGTTGAATGTGCTTTTTCAGTATCGGCTTGATATTCTAAAAGCAATTGAAGAAGCAGGCGAATATGATCAGAAGATTGCTAAGTTGGAAGAGCAGATTGAAGTACAAGATGGGATTATTGCGGAGCAAGACGAAGAACTGTTTGCGCTGAAGAATCCTGATAAGGCAAATAAGAAAGCCAAAGACAAGGTGGAACAACCGCCACTCAAGGAAGGTGAACAGAATGATGGAATATTATAGCCTACGTCCAGCAGCGAAGGATGAATACATTTCACTTAGCGATGCGCGAGTTGTAAAGGAACTAATTCGCGGACGCTCCTATCATGATTCCTGTTATCGCATGCGGACATTTCCAGATAGTTTGTTAGGAGCATCGTCTGAATTCCATGCAAACGAAGGATTGATTTGCGCCTATATTGATTAGGACAGAATTATAAAAGGGGCGGGGTTATCCCCCACACAGGATCGCATAGTGAAGCTATTGATGCAGGGATGGCGAGAGACAGATATTGCGGAGAAATATAATTGCTCCGTAGCAGCTGTTTCAATTCAGTTATCTCGTGCGGTTGACAAGATTGTTCAAGAGAACATTCGACAATGGTGTGAGTTTGCAAAACAACGAATAAAGGATAAATGTTAAACTTTTGTGAACTCATGAAATTCCTGTTTAAAAAAGTACCCCTGGATTTTCCAATACTATAGATGGAGGGATATATTATATGGAGCAGAAAACCGTCTACTTGCCTGATGGCTCGCGCAAAACGTACTTTTGCGGAGATAATCAGACATGGTTAGAAATCGTGAATACTGTGATTCTACCGAAATGGACGAAGTACTGTAGTAGCAATTGGATTAGTCCAAATCCAGATGCTATGTATTCCTCTGAGAAAAGAGTAAAGGGTTTCCTAGATCGGCTGGCATGGCTGCTTTTGGGAGACGTCGATGCGCGGGGATCCATGTATAAGGAAATGATGCGAGAGATACGGGAGATCCCAGTATCCGAATGTTCACCAGATGTAGAAAACTTTTTGATGTCAAGTGCGAAGCCGCCAACCGGAGAAGATAGCAAGATGAAAGATATGATGCCTGAGAAAGTAGCGCCTTCCAAACGCAAGAAAAAGAAACCGCCAGAAGACTGGACAACGTTTGAACGCGCGCAGAAGTTGCGTGAAACATATCCCACTGCGTTGATAACATTCTGCGTAGTGAATACGGAAAATGAATTTACTTATGGCGGGAAGCGGTATCGTATCAAAGATTCTGTGGAGCAATATCATCCGAAGCATACCAGTTTGGGTTTGCTGTATGATATGGATCAGATTGCCGTGGTAGCAGCAGAGCAGCTGCATTGGTATGATCAGAGATTGGTTCCTATCGCGGATGAGGATATTGAAATTTTAGAAAACTAACTCAAGTATATATGGGATCGGAAGTTGTTTATAAAACAACTTTCCGTCCCAATATAGATTATCCTTGACAATTTATGCCTTCATAGTTCAATGGTAGAATAGCGCATTTGTAATGCGTAGGTTGTGGGTTCGAATCCTACTGGAGGCTCCATTGAGGCGCATGGTAAAAAGGACAGCCGCCCGTGGTCGGGCGGCTGGGTGGTTACTTGAACCACTATATCAACGCACAGACGTGCCGTAGATATTTTACAATATCTAGCGTCTGGATGATCAGTCGTTCAAGCCTTGGACTTACCACTAACTTCTTATGCTTTATCATCTAGAGAATCACACAAGCGGCGGTAAGCCCGATGGAAATGAATTCAATCACTTGCATCGTTCTTCACCTCCGGTCCAATATTCAAGGCAAGTTAAACTGGCTTTGGCAAAATTCATTATAACATGCGCCTCTGTAAAAATAAAGTGACAATTGGTAAATTCGAGTTATCAAACGCAACGGGAGGAGCCGTCATGATTGAATATATCAGTGGTGATATTTTAGATAGCGAAGCGCAAGTGATTGTCAATCCTGTCAATACAGTTGGAGTAATGGGCAAAGGACTTGCACTAGTATTCAAGCAACGGTATCCGAAGATGTTTGAAATGTATAAACAAGCATGTAATAATCATCATCTAGTTATAGGCAAACTGATGTTATATCATGCGCCCGATCGATGGATCCTTCTATTTCCTACGAAAGAGAATTGGCGAGACTCGTCTAAGATAGAATACTTAGAAGCAGGATTACAAAAGTTTGTTGATAGTTATGCTGAGAAAGGCATTACTTCAATCGCATTCCCGAAGCTTGGATGCGGGAATGGTGGACTTTCCTGGGATGAAGTTAAATCGGTTATGGAAAAGTATTTGGGGCAATTGCCCATCCAGGTTTATATCTATATTGATCCAAACGACATTAAGATATGAGCGATACAAAGCTACAGTGACATTCCGTCATGTAATGCGCAGCATGGCGATACATCCTATTGAGGCGGCGTAGCGGCAAGCGTCGATATATCTTGCTGCAATATTGGGTCGGGGTCATGTTTGAGCCGCCTACCGAAACGGTGCGCAGGCACAGCAGCTTCCCGGTAATTGATATTTACCGGTACTTGTCATTCCCCTTGAAGATCAGAGGAAAAGCTTAGAGGCGACCCACTCTACGATGAGAGCTATCGCACCATCCTACAAACGTGGCAGGATGTAGGTTTTGATAAACATCCCGCGCTCCGTCTGCCAGAAGGGTATGTCATGTTTGCCCTTTGGCATAGCGGTCACCTCCTTTCAAAAATTATAGGTTTACCATCTATGAAAACGTTCCAAACTCCGACCCAATGTTATTATACCACATCGAGCGCCCGTACACAATGCGGCAGATGACAGCACTCTAAATGCTGGGAGTCCCGGTTCGAATCCGGGCGGGCGCACCAAACAAAATGCGCTTTCAATATAAAGGTTAAAAGGCAGAAGGGAAATATTGTTGTATGTTAGATTATTTGACGCAGGAACAAAAGCGAGCTTTGCTTTCAGATATGATCGACAAAGTGCGCGGCGATACAGATTTGGAATGGTCGGATATTGTAGATGAATACGACCTGACCATGAGCGCGGAGACATTGCGGAAAAGCACCGTGGGGATTAAGCTCATACTTGAATCTGGAATGCAAATTACGGATGAGGCAAAAGATATTTCATATGACAAGGCGTTTCGTGAACGCACCTGGCTAAACGACCAGCGACGGGAATACAATAGCTTGCTGCGAAAAGACGCCAGAGCTGAGCATTTGTATGATATTATTACATCATCTGCGCTTAAGCTGAATGAAGAGAAACCGTTGCGTGCGGAGTATCAACTACTTGGCGAGCAGGGCGAAAGCAAGAAGGAAGCGGTACTGGTATTGAGTGATTGGCATTACGGCCAGACTGCGAACAATATCTACAACGTGTACTCGACAGAGATTTGCCGGGAACGTGTAGCAGCGGTTGCTTGTGAGGCAATGTATCAATGCAAGTTACATCAGGTGAAGAAGCTGCACGTGTTTATTCTGGGAGACATGATCGAAGGATGTCTTCGAGCGTCTAGTAGAGTTGCGAGTGAGGAACTGGCGGCAGACCAGGTGATTCATGTGTCGGAGCTTCTGGCAGAACTTATTGATGCTTTGGCCGAGAATGTTCGGGAGATATGTGTTTATAGTACCTGGGGCAATCATGGACGCATGGTTCAAAACTTTGCCGATTCCATTCATTCGGATAATGTGGAAAAAATTATCGGATGGTGGTTGAGAACCAGGTTCATTGACGCGGACAATATCCGGTTCCCGGACGCTAACTGGGGCGAGTTGATTCGTGCGAATGTGTGTGGGTATACTGTGATCGGCACGCATGGGGATCTGGATATGGATCGGGATGCGGTATTAAAGCTTAATGCCATTCACCAGAATGAGCACGGTGCGCGTATCGATTGGTTTATTGCCGGACATGCGCATGAAATCAAGGGCGCAGAGAATAGCGGCATTCCAGTGATTGGCGCTGGATGCTTGAATGGGACGGATGAATACGCGAAAAACAAGCGGCTATTTTCCAGGCCAGGTCAAACCATGCTTATCTTCCGACCGGATTGTGGTGTCGAAAGCAGAATAGACATTCGCCTTTAAGGGCGAACCTCTTCTAGGAACCACATACCATCATAATCAAATAGATAAAGTTGTTTGCCTTCTATCGTAAATGTGAAGTATTTTTATCGAAGTGGTATATTGCAGATGAGGTTTAAACAAACCAAGAGGAGTCTTTCGGCATGATTACAATTTTTAATGTTGCCAATTATTTCTTGCACGAACTTGGGCAAATGACGGCTATGAAACTGCAAAAGCTTTGCTATTACGCGCAAGCATGGTCACTCGCTTGGGATGATGCCCCTTTATTTGAAGAAGACTTCGAAGCATGGGTAGGTGGACCGGTTTGTCCGCAATTGTTCAGGACACACCAGGACGAATTTGTTTTGCCTGCGGATTACTATCAGCAATATGCGACAGATGCTTTTACAAAAGATCAAAAAGAAACTCTTGAATCTGTAAAAAATTTTTATGGTTCAAGGAGTCCATATTGGCTTAGTACGGCCACGCACGGAGAAAAACCGTGGATAGAAGCGCGAAGAGATGTTATGGCAAGAGAGCGTTCTCATGCTGTGATTACAAAAGAGGCTATGCAGAGTTTCTATCAGGAGTTGGAGTATGAGCAGCAAGGGTAAGAAGCAAGCATATTCCCGGCAAGGCAAAGCATAAAAAAGGCCGGTGAATTTGGTAAGACTGAAGGGCTGGTCGCAAGACCCGGGTCCATCTACGGCGGGGAAGTTCCCCGCCTTTTCCATATAAACTTGGATAGAAGGTAAGGACAATGGCACGAGGAAAAACATACACGAACACGCAAAACTGCAATGTCAAGATGTGCTTGCGATGTCGAAAGCCGAAAGGCATCGGAGAGTTCTATGCAAACAAAGCATGGGTATCGCAGTCTTGTGCGGATATATATTGTAAAGAGTGCGCAAAAAAGATATGCACTACAAAAGAGAATTTGAAAAAGTATTGCTTCGATAACAATCGCCGGTGGATAGAATCTACTTGGGATGCGGCAAAAAAGCGGGCACTGCGTTCATTGGCGAATGACCAGGAATGGTTAAATCCTAAAACGAGTGGAATAAAGAAACTACAAATTGAAGAGCGCCATACTTGTGCTGCATTTCTTGCAATGATGAATCTGAATGCTTACTATTCGTTCGTTGATAATAGTGCGAGTAATGGCGAGTATAACGCAAACCCCATCGGAGCGTCAATTGATTCGGATGGTAACGAAGTAAAGAATGACGATGACGAGATGGTGTATGACGAAACCTGGAATGGGACGTACAGTAAAGCCGAGCTACGGCAATTGAATAAGTACTTTGACCAACTTTGTGATGACTTCGTTGTAGACAATGTTAACCTAAAAGACTACGCGAAAAAGGTTGCCAGAGCAAGTTTGGAAGCGGATAAAAAGTATAATCAGATGCGCCGTGGAGAATGTAGCTTAGAGGACTGGCAGAAAGCGCAGAAGATGTTCGATGATATGAGTAAGTCGGCAAAGTTCGCTGAGATTCAGCGCAAAGCCGGAGACAGTACAGGGTTGGGTTCTACTGGTCGAATCATTTTAGATATTGAAGTAAACCATCAGGCGTCGAAGCCGAAGGTTACATATCCCAAAGATACTATTGATCTTATCTTAGAGGATCTGGCGCACATCGAGACTGCAATACAATGAGGTGATGCCGGATGAATAAGGTAGATCAAATTAAAGCTCTTGAGCAATGGGATATCTGGTGGGATCAGATTTTATTTTGGAGATCCCATTTGGATATTGCCATTGAAGAAATGTTCGGAGTGAAATTGAAAGACACACAAAAAGTTGTAGCCAGAGCAATTGGCAACGGGACAGATATTAAAGTAGTCAAGAGCCGTGGTTATGGTAAGACATGGTAGATTGCCTGGTGTGCATGCGCACTGTGTGTTCTGTATCCATACAATAAAGTTGCAGTAGTATCTGCGACGGCGGCACAAGCAACCTTGGTAATTCGAAAGATACGGGACTTTTCCAATCAGTATCCTGACCTTCGTCGGGAATTGCAGCAGGTGGGTAAAGACTTAATTCCCATCAGCGCAGAGAAAGGTGTTGTAACTTTCAAGAACGGAAGTACGATTGAAAGCTTTACTTTGACCCGAGTGGTTGGCGAACGTGCTAAGGTGCTTATCCTAGATGAAGGGCCGCGTGCAGATGAGAACATGGTAAAGAAAAACGCATCCCCTATTTTGAATTATACGCGGGACGTGTGCTTACAAAAGGGATATGAGGATTTTGAATCTAAATTTATTTGCATTACATCGGCATGTTTGAAATCCAATTGGTTCTATCGCGATTTTATGGATACATACAATGCGATGCTCCGAGGGAGCAAAAAGCATTATGCATTTGCTTTGGATTGGACAAGCGCAGTAAGAATTGGAATTACATCGAAAGAATACTTTACGGAGAAAATGCGGGAACTTCCGGAGAGCGTATTTGCCACAGAGTATGGATCTATATTCTTAGGTGAGGAGAGCGGAAGTATATTTCCATTTGCGCTTACAGAAAAGGTGCGGACAATGAAGCATGTCGAATACAGCATGCCAAAGAATTGTACGAGTTATTATGTAATGGCGGTTGACTTAGCATCGTCTGCATCTTCGTCTGCGGATAATTCTGTTATATGTGTTTTGAAATGCAATGACCGTGAGGATGGCAGTATCATGAAACGTCTTGTATACCTGCGTTCTTATCATGGGATGTTGCTTGACGATATGGCTGAAGAGGTTCGAAAAACCTACGTTCGATTTCCGAAAATTACAAAAATTGTATTTGACCAGCGGGGCCTTGGGTTTGGATTTGATCGCTTCTTCGCGGATCCGTGGGTTGATCCGCTGACGTCAAAGGAATATAGTGCATGGATTGTAGACAATGGGAAGAAGGGCGGAACCCCGTCAGCGATACTGCGTCCCTTCGTCGGTGATGTTCAATCAAACCAGCAGCTAGCAACTGGCTTACGTGTGGCCTTAGAGCAGAAAACTTTATTGATACCTTGCCCGTCGAACGAAATGCGAGAACAAGAGTTCACAGAGGGCGGCGATACCTTATCAATGGAAGAACGTGCTATATATTTAGAGGCGGATGCCTTACAGGTTGAGATGGGAAACATCGTCATGCGTCGTTCGGCAAATGGTGCAGCAACCTACGACTGTGCTAAGACAACACAGCATAAGGATAGGTATTCTGCGTTGGCAATGGCTGTGTGGTATGTAGGTTTGTTGGAAGATGCAAATAAGCAACGAAGAAAGCGATTGAACAGCGCTTCGATTGGAATCATATCATACTTTTAACGAATGGAGGTGAGCGGATGGGATTATTTGATAGATTTAGGAGTACACAAATAAATAGCGTGAATAGTACAGTAGCAAAACCAACTCCTACTATTGTGGCAGCAGTAACTCCAACGGAATCAGAGCAAAACTGGCAACTCACATTTAATGATCGCAAGATAACATATACCGGCGATTTAAAAGGATTTGACTATACAAATATCTTAAAGGACAAGCAAACCAATATCAATCAGTTATATCAGTTAGCGGATTACTATGTTGATGCAGATCCTATCTTTGGTGGTATTATTAAATTGGCATATGTTCCGTTCACCTTAGCAAACAAATGGAAGCTTGTTGGATCCAATGAAAAAACCAAGCGTAAGTATGAAGACTACTATCGTAGGATTGGACTGCGGGATTTCGAGGCGTCTGTCTATTATCAGTATTATAAATACGGAAACGTGTATGTATATTTAATGGAAGATGGTTCATTAATAACACTTCCCGTGCATAAAACAAGAATTGCAAATATCATGCTAGGGGGCGAACCTGTACTTGAATTCAATGCGCGGTCTATTCGAGATGACTTACAGAATACCGGCATTATTGCAAAGAAAGATTTTATCAAGGACGAAGAGTTGGAGGTTCGACTGCGCGGATTCCCACGTGAAGTTATTCAGGCTGTAAAGGATAACGTAGAGTGGGTTCAGCTAAATCCATATAACACGTTTGTCATGCAGGGGCTGAAGGAAGACTGGACACGGTATTCGATACCGATGATCGCAGCGGCTCTCCCTTCCCTTTCGAAAAAAGCATTGATCAGTGAATGGGAAAATGCTGTTCTGAATCTTGGACGATTGGGATTTGTCCACGCCAAGTATGGCGATCCAAACAACGTTGTAGCAGCGGATGCCAGGCAGCTAGCTATGGTCAACACATTGGTTAGCGGAGCAATGAAACGTACATCTCTAGCGACAACGAACAACTGGGTCGATATTGAGTTTATTCAAGCTGATACACGTGACTTATATGAGTTTGACAAATACGGAGACGTTAATGCAGATATCCTTTCGGCTGGAGGTATTAGCGGGATTATCGTCAATGGCTTAGCCGAAGATGGTAGTAGCTTTGCAAGCGCGCAGGTGTCAATACAAACGGCGGAGATGCGGATCCAGCATGCACGAGATAACTTCTGCGAGATGATGAATAAAATCAATCGCAGAACAAATGGCGTAGGAATTACCCGAAGTGCAGAAGGTAACATTCCGGAGTTTACTTATCCTCCGGTTGATTTGGCAAAGCGAGCGCAATTCCAGGAGAATTGTTTTAAGCTTTGGCAGCAAGGCTTGCTTTCTACAGCAACATTGTTGCAAAGCTATGGGTATGATCTTGGACAAGAAGTTGCCAGGCGCAAAGCGGAAAAAGTCAATGGAACAGATGAAGCATTGGCTATGCGTGCAACAACAACAAGTAACGCTGAAAATACCACAACAACTACGGATGGTGAGAATAAGGTTGGCCGTCCAGAGATGGATGATACAGAGACGGACAAGAGTAAAAGTCTGACTGGGAAGATGCCAAAACCGAGTTCGCCGGAGGGGAGTATGGAATAAAATGATATTGGAGTGACGAGAGAATGGCGGTGACATTGATTCGGATCGGTGGTGAGGGTTTCAATTATGGCTCGCATCATCGTGAATATCTGATGGATAGTGCGGGGGATGTTACGTCTTTACCGGGTATAGACGAATGTTCTCCTGGAAGCCGGGCTTATACTGTTGACGGGAAGAGCGTTTACCGGATGGATAGCACAGGTGCATGGGTTTTATCCAGTTCGGGAGGTGGTAGTGGCGGTGGTGGAACAATCACCCCGCCAACAAGTGACGAAATGGCGCAATGGATGCTATCGGTTGCCGAAGATGGCGGGTACACTGGCACGGCGGAGGAATAGAAAAACAGTTTTGCGGCGGTGCTCAATGGAATGGACGATGGTTCGTTTCCTGTGATAATGCAGCGTGGCAATCGAGATGAGTTCCCGGTACCAGGTGAAACGAACGGTTTATATATTGACACAACAGACAATGTGGCGTATTACTGGAATGAAACTCAGAATGACTATATAGGCGTTATTGATATGCCTGCAACTGTAACGATAGTGGGAGGAAATGCGTATGGCGACTACAACACTTAACACAAAAATTTTGCTGCGCAATGATGAGATTGCTGACTGGCAGAGTTCGGATCTCGTATAGGAGCGCGGCGAACCTGGCGTTGCGTTCGATGAGAATGCTATAATGAAAATTGGTGATGGCGAGCATACCTGGGAACAGCTTCCTTCGAATGGTGTGAGCAATCATTATGAAGGCACCCGTCAGGAGGGCGAAAATGACAGTGCAGTGTTTACCCGTGTGCTCGGAAGCACAGTACCCCAGGCTGGAGATATTTTTGTAATTAAGACAGTTATCTCTGGAGACAAGACGTCGTACACTGCGTTTGTTTATGACGAGGGTGCTTGGCAAGCGATGGATGGGAACTACAATGCGGAGAATGTGTATTTTGGTTCGGATATGACATTTACCACGGCGGTTGGAACGATTACGATTCCGTCTAGTGGCAGCGCTACAGTAGCGGCTACTGGTAAGAACGTAAAGCAGCTGTTGGAAAGTATATTTGCAGAGGAGAAAAATCCGACGACTACACAGCCGAGTGTGAGCTTAACATTCAATCAGCGCGGTTCTTATGAAGTTGGAACGTCGATTACTCCGACATACAGCGCTACATTAAACCCTGGCAGTTATCAATACGGACCGGCTACAGGAGTTACTGCGACATCGTGGTCCGTTACGGACACGAATAGTGGCAGTGCTAGTACTGCGTCTGGATCTTTCACAGCGTTCACAGTAGCAGACGATACCAACTATAAGATTACAGCTACCGCTACTTATGGAGATGGAGCTATCCCGACTACGAATTTGGGCAATGAGTATGCTACTGGTCAGATTAAAGGCGGAAGCAAGAGTGCTACAAGTGCGGCGGTTACTGGATATCGGAAACCTTTCTGGGGATATAAGACCACGGCGGAATTGGATATGGATGCGTTAACCAGTGCGCAGATTCGCGGATTGGGCCAGAGCGGCAATTCGCAGGGAGCGCTGCCTACATCGTATACAGTGGTAAATCCGATGCAGATTGTGTTCGCAGCGAAGAAGGGCGTGAAGAATTCGCTGACAGTGGCGAATGCTAGTGCTGGTAATGCGCCGGTTGACTTTACGAAGATTACAGACGTCATGGTGGAAGGTATCAATGGACATACTGCTGCTGCTTATGACGTGTGGTATGCGGAGTTTGCTGCGCCGCTGGCCGGCACAAACAATTTGACTTTGACATGGGCGTAATCGGAGGAGGATTTGGACATGGCTACAACAAGGACTGATATGTTGGACAGGATGGAGAATGGCTCTAAGTGGGGCTTATCCGTTGCGATTAAACGTGCCAATCCTGTTCCGTTAGATTAGGAAACAATATTTGGAACTCTGGAAGAGGCGCAGACCTATGCCTCTACCGGAGCGACTGCTTATCCTGGTCAGATTTTATCCGTCGTACCGGAAAGCGGTGCAGCTACGGTATATGTCATCCAGGAGAACGGTACGCTGACAGAAGTTGGCAGCGCTACGGACGGCGATGATAAAACAATTATCCTGGAAGATGGCGTACTGGGATTATATGACTATGGCAAGAAGTATTATCGCTGGGTTCCTGGTGAGGATGAGCAGCCTGGGCATCATGAACTTACAGAAGTAAGCGAACAATATCCGTGGAAAGCTGGTCTGGAACCCAAGGTTGTGCTGAGTGGCAGTGACCTGGTAATCGGTTGGTATGAGCCGAATCCCACAACCATTGAAGGTGTAAACAGTCAGGTCAATACTTTGACTCAGACGGTGACAGAGCTTCAGACGAATATTACCAATACGATCACGCCGAGTATCGAAGCGTTAGAAACCGCTGTGGGTACGCCTGCGGGAGACAGTGCTGCTACTGGATTATATAAGGAAATTGATGATACCAAAACGGAACTCCAGGCGGAGATTAACAGCAAGGTTGCAGGTGCCTTCCATTTCCGTGGTGAAGCTTCGAGGTTTGAAGATGGTGTCCTCTATCATATGGTGGAAGACTCCGAACAGGCTATCACTGCATCTGCTGGCGATGTATATCAGCTCAACGATAAGGAATATGCTTATGATGGCACCGAGTGGGTTGAGTTAGGTTTCTCTCTTGACTTATCCAACTATTACACCAAGGTTCAGACGGATAGCGCAATCAGTACTGCTATTAGTGCATTAAGTGCTGATGGTGGCGCAATTAAAACGCTTTCCGATACAGTTACATCTCTTCAAGGCACAGTGAGTGGGCATACCACTACGCTTTCTGAGTTAGATGGCCGGCTTGATACCTTGGAAGCTCGTCCTGAATATACGAGCACGGAGAAAGACAAACTGGCAGGCATTGCTGCTGGTGCGCAGGTCAATGTGATCGAGGCTGTTACCTTGAATGGAACTTCTGCAACTATGTCTGGCAAGACAGCGCAGCTTACTTTGAATCGCGTGGATGAAGCGGCTACTGCGGATAAAGTAGCGAATGCGCTTACTTTCGGAAGTAAGACATTTGATGGTTCTGCTGCGCAAACCATTACTGCTACAGACATTGGTGCATTGACCACTATTCCGGATAGCTATGTGCAGAATTCGCAGATTGCGACAGGCGAGCAGGTCGGTCTGGTCCTTAGCTCTGCTGCGCAGGATAATGTATCTGTCAACGATTCCACTGGTGTTATGACGGTGAATACCATCAGCGCTTCTAAAATTATTGGATCCGTGGCGTCTGCACAGAAGGTAGATAGCGCATTAACGATTGGCGGCAAGACGTTTGATGGTAGTACAGCTGTATCCGTGACATTGGCAGATATGGGCGGATTGAGTTCCGATACTGCGGAAAGCACCTATGTAAAGAAGACGGAGTATGCCACATCTTCTACCGCGGGCATTGTGATGCCGGGCACCGAGTTTACGATTGGTTCGTCGGGTGCATTGAGTATTGCGAGCATTGCGCAGACAAAGGTATCTGGATTGACGGATGCGATTGCTACTGCCAAGAGCGAAGCGATTACAGATGCGGTTGGGCAAGCTAAAACGTATTCGGATACCAATCTGCAAAATGCAAAGACATATACGGATAGCCGCATCGGTGTGCTGGGCGAAAATGAGGGCGGCACGCAGAAGACTGTCAAGGAGTACGTGGACGATCAGGTGTTTGAATCCACACAGGGCGGCGCGACACAAACCTATGTCGATAGTGCGGTTGCTGGCGGATTAGAAGATGCCAAGGAATATACCGATGGCAAGCTGGCTAATTATTACACCAGCGAGCAGGTAGACGGTAAGCTGGCGTCCGTGTTCCATTATAAGGGAGCTAAGGCCAGCTATGAAGAAGTTCAAGCTGTTGTGGACCCGCAGGTCGGCGACGTTTACCAGGTTAATGAAACAGAGTATGTATGGACTGGCACCGAATGGGAAGTGCTCGGTACTGTCGTAGATCTGAGTGAATATCAAACGACTGCACAGGCGGATGCCAAATATGTCGCTAAGGTCGAAGGTTCGCGTCTGATGACCGAGGCGGAAGGGACTAAGCTGGAAGGTATTGCGGAAGGCGCGCAGGCTAACGTAATCGAATCCATCCGCTTAGGTGCTACAGATGGTGCGTTATGCAGCATTACATCGAAGGCGGCTGTGATTCCGATTGCTACTGCCAGCACGCTTGGACTTGTGATGTCCAGTGATGCGGATGATAGTGTAGCGATTGGTGCTGCCGGTACGATGACGATGAATAGATTGAATGCAACAAAGCTGTATTTAGGTTCGGGCGATGAACTGATTCTAAATGGCGGCTCTGCGGTTGTGTAATGGAGGGAAATAATATATGGCTACAAATACGTTGAATACCCGTATCCAACAGAAGTTTGATACTTTAGCAAATTGGACTACCAATAGCTCTGTTGTATAGCTGAAAGGTGAAATTGCCATTGTTGAGATTCCTGAAGTGGAAGATCAGATGGGCAATATAAGTCCGCCTACTTATGCGATTAAGGTTGGCGATGGGACGAAGACATTCGCACAACTGCCTTACATCCAGGCGCTTGCTGGCGATGTATATGCCTGGGCTAAGGCGGCGACGAAGCCGGCATATAGCGCTGCTGAAATTACTGGGTTGTCGGATTTTATCAGTGGAGAAATTCAGGATACCGATACGCAGTACAAGTTGGAACAGGATCCCGAGGATGGGCACAAGCTGCTGTTCTACTCGAAGACGAAGGATGGCGCGTGGGGTTCGCCCGTTACGCTTACGATTCCGACAAGTACGCTTGTGACAGGCGGCGCGAATGGTACAGTTGCGTTCAACGGGACGGATGTTGCGGTAAAGGGTTTAGGTTCGGCAGCGTATACCCAGACCACGGCGTATGCTACGAGTGCGCAGGGTGCTAAGGCAGATACCGCTGTGCAGACAGTGAGCGGCGATGGTGTGTCGCAGACGGGCACTTCGGTTTCGATTGACCTTTCTGATTATGCGCTGTTGACGCAGATCGGTGTGAAGAATGTCGGTTACACGGCTGGGACCGGTGTGTTTGAGTTCACGATGGCGGATGATAGTAAGAAAACGTTCGACCTGAACATCGAAAAAATTGTCGCGAACTTCGAATACAGCGCAGAGGATGAAGCCCTGATTCTTACTTATGATGACGGCACTACAGACGAAGTTCCTCTGAGTTCGTTTATTCAGGAATATACCGCTGCGGCGAGTGCTGCCCAGGTGCAGGTTGCGATTTCTAACCATGAAATCAGCGCAACGTTAGTTGATGGCGGCGTGACGGAAGCGAAGCTGGCAAGTGCGGTGACTGGTAAGTTGAATCAGGCGCATACACATGCTAACAAGACTGTGCTTGACGGAATTGATGCTGATGATATTTCGAACTGGAATAGTAAGACGAGCAATACCGGTACTGTGACTAGCGTGCAGGTGCAGGCTGGCGGCGGTTTAACCGGTGGAGGAACAGTGACGTCTGCTGGAACCATTAGCATTGCGCACGCAGCGAAACCTTCCAGTGGTACACCGACAGAGAATACTGGACGCACCTACATCCAGAATATTGAGATGGATACATATGGTCATATTGTTAATGTGACTACTGGAACAGAAACCGTTACGGATACCGGTGTGACTAGTGTTACTGCGAATAACGGACTGACTGGACAGGTTTCCGGACGGCAGTTAACGATTGGCGTAAGCTCTATCAATGCGAACCTTTTGAATCAGACAGCTGGAGATTATCTGATCCTGAGTTGTGGATCTTCTACGGTAAACGTGTAATAAAGTAATGCCGCGCTGGCAATAAGCTGGCGCGGCTTCCCTTCACGGGAGTATTTGGTATTTGGTTAACGATTTTTCTTAATTATGATTTTGAATATAACTGGTTGATTGCCAGACAAAATAGATATACGAACAGGTTGGTGATTCCATGGCGACAAATACAATGAATGTAAGAGTGCTCGGGAAACGTGATACTCTTGCGAATTGGACGAATAATAATCCTGTATTGCTAAGTGGCGAGGTTGTACAGGTAATCATGACAGATGGAACGCTTCGCCACAAGACAGGAAATGGAACAAGTACTTTTTCTCAATTGCCATACGATGACGAGATAGCGGTAATGCCGAAATGGTTTTCGGATGCATATGATACAGATAAAGATGGTATAGTTGATAATGCTGAGAAACTTGGGGGGCAATTGCCGTCTTATTATGCAAAGGCATCTGATATCTCCCCCGCGATATACAATGGTCCGAGTACGCTTACAGTAAATCCCAACGGAACGACGGATGGTGTAAATACATTTACTTCAGCTGCGGATGCGGCTGCTGTATTAAATAATAAGACACTGCCCCAACCAGTAACAATAGATATGCAGGGGAATTGTGAAGCAGACGGAAAACGTGTTGAACTAAAAAACATCAACGGAATAGTAAAAATTGCAGGGAATAATTATTCGGTTAAATCGTTATGGGTTGATAGAGTTTCTAACATTACAATATCGAACTTAAAAGTGCATGGTGGCATGACTGCCTCTGTGATTAACTATTGTGCATCAGCATTAATTGACACTTGTGAAATTACTACTACGAGTATCACTGCACTTTGGGTAATGTCTAGTAATTCCACAATTAAGTCTACTACAATTGGCGGGGCTAATGGGAGCGATGCCGGTGGGTTAACATTTATAGCAAGCGAGAATTCCACTGTGGCAGCTATAGATTGTACACTAAATGGTGGTTATGGAATTAATGCGTCTTATGTAGCTTTTGACAATTTAACTCAAACAAACACAAGTGATAATAGTGCAGATACTGGAGCGATAGTCACCAATAATAATAGTTTGATATTCCCAGTAATTATTACTTCCGGCACAGAAGAACTAACGCCTGGCACGAGTTCTCTTGCTGACGGGGTGGTGTATTTGCAGTATGAGTAATCCGTATATTGGAATTGATAATTCCGCTCGTCTTGTCAAGCAAATAAGTATAGGGCAGAGTGGAGTTGCGAGAAAGGTTTTGAATGGATATGTAGGTGTAAATGGAGTTGCCAGACTGTTTTATCAAGTACGTATTCCTTTAGAATATAGCTATACAGGGCGTTCCAGTACCCGTGATGTTACAATTGATGGCGTAGAATATACTGTACTTACACTTACATCTAGTGGTACGCTTACCGTCAATCGGCCTATCGATACGGATATTTGGTTATGCGGTGGCGGTGGAAATGGAGGCGAAGGTACGCCATTTTATACTTATGAAGGTAGTGATAATAATTCTGCTGGCGGTGGTGGCGGTGGATATATAGCAACCGCACCTATGCAGTTGACTGGCAGTATAACCTGTGTAATAGGTGCTGCACGAGGAACGAGTGAATTTGGAGAAACTACTGCGGCAGGAGGTAAAACTCCATCCAATCAAAATGGTGGAGCAAGAGCCTCTGGCGG
>OLGD01001474.1_pt1 | contig 34597 bp, 32 predicted proteins | sample 1605311 | NCBI WGS metagenome assembly OLGD01 (sample SAMEA3888917, study PRJEB22519) | human gut metagenome | biome: human gut; feature: human-associated habitat; material: faeces | place: Denmark | collected 2010
CCCTACGGTCGGCGCTCGCACGCCCGCAAGGTGTTTACAAGGCGGCGTACGTCCGCCTTGTAAACGTATTGTATTTGCAATTTTTATCTTTATCGACAAGCTGTGGCGGCTATGCTTTTATGCATAGCCGCCTGTTTGTTGCAATGCCCAAAATTTCCGATGCGGGACGCGCATAGGCGCCGCCGGCGGAACGGTATTTTTGGGTACTTTGATTCTGTTTATAAAAGAATTTGCGAATCATGCTGTGCGTAAGATGAAACAGAGCGCAGAGGGGACGGTCATGAGAACCGTGAAAAATACATATATCTGAGGAAGAACAACCCAAGCGTTTGGATCGGGTGATAAAAGGGTGCGCCGGTAAAACCGGCGTCAAACCGTCGAAAAACCTTGGTTTTTCGACGGTAGGGCGTGTTTGCTCGCGCCGTCGCGCCTCCCTACGGTCGGCGCACGTCCGCCTTGTAAACGTATTGTATTTGTAATTCTTATCTTGATCGACAAGCTCGCGCCGGTAAAACCGGCGTGTACGGCACGCTTTTGCCGGTTCTTTGTCTCATTTGATACACAACGGCGGCACGCTGCGGAATTTATAAAGAATGCATAGTTGATTTTTTGCAAATTCGGACATTTTTTATGGAAAAACTATAGATTTTTTTTCATAAATATTGTATACTGATTAAGTATATTGATATAAAAGTATCAAATTATTATTATCCGATCAGGAGGAATGAAACACAGCCATGAAAAAGAAATTGACTACGGTTGCTTTCAAGGGAACATCTGAGCAGCTTGCAAAGCTGGATGCCGCAATCGACGGGCACATGGGGGAAAAAGGGGCGCTGATGCCCGTGCTTCAGGAGGCGCAGGAGATTTACGGTTATCTTCCGGAGGAAGTGATCCGGCACATCGCCATTCGTATGGACATGCCGATTTCCGAGGTTTACGGCGTTGCTTCCTTTTACGCGCAGTTTTCTTTCAATCCGAAAGGCAAGGTGTCGGTTTCCGTATGTCTCGGAACGGCCTGCTATGTTAAAGGTTCGGGCGACCTGCTCGATAAGATCACCGAGGTGATCGGCGTCAAGGCCGGCGAAACGTCTTCGGACGGCAATTACAGCGTGGACGCTACGCGCTGCGTCGGCGCATGCGGACTTGCGCCTGTCGTTGTTATCAACGAAGACGTATACGGCCGTCTGGAGCCGAAGGACATTCCCGGCATTCTGGAAAAATACAGAGTTTGACCGCTTTTGCCGAAATTCATTTATACAGAATTTAAGGAAAGTTTTTTATGAAAATATCCACGATCAGAGAGCTTTTGAATGCTCGTGTTGTGTGCGGCGAGGCGCAGACCGATAAGCATGTTTATTCGGCCTGCGGCAGCGATATGATGAGCGACGTGCTGGTCTATGTAAAGGATCAGGCTGTGCTGCTGACCGGACTTGTCAATGCGCAGGTCGTGCGTACGGCTGAAATGATGGACATGCTGTGCATCGTGTTTGTACGCAGCAAGGAACCCACCAAGGAGATGATCGCGCTCGCCGAAGAACAGGGGCTTGTTTTGATGACGACGAACATGCGAATGTATGAGGCGTGCGGTGTTCTCTATGCCGCCGGACTCGTAGGAAACGAGGCTCGAAATGAGTGAGCCGCTGCGCTTCCACTTTGAGGTGGACGGAGAGGATTTTACCAGCGCGGGCCAGGCGTCCGTTACGGTGAAAAAGAATCTGCGGCAGTTGGGCATTGATCCGGAGACAATCCGGCGCGCTTCCATCGCCATGTATGAGGGAGAAATCAACATGGTGATTCATGCCGGCGGCGGCAGTGCCGATGTGATTGTGGATGAGCATAAAATCACGATAATTTTGAGCGATCATGGACCGGGAATCGAAAATATCGATCTTGCCATGAAAGAGGGATATTCCACGGCGCCGGATGCGATCCGTTCTTTGGGGTTCGGCGCGGGGATGGGTCTGCCGAATATGAAGCGGTATACCGATACCATGAACGTGGATTCCGCCGTCGGAAAGGGCACGACCGTGACCATGACGGTGTGTTTTTAAAGGATTTTTCAAGACGAATATCAAAACCGTAAAGGGAATTACAGCATGAATACATATAAGCATTCCGTTTCGCTCGATGTGGACAAATGCACCGGCTGTACTACCTGCCTGCGGCACTGTCCGACAGAGGCTATCCGTATTCGCGACGGGCATGCGGTTATCAATGAGGAGCGCTGCATTGACTGCGGCGTCTGCATCACCATGTGTCCGCATAAAGCGAAAAAAGCCACTTACAGCAAGCTTGAAGCGATTTCGACCTATCAGTATAAAATTGCGCTTCCCGCGCCGACGCTTTACGGACAGTTTGAGGGGCTTGACGATATCGACTATGTGATCCAGGGACTCTATGACATCGGTTTCGACGATGTATATGAGGTCGCGGCGGCCGCCGAACTTGTGTCCGCCTACACCCGCATGTATATGAAAACTGAGGGGATCAACAAGCCGGTCATCAGTTCGGCCTGTCCGGTCGTTATGCGCCTAATCGCGCTGCGTTTTCCTTTTTTGAGAGACAATATCATGCCCATCCTGCCGCCGATGGAAATCGCCGCAGCCGAGGCCAGACGGCGCGCAAAGGCCGCGCATCCCGAACTTTGCGACGGGGATATCGGCGTTTGCTTCATTTCGCCCTGTCCGGGCAAGGCCAGCTATGTGAAAAACGGCTTTGCGGGATATAAAAGTCAGGTCGATGTGGTTGTTTCTGTCAGCGATGTTTATTTTGCGCTTTTGAATGTTATGAAGCGGGACGAACCGCCAAAGCATACGTCGTCTTCCGGGATGATCGGCATCAGCTGGGCGTCGTCGGGCGGGGAATCGGCGGCGATTTTCAACGATAAATATCTGGCGACCGACGGCATTGAGAACGTCGAGCGGGTGCTGGAGCAGATCGACAATGGTAATATTGCGCAGCTTGAGTTTATTGAACTGTGCGCTTGTCCCGGCGGCTGCGTCGGCGGGACAATGACGGTGGAAAATCCGTTTATTGCGCGTGCGCGGCTTCTGTCGCTCCGGCGGTATTTGCCCGTTTCGCAGAACTTTTGTTCCGAAAATGAAAATTATATCCCGGACAACTGTTTCTTCAGCGATCTTCCCGCGTATACGCCGATCACGCGCCTGAGTGAGAATTTCGGGGAGTCCATGCGCATGATGGCGGATATTCAAAAGCTGCGGGACACGCTGCCCGGTATCGACTGCGGTTCCTGCGGCGCGCCGACCTGCCGCGCGTTTGCTGAGGATGTCGTGCGCGGCACGGCGGACATTCACCAGTGCGTGATTACCATGAAGCCGGAAATCGAGGCTTATATGAGAGAGCGGGACGGCTTGCGGGGCAAAGCTCCGTCTGACAAGGGCAGTCCGGATTTTGGATCGCAATAAAAAAACGACCTTTCGAGGTGATGCAATGAACGTATCGGAACTTTCGCAGGCGCTGGAACTGACTCCTATTGCGCTTGCGGACGGAGAGCGGGCGGTGACGGGCGCTTACTGCGGCGATCTGCTCAGTTGGGTCATGGGCAGAGCCCGCAGCGGGGATGCCTGGATTACGATTATGACCAATATGAATGTGGTCGCCGTCGCGTCGCTTGCGGACGCGGCCTGCGTGATTTTAGCCGAGGGCGTTTCGGCGGAGCAGGCGGTCGTGGACGCGGCGCTGGCCAGAGGGGTCAACCTGCTCTCCTCTCCGCGCACCGCGTATGAAATTGCCGCCGCCCTGTCCGATGTTTTGAAATGAACCGTTTCTATTATGATTTTCACCTGCATTCCTGCCTGTCCCCCTGTGCGGACGACGACAACACGCCGAACAACCTTGCGGGGATGGCGGCGCTTGCCGGATTGGAAATTGTTGCGCTGACCGATCACAATACGGCTAAAAACTGTCCCGCGTTTTTCGCGGCGGCGAGAAAGCACGGCCTTGTTCCCGTGGCGGGCATGGAACTGACGACCTCGGAGGACATTCATGTGGTATGTCTTTTTGAGAAGCTTGAAGATGCGCTTGCGTTTGACCGGGAGATCGGCGCGCGCCACCGGTTTAAGGTGAAAAACCGCGCGGATGTTTACGGCGAGCAGTACATCATGGACGGCGAGGATCAGATTATCGGTGTTGAACCGTATTTTCTGCCCATGGCCACCGATGTTTCGGTGGATGCCGCGCCCGCGCTTGTCGGGCAGTATGGCGGAATCTGCTATCCGGCGCATATAGACCGGCAGGCCAACGGCGTTGTCGCGGTGCTCGGAACCTTTCCGGAGCAGCCGGCGTTTTTCGCGGCTGAATTTCATGATGTTTCGCTTTATGCGGCCTATCTTGAAAAATACCCCGCGCTTTCGGGCAAGCATATGCTCAGCGGCTCGGACGCGCATTATCTCTGGGACATCCGGGACAAAAGCTGCTTTTTGGAGCTTCCGTGCGAGGCGAGGGACGAGAACGCGGTGCGGAAATGTCTATTTGATTTTTTAAAAGGGGCGCGGCTATGAAAGAGCTTTCGCTGAACATACTGGACATCGCCGAAAATTCCGCCAAGGCGGGGGCGAAGAATATCCGAATTGAGCTTACGGAAACCGATACGCTGTTGATGATCACCGTTTCGGATGACGGCTGCGGAATGAAACCGGATCTGCTGCAGAGCGTTGTGGATCCGTTTACAACAACGCGCACGACGCGCAAGGTCGGGCTCGGCATACCGCTCTTCAAGCTCGCGGCCGAGCAGACCGGCGGTACGCTGACCATTGTATCCCGGCATGTTTCGGCGTTCCCGGCAGAACACGGCACAGTGGTTACGGCACGCTTTCATAAGGATCATATCGACTGCGCGCCGCTCGGGGATACAGTCTCTACCATGCTCACGCTTGTGCAGGGACATCCCGATATTGATTTTCTGTTTGTGCATACGGCGCCCGGACGCACCGTGCGGCTGGACACAAAGGAAATGCGTGAAGTGCTTTTGAATGTTCCGCTCGATTCGTACGAGGTATTGCAGTGGATTTCCGAGTATCTGCGCGGGCAGTATGCGGAAAATCCCGAAGCTGACGGAACATGCGATACAGAATCATAGAGTTTTATATTCATAAAAATAAATTATAAAAAACAGAAAGGAACAGAGCTTATGAAATCACTTGCAGAGCTTGCCGCCATCCGTGAAAAGATGCAGGACAAGGTCATTCTACGGGAGGGGACAAACCAGACGAGAATCGTTGTCGGCATGGCTACCTGCGGCATCGCTGCGGGCGCGCGTCCCGTTCTCAGCGCTTTTGTAGAGGAGGTCGGCCGCGCGGGTCTTGCCGATAAGGTTACGGTTACGCAGACCGGCTGCATCGGGATTTGTCAGTATGAGCCTGTGGTCGAAGTATTCGAGGCGGGCAAGGAAAAGGTCACTTATGTGAAAATGACGCCCGAAAAAGCGAAAGAAGTTGTGGAAAAGCACATCAAGGGCGGCAGCGTTGTGGCTGAATATACGATCAGCAGCGCAAAGGCTTGAATTTTTGGAGGTATTAAAAAATGATTCGTGCACATGTATTGATTTGCGGCGGTACAGGCTGTACGTCATCGGGAAGCGTCAAGCTGCAGAACCTTTTTGCAGAGCAGATTGAGGAAAAAGGACTTTCCGATGAAGTGAAGATCGTGCAGACCGGCTGCTTTGGTCTCTGCGCGCTCGGCCCGGTCGTCATTGTTTACCCGGACGGAACGTTCTACAGCCGGGTAAGCGAGAAAGACGTTCCCGAGATTGTCGAAGAGCATCTGCTCAAAGGCCGTCCGGTAGAACGCCTCGTATATAACGATGTTGCGGACGACGTTAAGCATTCTGCAAAAGAAGCGTCCCTTTCCGATACAAAATTCTATCGTTCTCAAAAGCGTATCGCGCTTCGTAACTGCGGCGTGATCAACCCTGAGGACATCAATGAGTACATAGCTATGGACGGCTACCGTGCGCTCGGCAAGGTATTGACCGAGATGAAGCCGCAGGACGTTATCCAGTGCCTGCTCGATTCCGGTCTGCGCGGACGCGGCGGCGGCGGATTCCCCACCGGTCTGAAATGGAAATTCGCGGCGGCCAATGCGGCTGACCAGAAGTACGTCTGCTGCAACGCTGACGAGGGCGACCCGGGCGCATTCATGGATCGTTCCGTCCTTGAAGGCGACCCGCACGTCGTTTTGGAAGCAATGGCGATCGCCGGATACGCGATCGGCGCAAACCAGGGGTATATCTATGTTCGTGCGGAATATCCGATCGCGGTCAAGCGTCTGCAGATCGCGATTGACCAGGCGCGCGAAAACGGCCTGCTTGGCAAGGATATTTTCGGAACGGGCTTTGATTTCGATATTGATATCCGTCTCGGCGCCGGCGCGTTCGTCTGCGGTGAGGAAACCGCGCTGATGAACTCCATCGAGGGCAAGCGCGGCGAGCCGCGTCCGCGTCCTCCGTTCCCGGCGGTGAAAGGGCTTTTTGACCGTCCGACCATTCTGAACAACGTGGAAACTTATGCAAACGTTCCGCGCATCATTCTCAACGGCGCGGAGTGGTTTGCTTCCATGGGTACGGAAAAGTCAAAAGGCACGAAGGTCTTTGCGCTGGGCGGCAAAATCAATCATACCGGACTGGTTGAAATCCCGATGGGCACCACGCTCCGCGAGGTTGTCGAGGAAATCGGCGGCGGTATTCCGAACGGCAAAAAGTTCAAGGCTGCGCAGACCGGCGGTCCCTCCGGCGGATGCATTCCTGCAAGTCTTATCGACACGCCTATCGACTATGATAATCTGATCGCAATCGGATCCATGATGGGTTCGGGCGGCCTGATTGTCATGGATGAGGACAACTGCATGGTTGACATCGCGAAATTCTTCCTTGAATTTACGGTTGACGAGTCCTGCGGAAAGTGTACGCCCTGCCGTGTCGGTACGAAGAAGCTGCTTGAAATGCTGGATAAGGTCACAAGCGGAAACGCAACGATGGAGGACCTTGACAAGATCGAGGAACTCTGTCAGTACATCAAAGCCGGTTCGCTTTGCGGCCTCGGCCAGACCGCACCGAACCCCGTGCTTTCCACGCTGCATTATTTCAGAGACGAGTATGAGGCGCATGTCAAAGAAAAGAGATGCCCTGCCGGCGTTTGCAAAAACCTGCTCACTTACTTCATCGATGCGGACAAATGCCGCGGCTGTACGGCCTGCGCAAGAGCATGTCCCGCCGGCGCGATTACCGGCGCTATCAAGCAGCCGCATACGATTGACACTTCAAAGTGCCTGAAGTGCGGCGCCTGCATGGCGAAGTGTAAGTTCGGCGCAATTTATAAGAAGTGAGAGGAGAACCGGAACAAATGGATATGGTAAACATAAAAATCAACGGCAGAGAATTTGCCGTCCCGAAGAATGCCACCGTGCTCGAAGCGGCCAGATTCGCCGGGATCGACATTCCCACGCTCTGCTATCTCAAGGACATCAATGAGATCGGCGCCTGCCGTCTTTGCCTTGTAGAGGTCAAGGGGGCGCGCGGACTGGTGACGGCCTGCGTATATCCCGTAAACGAGGGGATGGAGGTTTTCACCAATACCCCGAAAGTGCTGAATGCACGCAAACTCAATCTGGAGCTTGTACTTTCCACGCATGAAAAGAAGTGTCTGTCCTGTATCCGCTCGACGGACTGCGAGCTTCAGGCGCTCTGCCGTGAGTACGGCGTGGACGAAACGCATTTTGAGTCTACGGAAATGGACAAACCGATCGACACCTCAACGCCGTTCCTCGTGCGCGACAACAACAAATGTATCCTTTGCCGCCGCTGCGTCGCCGCGTGCAAAAATATGCAGGGAATCGGCGCAATTGAGGCGCTCAACCGCGGCACCGATACCGTAATCGGCAGCGCATATGATAAACCGCTTGCCGAGACCTCCTGTGTCGGCTGCGGTCAGTGTATCGTGGCCTGCCCGGTCGGCGCGCTGTATGAAAAAGACGATACCGACAAGGTGCTTGAAGCGATTGCCGATCCCGAAATGCATGTCGCGATCTGCACGGCGCCCTCTGTCCGTGCAACCATCGGCGAATGCTTCGGCTATGAGCCGGGTACGGATGTCGAGGGCAAAATGGTCGCGGCGATCAAAGGACTCGGCTTTGACGGCGTCTATGATATGAACCTGACGGCCGACCTCACCATCATGGAAGAGGCCACCGAATTCCTCGGCCGTGTGAAAAACGGCGGCAAGCTGCCGATGATTACTTCCTGCTCGCCCGGATGGATTAAGTTTTGCGAGCATTACTTCCCGGAGATGACCGAGAATCTTTCAACCTGTAAGTCGCCTCAACAGATGTTCGGCGCTATGTATAAGACCTATTACGCCGAGAAGATGGGACTGGATCCCGAAAAGATTTTCTTTGTCTCCGCGATTCCCTGTACCGCGAAGAAGTTTGAGGTCACCCGTCCCGATCAGTGCGCGGCGGGCGTGCCCGACGTTGACGTTGCGATTACGACCAGAGAACTGGCGAGACTGATTAAAAAGGCCGGCATCGATTTCCGTTCGCTCGGCGATGCGAAATTCGATCAGCCCTTTGACATCGGTTCGGGCGCGGGCGCAATCTTCGGCGCAACCGGCGGCGTTATGGAAGCGGCGCTGCGCACCGCGGCGGAAGTCATTGAGGGCAAGGAACTGAAAACGCTCGAATTTGACGATGTACGCGGAACCGAGGGCATCAAGCGCGCTACCTATAAGCTTGGCGATATCGAACTGAGAGTAGCGGTTGCCAGCGGCACGGCCAATGCAAAGCGTTTGCTTCGCGCGGTGGAGGCCGGCGAGGAGCAGGTTGATTTCATCGAAATCATGGCTTGTCCCGGCGGATGCGTCAACGGCGGCGGTCAGCCGACGCAGCCTGCAAAAGTGCGCAACACGGTTGATCTGCGCTCAAAGCGTGCGGCGGTACTCTATACGGCCGATAAGAACATGGATCTGCGCAAATCGCATGAAAACAGCGCGGTTAAGCGTCTGTATGACGAGTATCTCGGCGCGCCCAACAGCCACAAAGCGCATGAGATTCTGCACACTTCGTATATCAAGCGCGGACTTTAATTGAAACGAAAACGGACGGCTTTCCCTGTGTGCCGATAAGACAGTAATTTGAAGAAAATTACGAAATCGGCATCTGTCGAACAGGGTTGGGTAACAAACGAACACACGGCATTCAGCTTTGGCTGGATGCCGTTGTTCGTTTTTGTGGTCAAAATAGGACTTTGTAACGCATTTAGACCACGATTTTCTGCGTTGGTAGGAAATATCACCCCTGCCAATATCGGCTGAAACAAGGCTTGCAAATGCTGGATTTTCGCCCTTAAATACGTTACACATAACATCGAATTCGGTAACGCTCACTTCGTTCACAAAAAAGATACACTTTATCGTAATGAATTTCCGCAAACCTCTTGAAATTTGGTACCCATTCCTGTATAATTCGTGTGTACACACTTGATTGAGTGGAGGAAAGCAAATGAAGAAGCTATTGTCCTGCGAGTTCAATATGGATAGCGGCTGCGTGGAATTGAAGTTCAGCGATGGCAGCATGATAGCCATTCACTGCACCGCCGTGGAGAATGAGGTTGCCGATAATATGTATCAGCGGTCAGAGCTTGACTATTTGATTTACAATGACCCGCTGGCGTATGCTGACCTCATTTTGAACGGCAACCCGGAGGCGTATCTGAAAGCTGTTACCGAGTACAAGTCTTTGGATTAGACTACGAGGAGTAAACTTGACGAGAAAAACGAATTGCATAAGGAGTTTAACATGAGTATTCAAAAACAACTTATTTCTTTTGCTTTTGAAAAGGCATACCCATATATTATAGAGCAACCCACGATAAAAGATTTTCTATCTCAAATTAGTTTTATACTTGTCGGTTCTGCTGCTACAGGCTTATGCAACGCAGAGTCAGATGTTGATATTTGTCTGATTTGCGATCAGAATACCTATGATACCATTTCCGTTGGAACAAGATGGCTTGACGGTCGTCCGACAGAAGTTATCTTAGAAGGAACGCAGCTTCATTATTACGCAATTAGCACAGAGAGCCTAAATAGAAAAATTGCTGAGTTGGATGAGCTTACTTTTTATGTTTATGGCAATGCAGTTGTCATTGATGATGCTACAGGACAATACAAGCAAATCACAGATAAAATACATGACCCATCGCTACTGTCCCAAAGATTTGGGAATGAAATTGAAATGCTCGGACGTAGAAAAAGGGCTTTGCATTATGTTTTGAATAGCGATATTGATCCTATGGCAAGACTTGAAATTTGTACCGAAATAATAAAGCGATTACTGATTTGTATTGCGCTATACGATGGTAGAGAATATGATAGCCGCAAACGCCTATACCGCACAGCATTACTTGGCGCTGCTGGTAATTTGCTACAATCAAAAATTGATGATATGATTTCGTTGGTAGGAACGGCTTGCAGAACGGAAAACACTATGGCAGCGACTGAGTTTTTAGAGCTATTTGACCACTGCTTTGATTATATTTCGTAAGGACGAAAGATAAATGAACATACAACAGTTTTGGTCTGACGTTCTCGCACAGAGAGCAGACAAGATAAGAGAATATTTTCACCCCGATGCCTATGTGAATTAGCATTGCACGGTGGAGGATTTATAAGAGCCAACTGTGAGTATCCCGGCAACCCGGAGGCGTATCTGAAAGCCGTAACCGAGTATAAGCCGTTTGATTGAAGCTACGAGGAGGAAGGTATGAATATAGTTTACGACAAGGCGAAGATTGAGGATATTGAACCCATCTATCAATTATGCAAACAACTGATTGATGATTATGAAAAAATAGACAGCATTGATTATGACCGTGTTCTGAGATGGCTTCGCAAGAAGGTGGAAACCTCGATCGACGAATATACTGTGATATATTCGGACGGACACAAAGCAGGTTACTATCATTTTTATAAAAACGAGGACGGCGAAAACGAGATAGACGACCTATATATTTTCTCTGAATTTCAAAACTGCGGCATTGGCTCGATGGTAATTAAAAAGTGCTGTTCCTCGGTTGATGAACCAGTGATGCTATATGTTTTTTCAAAAAATCAAGGGGCTGTTTCTCTTTACAAAAGACTGGGATTTGAAATTATTAAAACGGTAAATAGCAGCAGATACATTATGAGGAGAGATAACAGAAAGTATTATGCCGCTTACGATGAGCGATACAAAACTGCCCATGCTCACGGTGTCAGTTGGTCAAGTGATATAAGCACACCGATTGTGATGGAAGTGATTAACAAATATAATATAAACCCGAAGCATAACCTGTTGGAGATTGGATGCGGCGAGGGTAGAGATTCGAGAATTGTATTAGAGCACGGATTTCGGTTAACGGCTACCGATATTTCAAGTGAAGCAATTGACTACTGCAAGAAGTTGATGCCGCAATATGAAAATCATTTCAGCATTTTGGATTGCCTGTCCGACACATTAGATTTTAAATTCGATTTTATTTTTGGCATTGCAGTCATTCATATGCTTGTGCTTGATGAAGATAGAAATGGTTTTTATCAGTTTGTTCGCAACCATCTGGACGATAGCGGAATTGCTCTGATATGTACAATGGGCAACGGCGAATTTGAAACGCAAAGTAATATTTCCGAAGCATTCACTCTGCAAGAAAGGAATCATGAATCGGGTAAAATGCTGGTAACTGGAACATCGTGCAGGATGGTATCGTTCAATAAATTTGAGAAAGAACTGAAGCAAAACGGATTAGCTGTCATTGAAAAAGGAATTACAAAATCTCTTCCGGATTTTGACAGTTTAATGTATGCTGTGGTTAAGAAGTAAAGCGTTCAAGTAGTAACGAAAAGAAAGCAATCACGAAATTTGATAAGGGGAGGCATCATGGCATACACACCAAATCGGCTTCGTCCGATACAGGTAAAATTCTTTGTGACCGCTGAGGAGCTTGAGCAGATCAAAGAGCGAATGGCTGAGTTCGGCACGGATAATTTGAGCGCTCATCTGCGAAAGCTGGCGCTTGAGGGCACATACGAAATTGAAAAAGAAAAAGAAAATCCCGAAGCGGAAAATTGAAAATTTCCGCAATCAAGCTTCGCAGAAGCGCTGCCGATTTTGCAAAAATCGTTAAAGGGCTTGGGATGTTTCCCGACAAGTTTGCACGAGTGTATAAACACGAGCATATGTTTTCCGACGGCGGGGCGCGTACACTCGCGTCGTCGCGCCGTCTTTGGCGTCGCTCGCGTATTAGTTGCCCCTTTGGGGGGCGTATTTGCGCCCATAAGGTGTTTACAAGGCGGCGCATGTCCGCCTTGTAAACATATTTGATTTGCGGGTTTTGCTGCTTGAAAAAAAGTTTGAGGTTTTGAACATATTTCGGGAAAATTTTCAAAAATATGCAACCGTTTCGGAAAAAAGGCGATTATATTAGTAGAGAGACTTCATCAGTGGAAAGGAGAATGGCCTTGGAGGATACATTGATCGTGGATTTGTATCTTGCGCGAAACGAAGAAGCAATACGCCGCACCGATGAAAAATACGGCGGTAATTTGCGCGCGCTGTCGCAGAACATTACCGGCAGCCGCGAGGACGCGGCGGAATGCCTGAATGACACGTATCTTTCCGCGTGGAATACCATTCCGCCGAATGCGCCGAGAACCTATCTGCTTGCGTTTTTGATGCGGATTGTTCGCTGCGCCTCGCTGGATGTCTGCCGTCGGCGCACAAGACAAAAGCGGTCGGCGACGCTGATTGAACTGACCGGCGAACTGGAAGAATGCATCGCCTTGCCGACCCGCGTGGAGGATATCGCGGATGACCGTGCGGTCGCTTCGGCGCTCAACGATTTTCTCGAAACGCTCGATGCGCAGACGCGGAACGTATTTTTGCGCCGGTACTGGTTTGCGGATTCGGTGCGGCAGATCGCGGTGCGCTTTGGAATCGGTGAGAGCAAGGTAAAATCCATGTTGTTTCGGACGCGGCAAAAGCTCCGGACATGGCTTTTGGAGAGGGGGATACGGATATGAGCGGCGAGCGGCTTTTTGAAAAGATGAATTGGATAGAAGACCGGTATGTGCAGGAAGCGGCTGCGGCAAGATCCGCTACGCGTCCCGCGTTTCGGCGCCGAATCGTAACGGCCGCCGCCGCGGCCTGCGTATGTCTTGCCGTTTTCGGCCTTTGGCTGCATTTTGATTCGGACGAGATTTTGGATGTGGATGGGTTTCATATCGAAAACGGCGTGCTGCTCTCCTACAGCGGTAACCGGTCGGAGCTTGTACTGCCCGACGCGGTGACAGCGGTTGCGGATTATGCCTTTTTGCAGAATGCAGGCGCGGGCAGTATTGAAAGCGTGACCATACCCGCAGGCGTCCGCGAGATCGGCCGCAATGCGTTTGCGGGGCTTGAAAATATGATGCAGCTGATTTTGGAGGATGAGAACACCGCTTTCGTGGAGCGGGACGGCGTGATTATGACGTTTGACGGTTCTATGATCGTAAAATACGTCGGGCAGGATGCGGAAAGCTATACAATGCCGCAGGGTGTTCGGTATGTCGGAGCGCATGCGTTTCAGAATACGGCGTTTCGCCGGATTGAGTTTTGTGACGGACTTGAATATATCGGTTACAATGCGTTTGCCGGATGCGCTTCTTTGGAGGCGATTGAACTGCCGGACAGCGTTACCCGTCTTGACGAGGGCGCGTTTGCGTCCTGCATGCGCGCGGTGGACGGCTATATTCCGGAGACGGTGGATATGGGAGCGGGGGCTTTTGAGAGCGTGCCCTTTTTCCTCAGTCAAATTGCGGGGCAGATGAGCCCGCTTGAAGAAATCGTGCGCGGACTGATTGCGCCGTCCGAGGCGATTCAAAAATCAAATACCGACGCGGTGCTGATTCAGATTGAAGCGATTCTTGAATTTTACCGCACCGGAAAATCACCTGATGGCGCAGCGCCGCTTGTACAGCGTATTGAAAACATCATAGGCGCGCCGCTGCCTGAGCGCGCTCTGCTTCCCGATACGCTTAATTTCTCCGATCTTGAATTTCGGGACAACGGCTGGGGCGGCATGGGTATTCGGGACGTGCAGATTCTTCTGCCGCTCGGCGATACCTGCACGCTGGTTATGGAAGCGTATCTCTATGCGTCGGGCAGTCTGCTTTATTGGTCTGAGGCCGAGTGGCGCATTGAGGAAATGATGTTTGTTTCGAGTGAAGCGGAAAATGAACAACTGGGCGACTGGCAGGTGACCGAGGCTGACGGAACGCTGGTATTTTACAATGAAGAGACCGGTGCGGCGGTGCGCACGCCCCCGGCGCTGAAAGATGCGTCGGCGTACCGGCTGCTGCTGTCCCCGGAGGGGAACCGCTGCGTTGTGGAATACGCGCGTGACGGCGTGTGGTATTTCTTTGTACAAAGTTTAGACGGCGAGCGTTTTGAGGTCAGCATGAACTCGTATATTGATTATCTGAACCGGTATTTCGGCGCCTATGTGCCGGGAACGCTTTCCTGGTCGGACAACGACACGGTATGCGGCGAAAACGAATACGGCGCGTTTGCGTTTGATCTGTATACGCTGTTCCCGAAGCAGATTACCGACAATCGGTCTGACGGGTGAAAAAGCTTGACAGAAATGCGGTTTTTCCGTATAATGAAACCATTCAAAGCATGTGGACTATGATAGTCAATTCTTTGCCGGCTTCTGTTTTATGGAGCTTCTCAAGTGACGAAACCCGTTATTTTGAGAAGCAAGGAGGATTTTATGAAAAAAACGATTGCGTTTCAACGCTTTAGTCGCTTTTTTGCGGGCATTGCCTGCCTGCTGGCAATTTCAGCGCTGTTTGCGGGCTGCGGAAAACCAAAGACGCCGGATGAGCGCGAACCGACGGATACCCAAATCACGACGGATTCGGAAATGCGTCAGACTTCGGCAGCTTCGGCGGATGCGACCGAACCTGCCGGCACGAACGCGCCGGAAACCGAGCCTTATTTTGACCCCGTGCCGTATATTATGGAAGGAACCGGCGCGCCGGCGGTTATCACTGCGGCTGCGTATGAAAAACAGGCGGTAGACTACACGTTCAACGGTCCGTTTGATTTTGTGCACCGAATTTCGATTCCCGCGCTGGATTCGGATAAGCCGGGAGCCAAGGCGCTGAATGCGAAAATTTTTGACCATTACAGCCCGCATATCGAGGAACTGAAAACCGATAGCGAGGGCGGAAATCTGTATCACATCTCCTATTTTTCGAGCACGCTCGGCAGTATGGTGTTCCTATGCGTACAGACAGACGGCGGCTGGCAGTATTCGGAGGGCTGGCATTCAAACAGCTACTATTATTATGACGCGGCTGCCGACCGTGAGGTCAGCGCAAAAGAATATCTTGAATATTTCGGACTGGACGCGGATGCGCTTGCAAAAGAAGCGGCGCTTAGCGACGCCTATTTGCGCGCGGTGGATTCACAGAATTTTTACTATGGGGAAATCGATGCCGAAGAACTGCGCGAAGTGATAGCGATTGCTGCTTCAGCTTTGCCGGAGGGCTATGAAGTGACGGCGGAAACCGTTCGCGTATGGATGCGCACGGAGGGCGGGTATGTTGACTTTGGCTTTGCCTGCGATATTGACGCCGAAAGCGGTATGCCGTGCAATCCCTCCTATGCCGTGAAAGCATCAGAATTTGTTTCCGATGAAAGCTGCAAAGGCATAGCATTTGATTTTTCAGACCGAACGCTGCAAAGCGTCGAGGCTGCGCCGGAGGTCTGCTCTGTGATTCGGAGCGCATATGTCACAAGCGCATATGTGGCGCTGGTCTGCACGGACGCATTGCCGAACCCGTACGGTCATGAGGTCCGGATAAACGGAAAGACGGTCGGCGGCATATCCAGCCAGGGCGGGGGAGACTATTATACCTACTGCTATTATATAGAAGAATATACGCCGTTTGAAGATCTGAAAACGGTTGAAATTGTGATTCCGGCGGAGTAAAAAGAAAGCGATGTTGCTTGAAGAGGCTATGGTATAAAGGCTATAAAAAGGGAAACAGTCTATAACTGTTTCCCTTTTTATAGCCGAAAAAAATCAATATTTTTCTGCAATTGAAGCCGATACTGACGTATTGATCACAAAGGATTTGTATTTTGCTCTCTTTAGGTAGCAAGCACGCGCACTTAGGGGGGCTGAAAACAATTGTTTATGTGAAAGCATGGCTGTATGCCGCCTTAAACTTTATTTTGCGGCTGATATGGGGAAGTTGAGACTATTTCGTGTCAATTTGCTTTGCCGTCAGCTTAAATTCGATACAACCGTCTGCACACGGAAAGGTAATTTCATGCTCGGATTTGCTGCCGCGCAGTTTGTAATTGCCTCCGCAGCGCACAATTTCGCATAATGTATGCAAAACGGGCATCGTTTTGGGGCAAAATCCGGCGGGGCAACTGTATGTACAGTAAAAAGTATCGCCTTTTTCAATTCCCATCCGGCAATGTGGCGCTTCGCCTTTTATGGCGGTGATATGAAATTCCCATTCTTCATCGATCCATTTTTTCATGACGTTTTCATTCTCCTATTCCGGCGTTTTTTATCGAATCCAGTTTTAAAAATGTCTGCTGTGGGTATTTGGAGGCAGAGTTCTATTTAGCTGTCTTTTTCCGCTTCTGCTCGGTAGGCGCGCGGGGACAGGCCGTATTGCTGCTTGAACGCTTTGGAAAAAGCATAAATGTCCGGATATCCGACCGCGCACGCGGCTTCGGTCGGCGGCATGCCGCACTCGGTGAGCAGTCTTGCCGCCTCCGAAAGCCGTTTTTGACACAGGTATTTCTGCGGGGACATACCGGTTGAGGCCTTAAATATGCGCGAGAGATAGGTTCGCTCGTGATGCAGGCGGCGGGCAAGCCCGGCGACGGTAATACCGCTTGCAAATTCAAGGTCTATATAGTTTTGCGCAATGCGCGCGGTTTTCTGCGCCTGCGTTTCTTTTTTCTGCGCGTATTTTTGTCCGAGCAGCATGAGAATTTCCAGAATTTTCCCGCAGATAAAGGCTTCGCGCAAGCCGTTTTCGCCGGCGCGCCCGCTGTATTTTGCGTATTGCTCTTTCAGTTGCAGAAAGCAGTCTGCCGTGACGCCGGCATCCAGCACATCTTCTTTGAGTATGCAGGGCGGCAGGGGGAAAGAGGCGGTAAATCCGATCCAGATATAGTGCCAAGGGGCTTCTTCATCCGCCGAATACCGGGTGATTTCGTCCGGCCGGATGATAAAACACATGCCGGGGCCGAGCGAATAGTTTTGATCGCGCGTTTGAAAGCTGCCGCGTCCCGATACGATATAATGAATCAAATAATAGCGCCGGACGGTCGGGCCGAACGTGTGCGTGGGGCGGCAGTATTCATATCCCGCGTTTAAGGGATTAATCGGGGACAGCCCGCGGTTGGAAAGCGGATAAAGCTTTATGGGCATGGTATCACCTCGATTCTATTCACATTATACCAAGAAAAAACAGAGAAGTAAAGAAAATATTCTTTGAATCGGTCACATTTTGACAAGATAGGCGCATCATTGTTCTATGGGAAACATCCGGTGCGCGCAGTATAATGGATGTAAATCGGTTTGCCGTATGATTTGCCGGCGGCAGACTTTGAAAAATTTCGGATGGGGATGTGTTTTTATGAAAATTACGATCATGGGCGCGGGAAGCACGGTGTTCTGCAAAAATGTCATCGGGGACACGCTGCTGACGCCCGCACTTTGCGAGTGTGAGATTGCGCTTTACGACATCGACGGCGCGCGCCTGACTGAATCGGCTCTGGTTGTGGAGGCGCTGAACCGGAAATACAATGCGGGACGCGCGCGGATTGCGCAATATCTCGGGGTTGAAAACCGCCGGGACGCGCTTCGCAATGCGGATTTTGTCATCAATACGATACAGGTGGGTTTATATGACCCCTGCACAATTCTGGACTTTGAAATCCCGAAGAAATACGGCCTGCGTCAGACAATCGGCGATACGCTCGGTATCGGCGGCATTTTCAGAGGACTGCGCACCATTCATGTCCTGCGCGATTTTGCGGACGATATGGAGGCGGTATGTCCGAACGCATGGTTCTTGAACTATACCAATCCCATGGCGATTTTGAGCGGTTATATGCAGCGGTATACCGGGGTGAAAACCGTCGGCCTCTGCCACAGCGTACAGGTTGTGGTCAAGAGTTGTATGCAGCATCTCGGTATGGATTATTCCGAATACGGCCACTCGCTTGTCGCCGGAATCAACCATATGGCCTGGCTGCTTGAAATCTATGATAAAAACGGCAAGGATCTGTATCCCGAGATCCGCCGCCGCGCAAAGACCATCAACGACACGCCGCACAAGGACATGGTTCGCATGGATTATCTCAACAATTTCGGCTATTATGTCACCGAGTCCAGCGAGCACAACGCGGAGTACAATCCTTTTTATATCAAATCAAAGTATCCGGAACTGATCGAGCGCTTTCAGATTCCGCTGGACGAGTATCCGCGCCGCTGTGTCAGACAGATTGAAAAATGGAACGAGCGAAAGGAAGAACTGCTCGGCGGCGGCGATATTGAGCACAAGCGTTCCGGGGAATACGCCTCGTATATTATGGAGGCTATGGTTACGGATACGCCCTATAAGATCGGCGGCAACGTGCAAAACATGGGGCTTATCGACAATCTGCCCGCAAACGCCTGCGTTGAGGTACCCTGCATGGTTGACGGCAGCGGCGTCTCTCCGACGCATGTCGGCGCGCTTCCGCCCGTGCTTGCCGCTATGAATATGACCAATATCAACGTACAGCTTTTAACGATAGAGGCCGCGGTGACACAGAAAAAAGAGGCGATTTATCATGCCGCCATGCTGGAGCCGCATACGGCGGCTGAACTCTCAATAGATGAGATCAAGGCCATGTGCGACGAGCTTTACAGTGCGCATATCGAGGCCGGCTATCCGATTTTTTAACCCAATATCTGTTTTCAAAAATTCCCGCTTGATAAAAGCGGGAATTTTTTGAAAACGGCAATGCATGTTCCGATTTTTTTGTATTTGCAGAAAAGATTGAGCTTATACGGTGTTTGTGTGTGTTTTGGTACAAATATTTTGAAATACGAGTGAAAAGATTTGTATTCGCTTGATATTTTCAGTTGTATGCGGTATAATCTATAGCGGTAAAAATGCCGCATTTGGCAGATATATATTTCTATGAGGTGAAAAATGGGGTTTTTAAAGGGAAAAACGGCCATCATCACCGGCGCCGGCCGAGCAGTGCTGAGCGACGGCGGATGTGGTTCAATCGGATATGGAATTGCGACCGCGTATGCAAAAGAGGGCGCGAATCTTGTGATTACCGGGCGGAATGTGAAAAAGCTTGAGGATGCCGCCGAGGAACTCGAAAAGCTGTACGGTATAAAGGTTCTCGTTATGCAGGCTGACATTTCGGCCGATGCGGACAATGAGGCCGTTGTTAAAGAGGTTGTGCGCAAAACGGTAGAGACGTTCGGCGGAATCGATGTGCTCATCAACAACGCGCAGGCTTCGGCTTCGGGCGTTACGATTGCCGAGCATACCACGGAGCAGTTCAATCTTGCGCTTTATTCGGGACTTTATGCGACGTTTTATTATATGAAAGCATGCTATCCTTATCTTGCTGCGTCCAAGGGTTCGGTCATCAACTTTGCTTCCGGTGCGGGACTGTTCGGCAACTACGGTCAGTGTGCGTATGCCGCCGCCAAAGAGGGCATCAGAGGCCTTACAAGAGTTGCGGCTACCGAGTGGAGCCGCGACGGCATCAATGTCAACGTCGTATGTCCGCTTGCATGGACGGCCCAGCTTGAACAGTTTAAAAATCAGTTCCCCGAAGCGTTTGAAAAAAATGTTTCTACGCCGCCGATGGGACATTTCGGCGATTCGGAGCTTGAAATCGGACGTGTATGCGTACAGCTTGCGTCTCCCGACTTTAAATATATGACCGGCGAGACCATCACACTTGAGGGCGGCCTCGGCCTCAGACCCTGATTTTTGAAAGAGAAAATACGCAAAAGCTGTGTATTTATGTTGGGATATGCAGTATTTGGCGGGAAAAGCATTCTTCGAGGTCTTGATATGCTTTAAAATGCATAGGATTATGTCGATATTGTACTAACACTTTTTTAAAAAAAGTGTTATAATGAAATTGTCAAAAAAATAACATACTTTTGCGCGGTTGTTCTGAACGCTCAAAAGTACGCCGTTAAAAAAAATCTTATTTATTTTGGAGGTATTACAAATGGCACGTTTTACGCTTCCCAGAGATTTGTATCATGGCAAGGGCTCGCTTGAGGTTTTGAAAACGCTCGGCGGCAAGAAAGCTATCGTCGTGGTCGGCGGCGGTACCATGAAGAAAATGGGCTTTCTGGATAAAGCCGTCGCTTATCTGAAAGAGGGCGGCATGGAGGTTGAGCTTTTCGAGGGAGTAGAGCCGGATCCGTCTGTGGAGACCGTTATGGCCGGCGCTGCCGCTATGCGTAAGTTCCAGCCTGACTGGATCGTGTCAATGGGCGGCGGTTCGCCGATCGACGCTGCAAAAGCGATGTGGGCGTTTTATGAGTATCCCGAAACGACTTTTGAGGACCTGATTACGCCGTTCAATTTCCCCACGCTTCGTCAGAAAGCAAAATTCTGCGCAATTCCTTCGACTTCCGGTACGGCTACCGAGGTGACTGCGTTTGCCGTTATTACCGATTATCAGAAGGGCATTAAATATCCGCTGGCTGACTTCAACATCACGCCGGATGTAGCGATTGTCGATCCCGAACTCGCTGAGACGATGCCGCAGAAGCTGACCGCGCATACCGGTATGGATGCGATGACGCACGCGGTTGAGGCGTATGTTTCCACGCTGAACTGCGATTATACCGATCCGCTTGCGCTGCATGCCATTGAGATGATTCACAATGATCTGAAGAAATCCTATGACGGTGATATGGAAGCGCGCGACCGTATGCACAATGCGCAGTGTCTGGCCGGCATGGCATTCTCCAACGCTCTGCTCGGTATCGTGCACTCCATGGCGCACAAGACCGGCGCAGCATTCTCAGGTGGTCATATTATCCACGGCTGCGCCAATGCAATGTATCTGCCCAAGGTAATTAAGTACAATTCCAAAAATGCGGTTGCTGCCGAGCGCTATGCGGCGATCGCCGACTTTATCAAACTCGGCGGAAACACCGTAACCGAGAAAGTGGACCTCCTGATTGCCGAACTTCGCAAGATGAACGATGCGCTGAACATTCCGCAGGCGATCAAAAATTACGGTCCCGGCGGAGTAAAGGCTGATACGAGCATCATCGACGAGAAAGAATTTTTGGACAAACTGCCTGAAGTTGCAGCCAATGCAATTGCAGATGCCTGCACGGGTTCCAACCCGCGTCAGCCCTCTCAGGAGGATATGGAGAAGCTGCTTCGGGCTTGCTACTACGACCTTGACATCGATTTTTGAGCATTTGAACATAACGTTTATAAGCCGCAGAAATTTTCTGCGGCTTGCGCTCTTAAAAATGAAGTTTATAACATCATTTTCCTCCGATACCGGTAAAGCCCGAATCGAATCATATAGAAAGGAATACAGAAAGCATGTATAAAATTTTAAAGAAAAAAGCTTTGAATCCGACCGTTACGCTGATGGAAATCGAAGCGCCGCTGATTGCAAAAAAGGCCGAGCCCGGTCAGTTTATCATTTTGCGCGTCGATGAGAACGGCGAGCGCATCCCGCTGACGATTGCCGGATATGACCGCGAGCGCGGAAGTGTAACGATTATTTTTCAGATCGTCGGCGCCAGTACCGAACTGCTCAATCACAAGCAGCAGGGGGATGTGATTTCGGATTTTGTAGGCCCGCTGGGTATGCCCACGGAGACCGATGGGTATAAAAAAGTTTGCATCATCGGCGGCGGCGTCGGCTGCGCCATTGCGCTTCCGATTGCGCAAAAACTGAAAGCGATGGGTTGCGAGGTCCATTCGATCATCGGTTTCCGCACAAAGGATCTGGTGATTCTGACCGATGAATTTCGTGCTTGCAGCGATGAATTTCATCTGATGACGGATGACGGCAGTGCAGGAGAGGCCGGCAATGTCTGCGTGCCGCTGAATGCGGCGCTGACGGCCGGACAGCGCTATGACGTAGTCATTGCGATCGGTCCGCTGGTCATGATGAAATTTGTCTGTCTTGCGACAAAGCCGTATGACCAAAAGACGGTTGTGAGCATGAATCCGATTATGATCGACGGCACGGGTATGTGCGGCGGCTGCCGCCTGAGCGTCGGCGGCGAGACGAAATTTGCCTGTGTGGACGGCCCGGACTTTGACGGACATCTTGTCGATTTTGACGAGGCGATCAGCCGTTCGCGCGCGTATACCGAGTTTGAGGCGCACGCGCGTGAGGCGACCTGCAATTTGCTCAAAAAGGAGGTACACTGAGGATGCCCGCAAAGTTCAATATGAATCCAAAGAAAAATCCGATGCCCGCTCAGGCGCCGGATGTCCGAAATAAAAATTTTAAAGAGGTTGCGCTCGGATATACCGAGGAAATGGCAATCGACGAGGCGAAACGCTGCCTCGACTGCAAGAACAAGCCCTGCGTCAACGGCTGTCCGGTCAATATCCATATTCCGGAATTTATCGGCAAGGTAGCCGCCGGCGATTTCGAGGGCGCGTATGAGATCATCAGTTTGTCCTCCTCTCTGCCTGCCGTTTGCGGGCGTGTCTGCCCGCAGGAAACGCAGTGCGAGGGCAAATGTACCCGCGGTATCAAGGGCGAGCCGGTGGCTATTGGCCGTTTGGAGCGCTTTGTCGCCGACTGGCACAATGCAAACGTAACCGCTGCGCCCAAACTGCCGGAGAAAAACGGACACAAGGTTGCGGTGATCGGTTCCGGTCCTGCGGGGCTTACCTGTGCCGGTGATCTTGCCAAAATGGGCTATGATGTCACGGTTTATGAAGCGCTGCACCTTGCAGGCGGCGTTTTGGTTTACGGTATTCCCGAGTTCCGTCTGCCCAAAGCGATTGTACAGAAGGAAATCGATAATTTAAAGGCGCTCGGCGTAAAGGTGGAGACCAATATGGTCATTGGCCGTGTGCTTACCATTGAGGAATTGAAAACGGAATACGGATACGAGGCGATTTTCATCGGTTCGGGCGCCGGACTGCCTATGTTTATGAACATTCCGGGCGAAAATCTCAAGGGTGTGTATTCCGCCAATGAATTTTTGACCCGTTCCAATCTGATGAAAGCGTATCTCCCCGATTCGACGACGCCGATTCAGCAGAGCAAAAACGTGGCCGTGGTCGGCGGCGGAAACGTCGCCATGGACGCGGCGCGCACGGCGAAACGTCTCGGCGCGGAGAATGTCTATATTGTATACCGCCGCGGCATGGAGGAGCTTCCCGCGCGCCGCGAGGAGGTCGAGCATGCTGAGGAAGAGGGAATCATTTTCCGTACGCTCTGCAATCCGGTGGAGATTGTTGCGGCAAACGTATCCGATCCCCGCGATCCCCGGTACGGCACGGCAGCCGGGATCAAGTGCGTGCGTATGGAACTCGGTGAGCCGGATGCTTCCGGTCGCCGCCGTCCGATTGAGATTCCGGACAGTGAGTTTGAGATGGAGGTAGACTGCGTTATCATGTCGCTGGGCACCTCGCCAAATCCATTGCTTAAAAAGACCACACCCGGACTTGAGACCAAGCGGCGCGGTGAGATCGTGGCGGATGAAAACGGTTTGACGTCGATTGAGGGCGTATATGCGGGCGGAGACGCCGTGACGGGCGCCGCTACCGTTATTTTGGCCATGGGCGCGGGAAAAACGGCGGCTGCCGCCATGGATCGGTACATCAAAGATAAAAATGCATAAGCGAGTCGGATTGAAACCGGCTGTGGTGCTGAAAAATATATTCTAAAAACGGCGCAGTTTTTAAACTGCGCCGTCAAACCGTCGAAAAACCAAGGTTTTCCGACGATAGGGCGTGTTCGCTCGCGCCGTCGCGCCGCCATTGTCGGCACTCGCACGCCTGTAAGGTGTTTACAAGGCGGCGCATGTCCGCCTTGTAAACGTATTCTATTTGCAATTCTTATCTTTATCGACAAGCTACGGCGCAGTTTAAAAACTGCGCCGTATCAGTCTGCCGATAAAGAAAACAGAATTTTATAAATGCCGTTACATTTGAAAAATCAGGCGCGCTGCAGTATAGGTAAGAAATGCGGCCAGGTATCCGACCAAAAAGTTGAATATCACAACGCAAAGCGCTGTGCGCGTGCGGCCGCTCTCCTTTTTGATGGTGGCTACGGTGGCCGCGCAGGGGGTATACAGCAGAGACAGCACCAAAAACGAGAGCGCGGCGGGCGGCGAATAGACCGATGCAACCGCGCTTGAGAGCGGAAGTGCGCCGCCGAGCAGAATTTCAAGCGTGGAGACAATGCTCTCTTTGGCAAAGAAGCCCATCAGCAGCGCCGCGGCGGAATTTGCGTCTCCGAGTCCGAGCGGGGCAAGCAGCGGCGCGATCGCGGCGCCGGCGGCGTGCAGTAGGCTCTCGCCTGTGTTCATGCGGATGTTTTGCAAAAGCCAGATGACCGAAGAAGCGGCGAAAATTACGGTTCCCGCCTTGATAACAAATCCCCGGCATTTGTCAAAAACAGACAGCAGCAGATTTTGAAGCGCCGGCAGACGGTAGGGCGGCAGTTCCATAATAAAGGGCAGACTTTCTTTGGCGGCGTGTCGATTTGTGAGCAGACGCGCGCAGAAAAGCGCTGCGGCGACGCCGAGCAGGTAGAGTATAAGCGCGGCGCCCGAACCTTTTTTAAATACCGCTGTCAGAAACAGCGCGTAGACGGGCGCGCGCGCGGAGCAGGAAATAAACGGCAGGGTAAACCACAGCGCCCGGCGTTCGCGCCCGTCCACGGTGCGCGCGGCCATAACGGCGGGAACCGTGCATCCGAATCCCATGACGATCGGGATAAACGCTTTGCCCGACAAACCGAACCGGCGCAGCAGCGGATCCGCCAAAAAGGCGATGCGCGCCATGACGCCCGTATCCTCCAGCAGGGTGATAAAACAGAAGAGCATGGCGATCTGCGGCAGGAATGCAAGTACGCTGAATATGCCCGACAAAGCCCCGTCGATCAAAAAGCTTTGCAGCAGTTTTGCCGTATTGCGCGCGCCGAGCCACTCCGAAAGCGGCGCCCGAATGCCGTTTTGCAGAAATTCGGAAAATGCGTCGGACAATCGTTGGCCGGCAGCGCCGAAAACAAGCTGGAAAATCAGAAAAACCAGCAGGAAAAATACCGGAATCCCGATGATTTCACGCAGGAGAACTTTGTCGATTCTGTCGCTGAAGCTGTCCCCTTCGCGGCGGCGCAGCACCGCGGCCGCGATTTTTTCCGCGTTCAGCATCGGATTTTTCGGCGGCCGCGCGCATGTCGCGGCGTCAATGACTGTCTCCAGTCTCCGGCCGCGAAGTGCGGAAATTTCTGCGACCTGCACGCCGAGCAGCGACGAAAGCCGTTCTTTATCTATTTTTACGCCGCGCCGCGCCGTTTCGTCCGCCATATTCAGCGCGACGATCATAGGCCGGCGGAGTTTCAGCAATTCACAGGTCAAAAGCAGACTTCGCTCCAAGTTGCACGCATCCAGGACGTTGACGATCACGCCCGAATGCGTCGCCAGATAGTCGGCCGCCACCCGTTCGTCTCCTGTTGCGGGAATCAGTGAATACACGCCCGGAAGGTCGGCTACCGAATAGAGCTTTCCCCGATGCCGAAACCGACCGGTTTTGCTGTCCACCGTGACGCCGGCAAAATTGCCGGTCTGTCGGCGTGTGCCGCAGAGCCGGTTAAACAGTGTGCTTTTCCCCGAGTTCGGGTTGCCCGCAAGCAGAAGCGTGCATTCTTCCATGAATTTCCACCTCCTCCATGGCAGGGCGGGACAGCGCCACCCGCGTGCCCATGATTCGCACGACGCCTCCGCTTCGGTTGCGGAGCAGGATTTCTACCCGCGTACCCGGTAAAAATCCGAGCCGTTCATAGAAATGCTGCTGCCTGGCGCTTCCCGATACAAATGAAACATAGGCGCTTTCTTTGGGTGCGAGCGCCGATAAAATCATAATGATCCCTCTCTTTACAAAAAAGCTGTTGCATTGCTTTTCAAATATATGTATAATAATATATCGAAATGTTTTTTGGCGGTGATTTTGTGTACGTGCTTCCCAAAACAAGAGCGATTATCTGTCCGCTCTGCCGCGCACCGCTGTCTGTCTGCGGCACCTCGCTTGTTTGTGCGGGCGGTCGGCGGCATACGTTTGATATTGCAAGGGCGGGCTATGTGAATTTGAACCTGCATTCTTCCGCGAGCGGAGATGCAAAGGAGATGGCCGATGCACGGCAGCAGTTCCTCAGACAGGGCTATTATGCGCCGCTTCGCGAGGCGCTTTCCGAGGCTGCGGGCAGAGGCGCTCTGCTGTGTGACGCGGGCTGCGGAGAGGGGTATTATACCGAGCGCGCCGCACAGGGGTTTGATTTTACGATAGGCGCCGATCTTTCCAAATATGCGCTTGCGCTCGCGGGGAAAAGCGCGCGGCGCGCGCTTTGTGCGGATCGTTTGCTTTATTTGGCGGCCAGCGTGTATGCGTTGCCGATTGCGGACAATGCCTGCGACTGTGTGCTGAATGTTTTTGCGCCGTGCGCCGCCGGGGAGTTTTTTCGTGTTTTGCGTCCGGGCGGACGATTGGTTGTCGCGGCTGCCGGGCGGGATCATTTGCTTGAGATGAAGCGCTTTTTGTACGACGAGGCTGTGCCGAACGAGGAACGGCGCGATTATCCGAAAGAGATGACGCTGCTTGAAAAATTTCCCGTGCGTAGCCGGGCGGAGATTCCGGGAGACGCACTGCGGACGCTGTTTCAGATGACGCCGTATTTCTATCGGACGAAAAAAGACCGTGCGGACGCGCTCGGCGCGCTTTCGTCTTTGCCGCTTACGCTGGATTTTGAGATCCGGATTTATATCAAGGAGGCATAAGGGATGTTTAGTTTGGTGATTCCGATGTATAACGAGGCTGCGATTCTGCCGGATACGCTGGCGACGCTGAACGCCTATATGCAGGATCATTTTGACGAGTATGAAATTTTGTTTTCGGACGACGGTTCCACCGACGGTTCGGCGGAACTGGTCGCAAATTGCGGGTATCCGAATGTCCGCGTAATCTCTTATCCGCAAAATCGGGGCAAGGGATGCGCCGTCCGCTGCGGTATGCTTGCCGCCAGAGGCGACCTGATTCTTTTCACCGACTGCGATCTCGCCTACGGCACGGAGGCGATCCGCGCGCTGTATGATGCTTTTTCAAAGGGCGGCTTTGATATCATGATCGGTTCCCGAAATCTCGGAAAAGACGGATACGAGGGGTATTCGTTTCTGCGCCGGGTCGCTTCAAAGGTTTATATCAAAACTCTTTGCATCGCGGGCGGCTTTTCTCTGAGCGATTCGCAGTGCGGCTTTAAGGCTTTTACAAGGGAAGCGGCGCATAAGGTTTTTCCGTATTGTGAGATTGACGGATTTGCATTCGATTTTGAGGCGATTCTGCTTGCGGATCGGCAAAAGCTGAAAATCGGCGAGTTCCCGGTCAAGGTCATCAACCATCGGGCGTCCAAAATACATGTGTGGTCGGACAGCTTCAAGATGCTGGCCGATTTGCGCCGGATCAAAAAGCATGTGCGGTCGGTTGCACTGGAAGAATGAAAGACGGGAAGAAAGATTTGTCAAATCTATTGCATGTGACCGCATAATTTGCTATAATTAATTTGGTAAATTTTATCGCTCAACCGGGCGAAATACAGATCTGAAAGGTGAAAACTCGAATGGATATCAAGCAGGAATCTTTAAAAGCTCATTATGACTGGAAAGGAAAGATTGAGGTTATTTCCCGGTGCAAGATTAACGACCGGCACGATCTTTCGGTTGCCTATACGCCCGGCGTTGCGCAGCCCTGTTTGGAGATTCAAAAGGATTACAATAAATCCTTTGAACTGACCCGCCGCTCGAATCTGGTTGCGGTGATTACCGACGGTACAGCCGTGCTCGGTCTCGGCGATATCGGACCTGAGGCCGGTATGCCGGTTATGGAGGGAAAATGCGCGCTGTTTAAAGAGTTTGCGGACGTTGACGCTTTCCCGATTTGTGTGCGCTCCAAAGACGTGGACGAGATCGTGCGCACGATTTATCTGATTTCCGGTTCGTTTGGCGGAATCAACCTGGAGGACATCGGCGCGCCCCGCTGCTTTGAAATTGAGCGTCGGCTGAAAGAAATCTGTGATATTCCGGTTTTCCATGACGACCAGCATGGCACGGCGATCGTCTGCGCTGCGGCGCTTATCAATGCGCTCAAGCTTGTGAAAAAGAAGATCGAGGATGTAAAAATCGTCATCAATGGTGCGGGAAGCGCCGGAATTTCCATCGGAAAGCTTTTGCTCCGCTTGGGTCTTAAAAATTTGGTCATGTGCGGCCGTCACGGTATCATCTATGAAGGACTTGAGTCCAATAACCCCGCGCAGGAAGAAATGGCCAAGCTGACCAACCGGCAGATGGAGAAGGGTTCGCTTGCCGATGCGCTTCGTGGCGCGGATGTCTTTATCGGCGTGAGCGTGCCGGGCACGGTGACCAAAGAGATGGTTGCGACCATGGCAAAGGATTCGATCGTATTCCCGATGGCCAATCCGATTCCGGAGATTATGCCCGACGAGGCAAAGGCGGGCGGCGCGCGTGTTATCGGTACCGGCCGCAGCGATTTCCCGAATCAGATTAACAACGTGCTTGCGTTCCCCGGTATTTTCCGCGGCGCGCTGGATTGCCGTGCTTCTCAGATCAATGAGGAGATGAAAGTGGCGACGGCGTATGCGATTGCTTCTTTGATTCCCGATGCGGAATTGACGGAGGATTATATCATTCCCTCTGCGCTGAACAAGGATGTGGCAAAAATTGTTGCCGAGGCCGTTGTGAAAGCCGCGCGGGAAACCGGCGTCGCAAGAATCTGAATTTTCTGAATTTACATAAAAGCGCCCCCGCTTGTTTGAACGTTCGGGTTCATTCGGGCGGGCGGCGTTTTTCATAATGGGGCGCTCGGCGGAAAAGGTTGATTTTCTGGCCGAATTGTGTTATTATAATAAAAATTGACAAGCGTGTAGGTTAGGGGGCGAGCTTGTGTTATCCAGAGCGTATACGGCCGCGCTGTCCGGTGTGGACGGCTTTGAGGTCGTCGTGGAATGCAGTGCGCAGAAAAAGCTTCCTGTCCTTGAAATCATCGGACTGCCGGACACCGCGGTAAAAGAGGCAAAAGAGCGCATTCGCGCTGCCATTACCAACAGCGGCATCCGTTTTCCCTCCATGGAGATTATTTTGAATCTGGCGCCCGCCAATCGAAAAAAGGAGGGATCCTCGTTCGATTTGGCCATGCTTGTAAGCGTGCTTGCCTGCAGCGAAACATTGCCGAATGATATTTTGCTTGACGGCAAATGCTTTATCGGGGAGTTGTCTTTGTCCGGCGAGATTCGGCCGGTAAACGGCGTGCTTTGCATGTGTCTTGCGGCGCGTGCGCATGGAAAAACCGAAATTTTTGTCCCGGCCGCGAACGCGGGCGAGGCCGGTGTGGTGCCGGATGTTACCGTGTATCCCGTGCATTGCCTTTCGGAATTGGTTTTTCATCTGCGCGGTGAGCAGAAAATTGAACCGGTGCGTTTTGACGCCTCAAAATTTCATCGGGCGCACACGCATTTCCCGGTGGATTTTTCGGATGTGAAAGGGCAGCAGCAGGCAAAACGCGCGCTGGAGATTGCCGCCGCAGGCGGACACAATGTGCTGATGATCGGCCCGCCCGGTACGGGTAAATCCATGCTGGCCAAACGATTGCCGACGATTTTGCCTGAGATGTCGTTTGAAGAGGCCATTGAAACGACCAAGATTTATTCCATTGCGGGCATGCTGCCGGAGGATACGCCCCTGATTTGGAACCGGCCTTTCCGCGCGCCGCATCATACGCTGTCCCCGGCAAGTCTTGTCGGCGGCGGCAGCAATCCGCGTCCGGGTGAAATCTCGCTGGCGCACGGCGGCGTTTTGTTTCTGGACGAACTGCCGGAATACGGTAAAAGCGCGATGGAAGCGCTTCGCCAGCCGCTTGAGGACGGGTGCGTGACGATTACCCGTACCGCGGGCAAGGTGACCTATCCATCCGATTTTATGCTGGTCGGCGCGATGAACCCCTGCCGGTGCGGCTATTTTTCGCATCCGACAAAGCCGTGCACCTGTAAACCGGGGGACGTTCGGCGATATATCGGCAGAATCAGCGGTCCGTTGCTTGACCGCATGGATATACAGATAGAGGTCGGTCCGGTGGATTTTGAATCGCTTTCTTCCGGTTCCGAATCGGCTGAGTCCTCGGCTGCGATCCGCGAGCGGGTCAACGCGGCGCGGGATTTTGCGCGCCGGCGCTTTGCGGAGAGCGGCGCTTCGTTTCATTCAAATGCGAGTCTTAGCGGCCGCGAACTCGAGCGCGTTTGTTCGCTGCTCCCGGAAGCGCGTGAACTTTTGCGCGCGGCCTTTGACCGGCTCGGAATGTCGGCGCGCGGATATGATAAACTGCTGCGGATCAGCCGAACGATCGCCGATCTTGCAGAGCGCGAACAGGTTTCGGCCGCGCATATTTCCGAGGCGATTATGCTTCGTTCGCTGGATAAAAAATATTTCAGTTGAACGCCGAGTGTAGACTTGTGCAACTTCTATAAATCGGAGTTTTCCACATTTTCTTCTGAAAATCCGGTGGAAAATGTGGAAAACTATGAATGCTTCACTTCAAAAATGAATATTTCCCGTAAATACGGCTGTTTTTACATGCAGTTATACACATTTTCCATATTTTGTATGTGGAAAACTTTTTGTTTGAAATATGCCTGAATTTTTCGGTTTTTACACGCTGTTCAAAACGTAAAAACCAAAACCGAGATTTTGTGCAATTTATTCCTTATGCCGAAAAGAGAAAAGAACTGTGGAAAATCAAACCTATGAAATTTTAAGTAAAATACAAAATTCCGCCGACGTCCGTGCGCTGCCGGAGGATCAGATTGAACCTCTTTGTGCAGAACTGAGGCGGTTTCTGATCGAAAAGGTCACAAAAAACGGCGGGCATCTGGCCTCAAACCTTGGGGTCGTTGAGCTTTCCGTGGCCATTCATCGTGTGTTTGACCTGCCGCATGACCGCGTTATTTTTGATGTCGGACACCAGTCCTATGTTCATAAAATTCTGAGCGGCCGCCGGGATGCGTTTGATACGCTGCGCAAACCCGGCGGGCTTTCGGGTTTTGAAAAAATGAGCGAGAGCGAATACGATGCGTTCGGCACGGGGCATGCATCCACATCGCTTTCGGCCGCGCTCGGCTATGCCAAGGCGGATAAAATCACGGGGCGCGACAATTACACGATCGTGGTGCTTGGGGACGGCGCTTTTACGGGCGGGCTTGTGCATGAGGCGCTGAATAACTGCGATCCCGATCTGCGCCTGATTGTCATTCTCAATGAGAACGAAATGTCGATCTCCAAAAATATCGGCACATTTGCGCGCCACATTGCCAATATTCGTTCTTCCAAGCGGTACATCAATCTCAAAAAGAGAACGACACGGTTTGTCCGGTCGATTCCGCTGATCGGCGATTCTGTTTTTTCCGCGATGCGGGATACCAAAAAAATATTTAAAAATTCTCTGTTCGGCAGCAGCTATTTCGAGGAACTCGGTTTATTTTATCTCGGACCTGCAAACGGAAATGACTGCGACACGGTGGAATATCTGTTAAACGAAGCGAAAAACAAGGGCGAAAGCGTTGTTCTGCATCTGAAAACCAAGAAGGGCATGGGCTATGCCCCGGCGGAGGAAAATCCGAGCCGGTATCACATGGTGGGAAGCGCCTGTAAGGACAACTTTTCTCAGCACTTCGGCCGGACGCTTGTGCGCATGGCGGAGAGAGACGGGCAGATTTGCGCGATTACGGCGGCAATGGAGAGCGGCGTCGGACTGTCCGAATTTGCCAAAGCTTTTCCGGATCGCTTCTTTGACGTGGGCATTGCGGAGGGGCATGCCGTTACGTTTGCCGCCGGTTTGGCCGCGGCGAATATGAAACCCTATGTCGCGATTTATTCCTCTTTTTTGCAAAGAAGCTATGATAATATCCTGCATGATGTCGCCCTGCAGAACCTGCCGGTGCGTTTTCTGGTTGACCGCGCGGCTTTGGCCGGCGGCGACGGACCGACGCATCACGGGATTTTCGACGTTTCGTTCCTTTCGGCAATCCCGAATCTGCATATTTTTGCGCCGGCGACATTCGATTCGCTGGATCGGTTTCTTGCCGCCAGTGTAAGGGCCGCCGTTCCGCTTGCGATCCGCTATCCGAATGCCGGCGAGGATGCGCGTATCAAGGCGCGCTTTTTTGAGACAGATACGGCGGAAACCGTCGCGCATACGGACTTTTCCGACCCTGAAGAAAATAAAGCCGTGATTATTACCTATGGGGAAATCGTGACCGAGGCGATGATTGCCGCCGACCGTCTGAAAGAGCGGGGGATAGACTGCGGCGTGATTCTGCTTGAAACGCTGAAGCCTTATGCGGCGGCGGCGGACAGGATTGCCGAGATGCTTCCGTCTCATGGCGCCGCGGTTGTGTTTCTTGAGGAGGGGATCAAAAACGGCGGCGCCGGTATGCTGACGTTTGAGGCGCTCCGCCTGCGGCATCCGAAACGGATGGTCAACAAGCAGACCGCCATTCAGGCGATTGACGACAGCTTTGTCATTCAGACGCAGAATGAGCCCATCCGCAAAACGGCGAAGATCTCGGCCAACGATGTCTTGCGTACGATGGTGCATTTGCTCCCAAAGGTGAGCGATGATTCGGTTGCCGCCACGGTCGAAGCGCACAAGGATGGCCGCGATTAAGCACTGCTTCTTGACCGGAAAAAGCCGGTGTGGATACGCGCCTAAATGGGCGCCGATATGCGTATAACGCGTTTTCGCTGAAAAACCGAGGGCTTTCAGCGTCAAAAACCTCCTGCCTGGATTTTCCAAAGGCAGGAGGTCTTTTGCATATTCCGAAACAATTACAGGGATATTTCAGTTCCGCTTTTTCCCTGAATGGCGAGCGGCGCCTCTTCCAGCGAGGCAATGACCGCTTTTCTGCCGGGTTTGGCTTTGGCAAATTCGACGGCGGCCAGCACTTTCGGCAGCATACTGCCCGGCGCAAAGTGCCCCGCTTCGCAGAAAGCAAGCGCCTCTCCGACCGTCATTTTATCGAGCTTTTGTTCGTCGGGCTTGCCCCAGTTGATGGCGACCTTGTCTATTGCGGTGAGGATAAACAGATATTCCGCGTCGATCAGATCGGCGAGCTTTGCGCTGGCAAAATCCTTGTCGATAACAGCGTCAACGCCCTCATATATCCCCTCTCCGCGTTTGATGACCGGAATGCCGCCGCCCCCGCAGGCGATGACGATAAATTCATTGTCGAGCAGATTTAAGATGGAGTCTTTTTCCACAATATCCACGGGTTTCGGCGAGGGCACGACTTTGCGGTATCCGCGACCCGCATCCTCTTTGTAGACGCTGTTCGGGTTTTCGCGCATCAGGGCTTCCGCCTGTTCCTTGGTGTAGTAGGCGCCGATCGGCTTTGTGGGCGAATGAAACGCCGGGTCGGCGGGATCAACCTCCATTTGCGTGACCATCGTGGAAACATGCCAGGGCATTTCCCGGCGGCGCAGTTCTTTCAAAATGCCTTTTTGCAGGTGGTAGCCGATATAGCCCTGACTCATGGCGGTGCATTCGGGCAGCGGCATGGCGGGAATTTTGTCGCTCTCTTCGGCCGCTGTATCAAAAGCAAGGCTGATGGTGCCGACCTGCGGGCCGTTGCCGTGGCTGACGACGATTTCGTAGCCCTGCGCAATAAGTCCCACAAGCGATTCGGCCGCGCCGTCGATTTTGGACTGCTGTTCGGAGGGCGTATTGCCCAGCGCGTTGCCGCCGAGCGCAATGACGATTCGTGAGGCCATATCAGTTGGCTCCTCTCGGCACCTGTTGGGTAATACAGTGGATGTTGCCGCCGCCGAGCAGGATCTCTCGCGCGTAAATGCCCACGACTTCGCGGTCGGGGAACGCTTCTTTCAGCGTCTGGCGAGCCTTTTCATCGTTCGGGTCATCGAACATCGGGAAGATAACGCCCCCGTTTACGATATAAAAGTTTGCATACGAAGCGGCCAAACGGTCGCCGGTATTGCGGGGCAGCGTTCCCTCAATCGCATCTACGCCGCCGCTTTCCTCCTCGGTGATGAGCACCGGTTTCGGTAGCAGAAGCTTATGCACCTTGATTTTACGGCCTTTCGCGTCGGTTTCCTTTTCCAGAATTTCCAAGCATTCCTGGCAGATTTCATACTGGGGATCGTTTTTATCCTCCGTCCAGGCCAAAATCGCTTCTCCGGGCTTGACGAATGAAAAGATGTTGTCCA
>OLGD01001475.1_pt1 | contig 34570 bp, 28 predicted proteins | sample 1605311 | NCBI WGS metagenome assembly OLGD01 (sample SAMEA3888917, study PRJEB22519) | human gut metagenome | biome: human gut; feature: human-associated habitat; material: faeces | place: Denmark | collected 2010
AGGAGTATTCGAGCCAGAGCTTTCATGCGTCGGTCGAGGTCGAACTTCCGGACGGGTTGACACAGGATCAGCTGCAGGCTCGGATTCATGAGACGTTCGACCTCGTACGGAATTCGGTGGAAGCGGAACTGCACGGAAATGTCCCTCGCAATCATGAGGGGTATCCCCCCGCAGAAGAGCGCAAAACCGCGCCGCAGGGCAACCGGGCAGCAGGGCGTCAGAACGATGTTCCGGCGAGTCCGAAACAGCTCTCATATCTGCTCGATCTCGCCCGGCAGCGTGGAGTGACTCCGCAGCAGATCGCCGCGCAGCATGGCGTGCCGGATGTGCGGCAGCTCAGCAAGTGGCAGTGTTCGGAACTCATCAACAGCTGGAGGGCGGCATGATGGCGACCATTGACGAACTACGGCAGGAACCGCACTGGTCCTATTCGGCGTTGAATACCTATCTCAACGTCTGTCAGCTGCAATACTTCTACCGTTACGTGGAGCAGCCGGAGATCGAACGGACTTCGGTCTGCCTTCCATTCGGCAAGGCGTTTCATGCGGCATTAACCGCACAGGCGTGGGAGTGCCTGATGGGGAGTTCGCTGACCCGAGAAGAGGTCGTCAACCTCTTCGCGGAGTCGTTCAAGATCGAAACTGAAGTAACTCCGAACCTGATCTACAAGGAGGGCGAGAATTTCGACTCGATGATCGCGCTGGCGACCCGGATGCTCGATGCCGCGCTCGCGAACTGGTCGGACTTCTACACGATCAAAGGCGTCGCGCAGGCGTTCCGGATCGACGTTCCCGGACTCAAAAAGCCGCTGATCGGCGAATGGGACTTTCTCGTGCAGGACGGGCGGGATGTCTGCATCGTGGACTGGAAAACTTCCGCGAGCCGCTGGCCCGCCGGGAAAGCCGACCGCGATTTGCAGGCGACCGCGTTCAGCTATGCCTACGCGAAACTGAACGGCATGACGCCGCTCTTCCGGTTCGACGTGATCACCAAGGCGAAGAATCCGGTCTGCGAAACGCACTACACCTGCCGCGATGACTCCGCGTTCCGGCGGTTCGAGTCGCTGGCCGTGCGGGTGCAGGACGCGGTGGACAAGGGCGTGTTTCTGCCGAACGAAACGAGCTTCGCCTGTGCGGAGTGTCCGTATAAAAATCGTTGCAAAAACTGGAGGTAACGTATGGGATTGATGATGAGTGAGGGCAAATTCGTCGGACGCGATGAGATCGCGCTGGTTCCGACGCCGGAAGCGACCGCGAGCTGGAAACCGGTTCCGCACAGCGACGTGATCGACGCGGTGACGGAGGTGGTCAAGGCGCACAACTGGCAGATTCTGGAGGAGCAGTACGGTCTCGCCCGGGACGGTCAGCGGATGTTCGGCGTGATGCGGATCAATCGCACGTCGAGTACGGAGTGGAGCCGCTGCATCGGCATCCGCAACAGTCATGACCGCACGCTGGCGCTCGGATTGAGTGCCGGGCTGAGTGTCCGAGTCTGTTCAAATCTCATGTTTGGAGGCAGTACGATCTTGAAGCGTCGCCACACCTCCCGGATTGAGCTGAATGGCCTGGTTCTGGAGGCGGTGAACTCGCTTGAACTGGAGTTTTTAACCCTGGAAAATGTAGCAGAGGAGTTGAAGATCGATGAACTCAATGATGATGACGTTCGTGCTTCGCTGGTGGTGGCGGCGGAACGTCAGGCGATTCCGTCATGCGATATTCTGACCGTCTGGAATGAATTCAAACATCCCCGACATGAGGAGTTCGCGGAGCCTACCCGGTGGAGTCTGTTGAACGCCTTCACCGAAACCGCGAAGAAGTACAGTCCCGCCCGTGCCGACCAGTGCTACCGCAGCCTGACCCGACTGTTCGGACTGGACGGCAACCCGGCGGAGCTGTGGAGAAAGTAAGTTACAACGGGAAAGGAATGGAAAAATGGAGTGTCCAATTTGCGGGAAGAAAGCCTATCCGGTTGCTGCGGTTCGCGGAACCACGACCTTGCTCGGCGCCGGAGCCGGAAGCTATGTCGCCGCAACCGCCGGCGGTCAGACCGGTGCCGCCATCGGCACGCTGCTCTGCCCCGGCGTGGGAACGGTTGTCGGTGGAGCGCTCGGCATCCTGATCGGAGCCGCCAGTGGAGCCGTGGCCGGGAACACCGTCGGCAAGCTGATCGATGAGAACGTCATCCGCAGCTACCGGTGTGGTTCCTGTTCCTATCAGTGGAGGGTGTAACGATGAAGCACTGTCCTGACTGCAACTCCACGCAGGTGATCCCGTGGGACGACGGTTATCTCTGCTGTTCCTGCGGCTGTGAATTCGGCTCGCTTCCCCGCGAGGACGAGTCCGAAGAAGAGTGACTTCCACGTCACGGAGAATCCCTGAAATGGGGTTCTCTTTTTTTAATCAGTTGAATCGTAAAGAAAAAAAGCGTACCAGCTTATCATCGTTGATGATAAAAACACGAAAATATGTGAAAGAATGTTGCAAACAATATAGCGGATGCTATATTACTTTCAAATTGAAAATCATGGGAGAATGACGAATGCAATCCTGGGAAAATATTGCTGAACAACTGAAGACCCTGCGTCAGCAGTACGAGTGGTCGCAAGAAGATCTGGCCCGGATGCTGGGTGTCAGTTTTTCCACCGTCAACCGCTGGGAAAATGGAAAATCCAAACCTTCTCGACTGGCGCAAAAAGAAATTTCTGCTTTGATTGGCCGAAAAATTACAGAAAGTTGAGGCTCTCAATGCAGATGTTCGACAATATTACACAATTCGTCAAAGACGATCTGCAAAAGGAGATCGTGCCGGGAAGCAAAATCTCTATTGCGGCAGCCTGTTTTTCCATCTATGCTTATCAGGAGTTAAAAAAAGAGCTTGAGGCGGTTGAATCACTGCACTTTCTGTTTACCTCGCCTACTTTCACTACCGAGCGGGCACCAAAAGAAAAGAGGGAATTCTATATTCCTCGAATGAGTAGGGAGACAGCCTTGTGCGGTTCAGACTTTGAGTTGAAATTACGCAATCAACTTACGCAAAAAGCAATTGCACGGGAATGTGCGGAATGGATCCGACGGAAAGTCCAATTTAAATCCAATCTGTCAGCTGATTTCATTCAGGGATTTCTGAATATAGAGCATCAGGCGAACCAAGTGGCCTATTATCCAATAAACGGCTTTACTACTGTTGATATCGGCTGTGAACGGGGGAACAACGCCTTTAATTTTGTGCAGAAACTCGATTCACCGCAGAGTCGGCAATTGCTTCAGGCGTTCCAGACGCTCTGGCGCGACGGAACCAAGTTGCAGGACGTCACAGAAGAAGTGCTCGACAATATTACTGCCGCTTATCGCGAAAATCCACCGGAGCTGATCTACTACATTACGCTTTTCAATATTTTCAATGAGTTCCTGACGGACATTTCTGATGATTTGTTGCCGAATGAAGGCGTAGGATTCCGCCAGAGTAAAATCTGGAATCGGCTTTATGACTTTCAGAAAGATGCGGTTCTGGCAATTATCAACAAGCTGGAAACTTACAATGGATGCATTCTTGCGGACAGCGTTGGTCTCGGGAAAACCTTTTCGGCCCTTGGTGTGATCAAATACTATCAGGAACGCAACAAGAATATCCTTGTTCTTTGTCCCAAAAAACTGGCGGACAATTGGAATACTTATAAAGACAATTACCTCAACAATCCGATCGCGGAAGATCGTTTGCGTTATGACGTGCTCTATCACAGCGATCTGTCGCGCCGTTCGGGGAAATCAAACGGGCTTGATCTGGCTCGGCTGCGTTGGGATACCTATGATCTGGTGGTAATTGATGAGTCTCACAATTTCCGCAATGGAGAAGGAACGCATGCGAATCTGGTGGACAACCGGTATCAGCGCCTGATGCGGGATGTTATTGCATCCGGCGTAAAAACCAAAGTGCTGATGCTTTCGGCAACGCCGGTAAATAATCATTTTGCCGATCTCAAAAATCAGCTGGCGCTTGCTTATGAGGGAAGAACGGAGCTGCTGGAAAATCGTATGGAGTTGGGCCATTCCATCGATCAAATTTTTCGGTCGGCCCAAAAAAAATTCAATGAATGGAGTCAGCTGCCGCCACAGGAAAGAACAGCGGATGCGTTGTTGAAACGGCTGGATTTTGATTTCTTTGAACTTCTCGATGCAGTGACGATTGCCCGTTCCCGCAGACATATCGAAAAATATTACGATACTGCACAGATCGGTAAATTCCCCCTGCGCCGTCCGCCGGAGAGTCCGCGCCCCGCACTCTCTTCACTGCATCGGGCGATCAATTACAAGGAAATTTACGAGGAGCTGCAGGAATTGAATCTGATGGTATATTTGCCGTCTTATTTCATATTTGACAGCGCCAGAGCGAAGTACGGTATGGCTCAGGCGGGGGAAAGCGGTGGAGGCGTGACTCAGCTGGGGCGTGAAATGGGGGTGCGACGCCTGATGAGTATCGGTCTGCTGAAACGGCTGGAGAGTTCCGTTTACGCATTCCGCCTGACTCTGGAGCGGGTTCTCTCGCAAATTAAAAAGACTATTGCAGCCATCGATCGTTATGACAAACTGGGCGAAATGAGCCTCTTTGAATATACGGACATGGTCAATGCGGTGCGAAATGATGATGAGGAAATCTCCGATGATATCTTTTCCGTCGGGCGGAAGGTAAAAATTTCGCTTGCTGATATGCGTTATAAAGACTGGCGCAGCTATCTCTGCCGGGATGTAGAAGTCCTCGAACTTCTGATTTCCATGATTCTGGATATTACTCCGGAGTATGATACCAAACTTCAGGATCTTTTAAAGCGGATTCGGCACAAGGTCGAAAACCCGATCAATCCCGGCAACCGGAAGATCCTGATTTTTACGGCGTTTGCCGACACGGCGGAATATCTTTATGCAAACATCAGCTCATTTGCGAAAGAACAACTGCATGTGAACTCCGCAATGATTACCGGGACAACCGACGGGCGTTCTACCGTGCCGAAACTCAAGATGGATTTCAATACCGTTCTGACATTGTTTTCGCCGGTTTCCAAGGAAAAACAACTGCTGCTGCCCGACAATCACGATGAGATCGACATTCTGATTGCCACAGACTGTATTTCAGAGGGCCAGAATCTTCAGGATTGTGATTATCTGATCAACTATGACATTCATTGGAATCCGGTCCGCATCATTCAGCGGTTCGGGCGGATCGACCGGATCGGCAGCCAGAACGCTTCGATTCAGCTGGTGAATTACTGGCCGGACATGACACTCGACGATTACATCAAACTCAAGGAACGGGTGGAAAACCGGATGAAGCTGACCAACATCACCGCCACCGGGGATGACGATCCGATCAACGATGATGACACAGGAGACCTGGAATATCGGCGCAAACAGCTTGAGCGGCTTCAGCATGAGGTGATCGACCTGGAGGAGATGGATACCGGAGTCAACATCATGGATCTGGGCTTGAATGAGTTCCGGCTTGATCTTCTGGAATATGCCAAAAGCCATCCCGACTGCGACAAGATGCCGCGGGGACTTCATGCTCTGGTTCCGGCAACTGCGGAGTGTCCCCCCGGAGTGATTTTCATTTTGCGCAACGTGAATGCCAGCGTTAATCTTGACCGGCAGAATCTGCTGCATCCCTTTTACATGGTGTATATTCAGGAGGACGGCGATGTGTTCTGCCACCACCTGGAGCCGAAAAAGTTGCTTGACACGGTTCGTCTGCTCTGCAAAGGCCGGACGGAGCCTTTGCAAGAGTTGTGCCGTGAGTTCAACAAAGAGACGAAAAACGGTTTGAAGATGGACAAATATTCCTCGCTCCTGGGGGGCGCAATCGAGTCGATCATCATGAAGAAAGAGGAGAGCGATATCGACAGTCTGTTTGCCGATGGTGGCACCTCTGCATTGGAAAACCGGATTTCCGGGTTGAACGATTTTGAACTGATCTGTTTTCTGGTGGTGAAGGGGGAATGAATATGAAATTAGAAGACTACTCGTTGCGTCTTGAACAATTGCTCTCGGAAATTGAAGCATTTAAGGGACGTGGATGGGTTCGGGACGAACACTTCAGACCATGGATTGATAAGTTCAACGCCATTGTTTCTGCATTTAACTCGGACTTTGGCAGACAGGTTCCTCATCATGGTATTTCCCACACATCATATTCAAAATCGGGCAAGACAATAACTTCTGCTGCAATCGACTCTTTGGCCTCTGCCATTGTAAATCTGAAGGGAAATATAGATGATACCCTCAAACGGAATGCCGAAGATGCTCACCGATTTCACTGTTTTAAAATAAATCATAAATGCCCGCACTCGATCAATCCCAGGCGATACCTGTTTTTTGTTGGCATGCCATTCGACGATCAGTATAAGGACAGCTATGAATTCGGCATCAAAACAATGCTTGATGGGAATGGTGTCAATACTGAAACACAACTATTTCGAGCAGATGAAAAGTTTTCCTCCACGGATATCATGTGTAAAATTTGTCGGGCGATACAGGAGTCACAATATATTCTTATCAATATTTCCGGTCAAAACCCGAACGTTATGTTTGAATTGGGATTGGCATATGGTCTGAATAAGAAAGTTTTTTTGTTGAAAGACAAGCAATCGGCTGAAGTTACAGATTTGAAGGGTTTGGAGTATATTGAATATGCTCATGCCGGTGATTTAGCTCGAAAACTTCGTGAACGGTTGAGTGATTTGGGGATTATTTAATGCTTGACTTTCCCGTGAAAACCTTTTTCAATCGGACGATCCCGAAGGCGAAGTTTTATGAGAAACTGGCGATCAATTCGGCACTCAAAAATGTTTTCGTCAACGAAATTGAGCGGATCGTCTGGCGGAATAAACTCAGTGCGGCAACGCTGAATGTGCGGGAGGGAAGTCGAGTACTGGAAATCGAGGTGCTGGAAATTGTTCTGAAATCCGAGGCGCTGAATGAAGCGGCATTGAAATTGATCGACCGGGGAATCCCATATCACATTCTTTTTTTACTGAAGAACCGGGACCGGTATATGGCTTGCATGGGATTCAAGGATTTAGAGGAACGAACTATCTCCGAATATTTCAAGACCGGCTGGATGGAGTTCGCGGAACTCCCGCTGGCAATCGAAGGATTGACGCTGGATGACGTATATGATCATTTCATCTGTCAGCTCAATACCCGACTGAGTTCTGCGAATGAGGGGGGATTGAAGGCGGCAATTGCAGCGGATGCGCAGTGTCAGAAAAGGGAACAGCAGATTGCCCGCCTGGAAAAACAGATGAGAGCAGAAAAACAGCCGAAGCGGAAATTTGAGCTTTATCGAGAGCTCCTTGTTCTGCGAGAGAAAATTTGTAATAGATAGTTGAAGATTTGAACAGAAAAAGCAATCCCATAAAAGCCTATACTTTAGGAAGTGGTGCTCTGCGCTAAAGATGAGACGATTGAATGACAGGAAGTGTTGAATAAATTATGGAATACTGTTATACACGTACCTCTCCTTTTGAAGTAACGACCAGTAAATCGGCTAAACGCCTATTGGAATTCATTGAAGAGCTGTTGGGTCCTTGGTGCAAGAAAGATGGTTTTGAGTTGGCATATTTGTTTAATTTTCACCTTGGGGATCTAGCATGCGAAACATTTCAACGTGAAGAATTTATTAAAGAAATATTTGACCAAAAAGATTTCACCCTTTCTGGTCTCTCTGTTTTCGTCTACCGAAATCAAACTGATAAACACAAAGGGAGAATTCTTTTAAGTTTTTACTATTCTTATGGTAAATTCCATATCTATTCTGTAGACAAAGGATTATTGGTCGCCGTTGTTGAGGCATATGATACCGCTGTTGAAAAGATGCATAATCCTGACGCGTTGTCTCCATTGATTGTCATAGAAAAACAGGAAGTCAATGTTACTGAACACATAAACAATTCAGGCCAACTTTCAATTGGTGGTAATATTACTAATTCGACTATCGTGCAGGAGAGTAACGATATTACGATGTCGGCAGAACCCGAAAATAAACAAGGGAAAAAGGGAAACACATTTTGGAGTGGGATATTAGCCAACATTACAAGTCGGATCATCTGGTGGATTTTATGTAGTATCGTGGCTTTGTTTGCGGCTTATTTAAGTTTATTTTAAAAACAGAATAGGAGAATACATAATGCAAAAGCTGAAAATGCAGACGGGCGATATTGCCGATGAGAATTTTCGGAAATTGGCGGAACTGTTCCCCAACGCGGTGACCGAAACCCTCGATGAAAATGGAGAAGTCGTCCGCGCGATCGATAAAGATGTTTTGATGCAGGAAATTTCGGCTCGGGTTGTGGAGGGGACCGAGGAACGCTATCAATTCACCTGGCCTGATAAGCGCAAAGCGGTCCGGCTGGCCTCCACCCCCGTCGCGGCGGCGCTCCGCCCCTGCCGGGAGGAGTCGGTCGATTTCGATACGACGGAGAATCTCTATATCGAAGGCGACAATCTGGATGTCTTGAAACTGCTGCGCGAAACCTATCTCGGCAAGGTCAAGATGATCTATATTGATCCGCCGTACAATCGCGGAGACGATCTTGTTTATAGAGATGATTTTTCTGAATCTTCAGATGATTTTTTATATCGCGATGGACAATTTGATGATTGCAATAACCGTATGTTAACGAATAATGACAGTAGTGGTCGTTTTCATACAAATTGGCTTAATATGATATATCCTAGATTGAAAATCGCAAGAGATTTACTTCGCGATGATGGGATCATATTTATATCTATTGGCGACGATGAATTAGTAAATCTCCAAAAGATCTGTAATGAAATTTTTGGTGTAGCAAACCTATTAGGGCAAATCAACATTGTTACCGGAGCGAATCAATCCGGCGAAGGGGTTTTAATTCAAAAGAATGTTGAGTATTGCTTAGCATATGCAAAATCAAAAAATAATGTTAAAATATTCCGAGTAGATAAAACAGAAGAATCGTGGCGTAATTTAAATGATGCTCCTACACCTTTGTCAACACGTACCGATATGGGATACACGATCTATTACAATCCTCAAACCGGAGATATGAAACCCCTATTTGATTATAATAGGTCTAAAATAAGTACCAATTCCATTTCTGAGGTTTATACTGATGATTCAGTACTCATTGCTTCGGGCTACATTCCTGTTCGTCCGGGATTTAGAAATGGCGTGCTACATCGTTGGAGATGGGGGATTGAAACTTTTGAATTGAGAAAGAATGGAATTAAGATGTTTAAAAACAATAATTCTTATATTCCAAAATTTAAGCAAGAAGGATTTAATGCTCCCAAAAACATACAATCGTTTACGGGAGGAACTAATGACTTAAAAGGACTTTTTGGCAATCAAACTCCTTTTGATTATCCCAAAGGGGTTTCTTTTATGAGTTATCTGTGTAGCATCGGGTCAAGAGAAAATGATATAATTCTTGATTTTTTCTCTGGGTCGGCAACAATTGCACAAGCAATAATGCAACTCAATAGGAATGAGGGCAGTGAACGAAGATTTATAATGGTACAATTTCCAGAAGATCTAGATAAAGCGTTAATTTCTGTAAAAGGAGAAGGGGAGAAAACTATTGAGAGTGCAATTAGACTTTGTGATTCTCTCAGAAAGCCACATTTATTGACAGAAATTGGCAAGGAACGTATCCGCCGGGCCGGGAAGAAGATCAAGGAAGAGCTGCAAAAGACGGCCCAGGCGCAGAAGGAAGAAGATCCGTTGTTCGCTTCTGCGGAATCGACCGGGGCCACGGATCAACTGGACATCGGCTTCCGGGTCCTGAAGCTGGACAGCACCAACATGAAGGAGGTCTATTACAATCCTGCGGAAACGTCGCAGGATGACCTGCTGAGCCGGGTCAGTAACATCAAGCCGGACCGCACGCCGGAAGATCTGCTGTTCCAGGTCATGCTGGAACTTGGCGTTCTTCCCTCCAGCCGGATTGAGAAATCAATCATCGCCGGGAAACAAGTGTTCGACGTGGCGGATAACTTCCTGATCGCCTGCTTCGATGACAATGTAACCGATGAGGTCGTTACCGCGATTGCAAAGCGGAGACCGGTTTATGCCGTGTTGCGCGACAGCAGTTTCTCCTCCGACAGTGTCGCCGCTAATTTCGAACAGATTTTTGCAGCCTTCAGTCCCGACACCGTGCGGAGGGTGCTGTGATGAAAGAGAATCTCAATTCAATGCCCGGTAGAGAAATCCACCTTTACCAGACAGGCAACAGACCTGCTAAGATAGACGGTCAAGTTGAAGGTGAGACTGTTCGGCTGGCTCCGCGGCAAATGGGGGAACTGTTTCAAACCTCACGCAGCAATGTCGCAGAATATATCCGGCGCATACCCGTCGAAAGCGGGCTGACAGAAAGTTCTGCCTGGCGGAATTTCCGGCGGGTTCGCCGGGCAGGGAATCGCGACATCGTTCGCAATTATTCTATTGATATGCATACGCTTGCTGAAGTTTTCAGCCCGATGACGTCGCTGTTCTCCTGCCGTCAAAGCAACGAGGTGAGCGCATGAAATTCAAATTCAAAGTACAGCAGTATCAAACCGATGCAGTAGAGAGTACTGTCGCGGTGTTCAATGGGCAGAAAAATTATGAATATTCGACCTACACCCGCGACATGGGCGAAGACTATCGAGCGAAACGGGTGGGCGACCTGCCCAATATTTCAATAGATGATGAAACAAGCGGGTTCTGCAACCATGCGCTCGAACTGACCGATTCCGAGCTGCTCGGAAATATCCGGAGTGTTCAGGCGGCCAACAATCTGATGCTTTCTCCGTCGCTGGTCAAACACATCGGCCGTTGTTCGCTCGATATCGAAATGGAAACCGGAACCGGCAAGACCTACGTCTACATCAAGACGATGTTCGAATTGAACAAACGCTACGGCTGGAGCAAATTCATTGTAATCGTCCCCAGTATTGCCATTCGCGAAGGGGTGAAAAAGTCCTTTGAAGTGATGCAGGATCATTTCATGGAACTGTATGGCCGGAAAGCCCGTTTCTTCATCTACAACAGTTCCGATCTGCAGAAGCTTGATGATTTTTCCAGCGACTCCGGCATCAACGTCATGATCATCAATACGCAGGCTTTCGCCACTTCGCTGAACGAAGAGAAGAACAAAGAGGGGCGTGGAGGCGACAAGGCGGCACGCATCATCTACACCCCGCGGGATGACTTTGGTTCCCGGCGTCCGATCGATGTCATTGCGGCCAATCGGCCGATCCTCATCATGGATGAGCCGCAGAAAATGGGCGGAGAAGTGACGCAGAAAGCGTTGCAGAGTTTCAATCCGCTCTTTGCTCTGAACTATTCCGCCACCCATGCTGTTCACCATAACCAGATCTACGTTCTCGATGCACTGGATGCTTACAATAAACGACTGGTGAAAAAGATTCAAGTCAAGGGTGTCGAAGTGAAAAATCTTCGCGGTACCGAGGGCTATCTCTATCTGGAAACTGTTCTGATCAGTCCGAATCATCCTCCGATGGCGCGTCTGGAGCTGGAGGTTGCTCACGAGAAAAGCATCAGCCGCGAACTGCGGAAACTGAAAGTAGGAGATAATCTCTATCCGCTTTCCAACGAGCTGGAACAGTACAGAGACGGATATGTCATCACCGAAATCGATCCGCTTCATGGCGGGAAGGTCCACTTTTTGAACGGGACGGAAATTTCTCCCGGACAGGTCATCGGAGATATTTCCGACGAGAATATGCGTCGGATTCAGATCCGCGAAACGATTCTGTCCCACTTCCAGAAGGAAGAGGAACTCTTCAAGCGAGGAATCAAGACATTGTCCCTCTTCTTTATCGATGAGGTGTCGAAATACCGCCGCTATGACGAGACGGGAGCCGAGCTCCCGGGAAAGTATGCCGAGCTGTTTGAGCAGGAATATCTCTCCATTCTGGAAGCTCGCCGTTCCCTGTTCGATTCGGAATATCAGAAGTATTTGGAACGCATCGATGTCCATGACACCCATAAAGGCTATTTCAGCATCGATCGCACAACCGGTCGTCTTGTGAATAGCACGGTTAAGCGCGGCAGGGATATCAGCGATGATATTTCCGCATATGATTTGATCCTGAAACGGAAAGAGGTTCTGTTGAGTTTTGAGGAACCCACCCGTTTCATTTTCTCACACTCCGCCTTGCGCGAAGGTTGGGACAATCCGAATGTATTCCAGATCTGTACGCTGAAGCATAGTGACAGTACCACGCAGAAGCGGCAGGAAGTCGGTCGCGGTTTGCGGCTGTGCGTCAATGCCGACGGCGTCCGTATGGATGCCGAGCTGCTCGGCAGCGAGCAGGTTCAGGAGTTGAACAAGCTCACAGTGATTGCCAGCGAAAGTTATACTCAGTTTGTCTCTGATCTGCAGCGGAATATCAAAGCGGAACTCTATACACGCCCGACCCGGGCGACAGAGGAGTATTTCACCGGGAAAACTGTGCGGCTCGGCGATAAGAGCTACACAGTGACCGCGACCGATGCAAAGCGAATCTGGGGGTATCTGGATAACGAAAACTATATCGATGCGAACAACAATGTCACCGACAAATATCGCTCCGACGTTGCGAATGGAACACTCGCGCCGCTGCCGCCCAAACTGGAGCATATTCCGGCGGATGTCATCCACACGCTGGTACAGGCGATTTTCGATGAATCTGTTCTGACTGATATGGTTGAAAACGGGAAGGAAACCGAAGTCGAAGAAAATGGTCTGAATGACAATTTCTACCGGGAGGAGTTCCAGGCTCTTTGGCGTAACATCAACCATAAGTACGCTTACACGGTGCAGTTTGATTCCCGTGAATTGATCGAAAAGGCAGTTGCGCATATTGATGGCAAATTAACCGTTTCTCAACTGCGGTATACGGTGGCAACCGGGGAGCAGACACAGAATATGAATCGTGACGAATTGGCGCACGGTAATGCTTTTCACGCTCCGGGAACGGCGGACCGGGAACTCCAATTCTCCGAAGCCGTTCAGGTGAAATACGACCTGCTTGGAAAGGTCGCAGAAGGTACCGGTCTGACTCGTCGTACCGTTGCGGAAATTCTGCGGAAAATTGCTCCGGCAAAATATTGGATGTATCGTCAGAATCCGGAAGAGTTCATCGCCAAAGTTATTAAGCTGATCAAAGAAGAGAAGGCGACGATGATTGTCGATTGTATCAGTTACAATCAAATTGACGGGAGTTATGACAGCGACATCTTCACGGCCGGCATGAAACAGAAAAACTTCGACCAGGCGTTTCGAGCTCGAAAAAGCATTCAGGATTATGTATTCACTGATGGTTCTGCTGACGAGAGTGTTGAACGCAGGTTTGTCCGAGATCTGGATCAGGCGGAAGAGGTTTGCGTTTATGCCAAACTTCCCCGGGGATTTCATATTCCGACGCCAGTCGGGAATTATTCTCCCGACTGGGCAATCGCATTTCATGCCGGGACGGTAAAGCATATTTTCTTTGTTGCGGAAACCAAAGGAACCATGGAATCGCTGGAGCTGCGACCGATTGAACGAGCAAAAATTTCCTGTGCCCGCAAGCTTTTCAATGAAATGTCTACGAGTAAAGTGAAATATCATGACGTTGACAGTTATAAAAGCCTGCTGGATGTGATGAATTCATTATAAAGACATCAGCCGTGAGAAACGCTTCATCAGTCCGGGAGAAACAGGAAGAGGCAGAAGAAAAAAAGAAATAGAGAAATGGCTGCGACGATGAATATCTATCATGCGGGGGATCTTTTCGACTTCAAGCATCTTGCCGGCAATCTGCTGCTGAGCGACGCCATCCGGAACGTTTCCCGGGGCTTTTACCGGACGGTCCTGCCGCAGAATGCCGAGGGGACTCAGCTTCGCAACACCAGTATCCGGAACGGCGATCTGGAACTGGTCATGAGCTGTCATCTGGCTCTGTTCAATTTTGACGGAACGGATCTCGATTCCGGAACCGTGGTGGAGTTCATGATCGCCAAAATGCTGGATATTCCATGCGTCCTGTTGCGGACGGATTTCCGGAATGCCGGAGATCAGCCGGTCAGCGGTGATCCGTGGAATTTGATGTGTTCCGATTATCCCCGGTCGCAGACGGTGCGGATCCATGCGATGAATCTCTATCACCAGTGCGTCTCCGGTTCGGATGGTTTGAGCGCCTGTCTGGACGAGATCGCCTCTCAAGTCATCGTTGGGCTGGATCACGTACGCACCCTGCCTTCGCTGTTTCACGGCGATCTGGAGAAAGCTCGGGAGGTCTACTCCTGGGTGGTCCGCGCCTGCGGAAACGATCTGGACAAGCTGTTGACCCGGGAACGGATTGCGCAGATCGTCAAAGAAAAGGCGGAACTTCAGCTGTTCGCGTGACACAAAGCCCCGGCCATTCCGTAGTCCGGAATGGCCAGGGCCAGCCTCTTCGTCATACGGTTCATACGGTTCGTACGGGGGATGTCAACTTCTTTATTTTTATATTCCGGTAACCGGAGCGGTTGGTCCAGCGACCATCCGTGCCCGGGCGTTTGATGTCACGGCAGCGACTCAGATGAAACAGCGCCTGCATACAATCCGGAAGCGCTGCCTGAAACTTCCGTTCCGGCATCAGCTGCCACCCGATATGGTTGGCCACGCCGACATAGAGGCAGAAAATCTCTTCTGTCGTAAGGTTGCTCCCCGGAGCCTCCTCCAGATAGTTCCGGAGAATGCTTTCCAGTTGGAAGGATTGGCCGAAAAGAAAATTCAACCGTTCATTCTGCAATTCTGATATCGGCAATCGGGTGGAGTTCGCCAGCAGAAGCTGCCGCAATCCCGCAAGACTCCAGTTCAGGATGCCGGCACCTTCGTCCGCAAAGAGAGTGTTGGCAAAGTGCTCGATCGGCTTTGGCGGCATATAGCTTTTGCACTTGATCCAGCGCAGGCGTCGGTGCCAGGCCGTGAGGTCATCGTTGCTCTCGAACTCCAGAAGCGGAATGGCATTCCCGACGATGAAAACGTTGAAGGTCCCCTCAATCATCTGCTGCTCATTGGAGTGTTTCAGCTCAACTCGCAAAGTATCGTCCCCCACCAGAGACTTCAGAATTCCCATGCCGTGGGTGGTAAAGAATGAAGTTTGCGACTCCTTTCCGGTCAACAATGTCTTGCCGAGAAAGGCGCTGGTTTCAAAGCGGCTTCCGATACAGCCGGGACGGATCTGCATGCTGTTGAGAGGTCCAACCAGTAACTCAAGGACTTTTGCAACCGATCCTTTTCCACTGCCGCCGGAACCGGTCAGCAGGAGAATGCTTTGCGTGAGATTTCGTCCCAGCAGGCATTGGCCGAAATACTTTTGCAGAAGCTCCACGTCATCCTCTTCCATCAACGGAGACAGCAGTTGCTCTTTGAACCGGGGGCAATCCGCAGCTGGATCGTAGACGATATCGCAGCGGTTGCGGCTGTGATAATCCGGCGAAAACGGACGCATTTCCCATTCGCCGGAGTCTGTAAGTTCCACCATCGTGTTCCGGCAGTGAACCCAGTTCCCCGAGGAAGAGAAAAAGGCGGGTCCCACTTCGGCTTGAACTTCCAGATAGGTCAGGATATCTCGCATCGCCGCGGGACGCTGATATCGGGCGAGTTCACATTCGATTCCGCGTCGGCCCGCAAATTCCCGAACCGCAAGACCGACTTGTGAGATCATCTCGTTCTGTCTTTGAGGTTGCCACAGACCGCTTGCCGGTGAATATTGATAAAACTGCTTCTCGTTGGGCAGATAGATGCAGCGGGTTTGCTGACGGTAAAGTTCGGCAAAGCTCTGCAAGCCGAGGAGGAATCTAGACCCGTCTCTTATGAGGAGCGATCCATACTTTTCTTCGATTTCGGGAATGATCTCGTTCATGGTGAATTTCCTTTCCATTGGTTGAAGTTATCGATGGGGAAAAGATAGCACCACAAGAGATGCTCCGCCAACCAGCGCATTTTCGCAGCTGGAAATCGGAATGATTCGGCTGGAAACCGAAATTTCAGGTTCTTCGGATTCTTTCCGACGGAATGAATCCGAGTCGTCCAAATGAAAAAAAATCAATTTTTTTCGGGTTATTTGTCGGCGGGAAAATTATGTGGCAAAAAATGTGGCAGAAATGTGGCATTCTCTGCACGAAACGAGGGATTCGGAAAGAATCCGAAGGAATGGCAAAAAAAATCCGGAGAAGTGAGTTTGAACTCAAATCTCCGGAATCTGGGCAAAAAAATGGTGGAGCATAGCGGATTTGAACCGCTGACCCTCACACTGCCAGTGTGATGCTCTAGCCAACTGAGCTAATGCCCCACGCGTATAGTTCTCAATGTACCACCATTTTGACGGAAATGCAAATGGATTTACGCTGAAAAAGCGCGGATTTTCGCTTTTTTTCCGCCCGATTCACTTCTTTGCTTGCAATTTTCCGGTTTTATCGTATCGTATCAAATCATGAATCGACTGTTGAAAAGAGGAGTCTTTCAGAATGATTTCGGAAAAACAGACCTGGGACCTCGAGGTCCTCTATCCCTCCCCGGAGGCGTGGGAGAGTGATTTCAACCGGATCCGGCCGCTGGCGGAAGCCTTTCTCGCCTTCCGCGGCCGCCTGGCTGAATCCCCCGCCCTCCTCCGCGACGCCATCGCCGCCCTCGACGACTTCGAACGGCTCGGCGAAAAGGTCTACACCTTCGCCCACCTCCGCTCCGACGAGAACACCGCCGACAACGCCAACCGCGCCCGGGTAGACCGGGTCGAGGCGCTCTTCGCCTCCCTCTCCGACACCAGCGCCTGGTTCGAGCCGGAGGTGATGGCCATTCCGGAGGAGACGATGAACGCCTTTCTCGACGCGCCCGAACTCGCCCTCTACCGCCGCAGTCTCGTCGAACTGCTGCGCGAAAAGCCGCACACCCTCTCCGAACCCGAGGAACGGCTGCTCGGCACCCTCGGCGACGTGCTCGGATATCCCGACAAGACCTTCGAAATCCTCAACGACGCCGATCTTGATTTCGGCCGCGTGCGGGGCGAGGACGGCCGGATGGCCGCGCTCACTCACGGCAGCTACCGCCGCTTTCTCGAATCGGCCGACCGCGACGTGCGCCGCCGGGCGTTCCGGAAGATGTTCGGAACCTACCACAAGTTCCGCAACACCTTCGCCACCACCCTCGACGGCGCGGTCAAGCGCCACGTGGTCAGCGCCCGGATCCGCCACTACCCCTCGGCGCTCGCCCGCGCGCTGGCGCCGGACAATGTGCCCGAATCGGTCTACCGCGGCCTCATCACGACCGTCCACAACGGTCTCGACGGCTTCTACGACTACATGAAGCTCCGGCGCGAAGTGATGAATCTCGACAAGCTCGACATGTTCGACATGTACAATCCGCTGCTGCCCGCCTGCCGCCGCGAATACGACTTCGCCGAAGCGGTGAAGCTGGTCCGGGAGGCGCTCGCGCCGCTCGGGGAGGAGTATGCGGAAAAGCTCTCGCTCGCCTTCTCCCAGCGCTGGATCGACGTGCCGGAACGCCGGGGGAAACGCTCCGGCGCCTATTCCAGCGGCTGCTACGACAGCTATCCCTATCTGCTGCTCAACTACAACCGCACACTGAACGACGTCTTCACGCTGGCGCACGAGCTGGGCCACTCGATGCACAGTTTCTACTCCAACGCGACTCAGCCCTACCACTACGCCGGGTACAGCATCTTCGTGGCGGAGGTGGCGAGCACTACCAACGAAATGCTGCTCTTCCGGCATCTGCTCGCCCGGAGTTCCGACCGGGAGTTCCGGGCGTTTCTGCTCGGTCACCTCGCCGACGAGATCCGCGGCACGATCTTCCGCCAGACGATGTTCGCCGAATTCGAGCTTCTGGCGCATGAGCTGGTCGAACAGGGGGTGCCGCTCTCCGCCGACCTGCTCGACGAAAAGTACGCCGAACTCAACACCCTCTACTACGGTCCGGAGGTCGAGGCCGATCCGCTGATCGCGGTGGAGTGGGCGCGGATTCCGCACTTCTACTACAACTTCTACGTCTACAAGTACGCCACCGGCATGTCGGCGGCGATTCAGCTCGCGGAGCGCCTCGCTTCGGGCGATCCGGCCGGACGCGAAGCCTACTTCGGATTCCTGAAGGCGGGCGATTCGAAGGATGTCCTCGACATCATGAAGGATGCGGGCGTGGATCTCTCCACCCCCGCGCCGGTCGAGGCGGCGCTCGGCTACTTCCGTTCGACGGTGCAACAGCTCCGCCGGGAATTGGGCCGTTGAACCGGAGGAAGGAGGCGTTTCATGGCAAAGGAATTCACCCGTTCGCTCCCGGCGCAGGCGGCGGCGCTCTCGGTGATCAATGCGGCGAAGGAGCACGGTTATCTCAAGGGGCCTCTGGTGGCCGATCCGGTCCTGGCGGAGGCGGAGAAGGAGTTGTTTCTGGCAATGCTCAAACGGCTGGCGGACCGGCGGAGAACCGGCGGCGGTGAACTCACCTCCGACGAAATCTCGTCGCTTTTCACCTTCGTATTCGCCCGCGCGGCGGAGGCGGTCACCAACATGGTCAACCGCCAGCCGAACAAATTCGAGCTGCTCGGAATGTTCGACGGCAAGGTACCGATCAGCGCCGATGAGCGGTTGATCGGCGCCTTCAAGAAGCTCGAACTGCCCTCGGACTGCGCACGGGCCTACTGGACATGGTATCACGACGGCGCCGATGCCGGGCAGAGGAGCGGAGTCGATCCGGTCCTGCCGCTGTTCGAGGCGCTCAAGTGGACCTTCCGCATCTCGTGCACCGTGGCGATCGAGAAGCTGGAGGAGCTCGGTATCCGGCTGTGACCGGGAGAGCCGCCGGAGAGAGGAACCGAATGCGAACGACTCTGCGGAACCGTGCGACGATGCTCTGGTGCGCCGCCATCGTGCTTCTGGCGGCGATGCCGGCGCTTCTGCTTCCGGCGGGAGCGGGCTGGATCACCGACAACGGCAACAAGTACATCATCATGCGCAGTCTCGCCGAAGGGGGAACGACGGCGATCGCGAATCCGGCGGCCGGAATCGATCCGGAGGGGAGGTTCTTTCCGGACGGCGGATTCCACTTCCGGCGGTTTCACGGTGAAATGCGGTCGATCTATCCGGAGTACTTTCCGGCGCTGACGCTGCCGTGGTACCGGCTCTTCGGGGAACGCGGGGTGCTGGTTCTCCCGGCGCTCGGCGCGATGGCGGCGGCGCTGCTCTTCGGCCTCTGGCGGCGGCGGATGGCGGCGGGACTGCTCCTGCTCGCCGGGACGCCGCTGCTCTTCTACGGCGGCACCTTCTGGGAGATGGCGCCGAGCGTCCTCTTCGCGCTGACGGCGGTGATGCTCGCGGTACGGCGGCGGCTGTTCCTCGCCGGGCTGGTGCTGGGGGCGGGGCTGATCCTGCGCGAAGAGATGTACTTTCTTGCGGTGGCGCTGGCGGCGGGGCTCCTCTTCGCCGACCGGCGGCAGTGGCGCGGCGTGCTCCGATTCGGCGTCGGTTTCCTCGTCGCCGCGCTCCCGCTGCTCCTCTGGCAGTTCCACAGTTTCGGCCACCTGCTCGGACTGCACGGCGCGCTCTATTACTCCCACAACCGGATCGCGCCGCCGACGATATGGGAACAGCTCTCCGGCTTCTTCGAAGGGTGTTATCTCTACCTGTTCCAGTTCAATGCGGGAACGCCGGAATTCCGCTGGTACTACCCGGTGCTGTTTTCTCCGATGCTGCTGATGGCGGCGGCGGGAGCCGCGCCCGGATTCGGCGCCTGGCGGAGATGCAAACACGGAGCGTTTGCGCTCGCTTCGGCGGCGTGGCTGGTTCTCGTGGTGATGCTCTGGCGCAATCCGGCTCCGGCGATGGCGGCGGGGGTGACGGTGGGGCTGTTCACCGGCACGCCGCTGATGGCGGGATTCCTGCTGAACTGGCGTCCGCTGCTGCGGAGTGCGGAACGCTCCTCGCGGCTGCTCGCGGCGCTGGCGATCGTCTACATTGTGCTGACGCCGCCGCTGCTGACCCGGAGCGATATCGGCATCATCTGGGGGCCGCGCCATTTTCTCTGCCTCATGCCGGTGCTGCTGCTGCTGAGTTTCGAGGGGTGGCGCAAACAGCGCAACGCGGAGATCCGGCAGGCGGGGGCGGCGGGTTCTCTGCTCCGGGCGGTACAGCGTGGAAGGCGTTTTCTGCTGATTCCGGCGGCGGCGCTGGGATTTTCGCTCGCGCTTCAGCTTTTCGGACTGCGGACCCTTTTCGGCGTGACGGAGGAGACCGCGCGCCTGACCGCAAAACTGCGTTCCATGGCGCCGGAGGTGGTGATTTCGGATCTGTTCTTCCTGCCGGAACAGACGCCGCAGCTCTTTTTCGAAAAGCGGTGGCTCTTCGTCAAAAACGACGAGGCGGCGGCGGAACTCCCGGCTCTGCTGGCGCGGCACGGGATCCGTGAAGCGGTGCTGGTGCTCTCTCCCCGCTTCCGGAACCTGAGCGACGGGGCGCTGCGCCGTCTGCTCACTTCGCTGCCGCTGGCGGCGCCGCCGGAACGGTTTGCCGCCCCGGTGAGCGGATTTCTCGAACTGTTCCTGGGAAAAGTGCGTTTGCAATCCCCGTAACTTTCTGCTATATTGGTAGGAGACAGAAAAAACACGCTCCCGGCAGCGGGGGCTTACGATAAGAATTCCGGAGAAGAATATGGATCAGATTTTCGCCGTCAGACTGGACAACGGCAGTTCACTGGATATCAAGGCGTCGTCCGAACTGGGGCTTCAGCCGCATGACCTCTGCGTGTTTCGGCGCGACTTCTATACAGACCTGGGTGAGATTCGAAGGGAGGTGCCGCCGCCGGCCAATCCAGGCGACCTGCCGACCGCGCTGCGGAAAGCGGAAACCGCCGATCTGGCGACCGCCAACGCAAACGACGCCAAGGCACGGTCGGCCATGCAGACGGCGCATCGGTTCGTCAACAGCCTCGGGTTGGAGATGAAACTGCTGAACGCGCACTATTCGCTCGACGGAAAGCTGGTGACGATCCAGTTCAGCGCGGACGGGCGGGTGGATTTCCGCGAGCTGGTCAAGGAGCTCTCGCGGGCGCTCTGCACCCGGATCGAACTGCGTCAGATCGGTGTGCGCGACGAGACCGGAATCCACGGCGGCATCGCCGTCTGCGGCCAGCAGCTCTGCTGCGCGCGGTTTCTCAAGGAGTTCAATTCGATCAACGTCAAGATGGCCAAGGAGCAGGACCTCTCGCTGACTCCGGCGACGATCTCCGGCGTCTGCGGGCGGCTGAAGTGCTGCCTCAAATACGAACATGAAGGGTACCAGGAGTTCGAAAAGGGGATGCCGCGCCGCGGAGAGTGGTGCGACACGCCGCAGGGGCGCGGCCGGGTCAGCGACCGCAATCTGCTTACCCGGCGGGTGTCGGTCACGCTCGAAAGCGGCAATGTTGTGCAGTTCGCCCGCGAGGAGATCACCATCCAGCCGACGGAGCGCCGTTCCGGCGGGAACGGCAACGGCGGCAACGGCGGCTCCCGGCGGAACCGTGACGGCGGCCGCCGGAACGGCCAGAACCAGGGACCGCGCAACGGAGAGCAGAAGAGAGAGGCGCAGCCGCCGAAAGAGAGTCCGGAATCCGGTCCCGGAGCGGCGGAATGAGTCCGGAATTTCCCGGTCTCGATCGGTACTGCGCGCTCGACGCCGCCGGCTTTCTGCCGGGGGCGGGAGAGGCTCCGGCGGAATTTCTCTCCCGGGTGGAGGCGATTCTTGACGCTCACCGGGAGTTTGAGGCGGAACTTGCCGAAAAGGGGGAGGTGACGGTTTTCGACGGAATCCGGGTGCGCACGGCCGACCGGATTCCGGCGGAGATCATCGCAGAAGCGGAGGAGGTGACCGGGAAACTCTATGATTTCCGGGTGCGCCATGTGCCGGGATTCTTTCTTTCGCGTGACGTCGGGCTGCTCTGGGGAGGGTGCCTGATCGCCGACACCGAGCTGCCGCTGTCGATCTTCCTGATCCGGGGAGCGTTCCGAACCCGGGAACGGTGGCTCTTCTACAACCGGCGCGAACTGCTCGCGCATGAACTCTGCCATTCGATGCGGCAGAGTCTGCACGAGATCACGCTGGAGGAGCATTTCGCCTACCAGACCAGTCCGAGCCGGCTGCGCCGCTATCTCGGGAACTGTTTCATCCGTGAACGCGACGCGATCTGGTTCATCGTGCCGGCGCTGCTGCTGCTCTGTGCGCAGACGGCGCAGACCTTCTGGCTGCCGCGGCTGCCGGTCTGGCCCTTCTGGCCGGTGGCGCTGGCCTACCCGGCCTTTCTGCTGCTGCGGAACATGCGGTCGCGGCGGCTGGTCGGTCGCGCGGCGCGGAAACTGGCCGGATTTGGAGTGGCGCGTCCCGGCGCGGTGCTGTTCCGCTGCACCCGGGAGGAGATCCGGACGCTGGGGAACCTCGCTTCGCGCGGGGATTTTGAAGAGTTTGTCGATCGCCGGGCGGGTGAAGAGCTGCGCTGGGCGATCATCCGTCGCCGTTTTATTCAACCGGAACCGGGAGAATCCACCGATGAAACTTGCCGACCTGACCCGCTTTCTTGACGAAGAACTTCACCTGGAACAGTACCGGAGCGACCACTCCAACAACGGCCTTCAGGTCGAAGGGGATCCCGAGGTGCGCCGTGCCGCGTTCGCCGTGGATGCGTGCCTTGCGACCTTTGAGCGGGCGGTTGAAGAGAAGGTGGAGTTTCTCTTCGTCCATCACGGACTGAGCTGGGGGGGCGAACCGCGCCGCTTCACCGGAATCACCGCCGCCCGGCTGAAGTGTCTGTTTCATGCCGGAATCAGCCTTTACGCCGCACACCTGCCGCTGGATGCCAATCCGGTGTTCGGAAACAACGCAGAACTCTCCCGTCTCGCCGGGCTGATCGAAACGGACCCCTGCTGCCTGTACGACGGAGTGATGATCGGGCGGATCGGGGAGTTCCCGTCGCCGCGCCCGCTGCCGGAAATTGCCGCGCGTCTGGAGCGGGAGCTGAGGACGACCGCGCAGATCTGCGGAGATCCGGACGCCGCGGTGTCGCGGGCGGCGGTCGTCTCCGGCGGCGGCGGGATGGATGCGCTCGAGCAGGCTGCCGCCGACGGCGCAGATCTGCTGATCACCGGCGAACTCACGCACGTGATGTACCACTGCGCCCGGGAACTCGGCGTGAATGTGCTTGCGCTCGGTCATTACGCGACGGAAACGGTCGGCCCGCGGGCGCTGATGCGGCATGTCGGCGGAACCTTCCCGCTGGAGCTCACTTTCCTCGATCTGCCAACTGGACTCTGAACGGCGCACAGCCCCTTCGGACGGAATTTCCGGGTACTCCGAAGTGGAAAACCCTTCCGGGGAAAAGGGCGGCGGCAGTGGGAGACGTGGATAAAAAGAAAGCAGGCTTTATACTCTCGCGTGACAGATGTACAATAAGCTCAAAAGAGAGCCCGATGCATAAATTGTTCCGAGACTAACCTGCTTTCTGGTATTCACTATATACCGTCGGCGGGCAAAATCAAGGGGCGATGGAGAAAAAATTCAAAGGATTTCCGAACTATCTTAATTTTTTTCAAAAAAGTTCGTTGAAAATTTGCAAAAGTTCAAAAACGGGCTATTTTAATAATCTGTTGTCATCGGTAATTGATCCGGTGGGTTGATAGCTCAGTCGGTAGAGCATCGCCCTTTTAAGGCGGTGGTCCCGGGTTCGAGTCCCGGTCAACCCACCATTTTTACGATAGATGGTGTAAGCAACATAACTATACTCCGGGCCGGATTCCGGCGGAAGAAGCGAGGAACAAAATGAGCAAATTTTGCGAAATGTGCGGCAAGGGCAAGGCCCACGGCGGCTGCATCACCCGCAAGGGTCTGGCGAAAAAGGCCGGCGGAATCGGTATGCACGTCGTAAAGAACGTCAAGCGGACCTTCGAAGCGAACCTGCAGAACGTCAAAATCATCGACGGCGGCACAGTCCGGACCGTCAAGATGTGCGTTCGCTGCATCCGTACCGGCAACTTCACCAAGGCGTAATCCGCATCCCGTGAAGTTGTATTGTAAAAAGGCGGACGAGTGATTCCTCGTCCGCTTTTTGTGTTTTCAACGAAGAGCGGAGCTGTTCAATGTTGGGGCTGGGAGACGCATCCACCGCGGCGGCGCTGATCCTGTGCGTCGCCGTCACGCTGTTCGGGGTGGTTTACGGAATCGTAAACTGGAATTCCGGCGGCCCGGATGATCTTGCTCCGGAGCGGCCGAAACGCCGCCGCAGACGGCGCCGTCGCCATCGGGGAGGCAAGCCGCAGAAATGAATTCGATCCCTCTTTTCGGCACGGCGGTCTCCGCTGGAACGGGCGGCATGAACACGCTGATTCTGGGCGCGCTGATCGCCGTCTACATGCTCTTTATCGGCTATCTCGGCTATCGCGGATTCCGCAAAACCCGGAACAGCGGCGACTATCTGCTCGCCGGGCGTTCGGCCCACCCCTTCGTCATGGCGATGAGTTATGGAGCCGCGTTTATCAGCACCTCGGCGCTGGTCGGATTCGGCGGCATCGCCGGGCAGTTCGGCATGGGGCTGATGTGGCTGGTGTTCATGAACATCGCCATCGGCATCGTCGTCGCATTCCTCTTCTTCGGGCGGCGCACCCGCCGCATGGGACTGGCGCTCGATGCCCACACCTTCCCCGAATTCATGGGGAACCGTTTCGATTCGCGCGGCCTCAAAGTGTTTCTCGCTCTGGTCATTTTCCTTTTCATGCCGCTCTATTCGAGCGTCGTGCTGATCGGCGGGGCGCGCTTTCTCGAAGAGGTGATGAGAATCGACTACGGCTGGGCGCTCGGCGTCTTCGCCGTGGTGGTCGCGGTCTACGTCGTCTTCGGCGGCCTCAAGGGCGTGATGTACGTCGACGCCATGATGGGTACGATCATGATTGTCGGAATGGTTTCTCTGCTGGTGATGTGCTACTGGAAGCTCGGCGGCGTGGTGAGCGCCCATCAGGCGCTGACCGACATGGCGCCGCTGGTGGCGGAGCGGCTGCCGCAGGAGGCGCGGCTCGGCCACGTCGGCTGGACCGCGATGCCCCGCTTCAACTCCATCTGGTGGTGGACATTGGTGTCGAGCCTGATGCTTGGCGTCGGCATCGGCGCGCTGGCGCAGCCGCAACTGGCGGTCCGCTTCATGACGGTGCAGAGCAGCCGGGAACTCAACCGGGCGGTGCTGATCGGCTCGGTCTTCATTCTGCTCACGGTGGGATCGGCCTACATGGTCGGCGCGCTCTCCAACGTCTTCTTCTACTACACCGACCGGGGCATTGCCGAAGGGATCGGCGGCAAGCTCGCCATCGAAGCGGCCGGGGGGAATCCCGACCTCATCATTCCGCTGTTCATCCGCGAAGCGCTGCCGCCGGTGATTCTCTACATCTTCTCGCTGACGCTGCTGTCTGCGGCGATGTCCACGTTGAGTTCGCTCTTTCACGTGACCGGTTCGGCGATCGGGCACGACCTCTTCCGCAACCTGGCTGGGGTCCGCCGCGACAGCACGCTCATCACCCGGCTCGGGGTGGTGTTCGGCATCGTCGTGAGCGTGGTGCTCGGCGTGATTCTGCCGCCCGGAATCATCGCCCGCGGCACGGCGATCTTCTTCGGCGTCTGCGCGGCGGCGTTCCTGCCCGCCTACTGGGCGGCGCTCTACTGGCGCGGCGCGACCCGGGCGGGGGTCTGGGCGAGCATGGCGACCGGAGTGGGGGCGAGTCTTTTCGGACTCTTCTTCCTCCATCGCAAGGAGTCGGCGGCGCTCGGAGTCTGCGAGCTGCTCTTCGGCCGGACGGAGCTGATTTCATCGTTTCCGTGGCCGTATGTGGATACCTTCGTCTATTCGCTGCCGCTTTCGCTGGCGGTGTTGTTCGTGGTGAGCTGTTTCACCCGTCCGCTCCCGAAGGAGCATCTCAAACGTTGTTTCAAATCAGTTCAATCATAGCAAACCGGTGGAGATCATGGAATTTCAGGCAGTTTCCAATCAGGTCGACTTCCCGAAGCTGGAGTGCGAAATCCTCAAATTCTGGCAGGAGTCGGAAATTTTTCACAAATCGCTCGAACAGCGCCGCGGCGGCGATGAATTCGTCTTCTACGACGGCCCGCCGTTCGCGACCGGGCTGCCGCACTACGGCCACCTGCTCGCCGGAACCATCAAGGATGTGGTGCCGCGCTACCAGACGATGCGCGGCAAGTACGTCGAGCGCCGTTTCGGCTGGGACTGCCACGGGCTGCCGGTCGAGAACGAGATGGAGAAACAGCTGAATCTCTCCAGCAAGCGGGACATCGAGGCGTACGGCATCGACAAGTTCAACGAGGCGTGCCGTTCGATCGTGTTGCGCTACACCGCCGAGTGGGAGAAGGTGGTCGGCCGGATGGGGCGCTGGGTGGATTTCCGCAACGGCTACCGCACGATGGATCGCAGTTTCATGGAGTCGATCTGGTGGGTTTTCAAGAGCCTCTGGGATCAGGGGCTGGTCTACGAGGGGTACAAGATTCTTCCCTACTGCCCGCGCTGCGCGACGCCGCTGTCGAACTTCGAGGCGAATCAGGGCTACCGCGAGGTGGTGGATCCGGCGATCACCATCCGCTTCCGGGCGGCGGACCGGGAGAACACCTACTTCCTGGCCTGGACGACCACGCCGTGGACGCTCCCCTCGAATCTTGCGCTGACCGTCGGACCTGATATCGATTACGTCGAAGTCCGGGACGGCGACGACCATTACATTCTGGCCGAGGCGCGGGTCGGCGTCTACTACAAGGAGAAGCCGGAGATCCTCTGGCGCGGCAAGGGTTCCGAACTGGTCGGCCGCCGCTATGAGCCGCTCTTCCCCTACTTCGCCGATCTGGCCGGGAAGGGGGCGTTCCAGGTGCTGGCCGGCTCCTTCGTCAGCACCGAGGACGGTACCGGAATCGTCCACACCGCGCCGGGATTCGGCGAGGACGACAACGCGGTCTGCAAGGCGGCGGGACTTCCCGAAGTCTGCCCGATCGACGAGGAGTGCCGCTTTACCGCCGAGGTGCCCGACTATCAGGGGCGTCCGGTCAAATCGACCGACAAGGAGATCATCGACCGGCTGAAGGCGGAGGGGAAACTCATCCACCGCGGCCAGATCAAGCACAGTTATCCGCACTGCTGGCGGGACGACGGTCCGCTGATCTACCGGGCGATTTCGACCTGGTTCGTCAAGGTCGAAGCGATCAAGGATAAGATGATCCGGAACAATCAGCAGATCAACTGGGTTCCAGCGCACCTGCGCGACGGCCGGTTCGGCAAGTGGCTGGAGAACGCCCGCGACTGGGCGATCAGCCGCAACCGCTACTGGGGAACGCCGCTGCCGATCTGGCGCAACGCCGAGGGCGAGGTGATCGTGGTCGGCAGCGCCGCCGAACTGGAGCAGCTCACCGGCAGGAAGATCGACGACCTGCACAAGCACTTCATGGACAAGATCGAAATCCCGTCGCCGACCGGGAAGTCGCCGCTGCGGCGGGTGCCGGAGGTGTTCGACTGCTGGTTCGAATCCGGCTCGATGCCGTACGCCCAGCAGCACTATCCGTTTGAGAACAAGCAGCATTTCGAGGAGAACTTCCCGGCGGACTTCATCGCCGAGGGACTCGATCAGACCCGCGGATGGTTCTACACGCTGGTGGTGCTGGCGTCGGCGCTCTTCGACCAGCCGCCGTTCCGCAACGTGGTGGTCAACGGGCTGGTGCTGGCTGAGAACGGGCAGAAGATGTCCAAGCGGCTGCGGAACTATCCCGACCCGATGGTGGTGATTGACCGGTACGGCGCCGATGCACTGCGGCTCTTCATGCTCGGCAGCCAGGTGGTGCGTGCCGAAGACCTGAAATTCTCCGAAGCGGGGGTCAAGGAGATTCTGCGCGGCATCATGATTCCGATGTGGAACGCGCTCTCCTTCTTCACCACCTACGCGAGCGTGGACCACTACAATCCGGGGGAAGGGGCGGTCCGGCCGCCGAAGCACCCGTCGAACGTGCTCGACCGCTGGATTCTGAGCTCCGCTTCGCAGATGGTCGAGGAGGTGCGTGCCGAGCTTGATGCCTACAATCTGCAGAAGGCGGCGAACCGGTTCAGCCGGTTCATCGACGACCTGACCAACTGGTACATCCGCCGAAGCCGCCGCCGCTTCTGGAAGTCGAGCGACGACCGCGACAAGCAGGAGGCGTACGCGACGCTGCACTACGTGCTGCTGGTCTTCGCGAAGACGGCGGCGCCGTTCATTCCGTTTACCACCGAGGCGATCTACCGGGCCCTGCGGACGCCGTCGATGCCGGAATCGGTCCACCTCTGCGACTATCCGGTGCCTGACGACTGCCGCGACGAATACCTCGAGCGGCAGATGGCGCTGACGATGAGCGCAGTCTCTTCGGGGCGGTTCCTGCGCACCGCGCACAATCTGAAGGTGCGCCAGCCGCTCTCGCGGGCGGTGCTGGTGGCCGGGAGTTCGGAGGCGCGGCAGATGCTGGAGGCGACCGCGTCGATCATCGCCGAGGAGCTGAACGTCAAGAACGTCGAATTCAGCGACGACGAAGAGGCGCTGGTCCACCGGAGCTGCAAGGCGAACTTCAAGGCGCTGGGCAGCCGGCTCGGCAGAAACATGAAGGCGGCCGCGGCGAAGATTGAAACCTTCTCCGGGCGGGAGATCGGCGAAATTCTCGCAGGGAAACCGCAGACGATCACCCTGCCGGACGGGAGTTCGGCGGAGATCACCGCTTCGGATCTGGTCATCCGGCGCGAGGAGAAGCCGGGGCTGGTGGCGGCGAGCGAAGGCGGAGTCACCATCGCGCTGGCGACGGAGCTCACCCGTGAGCTGGAGGAGGAGGGGTTCGCCCGCGAACTGGTGAGCCGCATTCAGGGGCTGCGCCGCGATCTGATGCTCGAAGTGACCGACCGGATCCGGATCTTCTGCCGGGTTCCGGAGGAGTGGCGTTCCGCAGTGGAACACTATCGCAACTACATCTGCGGCGAAACCCTTGCGGTGGAGCTCTCCGCGGAACCGACGGCGGAGATGCAGGAGCTGGAGATCAACGGCGCCGCCTGTCAGGTCGCCGTCGAGAAAGCGTGACGCGATGACCTCCCGCACCCGGAACGGCCTGATTCTCGCGGCCCTGCTGGTTCTGGCGGGGGGCGCGCTGCTGATTCATCAGGTTCGGAGCGAACGGCAGCTGGAGAAGTTCCAGCAGACGTTTCCGATCATGGGGACGCTGGCGGGCTTCACCTTCTACGCCGAGCCGGAGCAGTCGGCAGCGGCGGCAGAGGCGGCTCGCGCGGCCTTCGACCGGGTGACGGAGCTGGCGAACCTCTACAATCCGGAAAGTGAGCTGGCCCGGCTGAACCGGAGCGCGGCAAATTCTCCGTTCGCCTGTTCCGACGAGTTGTGGTTGATGCTCTCCGAGGCGCGGCAGGCGTACGAGTTCAGCGGCGGCGCGTTCGACATCACGGCGAAACCATTGATGGACCTGTGGGGGTTCTACCGGCGGCGGGGAGATGCTCTGCCGACCGCTGCCGAGACTGCCGCAGCGCGGGCGCGGGTCGGCTTGGAGAAGGTGATTTTCGACGATGAGAAGCAGACGGTGAAGTTCACCGTGCCGGGGATGGCGTTCGACCTCGGCGGCATTGCGAAAGGGTATGCGGTGGATGCGGCCTGCGACGCGGCCGTCGACTGCGGTGTGCGGCGGGGCATCGTCGACCTCGGCGGAAACCTCCGGCTGATGCCGCTGCCGCCGCCGGGGAAGCTGTTCTACCGGGTCGGCATCCGCGATCCCCGTGACCGCCATGCGGTGCTGCCGGAGGTGATCGAGTTGCGCAATGCGGCGCTCTCGACCAGCGGCGACTACGAACGGTTCGTCACCATCGGAGGGAAACGTTACGGGCATATCATGGATCCGGTGGCGGGCCATCCGACGCAACAGGAAAATTCGGTGACGGTGATCGCGCCGTCGGCGATGCTGGCGGACTGGCTCTCGACGACGCTTTTTTTGCGGCCGGAGCTGGCGGATCGGGCGGAGCGGGAGTTCCCCGGGGTGCAGGTGGTGATCGCCGAGTAGTTCGGGGAAAAAGCGGAAAATTCCGCGTGCCTTTCCGGCGGTTCCGGTTGAAAAAGCCGGGTTGGGAGGGCATGTTATAATAACGTTTTTTGAGCATTGTTCTGGTATGGCGAAGGAGAGGATGTTCCGATGAAAGATCTGATCAACAAGGCGAATGTACTGGTCGAGGCGCTTCCCTACATTCAGCGTTTCCGCAACTCCATCGTGGTGATCAAGTTCGGCGGCAGTTCGATGGAGGATCCCGAGCTGGTCCGCAGCACGATGCGGGATATTGTGCTGCTCGAGGCGATCGGCATTCGTCCGGTGGTGGTGCACGGTGGCGGCAAGGCGATTTCGGCCGAACTGAGGCGGCAGGAGATTCCGGTGCGCTTCGTCAACGGGCTGCGCTTCACCTGCGAGCGGACCATCCGGATCGTCGACGACGTGCTGCACAACACGGTCAACCGCGAACTGGTCCGGCTCGGCAAGGAGTGCGGCGGCGCGATGATTGGCATCTCCGGCAAGCAGGTGCTCAAGGCGGAGCGGACCATGTCGGTCGATCCGATCACCGGCGAGAAGCAGGATGTCGGCTTCGTCGGAGAGATCACCGGCGTCAACGTCGCGCCGATCATGGAGGCGATCGAAGCCGGACTGGTGCCGGTGGTGACCCCGCTCGGCACCGGGATCGACGGGCAGATCTACAACATCAACGCGGACATCGCCGCCTGCCGGATTGCGGAGGCGATTCACGCACGCAAGCTGGTGTTTCTGAGCGACGTACCGGGAATTCTCGCTGACTGCACCGATGAAAATTCGGTCATTCCGACCATCCGGACCGATGAGATGGACGACCTGATTCAGCGGAAGATCATCTCCGGCGGCATGCTGCCGAAACTGCGCAGCTGCGTCAACGCGCTCAACGCCGGAATCAACAAAGTTCACCTGATCGACGGGCGGGTCATGCATACGCTGTTGCTGGAGATCTTCACCGATCACGGCGTCGGCACGCAGATAGTCCGCCCCGATTCGGTGATGTGATCTGGCGATGGGGCTGAAGCGATCCATTGTGCTTGCCGGAATCAAGCATTGCGGCAAGAGCACGCTGGGGGCGCTGCTCGCCCGGCGCTACGGCGTGGAGTTCATCGACACCGACCGGGAGCTGGAGGAGCGTTTTCGTGCGGAGAGCGGGCGGGAGCTCGTCACGCGCGAAATCTTCCGGGAGCTGGGCGCGGAGAAATTCCGGAAATTCGAAGCGGCGGTGATCGGCGCGCTGGCGAAGGAGGAGGCCGCGCCGCGGATCGTCGCATTGGGCGGCGGAGTGCCCGCCAACGGCTTCGTCGATCCGGAAGCGTTGCGTTCGCTCGGGTTTCAGGTCTATCTGGCGATTCGGCCGGAGCTCGCTTATGCGCGGGTGGTCCGGCGGGGGCTGCCGCCGTTTCTGGCCGGAGCGGCCGACCCGTTCGCGGAGTTCTGCCGGATCAACCGGGAGCGCGAACCCTATTATCTCAAATTCGCCGATCTGGTCTGGCCGGTGGAACGGGAGATTCCCGCTCCGGCGGCGGCCGGGGCGCTGGCCGGGAAAATTGAACAGGAGTGGAATACAATATGAGCGGCAATACCTTTGGAGAACTTTTCCGAGTGACCACCTTCGGAGAATCGCATGGTCCGGGGCTCGGGGTGGTGGTCGACGGCGTTCCCGCCGGGATCCGGATTGATGAGGCGCTGATTCAGCGCGATCTCGACCGTCGTCGGCCGGGGCAGTCCCGGGTGAGCACCGCGCGTCGCGAAGCGGACCAGGTGGAGATTCTTTCCGGCGTCTTCGAGGGGGTTTCCACCGGGACTCCCATCGGGATGATCATCCGCAACAACGACCAGCGGAGCCAGGATTACGGGAAACTGGCGGAACTTTTCCGCCCCGGCCATGCGGATCTGACCTTTTTCCGCAAGTACGGGATCCGCGACTACCGGGGCGGCGGTCGCTCCTCCGGGCGCGAGACTTCGATGCGGGTCGCCGCCGGAGCGCTGGCGAAGATGTTTCTCGCTTCGCTGGGGGTGTCGGTCCGCGCCTGCGCGATGATGATCGGCGGCGTGTGGGCCGAAACGGTCGACTGGAACGAGGTGGAGAACAACATCGTGCGTTCCCCCGACCCGGCGGCGGCGGAGAAGATGGTCGCGGCGATTCGTGCCGCGCAGAGCGAGCGCGACAGCGTCGGCGGCATCATCTGCTGCGAAGCGCGCGGCGTGCCGGCGGGCTGGGGCGAGCCGGTTTTCGACAAGCTCGACGCAATGCTCGCGCACGCCGTTCTGTCGATCGGCGGAATCAAGGGAATCGAAATCGGCGCCGGTTTCGCCGCGTCGGGGCGGCGCGGCAGTGAAAACAACGACCCGATTCTGCCGGAGGGATTCGGCTCCAACAACGCCGGCGGCATTCTGGGCGGCATTTCGAACGGCGATGTCATCACCTTCCGCGCGGCGATGAAGCCAACCTCATCGATTGCGAAGAAACAGAGGACGATCAACAAGGCGGGCGAAGCGATCGAGGTCGAAGTTCTGGGCCGTCATGATCCCTGTCTGGTGCCGCGTGCGGTGCCGGTGGTAGAAGCGATGACGGCGCTGGTTCTGGCCGATCTGGCGTTGCGCAACCGTGCCGCCCGGCTGTAGAGGCGGGGCAGCGGCGGATTTTCTGGATCAGCCGGCGGGGAAGAGGGCGCGTTCCAGCGCCTCCGCGCCGGTGAAGCGGAGCGCGTTCCAGCCGAATTTTGCGGCGCCTTCGATCAGCTCCGGGCGGTCGTCGACGTAGAGAACGGGGCGGCCGAACCGGGATTCGAATGCTTCGAACATGGCGCGGGCAGGTTTGCGCGCTCCGACCTCAAAGCTGTAGATCCCTTCCGGAACCACCGCGGCGGCAGGGAACTTCCGCCGCACCTCCGCAAGATGCAGCGCCGAGGTGTCGGAGAAGAAGACCGGCTGGATGCCGCGCGCGGGCAGGGAAAAGACGAGTTCGTTCATGCCGGGCAGCGGTCCGCCGATGATGGCGGCGAGGGCGGCGGCGAGTTCCGCGTCGGAAAGGGTGGTTCCGGTGAGTTTCCGGGCCGCCGCGAGAAACTCCGCGTCGGAGAGACGGCCGCATTCGAACTCATCGACACTGAGCCGCAGGAGTTCCAGGGGAACTTCGGCGGCGCTCCGGAAGCCGAGGCGTGCAAAACAGCGTTCGGGCTGGATCGCAAGACAGACCTGGCCGATGTCCAGCGCCAGAAATTTTTTCTCCATGAAGTGCTCCGTTTTTTTACAATGCAGAAAAATTTGAAAACCTATTTGTAAAAATCTTTAGACATAATCGAAATTCAATACATTGTTGTACAAATGGTTTCCTCGATTAGAGGCGAACAATGATGGCATTAAATGGGTAGAAAATATTTTCTGCTGAGACTGTGGAGAAGTCTTCAAAATGCATCGCTGCGATACGGAATTCGCTAGAAAAGAATTTCCGCCTTTTCGGTTTCTTCTAAGCCATGGGTACAACGAACTGGCCGGTTCTCATCATATGCCAGAGTTTTATTATGTGCGGCACGGCCTTGAAATTCCGGATGACCAACTGTTGATTTGCTCGTTTCGCTATGACCGAGATTAAAGCTCCAAGCGGAGCAGACTGCTTCCGCTTGGACAGTCCCTTTTCTCAACAGGCGGCGGCGTAAATCATCATCTTCATATCCCCAACCGGAAAACTCCGTATCCATTCCGTTGATTGCTCTGATGGCTGTTGCGGAAACCGCAAAATTTGCTCCATTGAGCTTCGGGCGTCTCGGATGATGTTTTCGGAAATAAAGAAGATATTTCAGCTTCCAGTAAAAGAGGTGTATTTTGTCAACCAAAGTAACCTTCTTCATAAAGTTTCCATTACGTATATTTTCTTCTGTAAAAAGCGGATCACTGACATCTACATTAATGAATTTTGAATAAACCAGGAGTCGATCCGGAGTGTCTGATGAACGAAAAACTTTTTCATAGCTTTCAAGATAACGTGGCGGTGGAACCATATCATCATCAGCAAATACCAGAATATCTCCTTTTGCAAGACGAATAGCCTTGTTTAAAGCAACGGTTTTTCGGAATCCCAAATCAGTTTGACGAAGGTAATGAAGAGAATATCCCAATCCTTTATAAAGCCCACTTATCATCTCATCAGTGCCGTCAGATGAACCGTCAGATGAGACAATGATCTCAAAGTTCCGAAATATCTGATTTTGATATGCAATTAAAGCTCGCTTCAGCATCTCTTTGCGGTTATAAGTACAGATAATGACACTGATTTTGATGGGATCCATGAAATTTTTCCTATTTTGAAATTTCACATTAATTCAAAAATCGGTATAATTTTGTTCTGAGACGATCAATAATTTACTATTTGTGTCACAGCCATCCCATAGGAAAAGAAAAAGTTGAAAGATGATGGTTCTGGATGCAA
>OLGD01001476.1_pt1 | contig 34518 bp, 36 predicted proteins | sample 1605311 | NCBI WGS metagenome assembly OLGD01 (sample SAMEA3888917, study PRJEB22519) | human gut metagenome | biome: human gut; feature: human-associated habitat; material: faeces | place: Denmark | collected 2010
AAGGCAACGGACTCTGACTCCGTCATTTCAAGGTTCGAATCCTTGTAGCCCAGCTAATAGAGTCTCAGGTCAAGAACCTGGGACTTTTTTCAATATAAGGAGACGTAAAGATGAAATATTCATTCAACAGCAGAATTCGTTACAGTGAGATCGGTGAGAATCAGAAGCTGACGCTTCCGGCATTGATCAACTACTTTCAGGATTGCAGTAATTTCCAGTCGGAAGAGCTGGGGCTTGGAATTGAGTGGCTGAAGGAGGCGAAGCGTGTCTGGGTGTTGGCAGCCTGGCAGATTCATGTGAACCGCTATCCGGTGATGGGTGAGCACACAGTGATCAGTACCTGGGCACATGGTTTTAAAGCATTTCAGGGGATGCGTAATTTTACCATGGAAGATGAAAAGGGTGAGATGTTGGCTTATGCCAATTCTATCTGGGTATATATGAATCTTGAGACGGGACGTCCCGAGCGGATTCCTGAGGAAATTGTAGAACGGTACGGACTGACTGCAGAATATCCGGCGGAGTTTGGTTCACGCAAGGTGAGCATTCCGGCAGAAGGCAGGGAAGAAAAAGAAGGCTTTACCGTAAAAGAATATCACCTGGATACCAATCATCATGTGAACAATGGACAGTACATTCAGATGGCACAGGGATATCTGCCTGCAGACTTTGAAGTGCAGGATCTGAGGGCGGAATATAAGCAGCAGGCATTTCTGGGAGACCGGATGATACCAGTGTGTTATATGACGCAGGACGGTTATCTGGTGACATTAAATAATGAAAAAGGAAAGCCCTATGTGGCGATCGAGTTTAAATAGGAGAGGGAGCATGTTGGAATTAGGAAAAAAACAGACATTAGTTGTTGTGAAAAAAGTAGAGTTCGGGGTTTACCTTGGCGAGCGTGCCAATGCATCGATGGATGAACGTGTTTTACTACCGAAAAAGCAGGTACCGGAAGGAGTACGTGAAGGGGATGAATTGGAGGTATTTTTATACCGGGATTCTTCGGATCGTCTGATTGCTACAACAAATGAGGCAAAACTGCAGATGGGAGAAGTTCGGGAGCTGACCGTGGCAGCAGTGAGTAAGATTGGAGCATTTCTCGACTGGGGACTGGAAAAGGATTTGTTCCTTCCATTTAAAGAGCAGACCAGAAGGGTTCGCGAAGGGGATTCCTGTCTGGTTGCATTGTATGTGGACAAAAGCAGCAGGCTTTGTGCAACAATGAAGGTGTATCATTATCTGAAAACCAATTCTCCTTATGTGATCGGTGATGAGGTGGAGGGTGTGATTTATGAAATCAGCGGGAATTTCGGTGTGTTTGTGGCAGTGGATAACCAGTATTCCGGTCTGATTCCGAAGAGAGAGGCACAGGCAAACTATAAAGTAGGTCAGAAACTTACTCTCCGTGTCACAGAAGTAAAGGAAGACGGGAAGCTGACACTGTCTGCACGTCAGAAAGCGTATGTCCAGATTGAGGAAGATGCGGAAAATGTACTCTCTGTGATCGAGGAATTTGCCAATGTGCTTCCTTTTGATGATAAAGCATCACCGGAAATCATCCAGAGAGAGTTCGGATTGAGTAAGGCGGCATTTAAGCGTGCAGTGGGTCATCTTTTGAAAGCGAAAAAAATAGAGCTGCGGGACGGAAAAATCTGGCGTATTTCATAATAGTATGATATGATTAGGGAAGTTTGAAGCAACAATTTTTGGTCTTAATAAGCAGATAGGAGGATTTCGGTGGACACGCTGGACTATTATGAACGGTATGCCATACCTTATTACGAGCAAACCATTGATTTGGATTTATCAGAGATTATGCAGGAATTTGTGAAACTGCTTCCGGAGGATGCCGAGGTATTGGATTTGGGCTGCGGTTCCGGACGGGATACGAAAGCTTTGGAGGAACATGGCTTCTATGTGACGCCTATGGATGGATCGGCGAAGATGTGTGAACTGGCTGAGATTTATACAGATAGGGAGGTTCTGCATCTGACCTTCGAGGAGATGGATTTCCGGGAAGTATTTGACGGTATCTGGGCATGTGCATCACTGGTACATGTTCCGGGAGAAGATATGCAGAGAATCCTGGGGAAGGTGCTGGAAGCATTGAAACCGGGAGGTGTGCTCTATTTTTCCGTATATGAAGGTGAAAGGGACGGTGTGTACGGCGGAAGGTATTACTGTGATTACACAGAGAAAAGCCTGAAACATCTGCTGCATCATTTTCATCATGCAGAAGTAATTGATATCTGGCATACGGATGATGTGCGCAGAGATAAAGAAGAGCATCAGTGGCTGAATGTGCTGATACGGAAAAGAAGATAAAAGTTATATATTTGATGTGAGTGATAGAAGTCCACGCGTTCTGATTATGGAACGTGTGGACTTCTATCATTAAAAAAGGATAAAGAGATGCTGATGATGGTTATAACAGTTGGAAAGTTTTCTTTACGTGAGGTTCTAATTTATCTGCAATTTTATATCCGGCCTTTTAGAACAGGCAGCGATGATAGAGTCTCGGCTGCTCTTAATTCTGATTTCGGATGAACCATCGAAAATTACGGAAATACGTTTGGTGTAGGAAGGATTGCCGATGAATTCCTCAATTTCAAAGCTGGCATTATATTTTTTCAGAAGTTCAGAAGTTGTCATAAGTCCGATTCCGCTGCCGCCGGTATGGGCGTGGGTAGTATACCTCTGTTTTCCGAAGTGAAGGATCGTATTTGCATCGAAGTTTATACCATTATCATAAAAATCTGCACAATAGTAGTTGTCTCTGATCCCAAGCGCAATCAGAAGCCTGCCGTAAACGGAAGCAGATGCGGCAATAATTGCATTTTCTCCCAGATCTGCCAGCAGGGTACTCATATCGTCCTTTGATATTATATTTGCAGTCATATACTGGATATCTCCTGTTAAGGAAATGTCAAACGCAATATGAGCAGCCGATGCCCGCTGAAACAGGTAGTTTACCATGATATCCAAGGAAAGGACACCTGTTTTGGCAAGGGGTTTGCTTGTCTCTTCGTATTCCTGAATAATTCCTTTTCTTTCGTTTGTCAGATTTTCTAATTCGAGCAATAAGAGTTGTCCATTTTCTGTCTGATCATTCAAACAAAGCTCTTTTACAGTTAATTCCAATGCAGGAATCAGCTTATTATCCTTATGAATAATCTTAGACAATTGTTCTATCTCAGATTTTAAGTAGTCAATTTCATTTTTTTGTTCTTCAATTATTGTTTCCAGATGTTCCGTATTCTTTAATTGTACAGATTCCAGATAAGTGTGAGTAATATTCCTGCGCCACCACAAATATAGGATTAATCCGAATAATAGGATGAATATGTATAAAATCGTAAAAATATCAAGATCAACTTTAAGATTGAGCGAGGATGCAATAATTAACAATAGTACACTTAGAAATATACAGATGTCAGTGGTGAATCTCTTTTCGAAATTCGGTATTCCTTTTTTAAAACGCTTTATACGGAAAAAAAGGAAAGTGAGAATAAGCTGTATGATTCCTGCCATAAAAAGGGTGCCAATATTAAGGTGGATACTCTCTTTGTACAATGTAAGTATTACACCACCTATGGGTAATAGTAAAGATAGTGAAACTGTAAAAAAAAGATAGCTGATGCTAAGGGATACGGCGATGGCACTCATATTTACGTTTGGAGGTTTTCTAAAGATTTTCCAGCAAAAAAAGAAGACAAAAACGGCTATTGTGCAAAGCGTTAAAAATGGGATATGCATTCGTACATAATTAGATGCAATTGATGTAAATACTGCAAAGGGCAAAGATAAAAAAATAATTCTTGGTGAACATTGAATGTTTAAAATTTTTATATATGTATAAATACAACAAAGAGTCATAAAAAAGTTTTTTAATAATGTTTCAGGCAACGATTTTCTCTCCTAATTCGTCCAAATAGGACAAAAAACAATGATACAATATAAAAAGTTACATATAAGAACAAATTTATTTTTGACCTTCTGTTTTTTAGACTAGGAACAAATAAATTAGCGAAACAGGAGGAAAAAATAATGTCAGTAATTTGGAACTGGTTTAGTTTATTGTTTTTTTCATAAAAACGGGAGTAGTAAGTCACAGGTAATATTAGAGCGAAATTACCTGTGGCTTGTTTTTTAATATTCATTTTTAAGTTTATTTGCATAATAGCAAATGAATTCTGTAATTGTAGGGTTTCCTTTGAAGGAATTTACTTTTGCGGTGTAATGCTGCAAAAGGTCCTCAATATTACTTGTTTTCCATGCACGGTTAATTGCATTCTGCATTGCCCGTTCCACGCTAGGTTCGGATTTATTATATTTCTCTGCGATGATGCTGGAAATATTTTGCGTATGCTGTTTCATCATAATTTGAATGGCTTCCGTTAAATATGTATAACCAACTGATTTGGGACTAATTCCCACATAATCTAACTCCCGTGTAATACGGCGGGTAATTCTCCTGTTGTATTGCTCCGGTGTTTCTGTGGTGTTTTTCCGTATGATGGATGAACGTTGGTCGCTTTGGATGGTTGATTTCATAATACGAAGAAAGTCCAGAACACTTTTGGCAGAATAGCCTTCCTGATGTTTTGACATGATGAAATCAGCACCTAGTTGGCGGGCAGTTTCATAAGTAAATGCACTGGAATTGTTGGTTGTGATCAGCATATAAGGTTTGCGTGGCAGTGAGAGCGAATTCAGGTCATTTAATACAGCCAGTCCGCTTCCGCCGCCTAAGTTTAATTCCAGATCCAGGATAACAGCATCAGGGAGTCTGTCTTTTATGAGTTCTACAGCGTTTGTGGAATTGTTGGTAACACCGATTAGAATGAGATCATCGGAGTCATCCACGTGTTCTGATATTTCTTTACAGGCAGCAGGATCATCTTCGACAAGTAAGATTTCAAGTTTCCTATTCATAGTTACCTCCGGGTAATAAAAAAATGTTGCAATAGTATTATATGTTTCAATGTAGCAGTATAGCATGAATTATTTCAAAAAACAATAAAAAACAACAAAAAAAAACATATATTAAATAATTTTTTTGTGTTTACATTTATGATCTAATTTGTATGTAGCAAAATTACATGATTACCTGTAGGGCTGCTTTAAAATGTACATGTTCAAAAAAGTTCCTAGGAAAAAATTGCTTATTAGAATAATGTAAATATAAAAGGGAATGTTTACAACATGGGAGGAAATCCACAGTGAAATATTACACCTTGGGGGTTTTGATGTAAGAATGTGTAAGGGTTGTTGTCGATGCTTTGAATATGGCGAATGCGATATCCAAGATGATATGGTCTTGCTAAAAGAAAGGATGCTGAAAGCAGATCATCTGATATTTATATCTCCTGTATATGCTCATAATGTAAATAATAAATTCTCAACCTATCAGGATCTTTATAATCGTTACGCACAGCAGAACAATGAAGCAGCGGTTACACAGGCAAATGTTCAGGAGGCAAAAAGTGCATATGAGAATGCGAAGCTTGATATTGAGAGTTTAAAGAATTCGTTTGTTTTACAGATACAGTCTACATTAGGCACTTTGGAGGAAGAAATCAAAACACTTGAAAATAATCAAAAAAGCCTGGAAATATCGTTAAGAGGAATTGAAAATCTGGATGAATATGAAAAACTGTCTGAAGAAAAGACTAAAAATGATGCGGTAATTACCGTGAATTCTGAAATTGATTCGCTTAATGAAAATATAACGTCTATTGAATCGCAGCTTATTGAGATCAATGAGACGATTAAAGATTCAGAAGTAAAGGCAGCATTTGACGGAACGGTAACACTTGTTGGTGAACTAAATGTCGGGGATATTATTGTACAGGCAGGTAACTAGATATGCAGTATCATTCCAGATGATGATGAACTTAAGGTGATGCTTTATATTCCGGAGAACGAAGTTTCTAAAATTAAGGTTGGTCAAGAAACGGAATATATTTTTGATGCAATGCCTTATAATGAATACGGAAAGATAACGGGTGAGATTGTTTCGATTTCCGCGGACTCTGTAGCAAATGAGTCTGCCAGAACGAAATTTTATATTGCACAGGCGGATTTGTCTGCATTATCTCCTTCCAATGATAAAGGCGATGTCCGTGAGGTTAAAACAGGCATGATAGTTGAGGCTAAAATAATAAGTGGTTCCAAAAAGGTTATTGTATGGTTGCTTCAGAAAATTAATTTGATGGACTGAGTGAATTACATAAAAATGACTATACAAATTGTTTGATTAATGAGTAACTATTTACTTTGATATCTACTAGTGCAATATTTGCATAATACAAGGCGCACATTGTAGAGTTAATATTGCATTTTAGATAAATATTAAAAAAAGGAGAAAAGCAATGTCAAAGGTAGCAAAAGTTATTGGTTGTGGTATGTTTTTACCAGAAAATAGAGTGTCAAGTGATGAATTAGAAAAAAAGCTGAATTTTGAAAAATTGGGAGTCAGAAAAGGAACAATTAAGCTATTAAATGGTGTAAATGAACGAAGAATAGCGAATGAGGATGATGTTCCTTCTGATTTTGCAGCAGCAGCAACGAAAGAAGCAATGGAGATGGCGAAAATTAATACTGAAGAATTAGACGCAATTCTATATTGTTCAATTTCTTCTGATTTTACGGAACCAGCTACTGCTAATGTAATTCAACATAAAATTGGTGCAAATAAGTGTCAGTGTTTTGATGTAAAAAATGCATGTAATGCTTTTTTGAATGGTCTACAGATTGCAAATGCACTTATTGTATCAGGAAGCTGTGAAACAGTCTTAGTTGCTACAGGTGAAATTGTAAGTAAGTATTTAAGAACTAATTATCAAAGTGCAGAAGAGGTAAGTGGAAATAATACTACACTTGGATATGGTGATGGTGGTGGCGCTGTAATTTTGCGTGGGGTTGAATCAGATGATCCGATGGATGGTATTTACTGTAGATTTGAAACCTACGGGGAATTTTGGAATCAAGGTGCAATATGGGGAGGTGGAACCACTAAATATATGAAAGATAGTGACAAGTTCTATATGCAGAATCTTAACAAGGATATGGTACAGAAGAATACTGCTCGAGCAATGTTCTTTTTCTATGACAGTATGAAGAAATCAAAGGTTAAAGTTTCTGATGTTGATTTATTTATTCCAACTCAGGCATCCAAATATCAGATTAAGAATGCTGCTGAAGTACTTAAAATTCCGATGGATAAGGTTGTTATGCAGTTGACTGAAATTGGTAACGTTGCATCTTGTTCTATGCCTATAGCATTATGCAGGGCACTTAAAGAAGGTGTATTGTCATTAAATTCTGGACAGCGTGTTGTATTCCTTGGTGCAGGAAATGGATTTACTCAAGGTTATGTAACAATTAAGTTATAATGTCAAAGGAGAAAAAATACAATGTATGAAAAGATTAAACAAGTTTTAGTAGAATATGATGATTTAAGTCCGGATATGATTAAACCTGAAAGTGATTTTCAAAAAGATTTGGGATTATCTTCTTTTGATATTATTGAGCTTTGTGCGATCTTAGAAGATGAGTATCAGATAAAAGTAATGGATAAAGACTTACAAACGATACAAACGATTGATGATTTAGTAAATTATATAAAATTGAATATTAAGTAAATTATGTGTAATAAAAAGGAAAGGCTGGGTGTGATATGATTAAGATACTTTCACCAAGTAGAAGCTTAGAGATAACAAAAGTGCAAATAGAAGCAGGTGCCGATGAGATATATTTAGGTGTTGACATGGATGATTTTAATATCTATTCATTTGGCGGAAGATTTAAGAAAATGAATGGAATACAAACACAGTTACATAGTTATGATGAGTTAAGGGAGAATGTTGAATATTGTAAGCAGCACAATGTAGATTTACAATTAACAGCAAATATGCATTATGTACCAAGAGAACTTGAAAAGCATTATTTGGAGTTTATAAAGACTGCAGTAGATATAGGGGTTGATCAGTTAATTATTTCAAACATGGGATTAATAAGATTAGTTAGAGAAGCAGGAATTAATACATATATTGTTGCAGGTTCTTTTACATTTATTCCAAATAGTGAGCACGTTAGAATGTTAAAAGATTTAGGTGTCAATCGGGTAGTGTTGCCTCACGCAACAAAAATAAGTGAAATTAATACAATTAAGGATAAAGTGCCTGATATGGATATTGAAATTTTTGCATTAATCGGAGGTGGAAACAACTGTGGCAGATGTATGATGTTTCATGCTCCAATTAGACGTGACATTGGTCCAGGATGCCGAGCAAAATACAAATTAGATTATGATGGAAAGACATATGAAGATGTTAAATTTTTGGATGCAGCAGCAGACTGTGCATTATGTTCAATGAAAGAGCTAGCTGATGCAGGTGTAAACAGCTTAAAGATAGTTGGACGTGAAAATGCAAATGATGTTGTGATGCCAAAGTTTACAGAGATATTTTATCAGTACCGTGAAGGTATGTTAGCAGGAAAAGAAAGAAATGAGATTAAGAAGTGTTTGGATGATAATGGAATTACATGGAAAATGGTATGGGAACCAAAATTCTGCGCAAATGGCAAATGTAAATTCAATCCTACAAAAGTTACTAATTCTTACATTTAATCAATAACTTAAACTTTGCACTTGAATGGGCGCTGTGCACCTTGGTAATTCAATAAATTCTGGCAATAAAACAGCACAAAACCACTGTTTGGGGTATAATTAAGTTGCGAAACAAAAACATACCAACGGAAGGTTCATGCTATGAATAAAAGTATAACACAAATCACGCAGGATAATAAGCAGGTTTCGGGGACAATCCACAATTTTTTTTAAATTACCATGTCAGTTCTGCATTGAAAGCAGTAAATGCTTACAAGAGAAAGGGCTTTTCTGTGGTTCAGGTGTTCCAGTACCTTTTCCTTTTGGTGTTCTTTAATCGTTCCATGTACATGGGTATGCTTTCCGAGAAAAATGCAGGCGTCTTTGCCAAAGATACTGTTTACCACTTTATGCAGGATGCCCACATCAACTGGATTTGGTTTACTACGCTCCTGTCAGCGAAAATTATTTAAAAAAGCATCGCCCCTCTTGTAAGTAAAGACCGAATGGATGTGCTTATTGTTGACGATTCCGTCTATGACAGGAATCGTTCTAGAAAAGTGGAACTCCTCACAAAAATATGGGATCATGCGCAGAACATCTATCCTTTTGGGTTCCGCATGCTGACCCTCGGTTGCTCCGACGGGAGCACGTTCCTTCCGGTAAACAGCATACAGATGACATCAGAGTATCCGGAAAAGAGGAAAAACGAAAATATCTCCCTCGATAAGCGTACTGCAGGCGCACGCCAGAGGGCGCTCTCAAAAATGAAAGCCGCAGAAGCAATACTGGAACTTATAAAAGCGGTGAAAACAGCGAAAACCCCTAAAATGCAGTTTGGGTACGATGGCGAAAAACTGACGCTCACAGAGATTTACAAACGGAACAAAAAACGCAGGGGATGTTCAAAATATTTGTTGTCTGTACTTGTAAGTGTGGAGAAAGACGGCGAAAGTATTCCGGCAAAGGTTGTATATGTGCGTAACAGGAGCAAGCGCAAGGAATATTTCTGTCTCCTTTCCGCGGATGTTACCTTGGATGAAAACGAAATCATCCGTATTTATGGCAAACGGTGGAGCATAGAAGTTTTTTTAAAATCTGCAAATATTGCCTAAAACTTAGCAAGGAATACAGATCCTTTCTTACGATGCAATGACAGCCCATGTGGCAGTTGTCTTCACAAGGTATATGATGATGTTCCAAGAACTGCTCACAGACACATTCGATGTGTCTGAGGAATTAATATCCGAGTATTTGGATGCCTTTATAATGCATTACCTTCTGCATTGCAAAAGCAGTTAAAAGCTGCCTGACAGATAACAGAACTTTGACGATTAAAATCATGCCAGATATTGAATTATCAAGGTGCATAGCTAAAATCTATGTGCGAAGTTTGAGTCAATAATTTAAAAAAAGGAGTAAAATATGAATAATGCTATTAGAGTTATAAATAAAAGTACATTAAAATATATATGTCAAACATGCAAAGGTTATTTTGATACAATTATTTTAGGTCATGAAGCTTGTCCACATTTTTATAATTTAAGCAATATTGATGAGATGATAACAATGGCTTTAGAAGCAGGTTTTAAAGTAAAGGTAAATATTCCTACACTTTTTGAGCAGTATTTAGATGAATTTAAGAAGGAATGTGATCGTCTTATAAATACATATCCAGATGTAAAATTAATTTTAAATGACTGGGGGATTATTTATTATCTCCATAATAAATGGCCTAATATCAAGTTTGCAGTAGGGAAAGGAGTATCATTCTCTTATGGAGATTGCCCTTGGAATCAAGATATTATTAGGGAAGAGAAAGAAGAGTATCAGAGTATCTTTATGGGACATAACATGGAAAGTGATTATGTTATGGGCATTTTAAAGCAAACAAATATTGATGAAATTGAATTGAGTGATACCAAAATGTGTGCGAGTGCATATAAGAGGTATCAGGAAAATGGATTTAGTGTAAGCGTAAATGAGAAAATGTGTGTCGTATCTGTTACAAGAGCTTGTCACACATTGAGGTATCTTGATAAACTTGATATATTAGGAAATCAGTGTATGGAACATTGCGTAAAACCTACTAAGATAAAAACTTCACAGTATTTTGATATGATTTTACAAGAGAATAAGCCAGTTTCAAAAGAAACGAGTAAAATACAACCGGAAACAATTTATCATGGAAATTTACTACTGTTGGAAAATCAGGATTGCAATACTCAATTTAACTACGTTGATACACTGATTATTGATGAAAGAATTTATATTGGAGATGATGAAAGACTTTATAAGACAATTGAAGAGAAAATTAATAATGTAAAGAACCATGAAAGGGGATAGTACTTAGAGAGAAGGAGGAAGTCATGAGACTGGTATTAGAAAATGAGATAATGGAGATATTAGAAGTCGAATTTGGAATTTCTGACTATATTAAAGTTACAAAAAGTTTGCAGGATAATGGAATTGAAACGAATGAAATGATGGAGAAATTAAAAAAAATTATACAAGATAAATATCACGTTCTAGTAGAAGACATTTCTTCAAACTGCTCCATACTTGAATTGGTTGACTATATAAATAATCAACAAGGATATGATAAAATATCCATTCGAGACATGTTTTTGGGTATATGTGAACAAGGTGGTAATAAGAACGCAATCATATTTGATGACTCTAAAATGGCATATAGTGAATTAAAGACAACTATTGAAAAGATGGTAGTTCAGTTCCAGTCTTTTGGCGTAAAGAAGGGAGACAGAATTGCAATCATTTTGCCAAACTCAATGGAGTATATTTTATCTTATTTTGCATTATTTTATATTGGCGCACTCCCAGTTCCAATTAATATCCGATGGGGAAAGCAGGAAGTATATAATGTGTTGGACGATTCAGGTGTAGAATTTATTATATGTGAAGAAAAGGTTGGAAGCATGTTGTATGGTTCATTTGTTCAGGAATATATCGTAACTAAAAACATAGTAAAACATGTATGGTACTTAGGGGATAACCTATATGGTGATAAAGGAATTCCATTTGAAAAATTGTATGTGGAAAGAGAAGATACACCTTTTCAATGTGAAGATATTTCACCAAATGACTCAGCGATGATTTCATATACCTCAGGAACTACAGGAATTCCCAAGGGAGTTGTGCTCAAGAATAATGATATTGTAAAAATTTCATGCTATAGTGCTATGATGTGGACAATACAGGGAGATGATACATTCCCATTTTCAATAGCACCATTATATTCGGCACAGGGATTTTTAAGCTTGCTAATTAATTTTGCATTAGAGCAGCAATTCAAAATGATTTCTTCATTTAATCCAAATGATATTTTAAAAGAAATTTCCAAATGTGAAGTTACTGTTATACATACTCAGCCCACAATGTGGACACTTTTGTTAAACTGTAGAATTATTGATTTTACTAGATTTGATTCTTTGTCAAGATTGGTAGTATCAGGTTCACTTTGCAGTCCAGAATTGGCAAAGCGTATTGAACAACGTTTGGGTTGTACATTATTGAATGCCTACGGATTAATTGAAGGTACTAGTGTAGTAACAATGACCAGAGCTGAGGACAGTGAAGATATTAGGTTTAATACTGTAGGAAGACCATTACCAGGTATAAGTATTAAGATTGTGGATGATAAGCATTGTGAAGTTCCTTTTGGTGAAGTTGGTGAACTTGCAATAAAGGGATATAATATGCAGGGATATTATAACAATGCAGAGAAGACAAAAGAAGTACTGGATGACGATGGTTGGCTTTATACAGGAGATCTTGCAAAATATTATGATGATGAAAATATCTCAATTGTTGGAAGATGTAAGGATATGGTTATTCGAGGTGGATTTAACGTATATCCATCTGATATTGAAGAATATTTATTACAGATTTCTGAGGTTCAAACAGCAGCGGTTGTTGGAAAAGAGAATACGCTACTAGGTGAGGAATTGGTTGCGTTTATTGTAACAAAAGCAGGTTATAGTTTAACAAAAGATAAGGTTATATCTTATCTTTATGGTAAGTTGGCAAACTATAAAATACCTGATAAAGTGTATTTTATATCAGAAATGCCTATTATTTTAGCAGGAAAGATTGACAAGAATGTGTTAAGAGAATGGGCAGTAAATGGAATTCCAGCTGAAAAGCAAATCTTTTTTGAAAATTAATTGTGGGGATGAGTTTATGATTAAGTACGAAGAGTATTTAGAGTTTTTGAGTCAAAGATATAGTATATCAAAGGAAAAATTACAGGAAGTAGATAGTTTTGCTGAACTTGGGATTGATTCGTTATCACTATTCTCGTTGCTTCAAGATGTTGAAAGCAAATTTGATTTGAGAATAGATACTGAAGATCTTACAGAGATAGACAGCGTTAGTAAAATGTATTCGCTTATAGAAAAATTTGTGGAAAATGGTGAAAATTAAATGGAAAGTTTACCTAATTTAGAGTGTGATTTCGAGTATGAACTAAACACAGATATCATTATATCTAAAATAGATAAGTTAACTTTGAACGACTCAAGCTGTGTCAGATATGGTGGGTTTAGATATAAGCAGACAAAGGAAGGGTATGAAATTCTTGCATGGCAATGCAATATGGCGGATGTTAATAATAATGATGTAAAGTTACCTACAGTTATTGATATACATTTAAATAAACAACATGTTGTTGACAGAATTGTATTGAATGAGAATTTCAAAGGAAGTCAAGGGATACCTTGTAGCAGAAATTATCTTAATAAGAGACTGCAAAAATTAGTACTTGGTCAGACTTTTTCTGTCCAAAATGCAATAATAAAAGATCCTTATATATTATATTGCAGGCATGTATATGAATTAGTGTATGGTTCAGTATGTTTTTTTGACTGGTGTTTATCCCAGGGATTAAGCAGTGCATTTTTTTCTGAAACAACACAAGCTTTTATAGAAAATGATACAATTATGGCCTATGATCGAACTTCTCTGAATGGACGAGAATCAATACAGAAGATAGAGGTTTCTAATTTTCTGGAAAATATTAAGTATAATAAGATGGGAGCTATATGTGAAACTGGTTCTATTGAATTTCAGGGATACGGATATAATGATGGAGTTTTTACAAAATCAGGAGAGGCTGTACAGTTAATTTCTAAATCTAATTCAGAGTTTAAAACAAAATTGTTGAGGACTTTGATGAAATATTTTCATCAATCTGGAATAAATTTAGGAGTAAAAAAGAGATTTTACTTTTCACAATTGTGGCCTACAAGTTTTTATGGAGTATTATGTCAGAGTTTTGCACTAGCTATGTTTAATAAGAATTTTGCTTATTTTCAGCATTGCATCTATGGAATACAGCGAGATAAAGAAAGATGTTATTGTATCGGAGTTATCAATGACATTAATGAAGGGATAGCTATGTTTGAGGATTATTCAATAGAGGATTTATATTAAATAAAGCATTCTGGTGATATGTCAATAGAAATTTGAAATTATTTTAGGGGCATTTCCTTAAAAAGGGCACACTTCACCTTTATTCGCCCAGAACCGTCATGATCTTTTACTTTTGTAGTATCTGGCACCACGTGTGATGCCGTGTGGTTTAGCTTCTGTTTCGCATAATCTGTTATCACCTGATAGGATTGCGGGACTATCTTTCGTAGCCGCCAGAAGATTTTTGATACTTTTATAGCTTGGTTTTCCAGAATAGGAAAGTGCCTTGGCACAGGCTTCTTCAAGCTTTGCCGGAGAATTTTGTCTGCCAGCTTTAAAAGTCCCATACAGCTTCTATAAGACTGCTGTTCGACTCTTCCGGAGGTAAGGATTGCATTGCTACCTTACTCGTGTTAATTCCAATCGAATCTGCCCATCTGTGGAAACGGTCGCCGTTCCACTCTAGGTATTTCTGGTGATTCTGCGGCATATGTTCCGTTACTGTAGAGTATTGCCCACTCCGTCCATAAAGACGGCGGTGGGAAGCGATGCGATTGTGATTATAAAAAATTTCAATCGTTGTCTCTGTTATACGCACATCGATCTTATTTTTGATATACTGATAAGGCATGGAGTAGTACATTTTGTCTACTGCGATGTGATAATTGAACTGGACTGTGGCTTGTTTCCATTCTACCAGTTCGAAAGGTGTAGCAGGCAACGATGCCAGTAATAGCTTTTCTTCTCCAAGAAATATACTGGGCCTGCTGCATTCTTTCCTTTGGAAGTTTCTTGCAGTGTAGGCATCCAGTTTTTCCCGGATTGCAGCATTTAATTCTGACAGCGAGAAAAACTGTTCATTACGAAGAACCGCTGTTATCCATGTGGATATCTTTCCAACGGAATCTTCAACCGTAGATTTATCCTTGGGTTTCCGGACTCTTGCCGGAACGATGGCAATGTTATAATGCTCTGCCATTTCATGATAGGTTGTGTTCAGCGTTGTTGTATACTAGTCGCTTTTTGAATAATTTACTGCTGTTGTGCAGTTATGCGGAATAAGCATTGGTGCAACACCACTAAAAAATTCAAACATCTGAATGCGTGCTTTGCCCGTGCAAAGTCCGAAGGGATAAAAGCATTCAACGGGTCTGTCCTGGACATACCAATAAAGGACTTACGGTAGTTGCCTGTCATCTTAGAATTTAAGCAAAAGACGTAAGGTGTTGTGATAAACTATAGTTGTGTTGTAACAGAAGTGGCTGATAAGATATACTACTTACTATAAAGGAGCGGTTTATTATGCCACAAGTTTATGAGCCAGAGTTTAAGAAAAAAATCGTCCGCCTCCATTTAGAAGAAGGACGCACATACAAAAGCATCACTGCTGAATACGGTGTTTCCAAAGCCAGTATCTCCAAGTGGTGTGCTGAATTCAGCGAAGAATGCCAATCCAAAGCCAATGCCAATCCGGATAATCAGGACGAAGCAGAACTCATGAAAGAGAACCTTCGGCTCCGAAGAGAGTTGGAAGAGGCTCGAAAGGAGAATCTCTTCTTAAAAAAAGCAGCGGCATTTTTGCGAAGGAAATCGATTAGAGGCTTATCGGTTTATAGATGAATATCGGAACATCTTGGGTACGCGCTGGTTGCTGGCACGGCTGAAGATCTATCCAAATGCTTATTACAACTACCGGAAACACCAGAAGGCAGATTATTATGCCCATAAATCAGAGGTTCTGGCACAGATAGAAGAAATTTACCACAAACACAATGGCGTTGACGGTTACCGGAGCATGACTGTCTATATGGAGCGGAAGGGTTATGGTTACAGCCCTGCAACCATCCATAAGTATATGAATACGGAACTGGGGCTTCATTCCATCGTCCGCCCTAAAAAACCAGATTATGTGCATGGGGAACCGCATAAAGTGTTTGATAACCAACTGAAACAGGAGTTTACCGCAGATGCTGTCAATCAAAAATGGTGTACAGATTTCACGTATCTGTTCTTGGAAAATCATGATGTGAGGTACAACTGCAGCATCATCGCTCTCTATGACCGGAGTGTTGTCGCCAGCATTACAGACCGTCATATCACGAGCGACCTTGCGATACGGACGCTGCAAAAGGCGTTGGATTCCCAACCGGCAATCAGAGGAAAACTGCTTCTGCATTCGGATCAGGGAGCGCAATACACTTCCAGGGCATTCACAGAATTCTGCGAATCCGTAAACGTGACACAGAGCATGAGCAGAGCCGGATATCCATATGACAATGCACCGATGGAACGTTATTTCAACATGTTGAAGAATGAATGCATCAACCTGCATGAATATCATACAGAAGAACAGCTTTATCAGGCAGTTGAGGAATTTGCATACGTTCATTACAACCATGTGCGTCCCCACCAATATAACAAATACCGCACGCCATATCAGGCACGGATTGCGTGATGGCTATGTAGCAGCAAACTACAGGATTTGATTGCTTGAGCGCCATAAATCCGAGATGACGGATTTGGTCAGGGGATAGCCACTTTAGCGGGGCAGGACACCCTTGATAGAATCCGACTGACCTGATAGAATCCCGGCAACAATCCAAGATTTTTTAGCCATTAGTGTTACAAAAAAGCTTGACCACTACAAGTACCTCCGGACATCAGACCCTGCTGATATCATACCACGGGATAAACTTTACTGTTATGTAACTATTAACTGTATAGAAGGAAATGGGAATGAGGGGAGATTCCTCTTCGATGTCCTTCCTTCTATATCACAAAAAAGAATAAGTCTGTAACCTGATTTCTATTGGCTACAAACTTATTATACGAGGAATAAGAGAGATGAGCTATATTGAATTTAAAAATGTTTCAAAGTGTTACAATTCTGGAAGCAGCGAGATTAAAGCACTCGATAATATTTCTTTTGAAATAGAAAAGGGGAAGTTTACTGTCATATTGGGACCAAGTGGTTCTGGAAAGTCAACAACGCTGAACTTATTAGGTGGTATGGACATAGCAACATCAGGTACAATTAATGTTGCATCGAAAGAGATTACCAAATTATCATTGAAACAGCTAACTAATTATAGAAGAAATGATATTGGTTTTGTATTCCAGTTTTATAATCTGATTCCAAATCTAACAGCTTACGAAAATGTAGACATTGTAGCAAGGCAGAATAAAGATTCTATTCCAGCTAAAGAAGCTCTGGAGTCTGTGGGGTTATCTCACAGACTAAATAATTTCCCTTCTCAGTTGTCGGGAGGTGAATTACAAAGAGTGTCTATTGCAAGAGCATTATGCAAAAAACCGATTTTATTATTATGTGACGAGCCTACTGGAGCACTTGATAGCGAGACAGGTAGAATGGTATTAATAATGTTGCAGGATATGGCAAAAAAATATGATAATGCAGTCGTTGTAGTAACACATAATGCCGCAATTGCACCAGCAGCAGATCGATTGATTCAATTGAGGGATGGTAAGATTTTGAACATAACGGATAATGAAAATCCAGTTCGGATTGAAGAGGTGCAGTGGTAATGAAATATTTATTTGTAAAAATGCTGAGAGATTTAAAAAATATGTGGGTACAGTTCTTTTCTGTTTTTATGATGGCTGTATTGGCCATTACAATTTATAGCGGAATGGAAGGCGTTTGGTTCGGATTACAGGAAGTAGTAGAGGATTATTATGATAGTACAAATCTAGCAGACGTCTGGGTATATGGTTCCGTCATTTCAGAGGAAAATGTTGAGCAGATTTCTGAATTAGATGGAGTAGAAAGTTATTCTGAGTCTATGACAGTAACCGTTGCTTTGAAAGATGATGCCTCAGATAAGCCAGATATTAAGGTACTTACTGTTAAAGATGATACTGAGTTCACAGCATATACCTGTGATGGCAAGGAATTTAATGGAAACTTGGAGGGCGGAATATGGTTGGATGAATCCTTTGCAGATGCACGCGATATTAATGTAGGTGACACAATTACATTAGATAATGGGTACAACGCAACAGATTTCACAGTAGAAGGTTTATTACTGCATTCTGAATTTATTTATTATACAGGTTCAGTTACAGATACAGTTCCGAATCATGGATTGCATGGTTATGCGTATATAAGCGAAACTTCTGCGGAGAAGTTCTATGGTTCTATCATGTATAATGAGATGCGATTGAATGTCTCCGGCGAATGTAATACAGACAGGATGCAGGATGAAGTATTAGAAATATTAGGAGATAATTACTATGACTATGTTATAAGGGATGATTTGACTTCAACAAGTCAGATTACAAAAGAAATTAAGCAAATGAAGAATATGGGAAATCTTTTTTCATTTGTATTTATTTTATTAGCAGTGCTTTCAATGTATACAACTATGACAAGATTAGTTAATACCCAGATGACGCAGATTGGTATATTTAAGGCAATTGGAATAAGTGATGGAAAGATTAGACTGCACTACGTTTTATATGCACTAACAATCACAGCCTTTGGTGGACTTGTGGGAAGTTTTCTTGGTCCAAATTTGGTTTCAAGGGCAGTCATGCGTGTTAAGAAAACGACATTGACTTTACCACAATGGGAAGTGAAACTTTCTTACTTCACATATCTGTTAATTTTTATTATCATTGTGATTTGTATTTTTGCAGTTCTATTTGCTTCTAGAGATGGTTTAAAGCAACTGCCAGCAAAGACAATGAGAAAAGAGGCTCCAAAAACACGAAAGATGTCAGTGAGTACAAAAGAGAGCTTTATTAGTAAAAGACTTTCATTTGATTGGAGATGGATATTAAGGGATATATCAAGAAATAAGCTTCGTTGGGTATTAGGTATTATTGGTGTGGCTGGCAGTATGATGTTGATGATGGCAGGTTTGGGTTTCAAGGATTCAATTCAATATTCAAACGATTATGTGTACTATAATCAGTATTCATATAAAAGCAAGGCTACAATTAAGGGTTATTCTGCTAAAGAACTGGATGAGCTACAGGAAGAGTTAGATGGAAAGTATCAATATGTTTATGAAAATAATGCAGAATTTGTATCAGAAGACGAAACAATGAGAAGTACAGTTATTGTTGTTGACAAAGGTGATTATATTAAGTATGAAGATTTAGATGGCGAAGAGGTAAGTCTTCCCGAAAGTGGAGCATTAATTTCTAGAAAAACAGCGGATACATTATCAGTAGATGTTGGTGATACAATTGAAGTTAGAGTAACAGGAGATAGTGAGTTTATCACTATTGAGATTAAAGACATTATTATTGCTCCTTCACCACAAGCAATCTTTATGTCTGTTGATTACTGGGAAGAGTTGGGGAATGAATTTTTTGCCACAGGAGTATTAATTGGTAATACGGATATTAAATTTATGAATGATCTTGACTATGTAAAAGAGATTATATCCATAGATAATCAATATAAGAGTATGGAAAAGATGACAAAGAGTGTAATGACTATCATATATCTGTTAATTGCAGCTTCCATATGCTTAAGTGTAATTATTCTATATAACCTTGGTATGTTGAACTTTTTGGAGAGGTATAGAGAATATGCGACAATGAAAGTTTTAGGTTTTTATCAGAAAGAAATACGTAGTTTAGTGTTAAAAGATAGTATTTTGACTACGTTAATTGGATGGGGGATTGGAATTCCGATAGGATATAAATTCTTGGAAGCCTATATTGGAATTGTTCAATTTAAAACATTTGAGTGGATACCACAGTTATCTACTAAAAATTTTATTATTTCTTCGGTAGGTGTCATTTTATGTTCAATGTTTGTTAATTTATTTATTGTACATAAGGTAGAAAAAATAGATATGATTGAAGCCTTAAAATCTGTTGAATAGAATTTAGGAGGAGAATGTATGCAGAGAAAGGTTGTGGTTACTGGAATAGGTCCAGTAACAGCTATGGGAAATGGAAAAGCTGAATTTTTTGAGTCATTGCGTAAAAAGAAGTGTAAGATCGAAAAGATTCCAGATGAATTTCTAGCGCATAATAAATTTTACACAGAGTATTACGTACCTTGTCCAGAAGTTGATTTATCATTTTTGGGTAAAATGAAGGCAAAAGTAAAGTTTGCACCTACTTGCGCTAAATTAGCATTAGCAGCAACAAATTATGCCATGATAGATGCTAATTTGTCAGCAGAGGAAATTGATAGAAATTGTGGTGTTGTTTTTGGTACAGGAATAGGGAATATTGAAAGTTGTTTAAATGTGTGTGAAGATGTGTGTGAATCAAACAAATATGCTCGAATGATGATTCCACAGTGTATGATAAACTCCATATCAGGCTGGGTATCAATTGCTTTTGACTTACATGGAGAAAGCTATACAATGAATACAGCCTGTGCATCAGGAACTAGTGCGATAGGAAGAGCATATCAAAGCATTATGATGGGTACTACAGACATATCCGTGTGTGGAGGCGTGGAGGTGCTTAAAAATCATTTAGGTATCATTATGTATGGATTTGATGTATTAGGAACGCTTACAAAGAATAAGGATGGAATGCCATACATCTTTTCAAATGAACACAATGGATTCTTATATAATGAAGGGGCCGCATCTGCATTAATATTAGAAGAATATGAGCATGCTGTGAAAAGAAATGCGCATATTTATGCAGAGATAACAGGTTACTCTTCTAATTGTGATGCATATAATATTGTAATGATGCCAAAAGATGGAAGAATGATAAAGAATATGATTTTAGATTTAGTTCAAGGAGAGAAAATTGATTATTATAATGCACATGGCACTGGCACACAGTTAAATGATGAAGTTGAAACCAAGGTTTTTCATGAAATATTCGGAACAGATAAGTCAAAACAACCATATGTTTCAGCAACTAAGGGAATTTTAGGACATAGTATTGGTGCAAGTGGAGCTATTGAAGCTGCTGTGTGTGCTTATTCAATTGAAAATAATCTGGTTCATGGAAATATTATTGGTCATTTAGACGAAGGTATTAACCTGAATGAAGAAGAAATACATGCGGACATTAATACAGCCATATCAGTATCATTTGGATTTGGTGGACATAATGCTGGTCTAAAAATGAAAAAAGTTTAATAATACGATTTTAAATTGTTGTTATGAGGTGACAAACTATAAAAAGTCAAGAGTTTTTTTGAAATTTTTGATTTTGTAAAAAAGGGTAACTTTAATAAGCCATCTGAATACACCGTATTTCAGATGGAATAGGTGCTTCTACAGGAGCAGCATATTAGCGAAGCTTCTGAACATTAAAGTCAACCTCCTGCCTCTCCGATGCATAGATGACTCTGATAAGTTTCTTCACAACATGAGTAATCGCTACCCGGTGCGGCTTGCCTTCTCCCCGTTTCTTGGCGTAGTAAGCAGCAAATGTCATGTCAAAACGAATTAAAGGAAGGCAGCAGTTAATAAGAGTATAACGGAGCTGGGATGAACCACGTTTTACCATCCTGCCTCCGTGGGATTCAGTACCTGAATCATTAACACCCGGCTCTATTCCGGCAAAAGCAAGCATCTGTCCCGGATTAGAGAAATTTGATATATCACCTGTACTCAGAATAGATAACAGCGGCGGATAATGGACCAATGCCTGGAACAGACACATCTCTTCAACGAGCTTATGGATTTCATTTTCGAGAGTATCAATTTCTTTGACAAGGGATTTATATAAAGCCAGCAGGCTGTTTAATTCAACGTCAAAGATAGAATTGTTAACACCGACAGTATTGGAAGCCAGTTCTTTTAATTTCAGGAACCGCTGGGGAGAAAACTTTCCTCTGGACAGTGAACGCAGTTTCTCGTAAGAAGCAGAATTCATACGAGCCATCTTTTCAGCAGAACCATAGTTTTCAAGCAGATAAAGAGCAGTTTTAGATAAACGCTCATTGAAAAATGGTTTAAATTCGGGAAAAGTGTGATCCAGCACATTCGTAATCTTTACAAGGTAAAAAGAACGCTGACGGATCAGCTTATCACGTAAACGAGCTAATGACTTTAGAGAATAGGCGTGGTAAAATCCTTTTGAATGGGGTTTGTACTCAACAGTCATTAACCAACGTGCTATTGATTCGCAATCAACAGAGTCGGTTTTCGTACGCTTGAGAGTTGTTGATTTCTTGTATTCCTTGATTAGAACCGGATTAACTTCCATGAAGCTGTGGCAGGCATTTTCAAGGAAGAGTTCAAGATTGAGAGCATAATGGGCAGTTGATTCAAACCCTATTTTTATGTCCTCAGGATTGGAGAGAGTTAAAAGTAGTAAGTAGTTGTTGAAAGCCTGCTTTATCGTTTTTGAAAGTAAACTTAGCAACAACTTTTTGACTGGCTGCCGAAATGATGCAGCAATCGTGTTTGTACTTGGAAATATCAATTTCGGCAAAGTACATGGACATTTTAGATTACCTCCTGATATGTATTTTGGCACTGCTGTCTTCCACAGGGAATCCGGCTGTGTAATCACGTAAATAGAAACGTCAGAGCGTTAACAAACTGATTAACAGTAATAGACGAAAAGCTGTGGTCTGAGTCACCTCCGAACAGTCAAGCTGTAATTAAATAGATACAGAGCCACAGTGCCTAGGTAAATATATCAGATAAGGATTGAATTACCCAGTAGAATCTGGGAGAAAGGAGAAAATCCAATCACTTTCTAATATGATTGGATTATACGTGAGTTGAATGTTATTGTTATCTATTAACGATATTATGAAAATAATACCACAAAGGCCTCCTTTTCTATTTGTAGATTCTGTAGAAATAGTAGAATCAATGAGAAAAGTAATTGGGAAAAAATGTATAAGTATAAATGAACCGTATTTTGTTGGTCATTTTCCAAAAGAACCTGTTATGCCAGGAGTTTTGTTGATTGAGGCGATGGCACAGACTGGCGCAGTTGCTTTGTTAAGTGAGGCTGAATTTGCAGGAAAAAATGTGTATTTTGCAGGGGCTCACAATGTAAAGGTTCGAAAGAAGGTTATTCCTGGTGATATCTTGATTATAGAGGTAAATATAGATATGATTAGAGGCAGCTATGGAAAAGGGAAGGCAAGTATCAGAGTTAGGAATGATGTGGTTGCTACTGCACAATTGATGTTTGCAGTACAGGACTAACTTGATGTACGTCCTCTGTGACAACTATCCTACTACATAGATGTGAACTTCCGCTGATTTTTACGCCTAAGAGAAAAAGCAAATTAAAATCTTCAAAAGGACCCGACTTTTGCAAGCTTTTCGTAAGCGCCAAATATTCCAGCGGATTTCTTAATCCATTGGATTCCTTTATAATTGTAGCCGATAGATATTTAGATCATTTCACTACAATTACGGAGGATAGGTTATGGCAGTTACTCGCAAAGCCCGCGTTCCAATAGCGGAACAGATCAGGCTTATCAATGAATGCCGCAAAAGTGGCAGCAGGGCAAATCCCAGCACCGAATTATGGCCATTTTGAAAATCCATATCCAAAACAGGATGTGGTCTCGATTGATATTGTTCCGGAGGCTCTTCCAGAACAGCATGTCAAACCGCTGATGTACCAAAGGAACCTTGACAATTCACATACGATTGAAGTGGCAATGAAAGATGTTACCATCCGCATCTGTAATGATGAGATCCGGCTCTGCTCACTAGGACATTGCGCTTCATTCAGGAGACCTCATGTTAGGTGATATTTCCGGTCTTGAAAAGATCTATATTGTCTGTGGCTATACGGATATGCGCAAATCTATTGACGACCTCTGTACCATTATCGAAGATCAGCTTCAGATGGATCCATCGTCCAGTGCTCTCTTTCTTTTCTGCGGGAGAAGACGGGACAGGATCAAAGCGCTATTTCATGAGCCGGATGGCTTTGTATTGATCTATGAGCGGCTTTCTGTCCGGGGAGGTTATCAATGGCCCAGGAAACAGTCCGAAGTCCGGAACCTTTCCTGGCGTGAATTCGACTGGCTGATGTCAGGGATTGATATGGACCAGCCCAAAGCACTGAAAACAGAGTAAAAAAATATCGTTTTCCTTTCGTTAATGCCTTGCTTCTGATATAATAAAGACATCAAATCCAAGGAGGGAACCATGGCTTCCAGTGTAAAAGATATCCAGCTGAGAGAACGGAAAGATACCGTGTCACAACTGAAAACAATGATGTCTGAACAAACGGAGCTGATCAAATCCCTCCGTCTGATCATTGGCGAAAAATCCTGCCATGAAAAAGCACTTCAGGAGCAGGTGGACTATCTTACCAAAAAGTTATTCGGCTCCTCCAGCGAAAGAAGGAACGATGACATCCCCGGGCAGCAAAATCTTTTCGATGAAGCAGAATCAGAACAGGATCTTTCTCTGTTGGAAGAAGCAACCGTAATCCGGGAACATACCCATAAGAAGAAGGTAACCATGAAGAACTTTTCTAAGGGCTGCCGGTTGAAATAGTAGTCATCCCTCTGCCGGAAGAAAATCAGATCTGCCCGGTTTGTGGCATACAGATGGTTCTTATCGGCGAGGAGTATGTCCGCCGTAAACTGGAATTCGTTCCGGTTACATGCATCGTATACACAATGGTTGAGATGGCAAAAGCAAATGGAGTAAACGTCTATCACTATCTGACCTATCTTCTTGAAAAAATGCCAAATGATAGTATGAGTGATGAGGAGTTAGAACTTCTGGCACCATGGAACGAGAATGTAAAAGCTGAGATTGAACGCAGAGCAGAAAACTCAAACCAATGATCAATCATATGTGAATTGTCAAGGTACTCCGGTTACTGAAAAGTAGCCGGATATTTTTCTACTGACGGCTGAAAATTAAGCGCTTACCTTTGATATGCAGCACCGCTGTTGGAGAAGAATGGGAAGTGTGTCTGTCAGGCAGAGATACTTCTGTAAACTCAGAAGATCTTTCTGGTAAAAGGACCGTATTTGGGGCGGGCTGTGAATGGGTGCCGCTATTTTTCCTGGGAAGATCTTCAAGAGCCAGCCTGCGTATTTTTGCGATCCAGTAATAATAACTTTTTAAAGAGACGTTATTCTGTTCGCATCATGCCTGATTTGTCAGGCCGGAGGCTCTGCATTGTCGGATCACATCCAGCTAGTACCGAAGTTTCACCTGCTTATCAGGAGTTAATGATGAAATGTCCATGGAATCGCTCCCTTTTCTTGGATTTAGAGTTTTGGGAGTGGATACTAAAAACTCTAACCCCAAGTTTACAGGAAAATATCAGGTATTTCACTACACATTCTTATTTAACGCTTACAGTTTTTCTTGCAAAACACCGGGTTTTATGGCATTACAAATACAGGTGTAATTACGCCTATATTAGGAGGGTAAAATGTACTTGGATTTTCTTATAGATATATCAAATATTTCAAATAAGATTATATATAGATAAGGCTGGAGTTGACTATGTTTATTATGAGTATAAGCGGATTTATGATCCGTCTACCCAGAGGACAAATCCCAAACGGGCTACGGTCGGAAAACGGTCAAAAGACAATCCGACAAAATGTAGCCGAATACAAATTTTCTGAAATATTTCCCGGATGTTGATCTTTCGGAGAATTGGGATGGTGGTAGCCGGAGCGCAGTCTGCGCATCGGAGATTATATTGTGATACGTAAGGTTTTGGAAGAATACCATCTGCCGGAGTTGCTTGGAAAATACATGCAGAGCAAAGACTTAGGACTGTCTTTGGATCTTGCGGCATACTCGATTGTTGCTGAGAACAATGCTGGACAGTACTATCCGAATTACACGTATGGACATCCGCTTTTTACAGATGACATGAGGATTTATTCTGACGCCAAGGTTTCAGATTTCCTTCATTCATTGACAGAAGAGATGAGAATAGGGTTCCTGAATGAATGGAATGCGAGCAGAAGTATGTTTCAGGCATACACGCTCATCCTTGGATTCCATATGTGCACGTTTTGATTTATAATCATTGGATGAAAGACGGAATAAATAATGTATCCCGTTTGTTTCCAGAAAATCAATAAATTCCAGAGATGGATAGCCTCTGTCAAAGACAGGTAGGACAGGCTGGCTGATTCCTAATGCCTTTAAATGATTCAGGTTCTGTTTCGCCAGTTCATTTTCACTGGTAGATATGTGTGCGATCTAGATGTTCAGATAAAAACCGTTCAATATATCATACATACCGCTTACCAGCGCACGTACCGGGCCTTCCTGGGAATGCTGATTGTCACCTTTTCTAAAGGAGTTTCTCTTCTCCAGAGAGTTGGGTACTTCCGCCTTGCTGCCATCAATGGCAAGCAGTAAATATCCATTCCATAACCCTGGTTCTGTGGAATCATAAAAATCCGACAGATAGCTGTCATTTAAATGAAGGAAAACTTGTGGATTCAAACGTTTTCTCTGTTGGAGATAACCTTGTTTTGAAATCTTCATGCATGGTTCTTCTTTCTGCTTAAAATAGTTTCTAAGTTCAAAAACTGTAGTCAGCCCCTTCTTGGAAAGGCAGCATAATAAGATGTCTTTTAGGGGCATTTTTCTGTCTCTTATAAAAGTATTATGATCTGATAATCTGGCATATTGGAATAATTGAGAGTCCCTTAGTTGTTCAGAAAGCTTTTGAAATCTCATGTACCCCCGGCCTATATTTTAGCACACAAAAAAGAATCTGCCCATATTCAGACAGACTCTTTCTTAAGTTTATGATGTTGCTGTGAACTGATTGGGGAAAAAGACGAACAGGTAATCAACAACCTGCGGACAAAAGAGCAGCTGAAGTTCATGAAGCAAATGAAAAAATTCCCGTCGGTGATACGTACCGAGTATGCTTTTTCCTTGCTTTATGAAAAAGATATGGCAAAGGCAAATCAGATAAAAGAGCAGTTTGAAAAGTGCGCAGCGACATATCCTTATGCAAGTGATATTGAGAGCGAACGGGAACTTGTGCAGATTGCCGATGAAGCTAATATACAGCCGTGAGGAACTGTTTTCTTGTGGCATTTTTCATTAAATTATATGACAAGAACCTCATTATCTGTTATGATAGGATTATTGAAGATAGTACCCAGAGGGTACTTTGGCAAGGGGAAAAACATTATCTACTATGCCAGAACTATTGGCAGGTGAACATTCCCTGCCCTTGGTACGTAATGTTTTACAGTGGGTTCTATCCCGCAGATAGAAAGAGGAGATTGACTTTGAGTTTTGTACATTTACACACCCATACGGAATACAGTCTTCTGGACGGTTCCAATAAGATAAAAGAATATGTTGCCCGGGTGAAAGAACTGGGCATGAACAGTGCGGCGATCACGGATCACGGCGTAATGTTCGGCGTTATTGAGTTTTACCGTGCGGCAAAGGAAGCCGGTATTAATCCGATTATCGGCTGTGAAGTCTATGTAGCGCCCGGTTCCAGATTTGATCGGGAAGTGGGCAGCGGAGAAGACCGCTACTACCATCTGGTTCTGCTGGCTGAAAACCAGAAGGGTTATGATAATCTGATGAAGATTGTCTCCAAAGGATTCGTGGAAGGATATTATTACAAGCCTCGTGTGGACATGGATCTTTTAGAGAAATACCATGAGGGTCTGATTGCTCTTTCTGCATGTCTGGCAGGCGAGGTTGCACGGTATCTGACGAGAGGGTTATACGAGGAGGCGAAGAGAGCGGCGCTTCGTTACCGGGAGATCTTTGGGGAAGGCAATTATTTTCTGGAGATGCAGGATCATGGAATTGCAGAGCAGCGTCTGGTCAATCAGCAGTTGATGCGGATGAGCAAAGAGACCGGGATCGGACTGGTTGCTACCAATGATATCCATTACACCTATGCGGAGGATGAGGCTTCCCACGACATTCTTCTCTGTATCCAGACCGGCAAGAAGCTGGCGGATGAGGACCGGATGCGTTATGTTGGCGGTCAGTATTATGTAAAATCACCGGAAGAGATGGCAGAGTTGTTTTCCTATGCGCCTGAAGCACTGGAAAATACCCAGAAAATCGCAGACCGGTGTCATGTGGAATTTGAATTCGGAGTGACAAAGCTGCCGAAATTCGATGTTCCCGATGGTTATACATCCTGGGAATATCTGAATAAACTTTGTTTTGAAGGATTGGAACGGCTCTATCATCCGGTTACGGAGGAACTGCGGGAGCGGCTTACCTATGAACTTGATACGATTCAGACAATGGGTTATGTCGATTATTTCCTGATCGTCTGGGATTTTATCAAGTATGCCAGAGATCATGATATTATTGTGGGCCCAGGGCGTGGTTCGGCGGCGGGAAGTATCGTGTCCTATACCCTTGGAATTACCGAACTGGACCCGATGCGTTACAATCTGCTGTTCGAGCGTTTCCTGAATCCGGAACGTGTATCCATGCCGGATATTGACGTTGACTTCTGTTTTGAACGGCGGCAGGAGGTCATTGACTATGTAGTGCGCAAATACGGTACGGACCGGGTGGTTCAGATCGTAACCTTTGGTACGATGGCTGCCCGCGGTGTTATACGGGATGTGGGCAGGGTTCTGGATATGCCTTATGCGGCGGTGGATGTCATTGCAAAGATGATTCCCAATGAACTGAATATTACCATAGACAAGGCATTGAAGATGAATCATGAGTTGAAGAATGTCTATGATACGGATGAGGAAGTGCATCATCTGATTGATATGTCCAAGCGGCTGGAAGGTTTGCCGCGGCATACTTCTATGCATGCTGCAGGCGTGGTGATTTCTCAGAAGTCTGTGGATGAATACGTACCTCTTTCCAGAGCATCCGACGGAACGATCACAACTCAGTTTACGATGACGACGCTGGAAGAGCTGGGGCTTTTGAAGATGGACTTCTTGGGTCTGCGTACACTGACCGTCATTCAGAACGCCCAGCGGCTGGCGGAACGTGATAATGGAATCAGCCTGGATCTGATGAAGATTGACTACAATGACCCGAAGGTTCTTGCCATGATCGGCTCCGGTAAGTGTGAAGGTGTCTTCCAGTTGGAAAGTGCGGGGATGAAGAGCTTTATGAAGGAACTGAAACCCCAGAGTCTGGAGGATATCATTGCCGGAATCTCCCTGTACCGTCCCGGTCCGATGGACTTTATTCCCCAGTATATCCGGGGAAAGAATCATCCGGAGACAATCACATACCGCTGTCCGCAGTTAAAGCCGATTCTGGAAGCAACCTATGGCTGTATCGTCTATCAGGAGCAGGTCATGCAGATCGTACGGGATCTGGCGGGGTATACGTTAGGACGAAGTGATCTTCTCCGCCGTGCCATGTCCAAGAAAAAGGCGGCGGTAATGGAGAAAGAACGGCAGAACTTTGTTTACGGCAATCCGGAGGAAGGAGTCCCAGGCTGTGTGGCAAATGGAATTGACGAAGCCGTAGCCAATCAGATTTATGATGAGATGATTGATTTTGCAAAATATGCGTTTAACAAGTCCCATGCGGCGGCTTACGCAGTGGTTTCTTATCAGACGGCATACCTGAAATATTATTATCCGGTGGAATTTATGGCGGCGCTTATGACTTCCTGTATTGATAATCCGGGGAAGGTTTCTGAGTATATTCTCAACTGCCGCGCTATGAAAATTGATCTGCTTCCGCCGGATATTAACCGAAGCGAGGGTGTGTTTACCGTGGAACATGGAGCGATCCGGTATGGGCTTTCTGCTGTGAAAGGAATCGGAAAACCTGTGATGGAAGCCATCGTGGAGGAGCGGAAGCAAAGTGGCCCGTTTCGTAATCTGAAGGATTTTATTGAACGCCTCAGCGGAAAAGAAGTGAATAAGCGGACATTGGAGAATTTTATCAAATCAGGTGCCTTTGACAGTCTGGGAGGAACCAGAAAGCAGTTTATGATGATTTATGTACAGCTTCTTGAGGATGTGAACCGTGAGAAGAAGAATAGCCTGACCGGGCAGATGAGTCTTTTTGACCTCTTTTCTCCGGAAGAAAAGGAAGCTTACGAAGTAAAACTTCCGGATGTGGGAGAATACACGAAAGAAGAGAAACTGGCGTTTGAGAAAGAGGTGATTGGTGTGTATATCAGCGGGCATCCTCTGGAAGAATATGAAGAGAGATGGAGAAAGAATATATCAGCGGTTACTGCGGATTTTCAGCCGGATGAAGAGACAGGAGAGCCGAAGGTTCAGGATGGGGCAAAAGAAATTATCGGAGGTATGATTACCGATAAAACCATTAAATATACGAAGACGAATAAAACCATGGCATTTTTGACGGTAGAAGATTTGCTGGGGACGGTGGAAGTTGTGGTGTTTCCAAGAGATTATGAGTTAAATGCAGCGCTTATGAGTGTGGATTCCAAGGTATTTATTAAGGGACGTGTATCTGTGGAGGAAGACAGACCGAGTAAGCTGATCTGTGAGAAAATTTATCCTTTCGACGAGGTTCAGAAGGAACTTTGGATACAATTCCCCACACGTGAGGTATATGAAAAAGAGGTGGCGCGCCTTTACGAAATGCTGCGTGAATCCGATGGGTCAGACGGCGTGGTTCTGTATATTCGCTCCGAAAAAGCATTGAAAAGATTGCCTCAAAGCCGAAATGTAAAAGCAGACAGCCAACTTTTGACAAATCTGACGAAATCCTATGGTCAGGACAATGTGAAAGTTGTGGAAAAGAATATTGAAAAACGTGAAAAAATGCATTAGAATAAAGCTTGTATTTGGATTTTGGATTAGAGGAATGAAATTTTTATCACGCAACGATAAAAGACGGAGGGAATAAAATGGCAGCAGAAAACAAAATAAAGACAATCGGTGTTTTGACCAGCGGCGGAGACGCACCGGGTATGAATGCGGCGATCCGTGCAGCAGTACGCCGCGGACTTCAGAAAGGTGTCCAGATGAAAGGTATCCTGAAGGGATATGACGGCCTTATGAATGAAGAGATTATCGATATGACGGCAAAAGACGTATCTGATACCATCGAACGAGGCGGTACAATTCTGTATACTGCCCGCTGTGCAGAAATGCGTACGGAAGAGGGGCAGAAAAAGGCAGCGGAGACTTGCCGTAAGCATGGGATTGACGGTCTGGTTGTAATCGGCGGAGACGGTTCTTTTGCGGGAGCACAGAAGTTGGCCAATCTGGGGATCAACGCGGTTGGAGTACCGGGAACTATCGATTTGGATATCGCCTGTACGGAGTACACCATCGGATTTGATACGGCGGTGAACACTGCCATGGAAGCGATTGATAAGGTGCGCGATACCTCCACTTCTCATGAGCGCTGCAGTATCATCGAGGTTATGGGAAGAAATGCCGGATATATTGCCCTTTGGTGTGGAATTGCCAATGGTGCGGAAGATATCCTTCTTCCTGAAAATTATGACTACGATGAGCAGAAGATTATTGAGAATATTATCGAAAACCGTAGAAAAGGGAAAAAGCATCATATTATCATAAATGCAGAAGGAATCGGACATTCTACAAGTATGGCGCGCCGTATTGAGGCAGCTACCGGAATCGAGACACGTGCAACCATCCTGGGACACATGCAGAGAGGCGGAAGTCCGACTTGTAAAGACCGTGTATATGCGTCCATCATGGGTGCTTACGCAGTAGACCTTCTGTTGGAAGGAAAAACGAAGAGAGTTGTCGGTTACCGGAATGGTGAATATGTAGACTTCGATATCAATGAGGCACTTGCCATGACCAAGTCCATACCGGAATACCAGTATGAGATTGCGCGGGCACTTTCTTACAATTACAGTAAATAAATAAGATATTTGAAAGCTGCCGCAGTCCAGTGCAAGGTACCAGGGATATGTGGCAGCTTTTTTGGAGGTTTCTATGATTACCAGCAGTTCCAATACGCAGGTAAAGCGTGTCATACAATTAAGCAGGAAGGCCAGAGAGCGGAAAAAGCAGCAGATTTTCGTAGTGGAAGGCAGAAAGATGTTTCAGGAAGCCCCCCGGGAATGGCTGGAACAGGTATATGTGACGGAGAATTTTGAAATTGAGCATAAAAATGTGTTGGATGGGATAGATTATGAAGTAGTAGAGGAACGTATCTTTACTCAGATGTCTGATACCCAGACACCACAGGGAATCCTGTGCCTTGTAAAGATGCCGGTCTATACGCTGGACGAGGTCTTAAAAGGAGACAATCCTCTTTGTGTAATTTTAGAAGACCTGCAGGACCCGGGTAATGTGGGAACCATATTCCGAACAGCTGAAGGCGCAGGTGTAACGGGAATTCTGCTCAGCAGAAATACGGTAGATCTGTTCAATCCCAAGACGATCCGTTCTACGATGGGTTCCATTTACCGGATGCCCTTTCTGTATGTGGAGGATTTATGTGAAATATTACCCGAATTGGAAAAGAGGAGTATCCATACGTATGCTGCTCATCTTCAGGGAGAGAATGCTTACGACTGCGAAGATTATAGGAGAGGGACCGCATTTTTTATCGGAAATGAAGGAAATGGTTTGAGTGAACGCCTTTCTTCCCGGGCGGATTCGTTCATAAAGATTCCGATGGGGGGAAAGGTGGAGTCGCTGAATGCAGCGATTGCATCTTCTATTTTAATGTATGAGGCATATCGGCAGAGAAGATAAGAAAAAAGTAAGATTGTTGGTACTCGACTTTTCCCACCGGGTAAGGTACAATACAATTAACAGTGAATGATAGTCCCGATTACGAATACCGGCGGTAGTTGCGGGAGTGCGCAGTACAAAGCAGCTGACTTTCATGAGAGGTGGAAGGTGCTAAGTAATTATAATACATAAAATATGGAGGCGTATATGGGAGAAGATAAAAGAGTAAAAGAAAATTCCGGGAAAAGAGACGCGGCTGGGAAACATACGGCTTCCGGAAATCAGAATAAGATTACTGGTATGGGAAGGGAGAGTGTTTCTGCTGCCAGGAGAAAAGAGCAGCGCCGGAGGAAAAGACGCAGGGTGATGATTATTAAGTCTTCGATTCTGGTTGTATTGCTTTGTGTGCTTGGCTTTTCCATCTTTGTGTTGGCCGGAGGGCTGAATAAGAAGGAAAAAAAGCCAGGGGAAACCGCCCAAAAGAGTAACAGCAGTTCTTCGGAGAGCGCTTCCCAGAGTTCTTCTGCCTCTATTCCGGTGGATGATAAGACTTCCAAGATGGAGGAAGCCGCACGGATGGCAGTGCAGTATGATTATGAAGGAGCAATCGCAAAACTCAATGAGATACCGGATGCGAACAGTGATGCGGATGTAATCACAAAGCTGGCAGAATACCAGACAGCACAGAGTTCACTTGTGGCAACAGATCCGTCCAAGGTAACGCATGTATTCTATCATTCTTTGGTGGTAGACCCTCAGAAGGCATTTTCTCAGCCGGGAGATCTGACCCCCGGGTTCTGTCAGTGGATGACGACGGTGGATGAATTCAACCGGATCAATCAGCAGATGTATGAGAGAGGGTATGTGTTGGTAGATTTAAAAGACATGGTTGAAGAGACCACAGATGAGAACGGAGTTGTTCATATCACAAAGAAGCAGATTATGCTTCCGCCGGGTAAGATTCCGTTTGTATTGTCGCTGGATGATCTGAGTTACTACCATAGTTATGACGGACGCGGCATTGCCTCAAAGATGGTATTGGATGAGAATGGAAAACCAACCTGTGAGTATATTCAGGATGACGGTTCGGTGATTACAGGGGCCTACGACTGTGTTCCGCTTCTGGATCAGTTTCTGGAAGAACATCCTGACTTTTCTTATAAGGGTGCAAAGGGAACCATCGCGTTGACCGGGTATAACGGAATTCTTGGATACCGTACGGATATCGCATATAAGACCAGAGAAGATCTTTCCAAGGATCAGCAGGCATGGCTGGATGCTCACCCGGATTTCAACTGGGAGGCTGAATGTGAGGAAGCGAAGAAGGTAGCGGAGGCCATCAAGGCAGATGGATGGAAATTTGCCAGCCACACATGGGGGCATATGCGTATTGGTGATGCTTCTCTGGAACGTGTGCAGGCAGACACCGAAAAATGGCTGAATTATGTTGCCCCTTTGATTGGTGGTTCTGATACTATTATCTTTGCTCATGGTCAGGATTTGGCAAATTGGAATGAAGAATATGCATCTACCGAGAAATTCCAGTATCTGAAAGGACAGGGATTTAACATTTTCTGTAACGTGGATTCTTCCCAGTACTTTGTACAGATCGGAGATCTTTATCTGCGGATGGGACGGAGAAATCTGGACGGTTATCGGTTGTATCAATCGGTATATCAGGGATCCGACCGTCTCAATGATTTGATTGATGCGGGCAGCGTTTGGGATCAGAATCGGCCGACCGATGCATCACTCTACAGTTTATCCTGATGAACGGACCTGTCTGTTAATGCAGACATCACCGTACAGGAAAGTGATGTTTTCTTTCGGAAATTTTTATATCGCATAGTCAATATGTTAGATTTTAAAAATATGATACCAGGGTCAAAAGGTTATGCGTTTCATGCTTGCATGAAAAAGCATG
>OLGD01001481.1_pt1 | contig 34354 bp, 29 predicted proteins | sample 1605311 | NCBI WGS metagenome assembly OLGD01 (sample SAMEA3888917, study PRJEB22519) | human gut metagenome | biome: human gut; feature: human-associated habitat; material: faeces | place: Denmark | collected 2010
TAAATTAGCCACCAGCTCAATCGATTTATTCCAGAACTTGACAATCGAGAAGACAGTATGCGAGGCACCAAAATCAACAAACAGCGTCGTAAGCGGATTTTGATATCCGTCGCCGTTCATTATCGTGAACTGGCCAAATTGGAGACCCAAAGCGAGGCCGGAGTCAACCAAATAAACTCTGGAGATCTTAAGGATTTCACACGCTTTGATAAGGAGCTCTCTTTGCTCAAGACTGTAGTAAGGAGGAACCTATATTCAGATCAAAAGAGAAAACAAAAACAGTAATCGTGAGCACATCCTCTTCTGAATTGAACGAAATCATGTTTCTGATATACTGCAGCAGAGACACGAGCACAGTAAAAAAGTTGTCATTCTTCAGTCGATAAGGAGCATCGACCTCGTCGAGCTTTGGGATAGTTACTAGTTTCTGTTGACTGAAAGAGTCCTTGACATAAACAATTGGATAGGCTTTCTTCCTAAACGTCTAAATAATATATCTATTACAAAACTTACATAAGATGTAGAGATGTTGAAAGAAGTGCAACGAAGGGACCGATGATAGGTAGTAGTGCTTCTAACAATAGAGATAAAAGGTGTTTCGTACGGTAATTGGTGATGAGACTGGTAGAAGAGAACAATATCAGACGTGTACAGAATAGAGCCATCACGGTCCTCTTCCGCGTATTTGGCAACACGGAAGTTTGTAGAGCCCAAATCTAACGAGTAATAAACCATTTTAATGAAAGGGTATCAGTTAAAAATAACCTCATTTATTATTATATCAATGTCTGAAACGTTATTATTACCTCCTGAAACTGGCTTTGAGTTTTGCAATCACCATGAGAAGTATGAGGAAGAACTGACGAATTTGAAAGAGAGTGAGTATTTCGGAGGCACTTCTGAAGGAAAGTACCACGGTCATGCCAATTTCATATCTAACAACGGAGAGCTGAAAGCTACTGTAAACTATAAAGAAGGGAAGCGCGTTGGGCCATTTACAGTTTACAAGAATGATGGCTCTATATCATGTTTCGGAACTTATGGTGATGATGGAAAAATAAAAAAATTGTCATATTTATTAAATGGAGATGTTTACACCTGGTGTCCTTTGGAGAAACTACAATGCACTATTAAGATGAAAGAGAGCGGGATTATGTATTCCTTTAATGTCAATGCGCAAGGAAAAGCTACTGGAAGCGGGGAAAAGCTAGACAATGGAAAACAAAGCGATGTCATGTTCAAGGACGGCAAAATTGAGAAAAGATGCTGGAGCATGCTTATTACCGTTGTTATCCTTGCTTGCGGAATTGGAGCTATGTGTTACCTCTATTTCAAGTTTCCTCTTTGTTTTGAACAAACATTAAAATTGACATATTCACCATCCCAGATATCTTGCCAGGTCATGGGAGCAGACACCATGTACGGCCTCTTGCACACGCGCTCGCCACGATCCAAGGCACGAATGGACTCTAATTCCTGACTAGTCAGCTCAAAATCGAAGATGTTGAAGTTCTCAGCTATGCGCGATTCTTTTATGGACTTGGGAATGCAAATGGTTCCTCGCTGAACCGCCCATCGAATAAGGACTTGGGCCGCGGTTTTGTTGTGCGCCTCCGCAATCTTGGTGATAACTGGATGCCTCAAGAGGGAAGTGGAATCGTTGGCGTGCGCATTTGCCTCTCCTCCAAGAGGGAAGTAGGCTTCCAAATAGATTCCATTCTCTTCGCAAGTCTGCTTCAGCTCCCACTGTTGGAGATACGGGTTCAGTTCTACCTGGTTCACCACAGGTTTGATTTCACAGAACGACAGCAAATCGCGAATCTTTTTCCCCGAGAAGTTGGACACCCCGATCGATCTGCACAGCCCTCTAGTGGGTAAGAGTAAAAGTGCTCGTTTCCTACTCTCTCACAAACTCCTCCATCGTCTTCCATGTTATCTTCAAATTGTCTATACTGTAGCCGATTCGCAGCTTGGGGTCATCCGCAACGATCGTATTGTAGTCAAAGAACTCTCCCTTTTGACGACGTTCCTCGTCCTCGGGGGCTAAGTTGAGGAAAACAGCGTTATGGATCAGATACAGGTCAAGGTAATCCAGCTGCAACTCTTGCAGGCACGTTCGGATGGCTCGTCTAGCATCTTTTGGTCTCCAGTCAGTCACCCACAGCTTGGTGGTGATAAACGGCCGCTTTTCTTCCGGTACCGTCTGCAGCCACTGCCCGATGATCTGTTCAGAGTCGCCATAGGCCGCCGCCGTATCCAGCGCGCTGATCCCGTTTGTCAACGCAGTATCCAGAATCCCGAACGCCTGCGTCCGATCCGGCTTGCCGGACTGATTGTTGATCCCGTAGCTGACGCCGAGCTGTACCGTACCGAGTGAAAGCTCCGAGATGCTTACGCCCTTTGTCTCGTTGTATTTCATATGCCTTGCCTCAGCTTACCACGCAGTCCAGCCGCCATCGACCGTTACATTGGAGCCCGTCATAAAGCTCGACGCATCGGAAGCCAACAGCAAAATCGCGCCCGCGATCTCATAGCTCTGGCCGAAGCGACCAAGCATAGTCTTGTTAGCCAGCTGTGCGTTGAATGCAGCGTCGTCCTGATTTCTCGGGTTCGGGAACGGGCCCGGGGTGATGCTGTTGACACGGATGCCGTACTGCGCCAGAGACCCAGCTGCATAGCGCGTGATCTGTGCGACGCCCGCCTTGCCGGCACCGTAGTTGGGCGGCTGCTTCTGCGGATTATCGCCATAGATCCGAAGGTCCGGGGATACAATGCCGTACATCGAGCAATAGTTGATGATCGAGCCGCCGGTCTTCTTCATGAACGGAACGACCTCACGCATACCGCGGAACACCACACCGAGAGAACCGTCCACGCCCTTGTTGAACACGTCGTCTTCCATGTACTCCAACTGGCTGCCCTTGCCGTAGCCTGCGCCGTAGCTTGCGCAGTTGATCAGCACGTCGATATGTCCGTAGGTATCATAGACTTTCTGGAAGCAGGCGCGGATCGATTCCGAAGCCGACACATCGCACTCCACGAACAGATCGCCAACCGGCTGCGGGGCGTTCGCCCAGCGTTCTTCCGCCGCGCGGATATCCGCCACGACCACCGTCGCGCCGAAGTCCTTGAGAATCTTCACGTTTTCCGTGCCGAGATAGCCTGTGCCGCCCGTCACGATGCAGACCTTCCCGGTCATGTCCATCAGCTTTTTGTAATCCATTTTGCTCTCCTCGATTCTTACACGTATTCTTGCATATAATGGATGGTTTCCAGCTCCGCGCGGAACGCGGCGCGTTCTTCGTCGGTGAAACGCTTCTGCGGATAGACCTGATAGCCGCAGTCATAGCCGAGCATGGTCAGGATATCCTTGATGCCGCAGACCACACCGAACTTCAGGAGGATCTCAATGAGCTTGTTGGCCTTATACTGCGCGGCACGGGCCGTGTCGAGATCGCCTGCGCGGAAGCTACAGTAAATCTGGCTGAAGAGCTTCGGCATGACGTTGTAAGTCGCTCCAATGCCGCCGTCTGCTCCCATGACCAGTCCGCAGAGCAGGCACTCGTCCGGGCCGTTGATGACGTTGATGTTGCCGCTGCGCAGCTCCTTGATGCGGTGCATGGTGAAGTAATCATAACTTGTCCACTTGAGGCCGATCATGTTGGGGATGTCCATAAACCGGTCGACCATGTCCCAGGTGATACTGACACCGGACAGCGGGGACGCATACATTAGAACCGGCAGACCGGAAGCATCCGACAGCGCCTTATAATAGTCCGCAATCTCCGCTTCTCCATAGTGAAAGAAGAACGGCGGGACGGAGGAAATGGCATCGAGGCCGATCCGGCCAGCATGGCGCGCAAGCTCAACGGCAGTCGTCAGGTCAATCGCGCCGACGTGCGCAATGAGGCTGCCTCCGTTTTTGACTTCGTCCTTGGCAATCTCGGCAATTTCCATGCGTGTCTTTTTCTGCAGGACCGGGCCTTCCCCCGTTCCGCCGCAGAGATAAAAGCCATTCAAACCGGCCTTCATCTGATCGTTCATCAGCCGGCGCATGCTTCTTTCATAGACGTTTCCATCCTCATCCACGCAGGAAACCAGGGCCGACATCACGCCGGTAAACAGAATATTTGTTTTTGTCTCCATCTGGATTTTTACTCCTTTTGTCTTGTTTATGAGCCAATCATAGCAGTTTTTCTTCGCATTTTCCATCCGGCTGACAGACGAATTTCTGCACGCGATGTCCGGAATTCAAATCCTGCTGAAAGCATGAAAACCGGACGGTTTCTGTGGAAAAATGTCTGCTGCGGCAATGGAAAAGCATCCTCCGTTCTGCTATATATTGAGGTAATGATTTGTTACAAGGAGAGACTTTTTATGATTTTTGATACGTTCGACCATTATACGGTCTATCTGGGGCTGAACCCAGCGCTCGATGCTGCGCTGCAGACGCTTGCGCAGCAGCTTCAGCAGCCATTCGATCCGGAAAAGGAACAGCTTGCAGGTGGCGGCTGGTTTTTTGGAACCCAGTATGGCACCAGAGCGCGTACGGAGCTGAAGGCTGAGGCACATCAGAAATACATCGACGTGATGGCAGCCGCAGACGGCGAGGAAACAATTTACTGGAAGCCCGTCAGCGAACTGCAGACCGTTCTTGCGCCGTATGATCCGGAAATCGAAGCGCTTCTGGCCGGTGTGGACAGCGATGCCATCCCGCTCCGCCTGCATCCGGGCCGTTTTGTGGTGTTCTTCCCGGAAGACGCACACGCACCGGGCGGCATATCCGGCACGCAGAGCAGCACGATCAAAAAATATATTGCAAAGGTTCCGATCTGAATTTCCGGGTCTTCTGCCGGGCTGTCCGCAAGACGGACAGCCCGGTCTGTTTTTATGCCTGCGCAAACTGCAGCGCAAACAGATCCGCATCCTTCATTTCGAACTTCAGACGGATCATTTTTCCCTCAAACCGGGACAGGTTGCTGTTGCCGCGCCAGCTGACGACACGGTTGAGTTCATTGCCATAAATCAGGTCACAGTCTTCAACCGCAAAATCGCTGGCCGGCCAGCCGGTGCCGTCGCCAATGATCCCAACGCGGATCCCACCGGCAGCAGACGTCGCATAGTTCAGTGTCAGCTGATTTCCCGTGAAACGGAAAAGCTTCGTAACAAACGAACCACCGGCATAGGGCGCATGGACGGAGGCAAAACCGTGTCGGCGGATCGCATAGCGGCGCAGGCATGCGTCGTCCCATTCATAGTGCTCATTGACAAAGATAGAGAATTCCTCTGCAGACGTTTCCAGCATGCCCCAGGCCGTAATGTAGTTGCGCTGCGTCCAGCAGCGCTCGTCCAGTTCCGGCCGCAGCCAACCTTCCAGGAAGGTCCGGTCAAAGCGGACGCCGTCGCGGCTGGTCATAAAGACACCGTCGGAAACGCCGGGGAACGGGCAGGACGCAACCTTGTGTCGGTCATACATAAACCGCATGGGCATGGAAATGTAAAGCTGTTTAGCACCGGGGCAAAGGAAGGTTGCGTTCGTGTAGAAGTGTTCCAGCGGAATATGGTGCTGGTAGCAGTTTGCACGCAGCGGCTGCCAGTGCAGAAAATCCTTGGAGCAGGTATTCTGGATTGCGCGGATCCCAACACCGAGATCGTCGAGCGTATCGGGCACACTGACTTCGCGGAATTCACCATCCTGCGGCTCGGATTCCCAATCGATCGGGCGGGCAAAATATCGCGAGTAGCACTGATATCCATCGATATTCGGGTCATAGAAGCAGAGATTCTGCGAGTCGAGCGCGCCGTCACGGATGATGGGTTCTTCCTGCATTTTGCTCCAGTGAATTCCATCGGCAGACTGATAAGCGACAAGACCGGTAGAGATATGACCGGCAACCGCTTTATACCGTGCTTCAGGCGCGCAGGCAGGGTTTGTATCCAAAAACGGGGAGAAATTGTGGGACATGATGCCGCTGAGCAGGATATTGTTTTTTGTGCTGCCCTCAAATTCAACCAGACCAAGCTCCGGCTTTTCCCAGTGGATCCCGTCATCGCTGAGTGCCAGGCAGGTATATTGCGCCGTACTCAGATCGCCCTTTTCCTTGGCAGTCTTCTGCGCGCAGGCACGGTAATACAGGCGATACTTCTCTCCATCAAAAAACACGCTGTTATAGGCACTGCTGCCTGGTCCCTCCCAGGGCTGGTCAAACGCAATGGCAATTTCCTTTTTGACAGGTGCATGCAGCTTCAACTGCGTGCCGTACATCTGGTCGATCAGATAGTGATCGACAAACAGCTCGGGGCGGCCGCCGATATTAATACCGTCGGTGTCTGTCGGACGTTCGGACTGGATAGACTCCTGTTTGCTCATGGTGTTCCTCCTTATTTAGGGGTGCAGAAGCGGAAAGAATAGAGCTCCGCGTCCTGCAATTCAAATTTCAAACGGATCATCTGGCCGGTCAGACCGCCCAGCGTCCGCTGCCCACGAAATGATACCGGGATCCTGCAGTCGTTGCCATAGAGGACGTCGCAGTCTTCCGTGCTGCGCGCACAGACCGGCTGTCCATTCTGCAAAAGGATCCCGACACGCACGCTGCCCGCGGCGCTTGTCGCACAGTTCAGCGTCAGAGCGTCCGCCGTACACAGAAGCGGTTTTGTCAGGATCACAGCCCGCTTTGTGCCTGCACGCAGGCAGACAAGGCCGTCCCGGCGCACGGAAAACAAATACAGGCGCTTTTCCTCCCCCGCTGCCGCACGCACGGAAAACGTCCAGCCGTCTGCAAACGACTCTGCGAAGGCCTCTACGCCCTCCCAGGTCAGTCCCTTCTGCGGACGGAGCCATGCATCCTCCCAGATCTGGCTTTCGCCGCCTGCGTGAACCTGCAGACACAGGTCCGCAAGCTCCGGCTGCTCCGGATTGACACGGGAAAGAAAACGCACCTTCTGTGCTTCCGGCAGGCGCAACCAACCGGGCGTACTCCCCGCAGGCGCGGCTGCGGCAGGGCCAAGGCAACGCGGCGTACACAGCGCCTCCTCGGCGCCGCTTTCCCATGCGATCCATGACCCATCAGCTGCTGCATAACTGCAGCACAGCATCGGCTCCATCTGCTTAGTCCGGATAGAAGCAGGCTACGCAGTGCCCCTGCGCATCCTTCAGTTCGCTGAGTGCCGGATCTTCGCATTTGCAACGCTCCTGGCACTTCCAGCACCTAGGATGGAACCGGCATCCCTTCGGCGGATGGGCCGGCGACGGGACATCGCCTTCCAGAATGATCTGGTCCTTTTTCACATCCACATCCGGAATCGGCACAGCAGACAAAAGCGCCTGCGTATATGGATGCGACGGGCGGCGATAAAGCTCGCTCGCGCGGGCGTATTCGACGACGCGGCCAAGGTACATAACGGCAACCCAGTCGCTCATGAATTCCACCACGCTCAGATCATGCGCAATAAACACATATGTCGGGTTCTTTTCCTGCTGCAGATCTTTCATCAGGTTCAGGATCTGAGCCTGAATCGAAACATCCAGCGCGGAAACCGGTTCGTCGCATACAAGCGTTTCCGGATTCACGCACATGGCACGCGCAATGCAGATTCTCTGGCGCTGGCCGCCGGAGAATTCGTGGGGGAAGCGGTTCATATAGTCTGCAGGGAGCTGAACCGTCTCCAGCAGCTGAGCGATCCGCTCGATCCGCTCGGCCCGCGTTTTTCCGATTCCATGGATCTGCATGGGCTCGTCAAATGCCTGCAGAATCGTCTGCGACGGATTCAGTGACGAATACGGATCCTGAAACACCATCTGAATACGGCGCTTCATGGCAAAGCGTTCTTTTTTATTCATGCTCAGAAGATCGCGCTTTTCATCGTTCAGCGTATAAAGGATCTTTCCGCCAGTCGCTTCGTGCAGACCAACGATGCATTTGCCAAGCGTCGTCTTGCCGCAGCCGCTCTCGCCGACCAGGCCGAGTGTTTCGCCGCGATTGAGCGTCAGCGACACGCCATCGACCGCCTTTACATGGCCGACGACCTGATGAAATGCACCCTTCACGATGGGATAATATTTCTGCACATCCTGCAATTCGAGGATCACATCAGCCATTGTCAGTCGCCTCCTTGTAATTCCAGCAGCGGACCTGATGGCCCGGCTCCACCTCGACCGCCCGCGGCACCTGCCGGCAGGCTTCAGTCGCGTATTCACATCGGCTGGCAAACTCGCAGCCCGCCGGGCGGTCCACCAGACTGGGTGTGCTGCCCTTGATGCTGTAAAGCCGGTCTTTTTTCATGCCAAGCACCGGGACCGCCTTTAAAAGGCCCTGCGTATATGGATGCGCCGGAGATTTCATGACCTGCCGGATGCTTCCGTATTCCACAATCCGGCCCATATACATAACAGCAATATCATCCGCCATCTCCGCCACCAGCCCCATGTTGTGCGTGATCATCATGATGGATGTCCCATGCTCACGCTGCAGCTTCTTCATCAGCGCAATAATCTGCGCCTGGATCGTAACGTCAAGCGCCGTGGTCGGTTCATCTGCGATCAGAATCCGCGGATTGCAGGCCATGGCGATTGCAATCATGACGCGCTGCTTCATGCCGCCGGAAAACTGATGCGGATAATCGCCCAGCCGCTCCGCGGCGGACGGGATCTCCAGATCCTCCAGCAGCTTCCGGGCCCGGTCGAGCGCCTCCCGCTTCGTTACTTTCTCGTGTTCCCGAATATTTTCCGCAATCTGATCGCCGATGGGATAAACCGGGTTCAATGAGGACATCGGGTCCTGGAAAATCATAGAGATTTCCTTGCCGCGGATCTGCCGCATCTGATTGCCGGTCCGGCGCAGCTTCTGGATTTCGATCTTCTCACCGGTCGCCCGGGTATAGGTGATTGAGCCTTCTGTGATCCGGCCGTATTTCGGCAGCAGCTGCATGATCGAATGTGCCGTCACGCTCTTACCGCAGCCGCTCTCTCCGACAACGCCAAGCACGCGCCCGGCTTTCAGAGAAAAGCTGACGCCGCTTACAGCCTCCAGCGGGACATTGTCGACCAGAAAGCCGGTATGCAGATTTTCCACCTGCAAAATGATATCATCTTTCATATTTCCAGCCCTCCTGTCACTGATTGGGATCAAGCGCGTCACGCAGACCGTCGCCGATGATGTTGACACTCAGAACGAACAAGCTGATTGCGATGCCAGGCGCAAGCCAGAGCCACGGATAGGCCTGCACAACATCCAGCGCCTTGGCAGCGTTAAAAATATTGCCCCAAGTCGGTGTACTTGACGGAACGCCAAGCCCCAGAAAGCTCAGTGCACTTTCCTGCAGCACATAGCCAGCCGTTGAAAGCGTGATGTTCACGATGACCGGTCCCGCTGCATTCGGCAGAATGTGGCGGAACATGATCGAACGATTGGAGATGCCGAAGGCCTGGCAGGCCAGCACATAGGTCTCCTCGCGCAGACTGAGGATCTTCGCGCGGGTCATACGGTAGGTGCCCATCCAACCGGTACACCAGAAGACAATAAACAGGTTCCAGACACCCTGCCCCATAAACGCCACCAGAATCAGGACAAGGATCGTCTGTGGGAACGTGGTGAACAGCTCGGACAGACGCAGCAGGAACCGGTCCAGCAGGCCGCCGAAATAGCCGCCGAGGCAGCCCAGCGCCGCACCAATAATTGCACCGCCAAGTGCGCCAGTCAGGCCGATCAAAATGGAGATCCGGCCGCCATACAAAAGACGTGTGAAAACATCGCGGCCGACCTTGTCTGTGCCAAGCAGGTGGGTCTTGCTGGGTGCGAGCGTCCGTTCCGTCAGAGAGATCGCTTCTGGATCATAGCTGGTCAGAAGCGGCGCAAAGGCGGAGGCGAAAATCAGAATGCCAAGCACGATCAGCGCAATGACGGCCATTTTGTTTCGCTTGAATTTTTTCCATTGCCGCATGCCCTGCGTGTTTCTGGATTTCTTATTTTTCATGCCGATGCCCCCTTATCGTTCTATATCGACCCGCGGGTCAAGCAGCGTTGTGAACAGGTCCGCAAGGAAGCTTGCGATCAGCGTAACGAACGCAATGATCATTGCGGTTATCATAACGACTGGATAATCCTTACCAGAAATCGCATCCAGCAGCATACCACCCATACCAGGCCAGCCAAATACGGATTCGATCACAACGGAACCGCCGACAAGCCCCGGGATCCGGAAGCAAAGCAGCACCGTAACAGGAATCAGCGCATTGCGGAACGCGTGCTTGAGATAAACCTTACGTTCGGAGAGGCCCTTGCTCCGCGCTGTCTTGATGTAGTCCCTTGTCAGGACATCCAGCAAAGAGCCTCTTGTGTGGCGCATGAGTGCGCCTGTCAGCGCCAGCCCCATCACAACAGCCGGAAGGATCAGATGCGCAAGCCGGGTTCCGAAGCTGTTATCGCCATACACCAGGCGGCCGCCAGTCGGCAGCCAGCCAAGCTTCAGAGAAAAAATCGTAATACCAATAATGCCCATGAAGAATTCCGGGATCGAAATTGCCAATACACTCAGCGCTGTACAGCCGTAGTCCAGCAACGTGTTCTGCTTGATTGCAGCCAGAATGCCGAGGCAAATGCCAAAAACCGAGGAGATCAGGATACCGCAGAGTGCCAGCTCCATGGTTGCCGGCAGGCGTGTCCGCAGCATATTGACAATGGGTGCGCCGCTGACGAGGCTATAGCCGAGTTCCCCGCGCAGAATATTCCAGATCCATCGGAAATACTGCACATAAACCGGCGCGTCCAGACCCATTGCTTTTTCGTAGGCTTCGAGATCAAAGGTCGACGATGAAAGCAGTTCAGGGGGAATCTGGTAGGTCAGCGGATTGCCTGGCGTCAGCTGAAGCGCTCCAAAAATTACAATACTGATAAGAATCAGCATTGGAATCAATGACAGAAATTTCTTTAGAATATGCTTTAAGGAATCCTTGTTCACACTTGCAATCCTCCATCCATTCAGAAACGAGGAGGGTGGGCGAGTCAGCCCACCCTCCGAAAAGGTCTACTTTCTTCTGTTCGCAGTCCGGCACCGGATCACTTCAGATGCCACTGCTCCAGATGACGCTCGTAGTTGAAGATACCATACTGGAACTGCGTGGGAAGATCCAGACGGCTGCTGTTGACGACAACATAGGTTTTGAGGTTCCAGAGCGGGATATCCTCGCAGGCTTCGATCTCGTGCGCCTGCAGCTCCTTAACGACCTCAACGCGTTCTTCCACACCTGCCTCTGTATAACGGTTCAGCAGATCTGCCCAGCCTTCCTGGAGGCTGGTGCCATAGATGGCCTCGTGGATCGAACCAGCCTTCTGCCAGCCATAGATCTCGCCTGCACCGGTGGAGGACAGGCCGCGGTAGATCATGTCATAATCGCGGGTCGTGTAGATGAGGTCCAGAAGATCGCCCTTCAGGAAGTTCAGCTCAACCGTGAAACCGACCTGCTCGAGATAATACTTGAGCGTATCCATCAGGTCGATGGTCTGCTGATCGCTGTAGAAGTATGCGATGCGAATAGGCTGAGAGAAGTCATAGCCGGCCTCTTCCAGAAGCGCCTTGGCTGTGTCAGGATCATAAGAAAGCGTCTGTGCGTCGGCATTGTACTCAACGCGGGACGTCGGAACCAGGGTGTTCATCAGCATTGCCTGCCCGTTGAAGAGCTGGTCGCAGATCGTCTGCTTGTCGATGGCCTGCGAGATTGCCTGACGGACACGGATATCCTGCAGCTTGTCGTTGCCATTGAGGTTGAAAGACAGCACACGCAGATACATGGCGTCATCGATTTCATAGCTGGTCAGCGCAGGGTTCGCGGACAAGACCTGCTCGACGGATGCATAATCGCTGAACTCGGAAAGATCGAGCTCACCAGCCTGCGTCTTAGTCACAAGCTGGCTGTCAGAGGTGACTGTAAGCTGAACGGTCTTGATGCCGGGCTGCTCGCCATAATAGCCGTCATAGGCCTCCAGGATCAGGTAGGAACCCGGCTGGAACTCCTTGAACTTGTACGGGCCGCTGCCGACGGGTGCCTGCCAGAACGAGCAGGTGTGCAAGGTCAGGGGATCTTCGCCTTCGAGCAGGTGCTTGGGATACGGAGCCCACTGTGCCATGGCCATCAGGAAATCGCCGTTCGGAGAGCTGAGCTTGAAGGTCACGGTCTGGCCATCAGCAGTAATGCCGGAAACCGTATCAGCGGTGCCTTCGATGTATTCCTGCGCGCCTTCAATGCTCTGCAGAGAGCTGGAGATGATGGTCGTGATCTGCGCGGACTTCAGCGCCATCTCTGCGCTCCAGCGAACATCTTCAGCCGTAATGGGTTCGCCGTCATGCCAGGTTGCGTCGCTGCGGACTACAAACGTGTAGGTCAGCTGATCGTCGGAAACAGAATAGCTTTCAGCCAGATCGGGGATCGTCGGCTGATCGTCTGTGTCGACCTTCAGCAGACGGGAGAACATCCCTGTACGGTAGAATCCACCCGGATCGCCCCAGGCCGCTTTTACCTGGTCTTTACCGGACTGCTCATCCAGTGCAAGGTGCAGGATCCCATCTGTCGTAGCCGGAGTCTGTGCCGTAGTTTCTTCCGAGTCCGTTGTCGTTTCGGTCTCGGCTGCGGGGGTTTGCTCGGTCGTGGTAGCGGTCTGGTCCGTATTGCTCTGCGCGGGCGCTGCACAGCTGCACAGCATCATCAGAGCCAACACAAGGGCCAGCAGGCGGTAAACCAGATTCTTTTTCATTTTTCGTCCTCCTTCAAATTTTCTTGCCATCTGGTTTGACAGCGTCAATATGCAGAAGCGCGCTTACGCGTCGCGCTGATATTGCAGGTTCTCTCGCCGTTCTCTTTGTTCAATATAGCAAAAAGAGCCGCATTACACCACTTCATTTTTAGACAAGTTTCGGCGTGAAATGTCTGGAATTCAAAGTTTAGTGAAATATCGGGTTGATTTTATGTCCGGAATGCCTATAATAGAGGCATTGGCTATCCATAACGAACCAGATTCACGCACCCACATTCTTCGTCTTGGTAGCATTTTTACAGAATTTCTTGCCGATTCCTGCGTGTATTTGTTCAGTATGCAGAAAGGAGCCCCGCAATGCAGCGAATCTACAGTCTGAATTTCTCGATTGGAGAACTTCCGTGCCGTCTGACGGCAATTTGTCCACATTTTGAAAAAACCTCTGCATATTTCCACCGGCATCCGGTTTTTGAGCTTCACTACGTCTCCAGCGGCATCTGTGCAGTCAAGACAAGTCTCGGCCTGAGCGAGGCGACAGTCGGCCAGGCCATTCTGATTGCCCCCGGCGTTTACCATTGTGTCAACCAGAACATGCCGAACGTCGATAAAATGAGTCTCAGCTTCGAAATTCTCCAGACGGATACCCCTCATCTCGACAAAGACAGCCGGCTGCTTCTTTCTGCCATGAACACCGCTCCGATCTCCGTCCTCGACATTACAAATTCAGCGGGAAGCGTCCCGCTTCTGGACGTACTGGAGCAGATCCGCACGCTGGCCGATCACTACGAAGATGAGCTTGTCCAACGTGAGCAAATGCGTGCGTTGGCCGCTCTTTTGTTTTTGGGCTTGTTCCAGAAGCTGACCGATCAGCGGCCCCAACCGACTCTGGAACCCACGGATTCCATCTCGCAGCGCGATTTCCTGATCGACGAGTTTTTCAATCTGCACTTTGGCCTCAACGACGGCAACGAACGACTGGCAAAGCTCCTCTGCATCAGTCCGCGCCAGCTGGACCGGATTCTGCGTAAATCCTACGGCATGAGTTACCGGGAAAAACTGACGGAGATCCGGATCGAGGTCTCCATGGATCTGCTCCTGACGACAGAAAAGAGCGTCGCGGAGATTTCTGAGATGGTCGGCTACAGCAGCCCGGCCAATTTCAGCACGTTTATCAAAAATGTCACCGGAAAAACGCCCAGCGCCATCCGCCGCGAACGCGAAAAGTATATCTACAATCCGGAATAAACGCCATGCCCCTGTTTGTACCCTGTGGTGGTTCTATACCATCTACTATTATGGATCGATTTCCGTTAAATAAAAAGGCCTTTGGATGTCAGATGACACCCAAAGGCCTTTTCTATGTGCGGGCTCCGAGCAGCATGGATCAGCCGCCAAGCTTGAAACCCAAACCCGCAGCCCCGTGAAATCCACGATGACGATGTGTTTATACTACAATATAGCAGCTCGCGGCACACTCCCCCGCTATTTATGGTCTCAGCATGGTCACGTCATTGATCAGGAGGGCGTCGGGGCGGAAGGGGTGGATCTTTTTGAGGTTTTCCGAGGTGGTGAGGCCGACTTCCGGGGTCCAGGTCATGATCCACAGCTCTTTTCCATATTGACGGACACGCTGCGCGGTATCTGCGTTCAGCCATCCTTCGATCAGACGGATAGCGTCCGCCTGTGTTTCGCCAAAAGCGGAGATGCTTTCCACGTCCGGCAGGAAGCCCAGCACTTTGATCGTGCTGTCATACGCTTTGACTTTTTTTACTGCCTCCGGACTCTGGACGCCAAGCACCACTTTATGAAGATAGTCGTGTTTTTCGATGCTTTCCGGGAAGCTAACAAGGACTTTATCTTCTGCTGCATAAAACGTGCGGCAGCGTCGGATGGTTCTGGTGCTGCCGCATGTTTGCTTACGATCCTGTTTTGTCCATCAGGCGCTTTTCTCTGCTGCGCAGCGCTTAAGAAGCTGCTGGATGCAGATCGTGACGCCGGCCATGACGCATGCGGAGGCCAGCAGCATCGGCTGATAGGTGCCGAGACAGTCGAAGGTCAGATTGGCGATCGGCGTGCCGACGGCGTAGCCGGCCGTATTGACGGATACGATGATGCCAAGCATCTTGTTGTACTGCGGCCCCTGAAACAGGTCCTGCGCGATCAGCGGGAGCATGATCGTCTCCAACGGCAGCGCCAGCGCGGACAGGATGCCGTAGGCCATCGCCAGCACGCGGCCTGTGGGCGTGGCCGTGACCTCTGCAAGAAGGATCAGGACCGTGATCGCCGCGCAGTCACACAGAAGCACGGTCCTCCGAAGTCCCGCATGGTCGTGAATGACGCCCGTCAGGAATTTGCACACGGTCAGGCTGAGCGCATGCGCGCTCATGACCGCGGCAACATAGCCCGCATCCAGGCCGACGTCCTTCATATGCGCTGCGCTGACGCCGGTCGTGCTCTGAAGGATGAAGCCGGTCAGGAAGACGCAGACAAGGAGCAGATAGAACCGGGCACCGCGCGCGGTGCTCTGCCCGCTTTCAGCCTGCTGCGGTTCTTTTTCTGTGCTCGTGCTTTCTGGGATTTTCTCCGGCGGCTCGCGATAGAGCGCGAGGACGATCCCGGCGGTCACGGCCAGGATCAGCGCCACGAGCTTATAGGCATTGCGATAGCCGAAGGCGTCGCCGGGCGCATAGATGATCGGTGTGACGATCTGCGTCGCGACTGCCGCGCCGACGCCGTTTGCCGCGAGGATCAGGCCCATGATCTTTCCGGCGTGCGCCGGACACCAGCGGTGCACGATGCTGCCGACCATCGTCGTTGTCGTCCACGCAAGGCCGAGGCCCAGCAGCACGCCGCCCAGATAAAACAGATAGATGTTCGGCGCATAGGCATAGAGCAGCATGGACGCGATGAGACAGCCGAAGCCCGCGGCGATCAGCCGTTTGCGGCCGAATCTCGCGCACAGCGCGCCGAAGAAGAGATTCACGACGGCCGTTGCGATATAGCGGCAGCTGTCATTGATCGAGAAAAGGCTGCGCTTGATGCCGAGGGCCTCGGTGATGGCCGCGAGATAGAGGCTTTTACTGCTGCTGCAGAAGCCGAGACAGACGAAGACCATCAGGAAGCTTGCGGCGACAATGACCCAGCGATACCGCTGCGGGGAGATCTTTATGTGCTTCATCAGACGCCTCCCTATGGTACGAGCAGTTCCCGGTGATCCGCCGGAAGGAGGATCCCGTGCAGGATCTTTTCATGCAGACGCGGCAGATCCGCGCGCTCCCAATCGCAGAGGGGATAGCGGTACGCGCCGTCTGCATCCGGTCTGTCCGCCAGCACGTCAGAAAAACGGAGCAGGCGCACATCGTAGTTTTCCTCTGCGTCCGCCGCAGTCAGGATGTAGACCGGCAGGATCTGAAGACCAGTGACAAAGGTCCTCGGCCTGCCGTCCAGCTCCCCCTTTGCGAGCGTATAACGCGGGACATAGGTGATGCGGCTGTCGCGGCTCTGCGGGTGAAAGCTGACGAAGTCACCAAGCGAGTAGAAGATCAGGCAGCTGCGCTGCTCGCCGTTTTGCGTATAGGTGTACTTTTCCATCGGCTGTGAGACGTGCGGATGCGTGCCGACGATCACATCAACGCCCATTTCTGCGAGCTTGTGTGCGTATTCCACAGTCTTGGGATGCGGATACAGCTCGAATTCCCAGCCCCAGTGTGCGTGCAGCGTGATGATGTCCGCTTTCTGCGCCTTTGCCGAGGCGATGAGCTGTTCGATGAGCGTAAAATCGCACGGGGTGTCGTTGAAGCGCACCTCATTCAGGAGCCACTTCTTTTCATACGCACGGTCGTTGAGGTCGAAGGTCGCGCTCAGCTCCGCGACGCGCACGCCGCCGACGTCCAGCACGAGCGCCTGCGTCTGCTCCTGCGGACTGCGGTTCGTGCCGGAATGCGCCGCGCCGCGGCGGTCAAGCTCGTCGAGCGTTGCGAGCAGGCCCGCCTCGTCATAGTCATAGCAGTGGTTATTCGCCGTGGAGAAATAGCGGATCCCGGCGTTCACAAACCGGTCCAGCATCCCGGCGGACGTGTTCATGCGCGGATTGCAGTCTGTCCTGGTCTGGCCGGGCAGGACCTTCGGCTGGTTGCGGCCGAAGGGCGCGGCGGGATAGACCGTCGATTCCAGATTTGCCGTCGGCAGGTCGGTGGTCAGGTAGAAGTCCGCGATGGAATCGAACAGGTGCGGCGTGTACGCATCGCAGATGCAGTCGACTGCCATGCAGTCCGAGCCGTGGCTGACGGTGATGCGCCGCTCCTCGCGGAAGCCGGCAGGCAGCGGGAACTGCAGATCCTGCTGCCGGAAAAACTCCGCGAGGTTAGATCCGGGCATGGGCTGCTCCAGCGCGTGCCCCCAGCATTTGTAGCACCAGAATTCCTCATCCTCCCGCGAGGAATAGACGCCGGGGCACGGATGCGGCTGGCAGAAGCGCACAGGATCTTCGGCGGCCATCGCCTCGAGGCGGGCGATGGTCTCCCGCGGGATCTGACTTGCGTATTTCATTTCAGGCGTCCTCCTTACTTATGCAGCGAGTCCATCGAACGCGGCTTGACGCCTTTCGGGATGGGGCATACATAGCCCTCCGGGCCGACCAGACGGCGGTGCTCCTGCTTCGCCCGCTCCAGCAGCTCCGCGTTGACCATCAGCTCCGCGCCCATCGCGGCAAGGGATTTTGCGATGTACAGCGTCATCTTGTGCGCGAGCGGCATGACGCCCTGCGTCACAGCCTGCCAGCTGTGGCACGGCGTGCCGAAGGCCCACGTCGCGGCCTTGGCCTGCACCGTGGGGCAGACCCAGCTCACGTCGCCGACATCGGTCGAGCCGCATTCATACTCGATCTGGCCCGTGTAGGGCAGCAGCTCATCGTGGATGGGATGCACCGGATCGGCCTTCGGATACTCCATCAGCGCCGTTTCAGTCAGCTCGCGGGCGAAGGCCTCGTCGGCTTCGGTGATCTCGGGCACGCCGATCTGCGCCATTTTTTCATAGAGCACGCGCTGAAGCGTGTCGTTCAGGATCGTATCAGAGCAGGCCTTCACAAAGTCGATCTCGACCGTTGTGCCGGTCATGAGGGCCGCGCCGCGCGCGATGTCGTTGACGCGTTCATACAGCTCCTTGACCTGTGCGCTGCGCGGCGCGCGGATGAGATAGAGGACCTCCGCGTGCGGCTGCACGACGTTCGGGCTGAAGCCGCCTGCGTCGGTGATGGCGTAGTGGACGCGCGCCTGGTCGATCATATGCTCACGGAGGTAGTTTGCGCCGACGTCCATCAGTTCTACAGCGTCCAGCGCACTGCGGCCCAGATGCGGCTCGGCGCCGGCATGCGCGGCCTTGCCGTTGAATTTGTAGAGCACCTGGCAGTTTGCGAGCGAGGTCTGCACGCGCACGCCTGTGTTCTCGTCCGGATGCCAGCAGAGCGCGGCGTCCAGCTCGTCAAACACGCCGTCGCGCGCCATGAACGCCTTGCCGGAGCCGCCCTCCTCGCCGGGGCAGCCGAAGAGGATGACCGTGCCAGAGCACGTTTGGGTCTCCAGAAAGCGCTTGATGGCGATGGCCGCGCCGAGGCTGGCTGTGCCGAGCAGGTTGTGTCCGCAGCCGTGGCCGCATGCCCCGCCCGCGGAACGCTTTTCCGTCACACCGCCCTCCTGGCTCAGGCCGGAGAGCGCGTCAAATTCCGCCAGCACACCGATGACCGGATGGCCGGAGCCGAAGCGGCCGGAAAAGGCCGTGGGGATCCCGGCAAGGTTTTCTGTGACCTCGAAGCCCTCGCTGCGCAGCGCGCTGCAATAGCGCCCGGCAGCGTGGAATTCGGTAAAGGCGGTCTCCGGGTCCGCCCAGATGCCGTCCGAGAAGTCGTTGAGAAATTGCGCTTTTTCGTCGAGAACAGACAAGAAATCAAGCTTGACCATGAATAAACCTCCCGAAATTTTTCTGTTTTCATTATAATCCCGCATCCGGGAAAATCCACCGCACCGCGTGTTGTTTCGTGAAGTTGCGCGGAAATTGCGTAAAAGTTGCGTGTGGGAATGCACGCATGTCCACCGGTCATACGCTCCAAATACAAAAGCACCGCCACAGCCGGAGCGCATGTGCGCCCCGCCGCGGCGGTGCTTCGTATTCTTTCTATTCCATGCGGCCCGCAGCTTTTTCCCGGCGGGCGCTGCTGACGATCAGGAAGCAGATGCTTCCGAGGATCAGCACACAGGAAAGCATCTGGCGGAGCGTCAGCTGCTCATGCAGGAGGATCGCGCCGATCACAATGCTTCCCAGCGGCTCAAACACACTCAGGATCGCGCACAGCCCCGCCCCGGCATACTGCACGCCGTATTGCAGGAAGACCGTAGCACAGACGTTATTCAGGAAGGCGATCAGCGCAATGATCCCGAAATTCGTCAGGATGCTCCGAAGCTGCAGCGTCGCGGTCAGCGCGCCGTAGATCAGGCCCACAACGGCCATGAGCAGGCAGATATAGAAGGTGAGCGTCTGCCGGTCTTCCTCCTCCAGAATGCCCGAGCGCTCCATGTACAGCAGCTGGAACGTCCACGTAAGGACGGACAGCACAGCAAACAGGAGGCCGCGCTCCGCGCCCGCCGTGACATTTTCAAGAAGGAGCCCCATGCTGATGGTCAGGACGGCCAGGGTGATGATGGTCGTTCCGGGCAGCTTCTGCCGGAACAGCACCGCCTCCATCACCGCAACAAGCGCGGGGTACATAAAGTGGATCGTTGTGACTGTTCCGACCGGCAGATACAGATACGCCAGATTCAGAAAGATCTGTGTCGCCACCGTCCCGAAAACGCCGTACAGCGCGATCTTCGGCAGACTGCGCAGTCTGACGGCTGGGGGCTTGCGCCGGATGCAGCCTGCCAGAAGCAGCAGGAGCATGCCGCAGCCTCCGCGTCCGACCAGCAGCGTCGCGACGGACATGGACTCCTTTGTCGCCAGCTTGATGAGAGCCGCGCCAAGTCCGTACAAAAGCGCCGAGGCCGTCGCAAATACGGTGCCTTTGAAGCGTGTCTTTTCCATTTTTCTCTCTCCGATGTAAAAAAGTCGTATGCGCTCCGAAGAATGCCGCCGGTGGTCCGGCGGCGTCACACTCAGAGACGGATCTGGGCGATATCTTCGTGGTACTCGATCAGTTCCCGGTCGCGCAGGACGGCGTCCAGCGTGGCAAAATACGCCGCCTTGCTCTCATAGGGCGCGTGATAGCGTTCCACGACCTGCTTTGCGCGCGCCGCGCCGTTTTCCATCAGCAGCGCCATGAGCAGCAGCTGGCCCTTGGCCGAGTTGACGCAGGCCATCTCGCGGTCAACGAGGTGATAGTCGTCGCCGTGCGACTTTCCGGCCGCGCCCGCGATGTGCGGATGCAGGACCGGCATGATGCAGCTGACGTCGCCCATGTCGGTGCAGCCCGTCGTCCACTCGTTTGTGATCTTCACGCGGTCCGCGCCGAGCAGCGCCCGCATGGCCTCGCCCACCGCCTGGGCAAGCTCCGGGCTGTTGACCAGCGGCGCATAGCCGGGCCGGTCACTGACCGAGACCCTCGCCCCGAGCGCCAGCGCGCCTGCGGCCAGCGCACGGTCGACCTTCCGGTTCGCGTCCAGGATCGCGTCGAACGACGCGCCGCGGATGTACGATTCCAGCGTCGCCTCGCAGGGAATGATGTTGACGCATGCGCCGCCGGAAGTCATGATCGGATGGATGCGGATGTGGTCATCGTCGCGCAGCGTCTCGCGGATGGCGTTGATGCCCTGCAGGCCGAGCGACGCGGCATAGAGCGCATTGACGCCCTTTTCCGGGCTCCCGCCCGCATGGGCCGCGACGCCTTCATAGCGAACGGTCTTTGCAATGCAGCCGTTCTGGCCGTAATGGCAGTCAAAATCGCAGTCGGTGCGCGTGCTGGTGTGGAATAGAAACGCCAGATCCACGCCGTCCATGTATCCGCGGTGCATGAACTCGGTCTTGCCGCCGAGATAGTGGATCACGCCCGCGCGGCGCAGGCCGTCGCGGAAATCCAGCTCGATCAGCTCCTCCGCCGGGACGCACATCAGCCGGACCGACCCGCTCAGGCCGTCGAGCGCGCCCGGCTCCTTCAGCGCCAGCGCGATCCCGGCCATGGCCGCGCACTGCGCGTGGTGCCCGCAGGCATGGGCGCAGCCGTCCACCGCCTGCACATGGTTCGGCGCGCTCAGCGCATCCAGCTCCGCCATGATGAGCAGCTTCGGGCCGGGCCGTCCGGTCTCGATATCCGTGTAGAAGCCGGGGATATCCCCCGCCTTGACGAGCGTATAGCCCGCCTTTTCAAACACGTCCTGCATATACGCAGTCGTCTTCCACTCGCGGAAGCCCGTCTCCGGGTGCCGCCAGATATAGTCCTCCGCCGCGAGGATCTCCTCGCGGTGCTTGTCAACGAGTGTCTCATAGAGCTGGGTCTGCATGGCGTAGCCTCCTCATGATCTCATTTAAATAAGGCCGGAAGCGCAAAACTCCGCATTCCGGCCCTGGGTGTATCGCTCAGATCTCGAAGTATTCCTGCATCAGCCGCATCGACAGCTTCGCGCCGTTCGGCAGCTGATCGAGATCGATCTCCTCCTGCCGCGTATGGCAGCCGCGGCCCACCGCCGCGCTGACGCAGATAGCCGGGATCCCGGCCGCGAGCGGAATGTTGGCGTCGGTCGAACTGGGGCCGTGGATCGGCTCCGCGTCAAACAGCTCGCGCACGGCGCTGTCCGCGCGCGCAATGAGCGCATCCAGCTTTTCCTGCGGCACGTCGCCGCCGCACGGGCGGTCGCCGACCAGCTCCACCTCGACCTCCACGCCCATCGCGCGGTAGGCCTCGAACGTCTTTTCAAAGAACACGCGCATGGTCTCCAGGCACTCGCGGTCGTTCGAGCGGTACTCGCAGAGCATCGACGCCTCCTGCGCGATGGTGTTGACCGATGTTCCGCCCTCGATCACGCCGACATTGTAGGTCGTCTTGACGCCCTCCTTCTGCGGCACCTTCATGGTGTAGATGGTGTTGATGATGGAGGACAGGTAATAGATCGCGTTGCGGTTTCCAAACGCGCCGTAGCTGTGTCCGCCCTCGGTGCGGACGGTCACGCGGTAGCGGTGCGAGCCGACCGCGCTCGTCACGACGCGGCGCAGGTTCGTACCGTCGAAGGTGTAAAATTCGCGGATGCGGCTGCCGTAGTCCTGTACGATCCGGCGGCTGCCCTTCAGGTTACCGAGCCCCTCCTCACAGGAGTTCGCCACGAACAGCAGGCCGCATTTTGCCCGCAGCTTCCGCTGCACGAAGTAGCGCGCGCTGACCATCATCACGGCGAGATTTGCCGTATCGTCGCAGACGCCGGGCGCGTACATCTTCTTTTCATCCTCGCGGAAGGGCATCGGCTCGGTGTCCGGGAAGACCGTGTCGGTGTGCGCCATGAAGACGACCAGATCATTCTCGTCCGTCACCTGATACCGGCACACGACGTTCAGCGCCTCATCGATCTCCACATCTTCAAAGCCGTTGGCCCGGAACCACGCTTTGCAGTATTCCGCGCGCTTTTCCTCGTGGTGCGAGGGCGCGGGGATGGCGCACAGGTCCCGGATGATCCGCTTGATATCCTCGATATTTTCCGCAATGTACGAAAGCATTTCCTTTATCAGCATCACTTTTTCCCTCCGCTTTACAGCAGGACCGTTCCGGTCCCGTCGCTGCCGATCTCGATCTTCGTCCCATAGGGCAGGCTCATTTCCGCAAGCCGCTCCAGAATGCCGCTGTGCGCGTCCGGGGCGGGCCAGCCGCCGACCGAGCGCTTTTTCCCGAAGCCGAGCTCGACCGGCAGCAGCTTCAGCTTGCGGAGCTTTCCGTCCTCCGCCTCCCAGTACGGGACGACCGCCTCAAACATGACGCGGCTGTAATACAGGCCCTTTCGTCCGTGGTCCGAACGCTTTTCAAACATCTCGTCCAGTCCCTCGCTGCCGGTCATGCCCTGCTTTTCGAAGAAGCCCACCGGGGCCTTTTTCACGGTCTCCAGCTGGATGATGAAGTCGCCCAGCGAGTAGAAGATCGGGCAGCCCTTGTAGATTTCGATCGGGCGGAGCATATGCGGCCCCGTGCCGACGATGGCGTGCGCGCCCGCGTCGATGCAGCGGTGCGCAAATTCCACGCAGAACTCCGCAGGCTCGCTCTTCACCGCGCCCGCGCACTCGTGCGAGTGGATGGACACGATCACATAGTCGGCCATGAAGCGCGCCTCGCGGATCATTTTTTCCGTGCGGGCCATGTCGGTCTCGTTCACGCGGGTGCGGATGCCCGGTTTGTCCGCGCGCGCGATGCGCATGGCGCCGAACTCCGCCGCACCGTCGGGCAGCTCAGGGAGATAGCCCTGCGAGCGTTCCAGCTCGCGGTCAGCGTTGAGGTCCAGCGCGGCCGCGATCTCGCGCAGCTGCGCGAGCTGCGCCTCCGGCAGCTCATACCGGGTATCGAACCGGAGGCCGTTCAGGCCCGGACGCCCCGGCATGGTGCGCGTCTGTTCGCCCGCCATCGCGTCGGGATAGAACGTCGAGCACGCGCCGATCACGGCATAGCGCCCGCCGGGCGCGTCCAGATAGATGGGCGCAGCGGCCTCGGCCAGCGAACGGCCCGTGCCGCAGGTGGGCAGCCCCGCCGCCTGCAGATATTCCAGGGTCTTCAGCAGTCCCGCGTGGGAATAGTCCATGGCATGGTTGTTCGCCGTGGTCAGCATGTTGAAGCCGAATTCCTTCACGCCGTCCAGCACGCGCGGCTCCGCGCAGAACCAGCTCCCGCCGGACAGCGCCGCGCCGTAGGTCTCAAAGTTGTGGATCGTCGTCTCCAGATTCAAAAACCGGAGCTCGCCCTGCGCGATAAAATCCCGCAGCGCTTCAAAGCCCTCATAGTGTCCCGGCAGCTGCCGGAAGATCATCGCGTCGCCCGCGGCGGTACATTTCATGACGGACATCTCCGTTTCCTCCCTTTTCTGCGCAGCTTTTTTTATGGAAGCCGTCAGTTCTCCGCGTTTTCTTCGGTCTCGTCGTCCTCAAAGCGCAGCTCGTCGAGCCCTGCCGAGCGAAGCTGCACCTCCGGCTGCTCCTGCTGCGGGAGCGTCTGGTACAATTCGCCCGCCGCATGCCCCTCCTCGCGGCGCATGACGCGCGCCTCGATGGCCGGGTAGGTCAGGTACGTCGTGATCGACGCGACGAACGAGAACATGATGAGCGCCGCGAAGATGAACGAATACGGCAGCAGCCCCACGCCGAGCCCGATCAGCAGCACAAACAGCAGCAGCGCCAGCAGGGTCTTGCCGATGTTGCCGAAGACCAGCGCCATGCTGTTTTTCAGCAGCGCGCCCAGCGGCAGATCGACCATTGCGAGCATGGGGAAGAAATAGAAGCTCACGCACAGCGTCAGCAGCACCACGCACGCGGCGAAGCCCGCCAGCAGGACAAAGACCTTGTTGACCTGCATCAGATTATAATAGAAGACCGTGCTCAGAACGAACAGCGCCATCACCGCCGCGATGGCCGCGCCGCCGCCAAGGCTCTTCCAGAAATCGCGCCGGAAGGCCTTCCAGTAGTCCGGCCACAGGAAATGGTTTTCATCGCGCACCATCACCGACGTGATGCGGTGCATCGCCGTGAGCGCCGCCGGGATCGTGATGATGGGCACGCAGGAGAGCACGAACAGGAGATTCAGCTTCAGAAGCTCAAAAAACTCCCGCCAGAGCATGTCCATATAGCCCACAAAGCCGCGTTTTCTGATCGCGCTGCGTTCCAGATCCGGCCGGTCCTTGCGCGGCTCATACCATCTTCTCATTGCGCATCCTCCTTCCGGACGGGACGGCACAGATTGCGTTCGGTCTGTGCGTCAAACACCTGAATATTCCACGGGTCGACCCGCAGCGCGAGCGTATCGCCCGGCTGCACGCCGGAATGGTTCGTCAGAACAATCAGGAAGCGTACCTCGCCGCAGCGGAGCTGCACATGCAGTCCCGCGCCCATCGGCAGCACGTTCAGCGCCTCTGCCTGCAGCATCGGCTCGCTGCTTGTATCCAGCCGGAAATCCTCCGGCCGGACGCCGAGGATCACGCGCATGCCGTCCTCCGCGCCCTCCGTGTCCAAAGGCAGGCGCTGCGCGGGCAGCTCCAGCGTCTTCCCGAGCAGCCGGATGCTCCAGCCGGTCTCTCCGCGCCGCAGGTGCGAGGCGAAGAAGTTGATCTTCGGCGCGCCGACAAAGCCCGCCACATAGACCGAGTTCGGGTGGTCGTAAATTTCCTGCGGCGTGCCGGTCTGCACGATCCTGCCCATGTCCATGATCGCCAGCCGGTCGCCCATCTGCATGGCCTCGGCCTGATCGTGCGTCACATAGACGAACGTCGTTTTCAGCCGCTCATGCAGGCGGATGATCTGATCGCGCAGTTCTGTCCGCATTTTCGCGTCGAGGTTCGACAGCGGCTCGTCGAGCAGGAACACGACAGGCTCGCGCACCATCGCCCGCCCCAGCGCCACACGCTGGCGCTGGCCGCCGGACAGCACGCGTGGGCGGCGGTTGAGCAGATAGTCGATATCGAGGATCTTTGCCGCCGCCTCTACGCGGCGCTTGATCTCCTCCTGCGGGAGCTTCATGCTCTTGAGCGGAAACGCCATGTTCTTATAGACCGTCAGATGCGGATAGAGCGCAAAGGACTGGAAGACCATCGCGACGTTGCGCTTCATCGGCTCGAGCGTGCTCACGTCCTCGCCGTCAAAGCGGAGCGTCCCCTCCGTCGGCTTTTCCAGCCCTGCGATCAGACGCAAAAGCGTGCTTTTTCCGCAGCCGGACGGCCCCAACAGCACGATGAACTCGTGATCGGGTACCGTCAGGTCGACCTGCTTGAGCGCCTGCGTGCCGTTCGGATAGACCATGCTGACGCCGGAAAGTTGAATTTCAGCCATTTGATTCGCTCCTGTTTCATAAAGTTGCGCTGCCGCAGATCCTTTCACCCGCGGTCTCACTGCAATAACGATAGCACAGGCCCCCGCGAAACGCAACCGCGCCCGATGCGCTTCCTTTCGCTGTGCGGCGCGTGCGTCTCAAAAGCAGACCGGGCCTCATCGTACTGCAAGGTACGGCAAGGCCCGGTTCGTACAGAACGTCATTGCTCCGGCGTGCATTTCCGCGCGGCGGAAAACTCAGCCCTTGACCGCGCCCTGCGTAATGCCCTCGACGAACATCTTGTTCATGCACAGGAACAGGATGAGCATCGGCAGCATTGCAAGCATCGTGCCGGCCATCATGAGGTTATACTGGCTCGCGCCGGCGCCGCCGGAGGACTGCAGCTTCACGACCGCGACCACGAGGGTGGTGGCAGCCTGATCTCTGGCGAGCATCAGGTTCGGAAGCAGGTAGTTGTTCCACGAGGCACGGAACGTCATCAGCGCGACTGTCGCAAGGATCGGCTTGGACAGCGGCAGGATCACGCGCCACCAGGTGGAGAAGAAGGAACAGCCGTCGATCTTGGCCGCGTCATCCAGTTCCTTGCTGATGGTCTTGAGATAGCCCATCGTCAAAAAGAGGTTGCTCGCGCCCGCCGTGCCGAACTGGACCAGCGCCAGACCGGGCAGGTTGTTGAGGCCGAGCTTCGTGGTGATCCGCAGCAGCGGGAACATCGTGACCGTACCGGCGCCGATGAACATGGTGGCCATGAACAGCCAGTACAGGAACTTCTGACCGGGGAAATTGCCGCGCTGGAAACAGTAGGCCGACATCGACGTGAACAGCACCACCAGCACGACCGTCATCAGGGAGACCTTGATGGAGTTGATGGTATAGTCGGTGTAGGTCACCTTGCTGGCAATGCCCGTGCCGCTCATACCCCAGACAGTCTTATAGTTGTCGAACGTGAAGGTCTTCGGGATCAGGTTGATACCGCCCGTGGCGATCTCCATGTTGGTCTTGAAGGAAGCGGAGACCGTGTACAGCAGCGGAATGACGGTCAAAATGACCATAAAGATCAAAAACAGATACAGAAAGAACTTCGCTCTGGCGCTCATTCGCATTGTCATCGCTTGCAGCCTCCTTTCTCAGTAAACGTCGCTGGACTTCTTGGTCGCACGCAGATAGAGCAGCGTGACGATGCCCAGAATGACGGCTGTGACCACGGTCAGCGCCGCGCCGTAGCCGAAGTCAAGGCCGGATGCGCCGCCGTCGCCGAAGAATTTCTTATAGATGTAGGTCATCATGACCTCGGTCTTGCCGCTGGGCTTGCCGTTGGTCAGGGTGAGGACCAGATCCGTGACCTTGAGCGAGCCGAGGATCGCGTTCATCAGCACCATCTGCAAAACCGGGCCGAGCAGCGGGATCGTGATGGTCAGGAACTGGCGCGTATTGCTCGCGCCGTCGATGGACGCCGCCTCATACATTTCCGGTGGGATCGCCTGCAGACCCGTCATGAAGAACAGCATGTTGATGCCGAAGTTCTGCCAGATCGACGCGATCATCAGCATGATCATGGCCGATGTGCCGCCCGAGAACCATTTGACGCCCTCGCCGCCCAGCAGCCGGATCGCGGAGTTGACGACGCCCTGGTTGTGGTTGAACAGGTAGGTGAACACAACACCGATGACCGCGACGGAAAGCATCGACGGCATGAAGAACACGGAGCGGAAAAAATCGCGGCCGCGGATCTTCTTCGTCAGGATGAAGGCCAGCACGAGCGCCAGCGGGATCTCAACGAGCAGCTTGCCAATGGCGAACACAAAGGTGTTTCCGACTGACAGCCAGTATTTCGAGGACGTGCTGGAAAACACGCGTATAAAATTCTTGAGGCCCACGAACTTGACCGTGCCGAACCCCTTATAGCTGAACAGACACCAGCGCATGATCCACAGCAGCGGGATCACAACGAAGATGATCATGCCGAGCACGGTTCCGGCGATCATGAGATAGCTTTGTATCGTCGCCTTTGTTCCTAATCTTTCCCCTTTGTGCACGAAAAAACGCTCCTTTCGACCGACCGCGCGGCATGGCGGCGCAGAGGTGTCAAATTGTTAGTCCCATTTTACGTTGCGGACGGAGCATGTGTCAAGTTTTGCGCAACGCAAACACTCGGATTTGACATTTTCCGAAAAAACAGGCTTCTGTTTTTGTTTAATTTGCATACGTATCTTCCCTCCCTTGCGGAAAAGTTCGCTGTTTTTCCCACGTTTTTTCCCCGGCACGGCGTCCGCCGCGCCTGTTCCGCTCAGTTTCCGCAGACTTTTTGCATGGATTTCCGCAAAAAGCCGGAAAACTTTTTTCTGTCTTGACACGCCCCGGGCACATTGCTATCATTGGAATTGAGACAGGGCGGCAGCGAAACGATCGCGTGAAAGTTGCGTAGTTGTTGCGTTAATTCAGCCGCTGCACGGGAGGATATGATAGTTATGAGTCATTTTCAGATCGGCTGGGCAGAGTATTCTCTGACACCGGATAAAAAGGTATCTCTTGTCGGCCAGTTTGCCGAGCGCATTTCCGAGTACGTGGAAAAACCGCTGTGCGTGACCGCCATGGCCGTAAGCACCGACAGCGACCAGGCTGTCTTCTGCAGCTGCGACCTCGTCGGCGTTTCGTGGTCGCTGCGCGACGCCGTGCGCGAAAAGCTCGCGGGCAACACCGTGGGCCTTGACCCGATGAAGGTCATCATCTCCGCCATCCACACCCATACCGGTCCCGGCTATACGGGCCGCGGCAATTCCTCCGGCCGCTTCTCCAGCAATTCCAGCGGCTTCCGCGCCCTTCTGGAGTCTGAGCTTCCCGCCGGAAAGAAGTATGTGGAGAGCGCCAACGTCACCGCCAACCCCGAGATCGCGCAGGACGACGAGCTTCTGGAGTTCCTCTCCGGCCAGATCGCCAAAGCCGCGCTCGAAGCGTGGGCAAAGCGCGCCCCCGGCGGCTTCTCGAACGCGTTCGGCCGCGCTGTCGTCGGCATGTGCCGCCGCGTGTGCTATAACGACGGCTCCGCCCAGATGTGGGGCAACGCCGAGACCGCAAAGTTCACCGCGGTCGAGGGCGGCAATGACTCCGGCATCGAGCTTCTGTACATCTTCGGCGCGGACGGCGAGCTGACCGGCGTCGTGGCGAACCTCGCGTGCCCGGCGCAGTGCGTCCAGCACCGGCTGTTCGTCTCCCCCGACTTCTGGGGCGAGGCCAAGATGCTCCTGCGTCAGCATTTCGGCGAGCACATCTTCCTGCTGCCGCAGTGCTCCGCCGCGGGCGACCAGTGCCCGGTCGACCTCGTCCGCTGGGTCGAGCCGGAAAGCGACGTGCACGATCCGAACCTCAAGCGCACCAACCCGCACAAGCGCAAGGCCGATCCGTCGATGTTCGACCTGTCCGGCATGCGCAAGGCTGGCAAGCGCATTGCAAACGAGATCATCGAGGTCTACAACGAGGGCCTCGACGCCCCGCAGACCGACCCCGAATTCGTCCATGAGGTCCATATGATGCAGCTGCCGCTGCGCCGCACGACCTTTGCCGAGGTCGCCGCCGCGCGCCGCCGCATCCATGACTATCTGGCCGAAAAGCCGGGCGACGTCGACTTCAATGACGCAGCCGCGCTGCAGGTCGACCTCGGCATCCTCCGCCGCGAGGAGCTGCAGGAAGTGATGGACATCCTCGACACCGAGTGCCACATCATCCGCCTCGGCACCATCGCCATCGCCTCCAACCCGTTCGAGCTCTTCCTCGACTACGGCAACCAGATCAAGGCGCGCTCCTACGCCGAGCAGACCTTCCTCATCCAGCTGGCCAACGGCACCGAGGGCTATCTGCCCACCGAGAAGGCCGAAAAGGGCGGCCACTACAGCGCGTTCCTCGCCTCCGGCCTCGTCGGCCACGCGGGCGGCGAGCAGCTCGTGCGCGAGACGCTCAAGAACATCAACAAGCTCTTTGCAGAATAATCTCCCGCGGCAGCGCCCCCACGGTGCTGCCGCGGAAAACAGAAATAAAATAAGGAGGCTTTCCTATGTCCAAACTGAAATTCGGGTGGGCGGAGCAGTCCATCACGCCTGACAAGAAGGTATCTCTCGCCGGGCAGTTCGCCGAGCGCATCTCCGAATATGTCGAAAAACCGATCTGCGTGACGGCCCTCGCCATCAGCTCCGAGACCGACCAGGCCATCTTCTGCGCCTGCGATCTGGTCGACATCAGCTGGGGGCTGCGCGATGCCGTGCGCGCAAAGCTCGCCGGGAACGACGCAGGTCTTGACCCGATGAAGGTCATCATCTCCGCCACCCACGTCCATACGGGCCCCCGCTACGCCCACCGCGACGATTCCTCCAGCAAATTCACCGGCAACGCGACCAGCTTCCGCGCGCTGATCGAGTCTGAGCTGCCGCCCGATAAGAAGTATATCGAGAGCGCCAACATTTCCGCCAACCCCGACATCGCGCAGCCCGAGGAGACCTTCGAGTTCCTCGCCGAACAGATCAGCAAGGCCGCGCTGGCGGCCTGGACCTCCCGCACCGAGGGCAGCTTTGTCAATGCCTTCGGCCGCGCGCCGGTCGGCATGTGCCGCCGCGTGTGCTATAACGACGGCTCCGCCCAGATGTGGGGCAACGCCGAGACCGCAAAGTTCACCGCGGTCGAGGGCGGCAATGACTCCGGCATCGAGCTTCTGTACATCTTCGGCGCGGACGGCGAGCTGACCGGCGTCGTGGCGAACCTCGCGTGCCCGGCGCAGTGCGTCCAGCACCGGCTGTTCGTCTCCCCCGACTTCTGGGGTGAGGCCAAGATGCTCCTGCGCAAGCATTTCGGCGACAAGCTCTTTATGCTTCCGCTCTGCTCGCCCGCGGGCGACCAGTGCCCGGTCGATCTCGTCCGCTGGGTCGAGCCGGAAAGCGACGTGAACGACCCGAACCTCAAGCGCACCAACCCGCACCCCAGAAAGGCAGACCCCTCCATGTTTGACCTCTCCGGCATGCGCAAGGCAGGCAAGCGCGTCGCAAATGAGATCATTGAGGTCTACAATGAAGGCCTTGACGCACCGCAGGCAGACCCCGAGCTCGTGCATGAGGTCCACAACATGCAGCTGCCGCTGCGCCGCACGACTTTTGCGGAGGTCGCCGCTGCGCGCCGCCGCATCCATGACTATCTGGCCGAAAAGTCGGGCGACGTCGATTTCAACGATGCAGCTGCGCTGCAGGTCGACCTCGGTATCCTCCGCCGCGAGGAGCTGCAGGAGAAGATGGACATTCTCGACACCGAGAGCCACATCCTGCGCCTCGGCACCGTCGCCTTCGCGACGAACCCGTTCGAGCTCTTCCTCGACTTCGGCAACCAGATCAAGGCGCGCTCGTATGCCGAGCAGACCTTCCTCGTCCAGCTCGCGGGCGGCTCTGAGGGGTATCTGCCCACCGAGAAGGCCGAAAAGGGCGGCCACTACAGCGCATTCATCGCCTCCGGCCTTGTCGGCCATGTGGGCGGCGAACAGCTCGTGCGCGAAACGCTCAAGAACATCAATCGCCTCTTCGCGGAGTGATCTCCGCTGCGGCCGCCGGATCTCCGGCGGCCGCTTGCTTTTCCGGCCGTTTTTCGCTCCGTTTGCGCGGTTTTCGGACGTCATATCGACGTTAGATATCTTGAATTTGTCGAAAATCCTCGTATTATCGCGGGTTTTTGACGTGTCAAGTGCAACGTGTTCGAAAGATGCGTTTCAAAGTTGCGTAGAATTTCCGCCGCATAAATTTCTATATTCTGGTTTTCCCCATATTTTGTATCAACTTTTTCGTTTTTGTTCCGTGCGGTAATCTGTTCGTTTTATCGTATTTCATAATTATTTTCACATGAAACAGCATTCTGCACAGTTTTTGCGCGTGTATGTTGTCCGGATTGTGCAAAACGCTCCAGAGCGATTGACGGACTTCCGAAAAACTGTTAAACTTTGAGTAGCAAACAAAAAACAACAAGGAGGAAAAACAATGAAAAAACTTATCGCTCTGCTTCTGGCCGCGATCATGGTCCTCTCCCTTGCTGCATGTGCTTCCAGCCCTGCGGCGGATCAGCCGGCAAATGATCAGACCACGGCAGACACCACCACGGAAGAAACCAAGACCGAAGAAAAGACCGAAGAAAAGACCGAAGACACCGCCGCTTCCGGCGACGTCGAAGTCGTCACCTACTACTGCTCCATCGGCGCTTACCTGAGCACGCTGCAGGCTGAGGTCGCCAACTGGAACGAGACCACCGGTAAGGAAAAGGGCGTTGAGATCCAGATCATCTCGGACATCAACGACTACTCCAACAATGCCCGCGCTCTGATGCAGGGCGGCACGTTCTATGATCTGGTCGATGCCGGTACCGGCTCTGCCGACTGGATCGTCTCCGGCTGGATCAAGGACCTGAACACCATCGACAATGCAGAGCTCAAGGAGTTGATCGCAGGCTATGAGCCCTACATCCAGAACGGCATCAACATCCAGCAGGGCATCCTGGTCGCTCTTCCCCTGGAAGTTGTCCCCATCAAGTTCGCTGTCAACCTCGACCTGTTCGAGAAGAACGGCCTCGAGCTGCCGAAGACCTGGGAAGACGTTTATAACTGCGCCAAGGTCATCACCGAGAACGGCAACGGCGAAGAGTTCGGCTACGGCTGGTGCACCTGGACGGCCGGTATGATCCGCCGCGGCACTTTCAAGGTCGCTATGAACTCCACCGGCCGCGGCTGGTTCGATCCCAACACCGCCACCTATGACTTCACCCAGTTCAAGCCCATCCTCGAGATCGAGGCCAAGATGATGCAGGAAGGCCTGCTTCTCGGCGCTGACGACCTCGGCATCGACGAGATCCGCGCGCAGTTCGCCGCTGGCAAGGTCGGCATGTTCTATGCGCCTTCCTACGACTACGGTGTCTACACCAGCCAGTTCCCCGCAGAATGCAACTGGACGGTCATCGATCCTCCCGCGATCGTCGACGAGACTCCCTACAAGGGCGTTTACCTCGACCGTGTCGGCTGCTCCATCACGGCTCCCGCCTATGAAGCTGCTTCCGATGCACACAAGCAGGCCATCATCGACGCGTTCATCTTCCTCAACAGTGACGAGCTGAACAGCAAGATCTACTCCGTCGGCGGCATGATCCCCTACAAGACCGAAGTTATCGAGAACACCGAGCTCAGCGCGGACCTCGGCCCGCAGTGGGCACAGTTCGGCGACATCAGCAACTACGCCAGCATGTCCCTGTATCCCGACTCCCTGCTCCCGCTGGAAGGCGAAAACTTCAATACCGTCCTTGACTCCTACCTGCGCGGCGACCTCGACGATCTCGACGCCATCTGCGCCGACCTGGCCGAGCGTTACAACGCGGCTTACAAGGAGCTGAAGGAATCCGGCGACGTCGACCTGTCTCAGTACGAGTACGCTTACATCGAAAAGTGGGTAATTGACTTTAAATATAACCTAGATATAATTGAAATTGCATTAAAACGTACTACATCTAAAGCCAATCCAAATTTTGACTATTTAGATAAATTATTAAGTGATTGGCATGACAGAGGATTTACCAATTCTGACGAAATCCAAAAATTTTTATTGGAAATGAAACAGAAAAATAAGAATGTACAGAATTTAGAAAAATCTTCTGGATATAACAAATATGAACAAAGAACTTATGATAATTTAAACAATTTATACGCAAATGTTAAAAAAAAACAAGAAGCATAAGGATGTGAAAAAATGAATAATTCTACTCTAAAAAAACTTTTAACAGAATATGAAAATAAAAGAATTAATGCAATTCAAATGGCTGATATAAGAAAAAAAGAATTATATTTGCAATACCCAGATTTGCAAAAGATAGATGACGAATTAAATTTTCTAGCTATTTCAACTGCAAAATCTCTTATAAATAAAAATGATCCCACTCTTTTAGAAAAATTTCAAGAAAAAATTAATGTTTTAAAAAATAAGAAAAAACAGGTTTTAAATTCTCTCGGAATAAATGAATCTTACTTTTTACCTAAATTTGAGTGTAATATATGTAAAGATACCGGATATATTGTAGAAGGCTCTAATTCTATAATGTGCAATTGTCTAAAACAAAAAATATTTGATTTGGAATATAATAAATCAAATATTTATAACATAAAGAATCAAAATTTTCAGAATTTTAATGAACTATTTTATTCTGATAAAATAGATGAGTCAAAATATCACTCAGACGTTTCTCCTAGAGAAAATATAAAATTAATAAAAGATATATGTTTTAGTTTTATCAATAACTTTGAAAAAGCAGAGGAAAAAAACTTGTTATTTACTGGCAATACAGGCTTAGGCAAAACTTTCCTTTCAAGTTGTATAGCAAATGAATTAATTAAGCAAAGAAAAACCGTTTTATATCAAACAGCTCCTGTAATGTTAGATACAATAATTGACTACAGGTTTGGCAAATCTAATAATTCTAATATTTTAGAAAGTATATTAAATGTAGATTTATTAATTATTGATGATTTGGGCACAGAAGGTGTAAATAATATGAAATTAGTAGAATTATTTAATATTATCAATAGCAGGTTATTAAATACTCACAAATCTACAAAGACCAT
>OLGD01001487.1_pt1 | contig 34248 bp, 35 predicted proteins | sample 1605311 | NCBI WGS metagenome assembly OLGD01 (sample SAMEA3888917, study PRJEB22519) | human gut metagenome | biome: human gut; feature: human-associated habitat; material: faeces | place: Denmark | collected 2010
CGTCCACGGCGACTCGCGCGGCTGGTTCAAGGAGAACTGGCAGCGCGCCAAGATGACCGAACTCGGCATCCCCGACCTCCGCGTCGTCCAGAACAACGTCTCCTACAACGAGAAGAGGGGCGTCACCCGCGGCATCCACGCCGAGCCCTGGGACAAGTTCATCTCCGTCGCCCGCGGCAGCGTCTTCGGCGCATGGGTGGACCTGCGCGAGGGCAGCGAGACCTTCGGCAAGGTCTACACGACCGTGCTCGACCCGAGCAAGGCCATCTACGTCCCGCGCGGCGTGGGCAACTCCTTCCAGGCCTTGGAGGACGGCACCGCCTACACCTACCTGGTGGACGCCCACTGGTCCCTCGAATTGAAGAAGACCTACACCTTCGTGAACCTAGCCGACCCCGAGCTCGCCATCGAGTGGCCGATCCCGCTGGAACAGGCCACCGTATCCGAGGCCGACCTGAACCACCCGTACCTCAGGGACGTCGTCCCCATGGCGCCCAGGAGGACGCTCGTCACCGGCTGCAACGGCCAGCTGGGCCATGCGGTCCGCGCGCTCGCCGAGGAGCGCGGTGTCGCCAAGGACTTCGACTTCTGCGACATCGACACCTTCGACATGTCCGACCCGGCGGCCTATACGCAGTACGACTGGTCGCTCTACGGCACCGTGATCAACTGCGGCGCCTACACGGCCGTCGACAGGGCGGAGACCCCCGAGGGCCGCGTGGCCGCATGGAAGGCCAACGCCACCGGCCCGGCGCTCCTCGCCCGCACCTGCGCCGGGCACGGCATCACCCTCGTCCACGTGTCCAGCGACTACGTCTTCGACGGCACCGCCGAGGTCCATACTGAGGACGAGCCCTTCAGCCCCCTGTCCGTCTACGGCCAGACCAAGGCCGCCGGCGATATCGCCGTGGCAGGGTGCCCCCGCCACTACATCATGCGCAGCTCCTGGGTCATCGGCGAGGGCCGCAACTTCGTGAAGACCATGAAGGGGCTGTCCGACCGCGTAGCCGACCCCGAGGACAAGCTCACGCAGGTCACCGTCGTGGACGACCAGCTGGGCCGCCTGACCTTCACGCGCGACATGGCGGCTGCCATCTTCCACGTGCTGGACGCGAAGGCGCCCTACGGCACCTACAACTGCACCGGCTCCGGCGCAGTCAAGTCCTGGGCGGATATCGCCCGCGCCGTCTTCGAGACCGCCAACGGCAACGGGGAGAAGGTCGTGCCGGTATCGACCGCCGACTACTACGCGAACGCCGCGGGCCCCATCGCCCCGCGCCCGGTCCACTCCGCGCTCGACCTGTCTAGTCTCGAGGCCGCGGGCTTCCACATGCCCGACTGGGAGGAAGAGCTGGGGGAGTACATTAAGGGGTTGTTATCCTAGTGAACATCGGAATGCAAACTAAGCCCATCGTTGTCGTTAGCGACTTTGGTTATATCGAAGGTGGGGCTGTTGCTGTTGCGGTTAAAACCGCCCTACTTCTTGCGTCCAAGGGACGTAAGGTGATTTTCTTCTGCGGTGAAGGACCTGTTTGCGATGAGCTTGCTGCTTCCGATGTCGAAACTATTTGTCTTGGCATGCCGTCCATTAACAGCAACCCGTCTAAACTCGATGCCATTCGCAAAGGCGTCTGGAACACGTATGTCTATAAGTCATTCAGCGATCTTCTAAATCGCAATGATCTTAAGGGCGCCATCATCCATATACATACGTGGACAAAGGTTTTGAGCAGTGCTGTATTTGCCGCAGCAACTGAGAAAGGCAACCCAGTTCTTCTAACTGTCCATGATTACTTCTCCGTTTGTCCCAACGGTGGTTTTTATGATTATAACGAGAAACGTATCTGTGAGCGTAAACCTATGTCGGGCGCTTGCGTTTGTCACAACTGTGACAAACGCTCTTATGCTCAAAAGCTATGGCGGCTTGCTCGTCAGGCACAGCAGGACCGTTGGGTTCGCGACAATCGAAACATTCACTATGCGTTTGTGTCTGAATATTGCCGCGATATTCTTATTCCGTTCCTGCACAGCAAGTATCCCTATGAGGTCCTGCGCAATCCAGTTGATCATATTAAGTTCGATAACAGTGGTACTCAACAAGTTCGTGACCGCTTCTTGTATATAGGTCGAATCAGCCCAGAAAAGGGAGCTGATTTATTCTGTGAAGCAGTTACCGCTATTGGCGCCAGAGGCATCGTTATTGGTGACGGTGAAATGCTGTCCGACCTTAAGAAACGATTCTCTTATAACGTAGAGTTCACTGGTTGGCTTAAGCCCGAAGAAATGGGATTGCGCGGGGCCGCTCGTGCCATCGCGATGGTGCAACCGTCGCGATGGCACGAGCGGCCCCGCGCAATCCCCCTTCAGATGCTTGAGCAGGGTGTTCCATGCATCGTGCCGGATTGCTGTGCTGCCCGAGACTATGTCATAGAAGGTGTAAACGGCCTTCTGTTCAAAACTGGGGATGTTGAGGATCTTGAACGCGCGATGATGAAGATGCTGGAGCGGCCTCTGAGGCCGAAGCCGAAGATTCTCTCGGACGAAGTTTATTATCGAAATTTAATAGCCCTATATGAGAACTGTCTTTAGTCAAAACAATTGCAGATTGTTAACTAGGGATTTTTAGCGAGCCATTACATACGGTGATTAGTTTGTTTTTCGTTGCTTTTATATGGATTATTGTATTCATTTTGATTTGCTATAACTGGTATCAAGATGATGGCGTTCTTTTCTTTCTAGATTTGAATCGAATCGGAATGATGATTTGGAGTTTAGGAACGGGGCTCTATGATTTCGCCTTATCAGATTTATATCATCCCAGTTTATTAATCAATGCTGTCTCGCTAATTGTATTCGTTATATTTTGGTTTTTCGCATCCAACAGTCGGAAGGATGTCTCTTTATTGAAAGAGTGTTTCGGAGAGTTAAAAATCCCAAACAATATCATTTATTGGTTTTTTTTAGCGTTAATTGCAATATTGGCTTTTTTTGCTTTTAAGGCTAATGCTGACGCAGGGCAACTTAGAGGGTTGAGCAACAATGCTGGCATGAAAGTAGATTTCAAAGGGGGCTATTTTTACAGACTCTCTGTACCAATTGCAATTTGTTTTTATCTTGTGGGAAGAATGGCAAAACAAAAGCTGGCAAAAATTTTTAGCCTATTGCTGTTTGTAGCCTTTCTTTATTTTACTGCCTGTGATTTGAGTCGTGGGCCTATCGTTTGGATTCTTACAGGCTGCCTTTTGTTTGAATTGCTTTTATACGTAAAACGCACTGGGAAAACAAAGGTTTCCGGTAAAACTTTTCTTCTTCTTGTCGGTGTATTTGTCGCTGTCGTATTTGCATTTGATTACTTTGGCTCGATTAGAACTGCGACCCTATTTTCGAGCGTGTCTAGTCAATACAAGATGAACGTTGATGTACCTGACGGCTTTACCTGGTTATATATTTATATCAGTTCACCACTTGAAAACGCTCGCTATGCCCTCGACAACATCGTTGTCAAAACACCAACATTTGGTGCGCATCTGTTTTATCCATTTATCAAATTGTTCTCTAACTTTCTCGGATTCGATACGACTTTTTCCTCGTGGTTAGGGTCAAGTACTGTTGTCTATTCGTACATGGCAACAGATCCTGGCTTAACTGTTGGCTCTTTTTTAATGGATGCTTTCCAGGATTTTTCAATTTTAGGCATTGTAATTTACCCCCTTTTTTACGGTCTTGTCTCTCTACTTGTAAAGGCAATGCTGAATTGGCAGCGCCTTTCATCACTTACTAAGCTAATTACATATTCTCTTGCAATCCAAGGACCACTTTGGAGCATTTTCGATGACACGGTATTTTCCGGCCCACTTTGGGTCTGTGCCTTCGCGGTAATTGCTATCGATCTCCTGACCACATTTTTTACGACAAGGACTAGGGGTAATGAAAAAAATGAAACGGAGAGCCGGTTGTACATTGAGGAAAGGGGTTAGTGACTTTGCGTATCTCTCTTGTACTCTCAAGTTATAACGGTTCTGAATATATCGATGAGCAGCTTGATTCACTTAGGCTTCAAGATAGGACCTTTGACGAAGTATTAATATGTGATGACTGCTCGACAGACGGAACATATGACATTATTCGCAGTTATATTGATCGTTTTAAGCTTGAAAAGTGGTCAGTTGCGGTAAACGCAGTAAACAATGGATGGAAGGTCAACTTCCATAAGCTAATTAAGCATGCAACCGGCGATTTAATTTTCTTGTGCGACCAAGATGATGTTTGGCTACCCTCTAAAGTATCCGAGATGGCATTTCTGATGGAAAACCATCCAGAAATTGACGTCTTAGCATGCGATGTCGAGCCCTTCTATGAAACCGGATCAAAAAAGGTTCCAAATGTCGGAAACGGCGCCAATGATGGTGCTCTCCTGCACGAGCAAATTAATGCTAAATCGATATACGTTACCCGACCTGGCTGCGCTTATTGTATTCGTAAGACTTTCGCAAACGAAATTGAACCGTTCTGGAAAGAATCTTGGGCTCACGACGCCATGCTTTGGGAGCTGTCCCAGGTAAAAGGCACATTAGCTTTGTATGACAAAAGGCTCGTAAAGTTTCGCCGACATGCAACCAACGCGTCTGCTAGAAAGAAGATGACGCGTGAAGACAGAATACATGATGTCGAGGATTTAATTGATCGTGTCCGATTAATGAAGCGATTTGGCCTTGAAAAAAAGACCTTGGAAAAAGCGGATGAATTACTATTGGACGATATAAATTCATGGTTGAACTTCAGAATCTCATTCCTTAAATCAAGAGGGCTGAGAGAATTCTCCTCCATTTTACGGCACAGGTCTTTTTATGCCACATGGAAAGGCTTGCTTGTTGACGCGGTGCTTGCCTGCAGGGGGTGATAGCTTCAATTTAATACGCTTAGTCTGGCTCGATCAAAAACATGAGAGCGTTCATGGTTATTCGACTTGCTTGATTTAATTATTAGTTATTAATAATTTGGATTCCTTTTGAACAAGAAAACTATTTTGCAAAACATGAGTATCGCTTTTCTGGCCCAAGGCGTTACTCTTGCTTTATCAGTTATTCAGACGATGATTGTCCCGAAGCTGCTTGGTGTTGAGCAGTTTGGTTACTGGCAGTTATATATCTTCTACGTAAGCTATGTTGGTTTTTTCCACTTGGGTCTTTCCTCGGGAGTCTACCTGACGACCGGTGGTCAGAAGCGAGAAGAGATGGACAAGGCATCGATTAAGAGCCAGATGCTCTTCGGTGTCTTTTACCAGACATTCATGGCCATCGTAATCGTCTCTTTGTCCAGCTTCTTACAAACCGGTGCTGAGCGTACGTTCGTTGTGGTTATGACCGCAATTTACCTAGTACTTCAGAACTTGGCGACTTTCATGATGAATGAGCTGCAGTGCATGAACGAGACGAAGAAGTCGTCGTTCTCAACGATTATAGAGCGCTTGGCGTTCTTGGTGCCACTATTGGTACTGCTGGTTTTGAGGATAGACTCGTTTTATCCCTACGTATTTGCTTATACGGCTTCCACTTTGATGCAGCTGGGCTACTGCGCATGGAACTTGCGCGACTTTTGGGAAGCTGAGTGGCTTGGCCTTCGCCGGGCGTCGCGGCTTGGATGGGCGAGCATCAAGATCGGTTTTCCAATGATGCTCGCGAATGTGATGAGCATGTTAATCCTTGGTATCGGTCGTGTTTTCATCGATGCGCGGTGGGGGATTGAGACATTCGGCAAGCTGTCGCTCGCCCTTTCTCTTGTGAGCTTCTTCCTTGCGTTCGTTTCGCAAGCCTCCATGGTTCTTTTCCCCTCGTTGCGGCAAGCGACACTTGATGAGGTTCGAAGGTTCTACCGCGCCGCGCGTGACGCCATGGGGCTTTTGTTTCCGGGTGTTTACGCTCTGTACTTCCCGATGGTCTGGTTGCTATCGATGTGGCTGCCCGACTACTCAAGTACATTTACTTACCTGATATTCCTTCTGCCCATCTGTGTTTTTGACAGCAAGTACAACATCACTGGCGTGACTTACTATAACGTTCTTCGGCGAGAACGCGTGATGCTGCTTGTAAACATGGTATCCGCATTTACCTGCTTAATCCTTACCCTATTAGCTGTCTACGCTTTTGGTTCCGTCTTTGCAGTCATTTCGGTTATGACAGTAGTGATTGTCGCCCGAAGCCTATGGTCTGAGTTCTACATGAACCGTCTGATGAAGGTCCCTGCAAGCTCCATCGGTGCTGCTGAGATCATGCTGACTGTTGGTTTCATCCTGTCGGCATTTTTACTATCACCAGTGCCGGCTTTCTGCTTGTATTCTTCGATTTATTTGGCGTTTCTGACCTTTTTCCGCCACGAACTGGTAGAGACCATGAAAAAACTAAGGCCGTAGGTGACGGTGTCCCGCACGTTGCATTTTCATAATAACTGTGAAAGGAAATGATTTTTATGGGACTTATGCAGTCCAGCGCACCGCATGTTGAGGGGGAGCTCGAGCTAAGGGATATTCAGCTAGAGTCCCTAAAGATTCTGAAAGATATCGATACTGTTTGCAGACGCGAAGGTATTACGTATTGGCTGATGTACGGAAGCCTCATCGGCGTTGTGAGACATCAAGGGTTTATTCCCTGGGATGATGACTTAGATATCGCGATGCCCCGTTCAGACTACGAGCGGTTCTTAGCTTGCTTCGATGGACGCTTCCCAGAACTCGACAAGTACACGCCCGTGAAACCGGAGATCGGTTTGAGAAGGCCGTTCCTTATAACGCGCATCTCTAATCCTGAATATAAGATGGTAGGGGAGTACGGCAACGAGGTCGATGAACTTGGGACTTTCATCGATATTTACCCGTTGGACGGCCTGGCCGACAACATGAGCGAAGCTCTGGATAAAAAGAGAGCAGCACACAAGCTGATGTTGCGCTATCTACAGGCGTGCAATTTTGATTGTTGCAACAGAGATATCAATCCAGCAAAAAAACTAGCTAAGTTTATTTTGAGCCGAATGCTAGGAAAGCCTGAGAGGTACCAGGAACAACTTAATACTCTGTGCACGGAGTCTTCGTTCGATTCCAGAAAGTACGTTGGCCTTATCTCATGGGCCGGAACTCCGGAATCGAGCATCTTTGAGCGAACGTGGTTCGAAGACACCGTGTATATGCCTTTTGAGGATATGGACGTACCCGTGCCTAGCGGCTATGACCCGCTGCTGAGGTCTTGCTTTGGTGATTATATGCAGCTGCCGCCAAAAGAGGAGCGTATGGGGCACCACGTTTACTCAATCATTAGGCGTGTTTAGAGCTGCCGCCATTGGTTTCGGGTGATGATTTCACCTTTTAATTGAAATCTGAATTAACTAGAGATTTGGAGAATGCAGATGCTTAACTTTACTGTGGGACCGGTTATGAGCCCTAGCGAGGTGCTGGAAGTTTCAGCCAAGAGCGCACCCTATTTCCGCACACCAGAGTTCTCTCAGGTAATGCTAGAGAACGAGCGCATTATGTTGGACTTGTTGTCCGCACCCAAGGATTCACGCTGCGTGTTTCTAACGGCTTCTGGCACAGGCGCTATGGAGGCTGCTGTGATGAGTGTCTTAGCGCCCGCTGAGCGAGTTGCAGTGGTCAATGGCGGCAGTTTCGGGCAGAGGTTCGTCGACTTATGCCAACTTCACGGGCACAACGTCAACGAGATTAAGCTTGAGTTCGGGCGTCAGGTCACGCGGAAAAACCTCGAGGATGCGGTGGAATCCGGCTGCGGTGCGTTGCTCGTGAACATGCATGAGACCTCGTCGGGACTATTGTACGACATGAGGCTCCTATCCGAGTTTTGCCGCGAACGCGAGATGCTCTTGATCGTCGACGCAGTGAGCGCGTTCATCGCCGAAGAGATTGACATGGCGGCTCTCGGCGCCGACGTGGTGCTGACGGGTTCGCAAAAGGCGCTAGCTTGCCACCCGGGCATCTCCCTCATGGCTCTCTCGCCGCGCGGACAGGAAAGGGTAGCGGAGAATCCCGAGGTTTGCTCCTACTTGAGCCTAAAGGAAGCCCTGCGCAACGGCGAGCGTGGGCAGACTCCCTGGACGCCTGCTGTCAACACGCTGCTTGAGATCAATGCGCGTTTGAGGTCGATCGAGGCGCGCGGGATCGACGCGGAGCGCGCCGAGATCGCGTCGCGCGCGAAGGCCGTGCGCGACGCCCTGACGAGCACCACACTCGAGATGGTCCCCGAGAACCCCTCCAATGCAGTGACGGCGCTCCGTTGCCCCGCGAGCAACGCGAAGGCAATCATCGAGCGCGCCAAAACCGGGTACGGCATGTGGCTGTGCCCAAACGGAGGCGCGCTGTGCGACGAGGTGTTCCGCATCGGGCACATCGGTGCCATCACAGAGGAGGACAACGACAGGCTTATCGACTGCCTGACCTCGCTATCGGCCGAGGGTCTGTTCTAGGTGGGGGCGCAGATGAAACAGGTAAAGGTCATAGAAGGAGAGGACTTCCGGCGCATGCAGCTATTGGAGCTCGACATGCTCGTGGAGTTCGACCGCGTGTGTCGCGCTCACGGGATTGCGTACACAATCTTCGGCGGGACGCTCCTTGGCGCAGTGCGCCACAAGGGCTATATCCCCTGGGATGATGATGCTGATATTGCAATGCTTCGTGAGGACTACGAGAGGTTCCGTTCTGTCGCCCATGAGATGGACCCGTCCATCTGTTTCTTCCAGGACCATCTGAGCGATCCTGAATACAGGTGGGGGTACGGCAAGCTCAGGCGCACCGGAACGAAGTACGTGAGGGTCGGACAGGAGCACTTGAAGTGCAAAACAGGAGTCTTTGTCGACGTGTTCCCCATGGACGACGCGCCTCTTGGTGTGGGCGGCCAAATTCTGCAGGACTTCTGGTGCATGTGCCTGCGCAAGGTCCTATGGTCTGAGGTCGGCAGACTCGACCCCCGCGTGTCGGCTCCGCTCAGGGCCTGGTTCTCGCTATTGTCCAAGATACCCGCAAAGGCGGTTTATGCTCTAGCCGCTCCAATGGAGCGCAAGAGCACGGACGACAGCCCCAACCGCGTGAGGACGCTGCTGTTTCCAGCTACCGGTACCCTCTATCGAGAAAATCCGCTCGAAGAGCGTTACGCGATGCCTAAGGAGTGGTTTAAGGACCTGTCGGAGTACGAGTTCGAAGGGAAACGTTTGATGGGGACACGTGACTTCGACGCGATCCTCACTTACATCTATGGCGACTACATGCAGTTGCCGCCCGAGGACCGCCGAGGGCAGCACTCGCCGGTATCGAGCTACGAGTTTTAAGGAAAACGAACGTGAATGTGAAGAAAGTGGCCTGCTGGGACGAGGGCTTGCGGCGTGTTCTGGAAGGTCAGCGCGTTGAAAACCCCTACGCACTTATCGATGCGCTGACCTACGGGTTCGAGGGCGACAACGTTGCGTGCTGGGAGGTCTTCGACGAAAGCCGACTCGAGGCGGTCGTTTACCGATATTATGACGGACTCCAGGTCGTCTTCTGCGGGCAGGCAGGCCACCGCGCAATCCGGGCCGTCGCGACCCTCGTTGAGAAAATGGACCCCTCCATGGTCCAGACCTCTTACAGTGCAGCGGCAGAGCTCGCCACCGTGCTCGCCGACTACAGTTTGTCTGAGGGGTGGGTTATGCGGGCTGACGGAACTCAGGTACCAGACCCCGCGGCGGTCAGGGCGACCGAGGCCGACTATCCTGAGATAGCCAGGCTCATCTGCGGCGACGAGGAGATTGGCAAGCACTACGACGTCGGCGCGCTCGTGGCTCAGTTGTGTGAGAGAGAGCGGCTGCAGGGCTGCAGGAGCATAGTCATTAGGGATAGCGAAGGAATTGCTGCGCATATGGCGACCTATGCCGAGTCCGACGATGTTGCCGTCTGCGGCGGGCTCAAGGCACGCCCTGGCGCGGAGAAGGGTGTCGGGGCGCGGGTGCTCTCATCGCTGGCCGTCGAAGTGGCCGCGCGCGGCCTCATACCTTTGCTGTACTGCTACATAGAGCCACTGTGGCCTTGGTACGAGGCCCATGGGTGGGAGAAAGCCTTCCATGTCGCGAAGCTCGAGCACTGCGGCAATAACTAAACAAGCCACGAAAGGGAAGGTGAGGCCCATGAGGAAAGTGATCACATATGGAACGTACGACCTTCTGCACCGGGGCCATGTGCGCCTGCTGGAACGCGCCAAGGCGCTCGGCGACTACCTGGTCGTGGGTGTAACCGCCGATGGCTTCGACAAGGTGCGCGGGAAGATTAACGTTTCCCAGACCCTCAACGAGCGCATGCGTTCTGTCCAAGAGCTCGGGATTGCTGACGAAGTAATCGTTGAAGAGTACGAGGGCCAGAAGATTGACGACATCAGACGTATGGGAATCGATGTGTTCACCGTAGGCTCTGACTGGGTCGGTAAGTTCGACTATCTCAGGGAATACTGCGAGGTAGTCTACCTTGATCGTACGCAAGGCGTCTCGAGCACCGAGCTTCGCGCCGAAAGTGGACATCTACGAATGGGGTACGTGGGCAAGCGTGTGCTAGTGGAGAAGTATCTGCGTGAAAGTGCCTTCGTGAATGGCGTTGACCCCACCTGCGCGATGATCGACAGTGATGGAAGCCTCGCAGGCTGTGGCTTAGTCGAACAGGTTAATGATTTCGATGAGATAGTCGGCCGATGCGACGCAATCTACCTTGCATCGCATCCCAATCAGCACTATGGACAGATTAAGCGAGCGCTTGAGGCGGGCAAACATGTTCTATGTGAGAGCCCCATTGCCTCAACGCGTGAGGCGTGCCAGGAACTGCAGGCGCTCGCACGCTCAAAGGGCCTCGTTTTGGCCGACGCGATCAAGACGGCGTATTCAACGGCCTACCATCGACTGCTTCTGCTCGCCAAGAGTGGTCACATTGGACGAGTTCTGTCGGTGCGCGCTGTATGCACCAGCCTTGTTGATCTTGGCAGTGAGGACATCTCGAGCGTTGAGGGCAAGTGGTCGAGCTCCAAAGCCTGGGGTCCAGCAGCGTTGCTGCCCATCTTGCAGCTACTCGGAACTAATTATCAATCAGCCGATTTTGTAAGGGCCGACCTTGAAGGTCACGCTGGCTTTGACGCGTTTGGTGAGATCCGACTGGCATTCGAGGATGGCTACGGCGAGGCGGTTTTCGGCAAGGCAGCTAAATCTGAGGGGTCGCTTGTGGTTTCCGGCACGGATGGCTACATTTACGTACCCGCTCCCTGGTGGAAAACAGACTACTTCGAGGTACGCAAAGAGGATCCTTCTCAAAACAAGCGGTATTTCTTCCAGCTTGACGGCGAGGGAATTCGAAACGAGCTCGTCGAGTTCGCGCGAGCAGCTGAGCGTGGAGGCAAATGCGGTCTATACATCGATGATAGTGTATCCGCCGCCATAGCTGGCCTGCTGGGTCAATTCGACACAAGTAAAGACCACATCGAACTGTCGCCTATCAAGCTCGGGAGCGACACCTGTGGTGAAGGCGTAGCGAGATAGCCGCGCTTAGATATACACTCGGCGCATTATTCATGCCGTAATCTGAAGCATGGGGGAGTGGTAACTATCATTCGTCTGGATGATAGCGGCCAGCATCTCAATTGCATGCTTATCTTTCATTGATTTAATTACAACGCAAGCAGCAACTTGCGAATAACGGAAGCCGAAATTTAGCTACTTCCACGTAAACTCTCTCCATGAGTTTTGACTTACATTGGTTCAATAATTGACTACGACAACTTGCGATCTAACGTAAACCTACCGTAGGCACTTGAATGCGTCTTCGCTATTTGGTATTTGGTTAAACAAAACAAATGAAGGACCCTTTGCTAGGGTCATAACTACTACATAATTTGATTTAGAGTCAGGCTCACATTAGTTATGTCTATGTGGGCCTGATTTTTAAGCAAGTGCCTGCAAGTCCCTATATGTGGCAGTCATGCAAATAAGAATCTGTATCATTTATTTGCATTTCTAACGGTTTAGATATCGTGCGACGCTGCGCCTGCCCTAAGCTGCGGTAGGTCGCGTGGGCTATCAGGATATGGCGCAACACTCTTGCGGTCGAGTCTCAGTTGTCCCGGACCTGGTTGACCCGGAAGAGCTAGACGTACCTGTCGTGAAACACTTAGGGTTTCCGCTGTGAACCCCGTGAAACGCCACGGTCAATGCTTGAGCCGGGAGTACAGGTCGTTCACCATCTCCAACCGCTCCAGGTAAACCGGATCGTTGTCGTCAGCCCTGCGCGCTTCGCTCTCGAGCCCACCGTCCCTGACCAGCACGCCGCGGGCCCGCTCGAAGTCGTGAATGAGCAGCGACCCGGTTGCAATCTTGCCGCCCATGGGCTTTCTGACGCGCACCGTGATGGGCTTCCCTTAGTCGCAGACGATCGCGACGGGGTTCTTGTGGATTGCGACGGCAACGCAGATGCGGAGCTTCTGGCGAAATAGGCCGCCTTTACGGGCCTGCCCTTAGCCCTAGGAGAGATCGGTGCTGTTGATGTAGGTCTCGTCAACCCAGACGGTGGGTGTGGCACGATCCAGTCCAGGTAGCCGAATACCGTAGCGAAGACGCGGTGCCGCTACTTGAAGGCCGTCTTGTGGGTGACGCCGCACTGTTGCTCGCGCACTCGACGGGGACGTTGTGGCGCATAAGCTTGATGAAGGAAAACCGACGAGAAGCAGCTTGCGGCAGCGCTCGAGGACGGTGCCCCTGGGGAAGGTAAACCTTCTGCCGGGCAACAACAGCGCCACCTTGGGACGCCGGCGGCGGAGTCGTCCCTCCAGGTGTCGCAAGCGCCGCGCCTAGGGCATTTCTGGTCCGGTCGTCGCACAGCGAGAATAGGGCGAGCAGGGCCTCGGTCTGGGGCTGAGACCCCGGTCCGGCTGGGATAGAATGTCGCTGTGGGCCATCGTCTTTCCTTTCGTTGAATATCTAGGCACTGACGATTCTAGGCGATGGCCCCCCTTGCTTCTTACACCACGACTGTGCGCGCTACCGGAAGAACGTGGTGCGGAAACGAATATCCCTTTCTGTACAATCCCACTATCCATTGGTTATCGGAGGAGTTAGAAAACTACGGCTCCTTTTACTATTCCGGGGATTGCGCCAACCCTATTTGGAACTGTTATGACCAAGCCCTGGTGAGCCCAGAATTGATGAACTCCATTAATTCCTATAACTATCTAAAGAGGATAGGGGTTAGGGGCTTGATTGCAAAAGTTCGTCCCAACAGCAAAATAAGCGACCATTTGTCGCTATTAGTTGATATCGATTTGAGTTAGGTGGGTTATTTATGTCTCCCAGTGAAAATCCGTAGTTAAATGTGCTTTCTCAACCTCAACACAGATCAACAGAAGAAATCGTTCCATATTTCAATGAACAGGCCAAAATGCTGTCTGTGGCGTCTGGAGACAAAATCAAAGGGTTGTTTTCAAGGACTGCCGATGTAAACAGGATTCTCGACCCAGCTCTTGATTTGGCTGAAAGCGCATCCACGGTAGTTTCAGGAGTTATCTCGAGAAACGCAGCCCTTTGTGCCCCAAAATCCAATCTCAAAGATGCTGACGATCTGTACAGGAAAAATGACTAGTGCTTTGAGATTCGTTCGGATAGATATCGATTCAGGGTATTCACTATCGAATTTGGTCCATCGTATCCTGCCGTTATGGCTGTCGACCGAGGCATATGCGGCGATCTTGTAAAGATCTACGACCGTTATTAGTTCGAAGAGGCCGAGCCGTGCATTGTTACAATACAAGACGATGATGATCTCAACCTTGTGTTCAATCAACTTCTAATTTGCCGTTTGACGTCCCTGCTATTCATCTATGTTGCAGCTTACTATGGATTGTCACTTAACATGAGCCGTAGCAAACGGACCGCTGACAGCTGCGATGTAGCGGGACTTTCATCCAGAACCTAAGAACGAATTTGGACCGATTTTAGAATTAAACTGGACACGGTTAACAAATGGGTCATGCTTTCATTTGAGGAGGGCATTCATTGAGCGACAACTTAGACAATCAAGTTGAGTATGTGCGATCACTTGCAATCGCCTTTCGCATGGCGATTAGCCGTGCCCAAGAGTCCGGAGAACTCTCTCGAACTGTAATCGCGTCCTTTCCAAGAGCTTGTTGCGGATATACAAGCGACTTACTGCAAAGGTATCTTGACAAGCATGGCATAAAAACATGGTATGTATCTGGAACGTATCGCGACCCATCAACAAATGATTCGCAGTCTCATGCTTGGCTTGAACTTGCCGATGGCACCGTAATCGATATAACCGGGGACCAGTTTCGCTTTGAGCCGCATCCCTTAAAGAATGATTGCCCAGTGTACTGTGACAAGCCGAACGAGTTCTTCAATCTTTTTGAACTAGATCTGCCTTGTGAATACGAGGTCTCATTTTCAAAGGATGTCTTACGCAAAGAAAAAGAAGCGTACGATATTGTCTGCAAGTTTCTTTAGCCCGTATGCCCGAATCTATATCGCTACAACGTGTGTTTTTAGCAATTGCCGTTGATGCTGAATTGGGGCGAATTAAGCACTAGGTTGTGATTCTATGCCTGTTACTTCTCGAAGGACACTTGTTGCTTATAAACTGACTTGTCATGAAGCTCGCAAGCCCGACAAGCTTTTTGAGCTCGATTCGCTTTATAAAGGTGGATTCACCCGAGCGTTCGTTGATTTTTGCGGATCAGATCAAAGCGCAATACAGCAAAAGGGTCTTGGAAAATACTGTCATCTTGAAAAGCCAAAAGTTCAAGATGAAGGTGTATTGCTTGAACTTCAATCGGGATCAAATGGCGAAAATATTTCCATTCTTGACCCTGGATTAGATTCCATAGTTGGCGAATATGATAGCGAAAAGGCACCCATGGTTCGCTCAAGGGTATATCTTAGAAATCCTGTTGGGAACTATTCGATTTTATGCGTTGAACATGTGAAGGGATCCGCCGGCGACACGTTTCTGAAGACGCCATTTAAGAACTGGTTAAAAGCGGCGGCCCCAGGATGTCTTTTAGATTGGGAACCTGTTGCAGAAGAAGAATCGCTTGATGCCTTTAAAAGCATCGAAGATTTCGAAGTTCGTAAATATCTTAGGTCAAGCGACATGGCGGATTCTTTAATTACTGGCGCTAATTACATTTCTTATAAGTTGGCTCATAAGAGAAGGCAGCCTTTTCCAATCGCCCTACTTAAGGAAGCTCTATCTGATTTCACCAAAGCAAAAACAATCTTTGGCCTTGTTGAGTCTGACATAACTGATAACAAGGTCGATGTATTTGTTCGAGCAAATAGCAAAGATGGCCGAACCGTAAAGTTCGACATTTCATCATCGTTCGATATGAAAATCAGAGAGCTCCTTAAAGACCGTGGCGAAGCGGTTCTAAGTGATTCGGCCTTTGTAAAGAGATGCAATGATAAGTGCGAGATCATTGAGCATCGTCTTGGACGGGCTTGATTAATGAATGGCGGTTTCGCATGGGGAAGATTTCGCTTAGGGGTTTATTTGTCCGCTATTTAAGAACGCTTCATTCGGTTGATGACGACTCCCTTTATATCCCAGATGTTTTCGTTCATTTTGCTATTCCTTTTGGATTGTTTATTTGGGCAATCATTGATACCCATAGTGCCGCTGCTGTTCGAGCATATTTTGCAAATGCAATGACTGCTATATCGGTTATTTCGGGCTTCATGTGTGGTCTTGCAATAATGATCTTTGAGCTTAGGATTAACTTGAACCAAAGTAATGGCGAACTGGGAGAAAACGCTCATGAAATCGAGTTGATTGATGAGCTGTTCTCTGACGTGTTGTGGTCAGTCGTTGTCGGCTTTCTGTCGGTTGGTTGTATGGCTATATCCGGCGAGATTAACGATATCGCAGCTGTGAATAACCTATTTACAGCTTTCTCCCTAGCTCTATGCTGCAATTTTATTGTCGTTACCCTCATGTGCCTCAAGCGTATTGACGTGTGCTATCAATTTATTTCTCGGTTTTGGGGTCGGAAGAAGTAAGGGAGCATCTAGTCAGCTTCGACTACGTTAGTAGTCGTCTACTGTGGACACCACAGCTGCTGGGGAACTACAAGGACCTGCCCCAGCAGCAGATCGAGGCCATCTTGGACGTCAACCGCACACACAAGGACTTCGTGGCCGACGAGGTGCTGCAGATGGTGTGGGACTGCGTCTACGAGGGCAAACCAAAGCCGGTCGTGAGCGTGTACCGCCTGACGATGAAGTCCAACTCCGACAACTTCCGCGCGAGCTCCATCCAGGGCGTCATGAAGCGCGTGAAGGCCAAGGGCGTTCCCGTGGTTGTCTACGAGCCCACCCTGGACGCGCCAGAGTTCTTCGGCTCCGAGGTGACCCACGACCTGGAGGCCTTCAAGGCCGGCTGCGACGTGATCGTGGCCAACCGCTGGAGCGACGAGCTCGCGGACGTTGCGGACAAGGTGTACACGAGGGATCTGTTTAAGAGGGACTAGGGGAGAGGTGTACTCCCAGGATCTGGTGATATACAAAAATCGAATCTAGAGGGAGGCCGTATCAGCGTTGGCTGATACGGCCTCCTTTGATGTAACTCTGTTCCTAAAAACAAAACATGTGTTCGATTTGAAACTACATGAAGGAAGATCAATGCAGAATGCAAGCTACAATAGCAAACGAGTATTAGACTCGAGTCTAGCGGAGGATTATGGCGTTCCAAGATATCCTTGCTGCGATTGATATCGTCACGGGGCCTGACCCGGCCCATTCTATCCTGGCGTTTTCGATTGTCGTCGGGCTGTTTTTGCTGTGGTTGCGTAAGCAGGCTTTGGCGCGGTTTTACAAGGCCGGTATCTATGTTGCAGCACTGGCGTCCGATGCATTGTTTGCATCGGTAAAGCTTAGCCTTTTATGGTTGGCGGGTGTGGCATCGCCCTTTCTCGCGTTGAGTCTGTTCGCTCTTCTCGTCAACTATTTTTGGTGTGCGCAGCAGCTCGATGACATAGTGGACAAGGCGGATCCCTCTCTTCCCGAATGCGACTATGTAGCTGCCTTCAGGCTGATGAACTCGGTTGACCGTGATCGACTGTCCAGAATGCAGCTCACCTGCCTCGACAAGGATAGGTTTTTCTGCAACATCTACTTGGGAAACAACGGCGTTGCGAAAAGGATGCTTGAGAACGAAAACTTAGAGCCGGCTTTCAGGCATTTCGCCCTCCATATTATCGCGGACGCCGCTTGCGATCGTGCTGGGTCGCAAGCGGAGCTCGAAAGCGCCTTGGCCGATAAAACCGACAAGACAGACCCTTTCATCACGGTCCAGCTTTGGCACAACCGCGCGATTAGCTATGTCGTGAACGGTCAGTTCAAAGTCGCCGACGACGAGTTCAAAAAGACGTATCGCGAAGCTAAGCGTCTGGGCGTTCGGAATAAGTCGTTCCTCTTGCTGCTGTTTGAGAACGCAGCATTGAATAAAACGAAAATCGGCTTGCCTGATGGCGGCGTTAAAGAAGGGTGGGGGTTGATTGAGGAATGCGAAAAGGCGCTTGCTCCGATTGGCCCCAACGATTTTGGGCAGCTCTTCAATCTGCGGCTTCTTTTCATGAGGCAGATAGGGACAAGTATCGAGGACAGGAACAAGCTGTATTTGGTCGAGGTCAAAAACACCCTCAGCAATGCCTCCCTTTCCGAGCAACAGCGCGTCGTCGCTATGGCGAGCCTGGGCAGAATCGCGTGGTCCGACGGGCTCGATCCCGCACCCGTGCTCAATTTCTTCGCTCGATGCGATCGGTTTTTGTGCGTAAGCGACCCCGATGCACGCTACTATGCCCATAAGAACCTGAGTGCGATGCTTTCGGGCTTGGCGGTGAATGACCGCTTCCCAAATACTTTGGCTGAGAGCGTAATGCGGTATTTCAAGGATGGGGACGCGGAGCATGACTTGGATGTGATGGAGGATGGCCTTCCTCCCGAGGCGATTCTGCGGCGCTCCCAAGTGCTGCGAGAACGCGCTGCCCTAGCCTTAATGGTTGGAGAGAGCGTTGAGCGCGCCGTGTCGTACACTGATGAGGCTATAGGCCTCCTTGAGAGAAGCCTGCAGGATATGGCGGCGCTCGAGTGTCGATGGCAGCTTGCCCGGCTGACACTGTACGACAAACCCGAGGTGGCGAAATTGCAGCTCTCGATTGCCGAAGAGCGCCTCGCCGCGCTCAATAAGCAACCGTCCCTCGGATATCCCTATTTCGAGATGAGCCTGTGCTACGCCTTGCTTGGTATGCGTGCGGAGTGCAGGGTCGCATATGAAAGGGCCGCCGGCTTCGAGACTCCGATGGGCCATTACGCGCCCGGCATTCGGATTAACAGGACCGCCGCCGCCTTCTGTGCCAGGTTCTACATACTTACGGAAATGCTTGGAAATCCCGAAGAGGTTTGCCCCTTGCTTAAAACTCGAGAGGGCAGGGCGTGGCTGTCTCGCTATCCGAAGGTCTCTTCCCTGTCGAAAACGCTTCTTTGCGGGAAATTTCTTGGGTATGGGGATTTCGTGCCCGCTATGACGAGGCTATTCTTGGATGAGGCGGGGAAGCTATATGCCGAAACATGGCTCGTTGTACAAGAGATCGGACTCGCGTTTGATCTCGATTCCAGAAAGCCCGGCGAAGAGTATGGGCTGGTTTTCGAAATCCAAAGGCACCCACTGATTGCCGATGGCGATGCCCTTGCAAGGGTGGCCGCGCGGCGCGGGCATACTGTGCTCGATGCGAGGTTGAACCAGTGCAACAAAGACCTTCTCGGGGCCGATGACGCAACCGCCGTATTCGATGTGCTGGATGCCTTGGGCATATTGGCCGAAGGGCGCGTGCCCACATTGGAAGACATCATGAAGAGCTACCTTGAAAGCTGTGTCGACGTTCCCGCCGGCGGTTGAGACGCCTCTGCCGAGGGGTAGCTTCGTCCTGCCGCGCTTCACAAAACGTTTCACAAAGTTCTCTTCGCTGGCCTAGTTTTCAACACGTAGCGCTGTAATGGCCCTGCCTGATTTATCCATCTAGCCCCTTGGAACTGCGGAGGAAATCCTGGACCAAAAGAGGACCGGCAGGATCATACGGATTTACAGCGCAGAACAAAAGGCGAAAGCCATCGAGACGTTCGCCGGTTTCGGATGCAGCACGGCCGACACCATAGCAGAGCTCGGCTAACCCAGCCGTGTCACACCCCACAACCGGCGGAAAGAATACCAGCTCGGCGGCGATGAGTTCCTGGAAGGGGAGCATCGCAGGCCGAGGTATTCCGATGAGGAGAAGCGGAATGCGGTCGATCACTACTCGGGGCACGGGAAAAGTCTGGCGCGCACGATAGGGGCCATGGGATACCCGAGCCGCAAGGTGCTCTCCAGCTGGGTTGATGAGCGCACCCTGGTAATCTGCGCTGTGTGCGAGAAGGAGTGATATGGAGGTTACGCAGACGACTCCTTCAACACCCCGCTCGCGCAACGAGCGCAGAAACGTCAACCATCCGGCATAGGACTCCGTGTCAACGGCATCGAGCCCGAGCGATCGTCACCGCCATCTAAGCAGGCGCCGATGGCGGTGACGATCGCGCACGAGGAGGCGTGGCCCGGATCTCTGCATTTAATGCGGATCGCATCGTGCCAGACGTAGGGAAAGGCCGTATCAGAGAGGCCCCTGGTCTGCATGTCCTCAACGATCGCGTCGGACAACTCGCAGATCCTCGACACTTGGCTCGCGCTCATGCGGTCCACCTCGAGGGCAGAGGCGAGCCATATCCTGCGCGCGGTGTGGCGATGCTTGCGCCACTGCCTCGAGCCCTCGTCTAGCCGTGCGCAAAACACACCCCGGTAGGCGTTGAGCAACCTGTCGCCCCGCCTGCGCACCAGGATGGGTGGCGTGAGGTCGGGCTCTTCAGCTTGGTGTACACCGTGTTACGCGACACGCCCGTTTTTCAGGCATTCTCGGATATCGAGTCGACCCGCTTCCTCATCTGCCGTATAGAATGAACCGTGGACATGCTGATCACACCTTTCCGACCTCCCTGGTTGATATTTCTAGGCAGCAACCAAGGTAGTCGATTGTGATGGTTGGCGTGCCTGCCTTTGTGTCCTAAATGGTCAAGCCGAAGTGTTCAGTTTTCCGCTACCACAGACAGCAAGGCGCTGAATGCTGGCACGCATGTCGGTGGAATGTCGTGACATGAGCACACGGTCGGGGGTGGTGAACGAGTTCACAACGACATCGCCGCACTTGGCAGCCGAGGCTACCGCGCTATCCGAAGCGCTGCTCACCACTGGCACGATGCCCTTTGCATCCGCCAGGCCGTAACTGGCGATCTCGAGCCAATCCATCGTGGCGGCATTCCTGCATGGGAAGCGCCCGGACCCCTCATCCCTGAACTTGGCCAGCCACCTGTAAAGGCAGGGTCTGCTTACGTGGTTGAGCCTACACCAGTCCCACACACATACTGGACGAGAGGCAGCGTTCGATGTGATCTGCCCACATGTTCCTGTGTTCTATGTTTGCCCGCGTCATCGCAACCTCCTGTTGAATAAGGCGTTGCGATAATTTTGCCCAAAGCTTATCAGGGTGTTAAGACGCGGCTGTTTTGGTGTTTACACTAAAATCATAAAAGTCATATCATTTCATTAGTTTATTCATCTTTGGATGGAGGAAGAATGCCAACTAACAGCCAGATTCTGATAGACGGATTCATTTCGGACGAATTCTCTAAGCAGGCTGAGTATAGTTCTAAAGGGGACTACTTTGAACTGTTGGCCTCTTCTCGATACATGGCTCCATACGACCTTGACGACGATGAGATAGCGGAAGGGCTCATTGGAGGGTCGCGAGACGGGGGCTGCGATGCGATCTACATCTTTGCCAACAATAATTTCTTGAGTGAGGACGTCCAGATTAAAGACTACATCAATCGTGGATCAAGGGTTGAAATAGTTATTCTTCAGACCAAGGTTTCAAAATCATTCAAAGAAGACGTGTTCTTGAAGTGGAAGGACACCTGTAATGACCTTCTAACATTCGGTATAAATTTAAATGAATTCAATGATAAATATTCCGAACGTGTTATCGATACTTTTAGAAGAATAAGAGAAGCGATTCAAGCAGCAGCGATGGCCGGAAACGAAATCCGAATGAAGTTCGTGTACATCGCGAATGCGGATTCACCATCGGACGGCGTTAAGATTCAGAAAGAGCAGCTTCCGGCCGCCATTGACGAAATCGTCGGCGTAAGCCGATTTAGCTCTTCGTGCGTTTTAGTTGGAGCAGACGAATTGATGCGCATCTGGTCGCCTCCCGCAGAGAGCGGGCTTGTTATGCGTTTTTCGGGGTCCTATGCGTCGGTTCCTCAGAGAACGGACGTCTTTGGCCTGGTGTCTTTGTCGGATTACTACCGCTTCCTCACTGACGACCAGGGGCAGCTCCGTAGCTATCTTTTCGAGGCGAACGTCAGAGATTACGAGGGAAATGTTTCAGTCAACAAAGGAATCAGGGAAACGTTGGAGCATCCTAGCGAAGACGATTTCTGGTGGCTCAACAACGGAGTAACGATACTGGCTTCTGAAGCCTATCAAATAGCAGGAGCAGAAGTGAAAATGGAAGAGCCTCGCATCGTTAATGGACTTCAAACGTCATATGAAATATACAAATTTATGGAGTCTCGTACGGAAGACGCCGAAGATTCCAGAAATGTGATGGTAAAAATCCTTGTGCCCGGAAGCGATGAGACCAGAAACAGAGTGATACTGGCGACGAACAACCAAACTCAGGTGAAAAAGACATCGCTTCGCACTACTGACCAAATCCATATTCAAATCGAACTCTACATGAAAAGAAATGGGTTGTATTACGAAAGGCGGAAGAACTATTACAAAAACCAGGGGAGGAAGAGGGAGGAGATCGTAACCCTCTCCTTTCTTGCACAATGCATGATGTCGATACTTCTCGGCAGACCGGATCAGGCAAGAGCAAGACCGTCGACGCTTTTGTCTGACGAGGCTCAGTATAAGAAAATATTTGGGCAGGATGGCAACCTTGAGGCTTACTACAGAGCCGCTAGCCTTGGAAAACAGGTTTGCTTGAGGTTTCCGCAAATTAAGAGAGACTTAGAAGGGTCCCAAATAAGCGACATACGATTTTACGTGATAATGGGCGTTGCTTCCATCTTGTCCAAAAAAGATAACCTGACGTTCGGTGACATAGAGAAACTCGACCTTGACAAGCTGTCAGATGAAATTATTCAAGAAGTTGCGGACATGGTTTTGGATGTTTATCTGGCCCTTGGCGGAACATCCAAAACCGCTAAGTCCTACGCCATGGCAACCAAAGTCAAGGAAAAGATTTCGCTACAGTTACCTTAAGGTAATCCAAGGCTGCTCTCTAGAATGCTTTCAGCAGAGAGGTCCTTTTTGCAAAGGGCCTCTCTTTTTCCATTCGGTTCCGAACAGTTTGACGCTCACTGATCAGCCCGCATAGTCAGCCGCTTCGCTTTCAGCCCCAACCTTGATGCAAGCGTAGACGACGAGCGTGCACAGCCCCATGCCCATTCCAATCAGGTGCAGCAGGAAGGTCATTCTGCTCGCCTTCCTCTTCGCCTTCATGCGGCTTCTCGGGGGCGAACCCGTCCGGGCGGCGCGCCATGAGCGTGGCGCCGGCCGCCGTCAGGGCGGCACCCATGAGGCAACCGAGGGCATGTACAGGGCACAGGGGCAGTAGACCACTGTATGAATCTCACGTACATAGCACAACGGCAGGCCCGTGCATTGCAGCCCGCTGCTGGCTGCAATGCACGGGGCTTTTGCAGGCCAATGGTTTGTAGTTAGTTTGTTGCTCTTTGGCAGCTTTGGCTCATAGCGGCCTTAAAAAAGCCACCATTGTTTTTGCGATTTCCAGCGTGATTCTGCTGTAGACATGTAGGATGCTTCAGTAGTACAGAGTCGAGCTCATTGACGAGTTCCGGCATCTCGCTTGTGGGCAAAACCCTCTCGAGCGAGTGGAGCATATTGCTTAAATCGCGCCCGCGCGGCCTTGCACAGCAAAGCCGATCGTCGCGCGCAAATGTTTCGAAAATCGACAAGAATCTCAATGACTTCAAGGAGGCTTTGAGGCTCCATTCTGTCCTCCTGCTTGCCAGACAGCTCCTGAATCGTACGGATGGAATGAGACCGCAACATCTTGTGCCTAGCAATGGCTCTAAAAACCACATTTTTAAAGCACGGTTGTTATAATGTCAGACACTAGAACATCTGTTTGGAAAGGCGGTTATATGACAAATAGCGCAGACTTTGAATCATTCTTGAAGGACATCAATCCCAGCAAGAGCACCATTGATGAAGCGAGTCGACTTCACCGAAATCTCAGGGACCATCTCAAGGCAAGTGAGACTTATGGGGCTGTATGCAAGGACACATACCTCTCGGGTTCATACGCCAAGCAGACCTTCATACGACCGAAGAAAGATTCTGACAGCTGCGATATTGACATCATCGTTGAGACAAACCGCTCCATTAACGACTCCCCGTATCGCGTTTTGGTCGAGCTCGAGGATGCGATACGCGAGCGCGAGTGCTACAAGAGCGTCAAAATGCAAACGCATTCCATCGGCATTGACATGGCGAACTTCCATCTCGATGTTGTCGCCTTGGTCAAAGATGAAGACGGTCTTCTCTACATCGGTTCGAAAACCGATGGCGAATGGAGGCAGACGAATCCCAAAGAGCATCTCGCTTGGACGACTGAGGTTAACAAAGGGTTCAACGGGGATTACAAACCTCTAGTGAAGATAATGAAGTGGTGGAGAAGGGAGAACTGCCCAAGTTGTGTGAAGTTCCCAAAGGGCATCACTCTTGAGAAGATGATCGCCGACAATCTACCTGAAGCAGGGTTGTCAATCGAGGACTGCGTCATGCAGGTAATGGCGAACCTTGCAGTTGCATACGCCGATGAACTCGACTCGTACAAGGTGCCCTTCATTGAGGATCCAGCCATAGAGGGAAACAACCTTGCCGGAAAGTACTGCTATAACGATTTCGCCCAGTTCGTGGACAAACTCAACGAGCATCTCTCGCTTCTTGCGGATGAAGGAACCGGCAACAGCGTCTGGAAGCAAATACTTGGAAACAACTTTCCTTCGGGAGTCTCTTCGTACGGAACCACGGCATCAGATAAGTCAATAAGCCAACAGTACGCATTGTCTGTTCCGCACAGGCAGCCGTTAGGCTTTCCCATGCAGGCACGTAAGCCAAATGCAACAATTACGGCGACGGTCAAATTGCCTTCAGGAGAAATGCGAGCACTCGAAAACGACGGCGCGCTCATACCGAAGGGCTCCACTATCGTGTACAGAGTGAACTGTGGGCCGGTAAAAGATGGCAGGGTAAAGTGGCAAGTCACGAATACCGGCGATGAAGCTATGAGGGTTTGCCGTAGGGGTGGTTTCGAGATCCCAAACATAGAAAAGACTTCCCGTCGGGAGGAGACAGCGTATACGGGGAAACACTATGTTCAATGTTTTGTAATCCGAAGGGGCTATTGCGTCCGTTGGAGCAACCCATTCTTCATCAACGTAGAGTAGGTGATAATCGATGGATATCAACAACGTAATTTCAGGCATTCTTTCTGTTGGAGGAAACATATCTCTTGTCCTCGAATTCATGGGATTCCTGTCGTTCGTCGCATTGGCTATCGGAGCCTTCACGCGTCTCGGTAAAGCGGCGTGGCGCTTCGGCCTTGCGCTGTACGGCAAGAAGATACTGATTGTCGCGAGTGACGAGGACTACCATGACCTCGAAGAGGATCTTTCCGACTCTGGGCTGATCAAGAGGAAGAACATACAGCGCGTTTCGGACAAACAGATATCCAAGGCAAAGGATGCGCTCCTGTTGATAGTGGTCTACGGATATTTAGACAAAGAAGGCTTTAGGGAGATTATCAACGGTAAGAGCTCCCGATGCGGACTTATCGTTCACTGTCCGCCGGAAAAGGGCCGAATCGACGATGACGAGAAGAAGCTCCTTGGTAAAACCGCATTTACCACGCTTTGCAATTTACGAGGCAGGTTAGTGAACGACGTTCTGCTCATGATGCTATCCACTTCATTCAAAAAGAGCGACCTGAAATAACCTGGACGACGATGACGGCCGGTTGGCGGTGCTGCTGCGTCAACGGCTGGAACCTGAACATCCCACGCTACGTGGACACGTTCGCGGAAGAGGAGCCGGTGGACCTTGCTGCCGTGCGCGACGACATCAAGCGCATCGAGGCCGAAAAGGCGGCGGCCATCGCCAAGGTCGAGGGCATGCTTTCACAGCTGGGACTATGAGAGGAGAAAGACAATTGAAACGAGATTACGACGCAATTCATTATATTCAGCGACAGCTCTCTGGATTTGAAGACAAGAAAATGGTTTTTGCGATGACCAAGGCATTCAATAAAATGTGCGCGGCCGAAGAGCCGGATGGCTGTCTGTCCACGACGGTCGAGCTGTTTATTGCGCTGAAATATCTTGGTTACAAGCCTCGTATTTGCTACGGGCTGGTCGTGCCTCCAAGCGGCTATGAGTTCTATCATGCGTGGCTCGAGCTGGATGGGAAGATTGTGGACATCGCTATTTACGGCAATGCTAAGTTCTCACCATTTTCGACGTTTGATGTTCGTTTCCCTATCGTGATGGGGTCGTACGAGGCGAACGAACAAGGAATGGAATATCGTCCGTTTACATTTGATGAGGACTGGCGCGACGCTTTGATTAGCAAAGTACAGGGAATGCCGGTAGTCGAATATTGTGATAAATCACCGAAGCGAATCTTGTGGAAGTTCGCTTGCGACCTGTTGGATATGAGCCCGTTGAAAGCAAATGTAGACGCGTTGCGCGACACAGTCAAAGATGATGTGATTTAAGGGAGGTGAATGATATGGAACAGCCTTATTTGCGTTTTAAGACCGACGACGGGTCGGAGTATCCGGCGTGGGAGGAGAAGACGCTTGGGGAGTTTTTTACCGAAATAAAAGAGAAGAATCATCCAGACTTGCCCGTGCTTGAGTAATCGTCTTTCTCCGTACCAACTGTATTCGCGGTACGGAAACGTGCAAATTCTCAGCGCTTTCGCATGGGTTCGCACCCGTTCTTTCGATGCCGCGCGGCTGTCGCCACTCGCTAGAAACCCCGGCCCTGTACCTATCGCACATGCTCACTTCAACCATCCCAATCCGTACGGAGTTGTGCACGATTATGTCGAGCCCAGATTCTTCCTTTCACCGACTGGCAAAACGATTTACACCTAATTGTGGACATTGCTCACGCGATTTGTCTTTGCTCACGCATTGATCTCGCTAAACTAATAACTGCTGTTACCAGGGCATTTTCTGGTGCACATTCTATTGGCTCCTGCGAAGATCGGAGCGGGTATGTTTGCTGCCGAGTCCTACACCAGCCGTCATTACATTGAGATCGTTGCCATAGCCTGCCTATGCGTTTTGCTGGGCGGGCCTTCTTATGCCGCGGGCGCGGAGAGCCTCGTCATCGCGGGCGCGACGTACTACGAGCCGGGCGTGTCGGGCCCCGGCTGGGCCTGGACCGATGCCGGCCACCTGGAGCTTAACGGCTACGCGGGAGAGGCCATCGGCGCTGACGGCGACCTGGTGCTGACACTTGCCGGGCAAAACTCCGTGACGGAGTCGCATGCGCCCGATGCGGACATCACGCAGTGCGGCATGGAGGTGTGGGGCGACCTGACGCTTCGCGGCACCGGGTCCCTGGCGGCATCGGGCTCGCAGTGCGCGATCCACGTCTCGCGGGCGCTCGTGGTGGACGTCTGCACCGTCGATGCCCGGGCGGACGGGGCCGACGTCACGGACGAGGCCGTGGCCGGCGTGATCGCCGGCGACATGGCCGTGCGCGGTGGCGGGCGCGTCGTTGCCGCGAGCACAGGGTCCGGAGCGGGCGTGCGCGCTTATGGCGTGTATCTGCAGGACTTAGGCCTTGGCGATGGGGCGGCCGGCTGTCGGCTTTCCGTCGATGCCTCGTGGCTCGATGCGGCAGGTACCGATGGCGGCGTCGCGTGCTTGGGCGGCTCGCTTGTGTCCGCACGGTTTGTGACGCCTGCCGGCGGGGCCTTTGGTGCTGACGGCGTGGTGAATGCTGCCGGTGCGATGGCACCGCATGTGGTGGTTGAGCCCGATGCCGCCACGCCACCGGCAGGGGAGACCGATGGAGACGACGTGCCTGGATGCGGGGAGGGTAAACCAGATGGTAGTGCCGGCCCTGCTGCAGGGCAGCCCGGTGCGGGGCCGACGACGGATCCAACGGTGAAACCTGCGGCCACGTCGCCCAAAACAAACATAACGATCAAGACGACGGTGACCAAGACCACAGTGCCTGCGTCCTCTAAGCCTAAAGCCACCAGCACGACCGCAACGACACTCCCCAAGACCGCCGACAGCGACTGGATTGCCGCTTCCGTAACGCTTTTCCTTCTGGGAACAACGCTCCTGGCTGCCGCATTTCGCTGCTAAGGCCCCGTTTAAGTGAGACCAGAGAGGGATGAATGCAGCTATTGCAGAAGTCTTTAGCCTACTACTAAATCAATTTCTTAGAGATTGGTGCCGTATCAGCCATCGCTGCGACGGCACTATTTTGTTCAGCTCGACTGCCTCTCGATCCATTACCGATGTTGAGCCTTACACCCCATCTGCCAGAGCGATAAGATAATTGCAATCCAAATGCTACCGTTTATAAAGCTTCATTTGGACCCAATTGCCTATATCACTGGAGTCATAACATGAGGAACTACTATCAAATCAAAACCGTCGCATCGGCCCCTCCAAGGAGGCTCATCCCGATCGGAAAAGTCATCAGCGTTACTGGGCTTGTATTGGCAATTGTCAGTTTCTTTTCCGCTCTGCCATCGAGTGCCAACATATATGGCTCGCTTTCTTTTACTTTCTTACTCCTTGGCTTATTCTTTTTTGTGGACGGGCTCTTTCTTGTTATTACTGCATCAAGGCAACAAGAGAATCTACTAGGGCTACGCCAATCGCTCCTAGAAGATGATCCTCAAATCGCCGCGAGCGCCGAAGAGTTTATGTCTCAGCGAAAGGCCCTGACACAGCAAGGCGAAATTACTGGCATCTTCATTGTCCATAATGCAACCAAAGATCTGTACTACGTAGGCCAAAGCGCAAAGGCAATTGATCGAGCGGCCATACAGTTTCTCGGTAGGGGCAATTGCGATGTGTATGCCGATTACAAGTACGGTGACTCATTCAACGTGCGAATAATCCAGCTGTCGGAAAGCGGCTACGAAAGTCTCAATGAGCTAAAACGCGCAGCGATACAAGCGCTCGAGGCTGCTGGCGAGGAGCTTTATTAAGGGCGACTGTTAGGATTAATGCAATGGCAAGCTCAAATAACACAGGCAACAACGAGGAATTAACGCCGTCCGTCGAAGAAACGCTTCTTAACGAATCCGGCTCGATTGCCAGGGTCAAATCGTTCTCATGGATTTGGTTTATCAATAAGGAGCGAATCCACGACATAAATCCTGTCCAATGCGGCAAATGGATGTTCTTCTTCTCTCCATTCAAAACCGCCCTCATGGACGACATTGTCGGAACCGCAGTTCTTGATGGCGTCGTCGTAGAGGCCAAATACTCGAATCCCGAAACGCTCATCGCGGCGGGCTCGAAACAAGGTGTCTGCTGCTTTTACCTAAACGGAAACGATAGAGAAAGCCATAAGAGGGTACTGAGCTACATGCTGGAAAACGGGCTAATCAGGAAGACAAAGACTGGAAAGCTGTATAACATTTCGTTCAAGTTCGACACTGAGACCTACGCAGGAAAGTACAAGGGGAGCGGCTTCTCCGGAAAGATAAAGCTCGCGGACTTCGTTGACCTGGAGACGGGAGAGTTTATTTAAGGGTGCGTGCCGAGTAGAGAAGTTGAACTTACTTCACCTGTGTCCCCTTTGGGGACAGCCGCCAGTGCAATACCTCAGTGCTATACTCGTTGTCCTAAGGAAGTGGTTCATATGTACTTGAGCGATACTAAGATTCAAGAGCTTATCGACAACAAGGTGCTGCTCAATGCCGATGCTTCGAACATCGGCCAGGTTACGTATGACTTGCGCACCGACGGATTCTACATTAATGAAAGCAAGCAGTTCGAGGTCGAGCTTGGCCCCGGAGACTCGACTTTTGTCTCTTGCGTTGAATGTGTCGCGCTACCCAACAATCTGACCGCTAGCGTACTTCTGCGCAATTCGCGCATTCGCCAAGGGCTTTCTTTGGATGCACCGCTCTATTTCCCTGGCCATGGAACTAGGCTGTTCTATCGTGTTACAAACGTAAGCGGCAGCACCATTACCCTCGATAAGTCTAAGGGCATCGCGCAGGTCGCATTCCAGCACGTCGAAGGCACGGTTGCCCATCCTTACCATGGAGCCTTTTCCGATGAGCTTAACTTTAATGGGCTCGCCGACTATTCCGACGTCTATGCCGGAGAGCTCAAAAAGGTTGAAGACAAAAAGGAAGAAGTTGCCAATATCGAATCTCGTATTTACGGTAATGTGCTGGCACTCTTTGCCGTCTTCGCCGCGATCTTTACGCTCGTGAACGTTAATGCCGGAGGGATCTCTTCCGATATTTCGACCGTCCGTTTCGTTGCGCTTGACCTGCTAATTATCGGCGGATTTCTGGTCCTTGCGTCTGCAATCGAGGCTTTTCTTATTAAGGACAAAAAGAAGAAGGCACGACTTCCGCTCGGGATAGGTGTCACGTGCATTGTCTTTGCTGTTGTCCTTGCATTCCTCTAAGTACTTAGAGGATTAGGGGAAAGCAATATAGGTTCTGAGACGGGGTGCCCCGGCGTTTGCCGTGGCACCCCTATTTGTTGATCGGACTTCCATTTTTCAAATTACATGGCCGCCATAGCAGCCCCAAGACATCTGCTATTTAAAAAAGCATGTCTCGAAAGCGTAAAATCGGGGTCTGGTCGACAGATCTCGGTTTTTCCCGCACTACGCCTGGATCCAGGACCTCGTATCCGAAAGCCGCTCCCGCGACGAGCTCGTCAAAGAACTAAGGCGCAATTGCGTTGTGCGTCTCGACGGTGCGTCGCACGTATAGAATCTAAGCATCCGCATGCCGGTTATTGAATGGAATGGACGCCACATGGAACTCCCTAGCACCCTGTGCAGCAATGTGTACGACTTCGCGTTTTGCCCCGAGCCCTGCTACGACCGCCTGGTCGATCTAGCCGACCCCGAGGACTGGGGTCCCAGTAACCGCATCCTCAAAAACTATCTGTCGTTCTCGTTTAGCCGCGCGGTGTTCCTGACCGAGCGCGACGTGGACCAGACCGCGCCGTCCAACCTGCCGTTGGTGTTCGATGACGACCGCTGCCTGTTCAACACCGGCCTGTACACGCGCCGTTACGAGACCATCTATGGCCTGTTTGAGCCCAACACCAAGCCCGACGCGCGCCAGCGCTGGTTTTTGAAGGGCTTCTTTAAGGAGAGCGACCCCATGCTGGTCTCGTTTGAGTACCTGCCGTGCCGCGTGCGCTTTGCCGAGGACCCCTCCGAGCTGGTCTTTGACTACCGCTTGCCCATCCGCTCCAACATCGACCACATTCTGGGCGATGAGGAGAACCTCACGCGTATTCCCGCCAGCCTGATGGGGGAGGGCAACTCGCTACTGCTGCGCCGCGCCTTTGAGGGAGCCGTCGTCGAGGCCGCCCGCCGCGCCGCCGCCAACTACACGCTCGCCGTGCCGCAGTTCTACGGCGGCCGGATCCAGCTGCTGCTGCCGCTGTGCCTAACCGGCGACAAGCCCGAACTGGCACTGACCATCCAACGCGAGGACGGCTTCTACGCCGCACGCACCTGCCTCACGCTCGACATAGCTTACAACAACGCTCGACTTATCTGCCGTCCTGAGACCTCGTGGATAAAGCGGTAAATGGTAGTTTAGCTGCGGTTTTGCCGATTGCTTTGGTTGCTTTGGCTTGACTGGCACTCACGAATTTAAAATCGGGGGCAAAAAGTTCTTGGTAAACCACGCTCGGCTATGATAGTATCTCTTTTGCCGAAAGGCGACGGGCGATTGGCTCAGGGGTAGAGCATATCCTTCACACGGATGGGGTCACAAGTTCGAATCTTGTATCGCCCACCATCAAAAGCGCAGGTCAGAGGTGTTAAGCCTCTGACCTTTTTCCTTTTGACACCAAGGCCGACACCAAAATCGACTCGAAGTCGTATAAGGCGTCTTTTTTTATCGCACCCTTTTTTGACGCCATTGCATGTTTTGTATAAAACACATCCGTAATTTCAATGAACTCCCCATGTGATTCGAGCGCAAATGTGGAGACAGGGACCGCATGCCCAGAGCGTCTTCCAGCGGATTTCTATCACACGACGGTTTTCGGCAGAACTCGTCAAGCTTTTGGTCAGCGTTTGGTCAGCTTCCGGTACTTACCCGCATGATGCCCCGGTAGATAATCGTCCACGACCACAACCGCATGGTCTACGGCCGATACCAGGGGAGGCGCAAATGGACGAAATCGTCTGCGCAAACACCGCATTCCGTTACTGGCGCTGCCCGCCACAGGTGCGCGATCTCTATCCGCGCCTGCCCAACTCCGAAGAAGGCTGGCGAGCTCTATCCCAAGCCCCATTCGTAACCGACGTCCTCAAGACCCCAGTCATCACAGCAGCATCAACTCGAAGCAACCTACATTCCGAGACAAGACGTACCATCCGATGGAACAGCGCCTATACAGAGAAGGTCTCGATCGACACGGGCATGGGCTTTAGCGTCACAGACCCTCTTCATACGCTATTCACCATGACTCGAAGCGTTTCTTCATGCGACCTGGTTCTGGCCATGTACGAGCTCTGCGGATGGTTTTCGGTTTTTAAACCATCGCCCGCGGTCGACATGGCACTTGAGCAAGCAAAATCAGAAGAAGAGCAGTACACCACAGAAAGTCTTTTTGAACTAGATGAAACCCAAGACGAGGCCCCATGGAAGCGAGTCTATGCTCGTGCGAGCCAGAAGGACAGCGAGAATGATCAAAGTGGGCAGCAGAATGACGGATCCGGAAATAAAGCAAACGGAAAAGGCACATCGCTCTGGATGAGAAAGCCTCTTATTGAAATAGAAGAACTGCACAGATTTGCAGCGAAGGTTAAGGGCGAGATGTGGGGAAAACAATTCTACGAAGCCGCACGGCAGGTAATGGGTATTGCGGCATCCCCGCTAGAAGTTGCTGGAATCATGTTGCTAAGTCTTCCGAGGCGTACTGGCGGAGCGGAGTTTAAAAACATATACGTCAACGACTTAACACCGCTGTCGAATTCAGCTCGAAAAATCGCAGGTCAGAAAATCTGTTACGGCGATATCGTCATCGTAAACCCAATAATAATGAAAGCTGTGCTTATCGAACTTCAGGGAGAGGTTATCCATGGTTCAGGCGCCGTGCTGGACCACGATGCCGCACGAATGACAGCATTACAAAGCATGGGATACGACGTATTTCTTGTAACCCATGACATGCTCAATGATCACGATCAGCTTGATGCCATCATTCACAGTGTGTGTGAGCGATTGGAGTTGCGCTAAAAACCAAAAACCGAGGCGATGAGATGCGCTGAGACCAGATTGCGAGCCAACGTTCTGTGCAATTGGCTTGGTATTGGTAAGTAATATTGTTCAAGTGAGCATTATTACTACTTTATATGCTGCCAGTAATTAAGTGCCATTTTAAAACCACGCCGGTTTACTACGTTGGATTGGGGGTAGCTGAGCACACCGAATTCGTCGCTCGTAAAACCGCAGGTAGAATGCCTGCCCGTTTTGCGAATGTAGGCGTGTGGTCGGAAATCCGGGAATCGTCGCAGTAAACCGGTCTGTTTATGAAGCGACCAGCTGGCGCGAGCTGCGCACGGTTCAGTAAATTGACCCGAAGGCGCGGAGAGGGGCTCAGACGAAACCCTCCCGCGGAAGCACCGCGGATTGCTTTGTTCTGGCCGGCGGCACCTGGGGCGACATGCGCGCCCCGGGAAGGAGGGCGGCGGGCTTGCCGCTGCCCGCGGGGCGCGCCCCGCGGGCTATTTCGGGCATCGTGTGTCCCTTCGGCCCCGCGCCGTTCCACGCACCGTAAAATCTTTTCCAAAATTGTCCTTGCATCGGCGGGGGAGTTCCCGTATAGTACTTTCTCGCACGGGGGCGTAGCTCAGCTGGGAGAGCGCTTGACTGGCAGTCAAGAGGTCAGGGGTTCGATCCCCCTCGTCTCCACCCGAGCATTGAATGAGGCTCCAACGCAAGTTGGGGCCTTTTTTCATATCTATCGATTTACGCCATGTGTTGACTGAGCAGCATCTTGGCGACATACCCATTGTTAATTACGAATATGAATGTTAATAACTTTACGTATCTGGATAGCAAACCTGGTCTGCAGCGCCAATAACAAAGAGGCCGGGCGTAATGCCCAGCCTCGAAATACTCTGGTGGGCCCTCCGGGATTCGAACCCAGAACCCAGGGATTATGAGTCCCCTGCGCTAACCGTTGCGCCAAGAGCCCTTATGAACGGTGAATGCAATTCTAGCAAAGGCAACTCAGGCCTAATTTCTTCGCTTCACGTCGTGAAATACTACCATGCACGAGCAAGTCGCACAACGCAAGATCAAGTTCGATGCTAAACAACAGCTAATCTAGGCCCGTCGCAGATAAGGAGTGTTTTATAAAAAGTTAAGGCCTTAAATTCAGGGCTTCAAGACATTTCAGCGTGAAATCAACCTGATGCCATTTCAAAACCATGCCCGTTTACTACGACGGATCGGCGACCTTCGACCACCGCGTGTTCTCAGTTTGCAAAACCGCAGGTAGAGAGTCCGACGGTTACACGAAAAGGCGTGCGTGGTCGAACATTACAGATACATCGTAGTAAACCGGCATAGTTCTGAGGCGCAGATGAGGGACGGTTCGCAATCGGACCCGATAATGGGACTGGCGACGCATAGGAAATCCGGTTGCGCGGAGAGGGTCGCGTTCCGCGCGCCAAGTCGGCCGGCGTAGGGGCCGTGCGGGGGCCAGGCGCTCCGCAGGCTGGCCCGGCCCCGCGCGACTCCGGCGCCCGCCCCCGGAAAGTTTTTCCAAAATTGTCCTTGCATCGGCGGGGGAG
>OLGD01001494.1_pt1 | contig 34044 bp, 33 predicted proteins | sample 1605311 | NCBI WGS metagenome assembly OLGD01 (sample SAMEA3888917, study PRJEB22519) | human gut metagenome | biome: human gut; feature: human-associated habitat; material: faeces | place: Denmark | collected 2010
AATTTTCAATGTTCTTCAATTTAGCCTTGACTTTTTATTTGCAGGCTTCTGTTTGGATTTATGTGTCTTTTATCACTTAAATTCAACTACAGTTACACCATATCCGCCTTCCCCGTATTCTCCCATGCGGTAACTTTTGACGTACTTGCTTTTTTTGCAGTGGTTTTGGACAGCGTTTCGCAGGGCACCGGTGCCGACTCCGTGGATGATGGTTACCTGATGGAGTTTGGCAAGGTAGGCGTCATCTAAATATTTGTCAAGTAGTCCAAGGGCTTCGTCCACCGTTTTTCCGATTAAATTGATTTCCGGTGAAATAGTCATTGCCTTTGCCATTTTCATGTTTCTTGCATGGGTAATGGATGCTTCTTTTTTTGCGGCTTTGGTTTCCTGCTCCAAAAGTTCTAGGTCGCTTACGGAAACTTCCGAGCGCAAAATGCCCATTTGGACAAAACATTTTCCTTTGCTGTTTGGAAGCGTGCTTACGGTTCCTTTAATACCCATCGAATGAACCATAACAATGTCACCAATCTGCAATTTGTCCGGTGCTCTCTTTGGTGCCTTTTTGGTTCCCTCTATCGTCAGTTCGCTCTCAGTTTCGTTGAGCGCTTTGCGCAGGTTTGCACGCTCTTTTTCCATTTCCTTTGTCATGCCGGAACCTTTCATCCACTTGTTGTACTTGCGGATGGATTCGTCGGCAGTGTCCTTTGCCTTCTGGATAATCTCGTGGGCCTCTTCGTTTGCGCGGCGTAAAATTTTATCCTTGGCGGCATCAATCCGCTCGTTTTTCGCCTTCATTTTATCACGGAAATGCTCTGCCTCTTCGCGGATTTTTTTCGCTTTCTCGCGCTCTTTTTCAGCGGCGGTTCTGGCATCCTCAAGTCCGGTGACAACGTCTTCAAAACTGCGGCTGTCGGAGTCGACAAGTTTGCCTGCTTCATCAATAATTTCTTTTGGAAGTCCTAATTTTCCGGATATTGCGAACGCATTACTTTTTCCCGGAACGCCGACTAACAGCCGGTAAGTCGGCTGCAAAGATTCTACGTCAAATTCACATGAGGCGTTTTCAACACCATCGGTGGACAGGGCATAAATTTTTAATTCGCTGTAGTGCGTCGTAGCCATAGCGGTTACATTTCGGTTATGCAGATTATCTAAAATTGCAATTGCGAGCGCAGCACCTTCCGTTGGGTCGGTTCCGGCGCCAAGCTCATCAAAGAGTGCCAGTGTCTTTTTGTTCGCACGTTTCAAAATATAAACGGTGTTTACCATGTGGGAGGAGAATGTACTCAGACTCTGCTCAATACTCTGCTCATCGCCGATATCGGCGTAAACTTCTTCGTATACGCGCAGGTGCGAGTGGTCATATGCCGGAATATGCAGACCGGCCTGTCCCATCAGAGTAAATAATCCAACCGTTTTTAACGATACTGTTTTACCACCGGTGTTTGGTCCGGTGATAATCAGTAAATCATAAGTTTTTCCGAGTGTCACATCAATCGGCACGACTTTATCTTTTGGAATCAGCGGGTGGCGTCCCTTTTTAATATGGATGTAATCCTGGTCAAAAAGTGGTTCGCTTCCCTGCATTTTTTTAGAAAGTTTTGCCTTTGCAAAGATAAAGTCAAGTTCCGCAAGCAGCAACACATTTCGCTGTAAATCTTCGGCGTAAGGCGCTGCAAGGGCGCTTAACGATGCCAGTATTTTTTCAATTTCTTCCTGCTCTTTCATACCCAGTTCCGCAAGTTCATTGTTTAACTGCACAATTGCCATCGGCTCAATGAAAAAGGTCGAGCCGGTTGAACTCTGGTCATGAATCATACCCGGAAAAGTGGATTTATATTCTTGCTTAACAGGCAGACAATACCTGCCGTTTCGCATGGTGACGATGTTGTCACGCAGCATGGAGCCGGATAGATTCATAGTTGCCGTCAATTGCTCGCGTACTTTATCGTTCGTAGTTTTCATGGCACGGCGAATTCGTTTCAGTTCGGAACTCGCATCATCTGCCATTTCTTCCGGACTCAAAATGCAGCGGTTGATTTCCAGACGCAAATCCGGCAAATCCATAAGTGCACCAAAGCGTCCCGAAAGTGCATCTTTCAAATCTTCAAACTTGGCATCATAAGCGATGGCATCTTTGGCAATCTCCAAACACCGGGCGATGTCAAGAAGTTCACCCATGCCGAGCACGCCGCCTTTTTCCAGCGGCACCAGACTTGGACGAATATCCGTTAGCCCGTGAAATGGCAGCCTTCCCTGTTTTAAAAGACGCATGAGTGCGTGCGAAGTTTCAGTCTGCCAGCTAATGATTTCTTCCCTCCTTGACGAAGGCAAGAGGTGCCGTATGCTTTCCTTCGCAAGCGGTGTGTCTGCCTCCTCAAGAAGCATGTCAATGATTTTATAATATTCAAGTGTTTGTAATACTTTTTTGTTCACAATGGAAACTCCCTTCATATAGTGACGCATGGAGGGCGGCGCAGCCGCCCTCCTGCACTGCTATTGTACAATATTTGGTTTCTGTTTGTAAAGGGAGCGTTGCGTTTTTAGTTCCGTAAATTACTAGGAAAAGTGGTGGCTCTAGTGGGCGTTTTCACTCGTTGAGTGCGTAGCGGTATGGATGCCTATGCTAACGCATGTACAGGCATCTCATACCGACGCACTCAAAACCCACTAGAGCCACCACTTTTTCTGGTAATTTACTGGAATCCTAAAAACTTGGCAACGGTTCTGATGGATGAAGGGGAGGGGACTGATGGGGGGTGTTTTGGGTATTGGTTCGCAGTGTGCGTTTGGGCGAGGTGACGTGGCTTTATGGGGGCTAGGCAACTCTTTTTCTGTGATTTGCGTTATAGGGTTGCATTTGGAAGCATTTTTTCCCTGAAATTCGACCTTATCAGGGAAAATTACGAGGCAAATGCAACGTTTTCCGCTAATTTTTGCTTTTATGGTTGTTTTTGCTGAAAAAGCATGCAACTCTTTTTGTACTTTTTGAGGAAAACGGTTGTTTATGGGGGGAGGGGCAGTGGCTCGGGTTAAGTGCTTGCCGCGGATTTTATTTGGATTGCAGTAATTCTTTAAGAGAAGTTTGTGAAAAGTGAGTACAAACACGTGGGTATCTGGCAATGCGTATTTTGCATGCCGATACCCCTACGCGTTTGTTTAGCGGGAGCGCTCACTTTTCGCAAACTTCTCTTAAAAAATCACGGGAACCCAAATAAACCCCAAAACTCCATCTTGAATAATTCCACCAGTTGTTTTACAATAGAGCCATGAATACACAAACACGAAGAAAAATGATTGCAAGTTTCATATTTGTCATTCTCGTATGCGGCATCCTTTTTGACCATGTGCCTGACCGCACAGTCATTTCGCAGGGCTTTTCGAATACGATTTCTTCGGGTGCGCGGATTGATGGCTCCGGGATTAAATATGCCATCCGCGGCGAGCGGTTTTCAGAGCAGATGCCAATTGTCTGTCTGCTTCGCAGTACCGCAAGAAATACCGGATATTTATCAAGAACACCGCTTGTTTTAGCCGGTTTTGGTTCTCTTATATTTCTCGCTGTATTAACAGCACTCTTATTACATCTCTATGCGAAAGGGCACGACACAGGCAGCCGCCTGCGCATTTTACGATGGCTCTTTCGGACGGACGGAAAAAAACGCACCTTCCATATTGGATAATTGAATAAAGATGGTTTGTTCTTTTGCTGTAAATCTGCTATTTTTTCATGTCATGTCTTTGATTTTTTGTAAAAGGACGGACTTGTTATGTCGAAAATTAAATATGGAGGAAAATGATTATGTTGGGAACAATTTTTTTGGATGTAGTTATTTTTATCGGAGGCGCTTGTGGTGTACTTAGTTGTTTATACATGGTACTGTCGCTGATTGCTGTCCTGTTTTATAAGTTTTTCAGACGAATCCGCTTTGGAATTTCATTGTTTGATTAACTGAACTTGGTGAAAAACACCTTGCTTGTTCCCTCCTTTTCTATTATTATGGTATCAGGGTCGAAAAGTTAGCAATCCGGATAACATAAGTTATAAGTTCTCAAAGTCAAAAGAGCAGAAGTTAAGGAGGGAACATTTTTGAAAAAATGGATGCAATCCGTGGGAGTGCCTTTTTTAGTGGCAGGAATTTTTGGAATGATGATAGGACCAAATGTAAACGTGTCTGCCGACGAGCCAACGGCGGCTTCGGGTTCTGGCGTGACAATTGAAACACCGGCAGAAACTCCGCTTGGTGCGGCGGTTATTACAGCGGCAAAAAAAGCGTCTTCATTAAAACAGGTTACGATTACATGGACGCAGAGCGGAGAGGCACAGGGTGCCGTCATTTTTAGAAAAAGCGAGAAAAGTGATTTTGCAGAAATTGCGCGGATTTCGGATGGTACGCCGGGAAATAAAACGTATGTGGACAAGTCGGTGAAAGCAGGAAAAACTTACATTTATCAGGTCTGCGTGTTCCGTACACGTGCGGATGGTACGACACAGGTGCAGACAGGGGCAAAAACGGCATCGGTAAAATTGGTGCCGGGGAAAATTAAAGGGCTTAAGGCGAAAAAAAGAGGAAGAAAAATTCTGGTAACCTGGAAGAAAACAAAAAGTGTTTCCGGTTATCAGGTTTATACGAAAGTGTTTGTAAAAGGCATTAAGACAAAGTACAGCAGAGCGAAAACGCAAAAAGGGCGCAGCTACAAGCGCGGCATGCTTGTTCATGGCATGAAATACGGCTTTATGGTGCGTGCTTATAAAAAGGTAAATGGCAAAAAAATCTACGGACCATTTACGGCTGTGAAAAAAAGATACTAATATGAAATGGAGATAAAAAAATGAATTATTTGAAGGATTACCGCGAAGGTGAAAAGTTTGTTGGCACGTATTTGTGTAAACAGAAACAGATTTTGAAAACAAAGGCAGGAAAAACGTATTATTCCCTGACCTTACAGGATAAAACGGGAACCGCAGACGGAAAAATCTGGGAGCTGAATAATGGCATTGCCAATTTTGAGCCAATGGATTATATTCACTGCGAAGGAATGGTAACGAGTTTTCAGGGAAATTTGCAGATGAACATTTCCCGCGTCCGCATCAGCGACGAGGGCGAATATGACCCGACGGATTATGTGCCTTGCACGAACAAAGATGTCGGAGAAATGTTTAGCCGCATTTTGAAATATGTGGCAAGTGTGCAGAACAAATATCTGCGAAAAATTTTGGAAATGTATTTTGTGGAAAATAAAGAGTTTGTCGACGCATTTAAGAAACATTCGGCAGCGAAGAGTGTTCATCATGGATTCATGGGCGGACTTTTGGAGCATACGCTCAGCGTCACGGACATGTGCCAGTATTTTGCGGAGCATTATCCAATGATTCACAGAGATTTGCTCATCACAGCGGCGTTGTTCCACGATATGGGAAAAATTCAGGAAATTTCGGATTTTCCAATGAATGACTACACGGATGACGGCCAGCTTCTCGGGCACATTTACATTGGCGCACGCTGTATGGAAAATGCGGCCGCACAGATTCCTAATTTCCCGCCAAAATTGAAAAATGAACTTGTTCATTGTATTCTTGCGCATCACGGCAAGATGGAATTTGGTTCGCCGAAAGTGCCGGCGATTATGGAGGCAATGGCGTTACATATGGCGGATAACGCCGACGCGAAATTGCAGACTTTGACGGAAGTATTTACTCAGGCAGGCGACAACATGGGATGGCTTGGTTTCAACCGTATGTTTGAGAGCAATTTGAGAAAAACTTCAGAGGAGTAATGGACTTGGAAAAGAAGAAATTGCAGTTTAAGAAAAATGATGAAATTGTCATTACGATTGAAGATTTAGGAAAAGACGGAGAGGGTATCGGTCATGTAGATGGCTATGCCCTTTTTGTAAAGGGTGCGCTTCCGGGCGAAAAGGTTTTGGTGCACCTAATGAAATTAAATAAAAATTATGGCTTTGCGCGCTTGGTTGAAATTTTAGAGCCGTCAAAGGAGCGCATGATGCCGTCGTGCCCTTCTGCATCCTTGTGTGGCGGCTGTACGCTGCAGCATTTTTCCTACGAAGGCCAGCTTGCCTTCAAGGAAAAGAAAGTAAAAGATTGTCTGGAAAGACTCGGCGGTGTGGATTTATCTTCTGTCACATGGCTTCCGATTTTAGGAATGATGGGCGAAAATGAATCTCCGTGGCATTACCGCAACAAAGCGCAGTTTCCGGTTCGTGAAGATGAAAATGGAATCCCGCAGACCGGCTTTTTTGCCGGACGGAGCCACCGCTTAATCCCTGCTTCGTCATGTGCCATTCAGCACCCGGTAATCAATGAAGTTGTCGAAACCGTAATGGATTTTCTGCGTGCGTATGGTATTTCTGCCTACCGTGAGGAAAGCCACAAGGGACTCGTGCGCCATATTTATGTGCGCCGCGGCTACCACACCGGACAGATTATGGTGTGTCTTGTTATAAATGGAAATGAGCTGCCGCACGCCGCAGAATTCATTACACGTCTTCGAACGATTGAGGGAATGACAAGCATCTGCCTCAACCTCAACACAAAGAAAACGAATGTAATTCTCGGTCCTTCCACAAAACTTTTGTGGGGCAGTCCTGCCATCGAGGACAAAATCGGCGGCATCCGCTATCAGATTTCGCCACAGTCCTTTTATCAGGTCAATCCGGTTCAAACCGAAAAACTGTATCAGACAGCACTCGATTTCGCTGATTTGCAGGGGGATGAGCGTGTCTGGGACCTCTACTGCGGCATCGGAACCATTTCTCTATTTCTCGCAAAAGCAGTACCAAACGGTCAGGTAACCGGCGTTGAAATCGTTCCGGAAGCCATCGAAAATGCCAAGAAAAACGCAGTATTGAACGGTATCTCCAATACGTCATTTTACTGTGGCGCAGCCGAAGACGTTGTAACAGATATGGTCGCTAAGCGCCGCACGCCGTCAAAAGAAGACACAAATGGTGCGCTCGCCGACGTCGTTGTCGTCGACCCACCGCGTAAGGGGTGCGATGCGAAACTTTTGGATACCATTGTTACGATGAACCCTGAAAAGATTGTTTATGTCAGCTGCGACCCGGCGACACTCGCCCGTGATGTGAAGGCACTGGGGGAGAAGGGATATGAGGTGAAGAAGGTTCGGGCTTGCGATATGTTTCCGCAGGGGGGGCATGTGGAGAGTGTGGCTTGTTTGCAGAAGGGAAAGGGGTAAAGGATATGGCGATTTTTGGAGAAAATGGATGGGGGTTCTATTTCCGAAGAGCGATGATATAAGTGGAGGTTTACCCTAGGGGATAAGCTTTTGGAAATGGAAGATGTACATTTTGGTGAAAGAGTTTTTATTATAGGAGTGCACGATGAAGAATATAGAACAATTAGCAACTAAATTTCGGAAAGCGATTGATATGGCATTGGAAGCTGGGGAGTTTGCAGGCGACAGCATATATCGCAGATTTCCACGTGCTTGCTGCGGAGATACGAGTGATTTGTTGGCTCAGTATTTGCTGGATAAGGGTATCAAAACAGAGTATGTCTGTGGAACGTATCGGGGCAAAACAGATGGGAATGGACAATCCCATGCGTGGCTGATGGTAGACAAGTGTATTATTATAGATATAACTGGTGACCAATTTAGTGGCAGGTCTACATTCCTTAATTATAACAAATCAGTCTATGTTGGACAGGGAGACGATTTCCATAGACTATTTGAGGTGGAAGATAGAGATATTCATGTGCATCAAGGGCTGAGTGCATTGGGCGGTTTTTGTGCGCCGAGGCTATGGGATTTGTATAGGAAAATTCTAAAATACATTTAATCATCCTTTTCTAGGGGATAAAACCGTTGTCCAACTTTGAAAATATGATATCAATGGAAGTGATATGTAATTGGCTGGAGAAAGAATTTGAATCGAAAAAGAGAATGACGATAGTTAACTTTAGAAAGTATATACAAAATGCTGTTGAGTATTACGAAATATCATTTCTAGGTAACACATAGATGCAATAAAAAATAGCATATATATAGCAAAAATAGGATTTATGACGTAATTACGACCATTATATTGAATTTTTTAGACTGATATGATATGATTTTTATACCGAAAATATTGGAGGTATTTATACATGTCAGAGTTTTTTGTAAATGATAAATATAGAGTTTTAGAGTGTATGGCAAATCGGCAAATTTCTGTGAATAACGAATTGATTGTCAAGTTATCACAACAAGAGATTGCTGATATATTACATTTTACGAAAACTAAAGTTAATATAATTATTGGTGAATTAAAAGATAATGGATATATCGTTCAACTTAGCACAAGAGGAAAATATTCCCTTACTGACAAAGCAAATATAGAAATTGATAAAATGAGTAATAAGGAGGTTATATAATGAATATTAACACAATGCCTTTAGAGGCTGAAACCCGTGTACTCATTGATCGTAGTCTTGAAAATCTTGGTTGGAAATTGGATGGAAAAGACCAAAATGTATATTATGAGCAGCCGAAGACTGAAGCAGAAAAGAAAAAACTCAAGGGAAAAAGACCAGATTATGTCCTTTACTCTAAAGAAAGTGATAAACCGCTTATTGTAATTGAAGCAAAAAAGAAAGGAGCTCGAATTGATACTGCTTTGGAACAAGGCATAGATTATGCAAGAGCCATTGAAGCTCCTCTTGTATTTGCTACAGATGGTGTTTTTTGTAAGGCTTTCCACACTGTAGCAAATAGACCACCCATTTTAAATGGAGAAGAAATCGATGAATTTATTCGTGAGGCACTTGCGTTAAGATATTTGACTTCTTATGAGGTAAATACAGTCAGTCCAAAAGTTCAATATGACCGTAAAGAACTCATCAGAATATTTGATGAGGCAAATAACATGCTTCGTGGAGAAGGCTTGCGAGCCGGCATTGAGCGTTTTGGAGAGTTCGCTAATATTCTGTTTCTTAAACTTATCAGTGAGAGTGAACAAATCAAAAAAGAAAGTGGAATTCAAACCAAGTTTGATATTTCCTGCAGTTGGGATAGTATTAAAAAAATTCCATCTTCAGCAAGAATTGAATATATTAATAATACGGTCTATGATAGACTTAATACTCTTTATAGCACAGACATTTTTACTCCGCTACAAATCAGAGATGAGAGTATATTGAAAGAGATCATGGATAAACTTGATCCTCTTATGCTGACTGATGTGGATAGTGATGTTAAGGGAGATGCATTTGAATACTTTTTAAAAGCATCTACTTCTACAAAAAATGATTTAGGTGAATATTTTACGCCTCGTCATATTGTAAAAACAATGGTTCGTTTGGTGAATCCACAAATTGGTGAGACTATTTATGACCCATTTTGTGGAACGGGTGGCTTTTTAATTGAAAGCTTTCGTCATATTTATAATAACATGGCCCGTACTGAATCAAATCTTAAGACACTGCGTGAAAAAACAGTTTATGGGCATGAAATTACTAACACTGCGCGTATAACAAAAATGAATATGATTCTTGCAGGTGATGGACACAGTAATATTGAAATGAAAGATAGCCTTGCAAATCCAATAGACGGAACATCAACGTATACTGATGAAAACGGTGTAGTTCATCATAATGGATTTGATATTGTTCTTGCGAATATGCCATATTCACAGAAAACCAAATATGGTAAACTTTATGATCTGCCAAGTACGAATGGTGATAGTATTTGCGTTCAGCATTGTATGAAAGCAATTAATAGTGCTTCTGCGAATGGACGTATGGCTCTTGTAGTTCCAGAGGGCTTTTTATTCCGAAAAGATTTGACGAAAACACGCGAATATCTATTAAAGAATTGTCAGTTGCAGAGTATTATTTCACTGCCGCAGGGAGTGTTTTTGCCTTATACAGGTGTGAAAACGGACATCATTTACGCCACGAAAGTAAATCAAAAAATTAAAGATTCAGAAAGAAACAAAAGCTTTTGGTATTTTGATGTTAAAAGTGATGGATATACACTTGACAATCATAGGCGCAAACTTGATACCCCAAGTGATTTGAGTAAATATGAGGAATATCGAAAATTTGATAAAGATCAGGTTGAGAATATGTTAAAAGTGGGATTTGAAATAATCCCGTTTGATAAAGTACATAGAAACTCAAATATTCTTGTAGGTAGTAGATATAGAGAACAAAAAGCCATTATTTCAAATTATGATATTGTTACGATAGGTGATGTAGCAACTTTAGTAAGTGGGTATGGTTTTCCGGTTGCTTTGCAGGGTCAAGCAGGCACAATCCCATTTTATAAAGTTGGAGATATGAATTTGTCAGGTAATGAAATAGAAATGCACGATAGTAGGAACTATGTTTCAATAGAAATAGCTCAAGAACGAAAATGGATTACTTCACCAAAAGGAACTGTGATTTTTCCTAAAATAGGAGCGGCTATTGCAACAAATAAAAAACGGATTCTTTCGGAACCTGCAATATTTGATAATAATGTTATGGGTATAATTTGTAATGAAAGAATTATGCCTAAATTTATGTGGTATGTCCTTAATTCGATAGATATATCTAATTGGGCAACTCGGGCTAATCCGCCTTCTATATCGAAAGATATTGTTTTAGAACAAAGAATTCCGTTGCCGCCGCTTGAAGTTCAGCGACAAATTGTTTTAGAACTTGATAGATATCAACGAATTATTGAGGGGGCTCAAAATGTTATAGATAATTATCAACCTAAGTTATTCTATAGAAGCAAAGAATTTAAGGCTTTAGAGGATATTGCTCTTTTTAAACCTTCAAAAGATGAAATTAAGTCATTGCCTGGAGACACTGAAGTATCATTTGTACCAATGGCAACTCTCAATACATTTGATGCATTTTTTGAGAGTAACGAAACTCGGAAGTTAGAAGAGGTTTCCACAGGTTTCACATATTTTAAAAATAATGATATCTTATTGGCCAAAATAACACCTTGTTTCGAAAATGGAAAAGCTGGAATTGCTCGAAATTTAAAGAATGGAATCGGATTTGGGTCTACTGAATATATTGTCATTCGTGCTGATAATTCGGTTGTTTATCCAGAATGGATTTTTTATCATATCAATACATGTGAATTTATTGATGGAGGAAAAATGTTTATGACTGGCACAGCTGGACAACAGAGAGTTGATATCAATTATGTAAAGCAATATCAGATACCGGTTCCATCACTTGATGAACAAAAAAAACTTCTTGATGAAATACACAGAGAGCAAGCCTTAATCGAACCGTCAAAAGAAGTTATTCGAACTTTTAATGCTAAGATTAGAGCAAGAATTAGAGAAATTTGGGGTGAGTAGTTGTGGTGGATACAGTTGATTATACAGACGTGCCTTATTTGCAAGAAATATTAAATTTTTTGCCCATAAATCCTGATGATGAAGAAGATGTAATTAATTATGTCCAGAATATTACAAATGTTGTCGCCGTTAATTATAAATATAGCCAGTACCAATTTGCATATTTTGGTATTCATCTTATGTATATGACTTATATTTATTGCACTGCATGGAAAATTGGACAAATTGAGCCGGAGCGATACAAAGATGCTATTGTTTTTGCACGTCCGTATAGTGGAAGAGAAAAGGATTTGAAAATTGAGGATGCGGATTCTATTTTTACTTATAGTATAATTCCTGAGAAAGATATTGCAAAATTATTCAAAATTATCGAATTGGATAAATCACAGATTTCAGTGGTTAGTGATTTGGTGGACACAAGAAATGATATGGCACATGCATCTGGTAAATTTGAAATTCTTACTGAGGAAAGTTTTGATGTAAAAGTAAGTAGCATTCTTACATCAATGAAAATGATTCATAGGTGTATGAATAAGCCAATTCGAAAGTGGTATGAACAAGTTCTACTAAGCTTTTGTGCAGGAGAATATGAGGAGTATGATGAACCGAAGGATATGATAGCAGAGCAGATGATTCAATCTTTTAAGCTTTCAACCAATGAATTACTCATTTGTAATGAAATGAGTGTTAATGGCTTAATAACAGCTCATCGAGGTTATCAGACAAAGCTAAAAGAATTTAAAAAAGTTGTAGCAGAGTATTGTCAAGAATTAGGCTACATATAATTAAACAGGTAGTCTGATAAATAGATGGGATGTTGTTATGTGCTATCATAATTATGTCTCTTTTTGGAATGTAACTTGTAGCGTTTACAAATAATTTGTCGAATAGGAGGAAAAATTCAATTGTTAATAATTGGATTGCATTTATATGAAAAAAAAGTTGATTTTATTTTTGATTTTAGTTCTAGTTGGTTTTTTTGTGTGCTGTAATGAGCAATCAAATAAACTTGAGGACTTGTTGGCTAATCTTGAGAAGAAGGATGATACCAATGAATTTGAGAAAAACAAACTATTATGGGAGAGTGTAATTAAAAAAGTGTGGTTAAAGGAAACATGGAATAGCAGTGAAACATATGAAGATATGTCATTTGTAATCACTAGAGTAGAAAAAAGTAAATTATGGGGGGCGTTTTTGAAAAAAGGTATCTTAAGACCAGATTCGGATTTGTATTCGGAAAAACAAAATCATAATATGATGTTAACAGGTAATTTTAATGAAAATAGAGCGGAACTCACTATTGTAGATGGCGAAAAAAACATAGGAAAATTGTATATATTATTAGAAAAGGAGAATATGCTTAAAATAGATGTTCAGTATACTGAACAAAAAAGAAAAGATACTTTTAATTTTATATCATATAATTTAAAAGATTTAGAATTAGATGTTCGTGCGGAGTTTGATAATGATATTGAAGATGTTACTTTGAAAAAATGGGGTAAGGTAAAATTTGTTTCTGTAATTAGAACAAGTATGAGACGAAAAACATTGTTTATATATTTAGTTGATGATAAAGAAAATATACTGTACGACTTTTCTGAATCAGTGGTGTTTCCGAGTGATTTTAGGGTAAATGATTTTTTGTTTAAGGATATAAATAATGATGGTAGGGAAGATTTTTTATTGATATTAGGCGGAATAACAGATTTAGAACTTCATAAGGCTATAATTTACGAACAAAATAAAATAGGTGGATTTGAAGTGAATGTAAATAAAACAAAAAAAATAAACAATAAAATGAATGAAACTAATAAATATTCTGTTTGGGATATGTTTAAGTATTTAAGGCTTTCAAGTTAACTGCAACGAATATTCAATCAATGACAAGTCTTACAGAATCACATTTATGCGTCCTCTAGCGCAGGGCAGTTGTCACCTGCCACCTAAAATGGTATGATACCAGTTTGGGTGGCGAGGCATAAAGTAAAGACCAAGGCGCCCTGGGAACAGTGACAGAAAGATGGATAAGGTAAACTATACTTACGATGCCGAGGGACTGCGTACTGGCAAGACTGTGAATGGAGAAAAAACAGTTTTTGTCTGGGACGGGGATTAACTGGTAATGGAACTCTCTGACAGCGGCAAGGTGCAGAAGCGGTATATCTGTGGAAATGACCTTGTATATGCGGATCGGGGAGAAGGAGCAGAGAAGCAGTATTATGTCAAAAGTCCTCATGGCGATGTGCTACAGCTGACGGATGAAAGTGGCAAAGTCATCAAGACCTATGAGTATGATTCCTTCAGGAATGAAGTGAACCCGGATAGAAAGGATTAAACTTTTGCATTAGGAGACAAGTTAAAACATATGTATAACTAATATTAAAAAATGAGAAGCAGTACATACTTTTTGAATAAAACTAATTGCAAAATAAAATTATAATATCTATAATATAAAGAAGATGCATAAAGGAGAAAAACACAATGGCGAATAGTGATGAGTTAATTACAAGCGTTGGTAAAAATTCCAACGATACAGCAGCTCTTGTATGGTCTGTTGCAGATGACCTTGTAGGTGCATATAAACCACATGAATATGGTCTTGTTATTCTGCCGATGACAGTAATCAAGCGTTTCCACGATTGTTTGCTACCAACACATCAGGCAGTTCTTGATACATACAAGAAAGTAGAAAAGCTGGCTGTAAAAGATGGTTTCCTGCGCAAAGCGTCAGGCTATCAGTTTTACAATACAAGTCCATTTACGTTCAAGACATTAATTGCTGACCCTGAAAATATCGTAGATAATTTCAAGGCGTATCTGAATGGATTTTCTGATAACATTCAGGACATTCTTGCACGTACGGATTTTGATTCTCAGATTAAGCACATGGAAGAAGCAGGTCTTCTGTATCAGGTAATCTCCGATTTCTGTACAGATAAGGGTGATTTTTCACCTGAGAAAATCAGTGCGGTTGATATGGGATATGTGTTTGAAAATCTTGTTCGTAGATTCTCTGAATCATATAACGAAGAAGCCGGAGCACATTTCACAAGCCGTGATATCATCTATCTGATGAGTGACCTTCTTGTAGCTGGTGATGAATCCGCATTTACAGGAGACGGTATTTCAAAGACCGTCTATGATATGACAATGGGAACATCTCAGATGCTTACCTGTATGGAAGAAAGATTGAAACAGATGGATGCGGATGCAGACGTTACTGCATTCGGTCAGGAGTTCAATCCATTTACATTCGGTATTGCAAAAGCTGATATGCTTATCCGTGGCGGAGACCCTAACAATATGCAGTTCGGTGATACCTTGTCTGATGACAAGTTCAGCGGATATAAGTTTGACTATATTATCAGCAATCCACCATTCGGTATTCCATGGAAACGTGAGGAAAAAGAGGTCACAGCGGAATTTAAGAAAGGCACAGCCGGAAGATTTGCACCAGGATTGCCAGCAAAAGGTGATGGACAGCTTCTGTTCATGCTGAACGGTCTTGCGAAGCTGAAAGATGATGGTCAGATGGCAATTATCCAGAACGGTTCATCTTTATTCAACGGTGACGCTGGTTCCGGTCCTTCTGAGATTCGTAGATATTTAATCGAAAATGACTGGCTGGATGCGATTGTGCAGTTGCCAAACAATGCTTTTTATAATACAGGTATTGCAACATATATCTGGATTGTAATGAAGAATAAGCCTGTAACACATCAGGGCAAAGTACAGCTGATTGATGCATCCGCTTGTTGTGCAGCAAGACGTAAGAATATCGGTTCAAAGAACGTAGATATTACAAAGGCTTGTCGTGATTTGATTATTGAAGCATATGGTGCTTATGTAGATGGTACATACAATGGCGTGGATGAAAACGACAATGCAATCATTGTAAAGAGTAAGGTTATGGATGCCATTGACCTTGGCTATAACAAGATTGTAGTAGAGACACCACAGTTGGATGAAGATGGTAATGTTGTCATGAAGAAAAAGAAGCCAGTAGCTGATACATCAAAGCGTGACACAGAGAATGTACCGCTTGCAGAAGATATTGATGCTTACTTTGAACGTGAGGTCATTCCGTATAATCCGCAGGCTTGGATTGATAAAGCCAAAACGAAGGTTGGATATGAAATCCCGTTCACCAGAACATTCTATGAATACAAGCAGATTGAGCCATCCGATGTGATTGCATCACGTATTGAAGAACATGAAAAGAGTTTGATGGCGAAGTTGCATGATTTGTTCGGGGGTGAATGATTATGGCAATGATTAGACCTGAGACAGAAATGAAGGATAGTGGTATTGAATGGATTGGAGATATTCCTGCAAATTGGGGAAAAAGCAAACTGAAATATTTGGGTGTGTATATTAATGGTTATGCATTTAAACCATCAGATTGGTCAGCAAGAGGACGTCAGATTATTCGTATTCAGGATTTGACAGGTTCAAATTCAGGGGAACCAAATTATTTTGATGGAACATTAGATGAAAAATATCGTGTTGTAAATGGTGACATTCTTGTATCATGGGCAGCTACTTTAGATGCTTTTGTATGGACAAAAGAAGATGGATGGTTAAATCAACATATATTTAAGGCAGTTCCTAATGAAAAAATTGTTAAAGGTTATTTCTTGTGGCTTTTAAAGGTTGCAATGGATAACATGAATAACGATGACAAACATGGTATTGTTATGCAACATGTTACAATAGGCTTGTTTAATAATTATGTTGTTCCATTAGCACCTTATACAGAACAGCAAGCTATTGCCGATTATTTGGACGAAACTTGTTCCAAAATTGATGAAATCATTGCAGAAGCAAAGGCAAGTATTGCTGAATATAAGGAACTGAAACAGTCTGTAATTTTTAAAGCAGTGACAAAAGGTCTTAATAAGAATGTTGCGATGAAGGATTCTGGTTATGATTTTATAGGCTGTATTCCTAGTGAATGGGAAATGTGCAAAGTTAGACATTTAGGTACAGCACAGAATGGAATCAGTATTGGTGGAGATGCATTTGGCTCAGGACATCCGTTTGTAAGTTATGGAGATGTGTATAAAAATTATTCATTACCTAAGACTGTTGATAAATTAGTTCAGTCTTCGGAAGAAGATAGAAAGAGATATTCAGTTGAAAAAGGTGATTGGTTTTTTACAAGAACATCTGAAACGATTGAAGAAGTTGGTTTTTCATGTGTATGTGAAGAAACGATTCCAGATGCGGTGTTTGCCGGATTTTTAATCAGAGTTCGTCCTTTTAACAATAGAATCTATACGGGGTTTGCTAAATATTATTTCAGAAGCAATCATTTAAGAACATTTTTTGTGAAAGAAATGAATTTGGTAACAAGAGCTAGTTTAGCTCAAGGGCTTCTGAAAGATGCACCAGTTGTTGTTCCTCCGTATGATGAACAAATTGAAATTGCAAATTATCTTGAAAACAAATGTGAAATTATTGATGGTGTCATTAAGGATAAAGAATCAACAATCAATGACCTTGAAGCATATAAGAAATCACTGATTTATGAAGTGGTAACCGGAAAAAGAAGGGTGGTATAACCTATGGCTGAAAATGAAAAACAGTTTGAATCCAATATCGAAGCCTTTCTTATCTCACCTGCTGGTGGATATGAAAAGGCAACAGATGCTGGATATACTTCATCTTCTGGTATGGCGTTGGATATTCATACATTGGTTGGGTTTGTGAAAGCAACCCAGCCGATTATGTGGCAGCGTTTTGAAAAGCAGTGCAACTCTGACCCATACAAGAAGTTTTATAAATGTTTTGAAGATGCCGTACAGATGGATGGCTTGCTGTCTGTCATGCGACATGGATTTAAACATCGTGGAATGGATTTTAAGGTTTGCTATTTCAAGCCTGAATCCACTCTAAATGATGTTGCTGTAAAAAGATATGAGCAGAATGTGTGTCAATGCATCAGACAGTGGCACTATTCAGAGCAGAATAACAATTCAGTTGATATGATGCTTGCAATCAATGGTATTCCAGTGGTTGCGATTGAATTAAAGAATCAGCTAACAGGTCAGACGGTAGACAATGCAAAATTGCAGTGGCAGTATGACCGTGACCAGAGGGAACCTGCATTTTGGCTGAATCATCGTATTCTGGCATATTTTGCAGTAGACCTTTACGAAGCGTGGATGGCTACGGAACTGAAAGGCACAGATACATATTTCTTGCCATTCAATCAGGGTTCCAACGGTGCCGGAAATGACGGTGGTGCAGGTAATCCGCAGGCAGAGGATGATAATTATGTGACATCTTATATCTGGGAAAATGTATTACAGAAAGACAGCTTGCTGGATATTATCCAGAAGTTCATCAGCTTTGAGGTGAAGACTGAAAAGAAAGATGGAAAGAATGTTACAAAGAAGCGTCTGATTTTCCCTAGATTCCATCAGCTGGATGTAGTTCGTAAGATGATTGCTGATGTGCGTGAGAATGGTTCAGGGAACAATTATCTGATTCAGCACTCTGCTGGTTCAGGCAAATCTAATTCTATTGCATGGACAGCGTATCGTCTGGCATCTTTGCATAATGATGATAATGAGCCTGTATTTACATCGGTTGTTATCGTAACTGACAGACGTAATCTGGATGCACAGTTACAGGAAACAATCATAGGATTTGACCATGCACTCGGTAGTGTATGTGCGATTGATGAAAAGAAATCCTCTAAGGATTTAAGGGATGCTCTGAACGCTGGAAAGAGAATCATTGTAACAACATTGCAGAAATTCCCAGTCATTTATGAAGAAGTGGATGATACAACAGATAAGCGATTTGCGATTATCGTGGATGAAGCACATTCTTCACAGACTGGTTCCTCTGCAATGAAATTGAAGGCTGCACTTGCGGATGTATCGGATGCTCTGAAAGAGTATGCGGAACTGGAAGGAAAAGCCGAAGATGAATTGTTGGATGACAATGACCGTCTGATGCGTGAAATGATTTCGCATGGAAAGCATAAGAATCTTTCATTCTTTGCGTTTACAGCAACACCAAAGGGTGCAACATTGGAGATGTTCGGTACAGAATGGAATGATGGTTCCTATCATCCATTCCATGTATATTCGATGCGTCAGGCTATTGAAGAAGGATTCATTCTGGATGTTCTTCAGAACTATACAACGTATAGAACCTGCTATCAGATTGCGAAGAACACAAAGGATAATCCTGATGTTCCGCAGTCAAAAGCATTGAAGACAATCAAGAAATACGAAGAGTTGCATCCGTATAACATTCAGCAGAAGTCAGCTATTATTGTTGAAACATTCCGTAATGTAACGAAGCAGAAAATCAAGGGAAAAGGAAAGATGATGGTTGTAACATCATCGAGACTTGCTGCGGTTCGTTACTATCATGAGATTAAGAACTATTTGGAATCAAATCGTTATCATGATGTGGAAATTTTGGCTGCGTTCTCTGGTTCTATCAAAGACCCGGATGACCAGAAAGAGATTGAATGGACAGAAAGCAAGCTGAATGGTGTGAATGAATCACAGACAAAACAGGTATTCCATGATGAAGGAAATATTCTGATTGTAGCTGAGAAATATCAGACCGGATTTGATGAACCATTGCTCCATACAATGATTGTCGATAAGAAATTACGTGGTGTAAAAGCGGTTCAGACACTGAGCAGATTGAACCGTACACATCCAGATAAACAGGATACATTCATCATTGATTTTGTGAATTCAAAAGAAGATATTTTGAAAGCATTTCAGCCGTTCTATCAGGAAACATCATTGTCTCAGGAAATCAATACTGATTTGATTTACAAGACACAAAAAATGCTACGTGCTTTTAATATCTATGATGATGCTGACATCGAAAAAGTAACAAAAATTTACTTTGATGAGGATAAACGTAAAGCCAATAGGATTCAGGCGGCAATTACAAATATATTGTTACCGACTCAGCAGAAGTACAATGCGCTAAATCAAGAACAAAGATATCAGTTTCGTAAACTTTGTAGAACATTCGTAAAATGGTATGGATATATTACTCAGATTGTACGTATGTTTGATAAAGCGATGCATGATGAATATATCTTTTGCTCTTATTTGGCGAAGGTTATACCAGCCGATCCAACGACACCATTTGACCTTGGTGATAGAGTTAAGCTTGAGTATTACAATCTTGAGAAAACTTATCAAGGTTCTATTGGTCTTGTGAAAGAAGAACATGGTGTTTATAAATCAGCCAAATTGAAAAAGCCATTAAAAATGACGGAAACAATGAGTCCATTAGAACAGGTTATCGAGAAAATAAACCAGCAGTACATGGGCGATTTTACTGATGGTGATAGGGTTGTAATTACTACGTTGCACCAGAAGCTGAAGAACAACAAAAAGCTGATAAAAGCAGCAAAGACAGATGGGCGTCAGATTTTTGAAAATAATATTTTTCCACAGTTATTTGATGATGTAGCGCAGGAAGCGTATGTTGAAAGTACAGAAACATATACGAAATTGTTCGAGGATGCTGGAAAATATCGTGCCATCATGAGTGCATTAGCGCAGGCAATGTTTGATGAAATGAAGAATGTAACGGATTAAACGGTGTTGATGTAGAAGGGCAATTATTATAGTTGTGATATTTTAAAAATCTGGTTGAATAATTCAACTGGGTTAGGGAAAAGAAAGGAGTCTAGAAAATGCCAACAACAATAGAGGTAAATAAACAGAGTGTAGAGGCTTTGCTTGGTAGTGGGAGGGAAAAACCATTTGTTATTCCAGAATACCAACGTCCCTATGCTTGGACAGATGAGCAAGTCGAAACACTCTTTGAAGATTTATGGGAGTTTACAACTACTAGCGGAGGTACGGAACATAAAGGTTCGTATTTCCTTGGTAGTGTTGTTGCCTATGAAAATGAAGATGGTGAGCAGGAAATAATAGATGGGCAGCAGCGAATTACTTCTTTGTTTTTGCTGTTAAGAGCTATCTATACAAAGCTAGTCATTACTCCTGCATCAGAACGTACTGCAGAAGCAAATAATTTCATAGGCAAAATTGAGCCAGCAATTTGGCGCACAAATAAATTAACTGGAACAGTTGATTACAAAAATATTCTTCTTACATCACGTGTTGTGAATAATGAAGGTAATGAGATTTTGCATAGTATTCTTGAAACAGGAAAAGCAGATGAAAATGCAAAGGACAATTACTCTAAGAATTATAGACATTTTCAGGAGATGTTTGATAAGCACTCAACGGAAAATCCATTGATGGTGTATCAGTTCATCTATGCATTATTGAATCAAGCTATTCTTTTACCAATAACCGCAGATACACAGGATACAGCATTGACTATTTTTTCAACATTGAATGATAGAGGGCTACCTCTTTCTGATGCGGATATCTTTAAAGCAAAGATTTATAATCAGCTTGAAGCAAATGATAAGAAAACATTTATTGAACGTTGGAAAGACCTCGATGAACAAGCCACAGAAGCGAATGAAAGCATCCAGCAGTTGTTTTATTATAATATGTTTTATCTTCGCGCTTTGGAAGGGGACACAAAGACAACTACTCCTGGTTTAAGAAAATATTATGCTGCTAATAAATTTAAGCGTCTATTTCAAACGAATTTGTTGGACAATCTGTTTGTAATTCTTGACTTATGGAAAGTAATTAACAGAGGTGAAGAGCTTGAAGATGAAGTTTGGTCTTCAAACATAAAGATTAAACAGACATTAGATACGCTCACATCATATCCGAATGAGTTTTGGAAATATCCAGTTGTAATCTATTATATTAGTTATCGCGAGGAAGTAAATTTTGAGGCTAAATTTGGATTATTCTTGAATAAGTTACTTGCTGAGCTTATGACGAAGTATATTTTAGCTCCTACTATCAATGCAGTTAAGCCGGATATTTTAAAGTTGAACTCTGCAATTGTTGCATCAAGTACGCCTGAGTTCGATTTTAAGGAATTGGATGCAAGTCAGCTTGAAGTACGTATTCAGAATCCTAATCGTAATGTGGTTCGTATGCTGTTGAAGACACTTGCTTATGAACAGCAAGATACATTGCTCCCAGACAAATGGGAAATTGAGCATATATTCCCTCAGAAGTGGCAGACAAACTATTTTCCTGATGTACCAGATAGTATTATCAAGGAGAAGATTGAGCATATTGGAAACAAACTTCCATTTGAGAAGAGATTAAACATAGTTGCTGGTAACGGATACTTTGGAAAAAAGAAAAAGGCATACTCTGCTTCTAAGATTACAATTACAAATGCGATGGGGACAGTCAATATTCAAGATTGGGATATGGATTCTATTATGAAGCGTGACATCCGCATCTCAGATGAAATTATTAAAATTTTGAATAGATGGAATAATGAATATTTGAACATACCTGTTGAAGTAAGCGAAGCAGAGGAGCCTTCTGAAGAAGATTTAGCTCGAATTGAAGAATTCAAGAAAAAAGGCTGGATATAAGGAGGAATCCTATTTGAAAAAGAAAAAAGATGAAGTAACAATCCGCTCTAGCGCAGCGGAATATTTAACCTATGTTGCCTCTGTTGGTAACGAACAGGACAGCATTGAGATGCGCTATGAAGATGAGAATATATGGCTGACACAGAAGATGATGGCGACACTGTATGATGTGGATGTTCGTACAATCAATGAGCATATTAAGAAGATTTATTCCGACTTAGAGCTTGAGGAGAATTCAACTATCCGGAAATTCCGGATAGTTCAAACTGAAGGTTCTCGTCAAGTGACTCGTGATACAAAGCACTATAATCTTCAAATGATTATTGCAGTCGGCTTTAAGGTGAATAATGAGCGAGCGGTACAGTTCCGCAAGTGGGCCAATGGTATTGTGAGGGACTACACAATTAAAGGCTGGGCCATGGATGATGAGCGTCTGAAAAATGGTGGCTCTGTGCTTACAGTAGAATACTTCGGCCGTTTGCTTGAGCAGATTCGAGAAATCCGTCTGTCCGAACGTAGGTTTTACCAGAAGATAACAGACATTTATGCAACAGCACTTGATTATGACCGAACAGCAAAAACAACAAAGCAGTTCTTTGCAAAGGTTCAAAACAAGATGCATTATGCAGTTCACGGACATACAGCAGCGGAATTAATTTACGAGCGTGCTGATGCGGAAAAGCCACATATGGGACTCACAACATGGGCAGCAGCTCCGGAAGGTAAAGTAGTAAAAAGTGATGTAAATATTGCAAAAAATTATCTTTCAGAACAGGAAATGCGGTCATTAGAACGTATTGTATCAGCTTATCTGGATTTGGCAGAGGATCGTGCAGAGCGTCATATTCCAATGACAATGGAGGACTGGTCAAAGCGTCTGGATTTATTTCTGATGGCAGATGACAGAGAAGTCCTTCAGGATGCAGGCAAAATTACAGCAGAGATTGCAAAGGCAAAAGCTGAGACCGAATTTGAAAAATACCGCGTCATTCAGGACAGATTATTTATGTCGGACTTTGATAAGTATATGTTAGAACTGGAAGAGAATGCGAAGAAGTAGAGTGTCGCTATTAAAATTTTCTGCTAAATTTCCGGCTTGCCAAGGTCAAGTGCATGGAGGTTGGGATATCCGTCAGGGGTAAAAATAGCCGTTGATCTGTACTCTGTACGAAGAACAGACAATGAGGAGACGATGGCAGTTCTGTGTCAAATTTGACTTTTATGTTGGAATCGCTATAATAGTAGAAACGAATAAAAAAGTTGAACTTTTTCCGTGAATAGGCGAGGTTCAGACGGTGATATGGATAGCGAATTGTATCAATACTTTTTTGCTACAGAATATGTTGATATGTTTCCGCAAACAAACGGAGATATTTTGCAATATTCTATATTAGTCTGGATCGGTTCCCGAAAACTGTCATCAATCAGGACGTATCGTGCCATGTGGAGACGGTGTGCAAATTATCCCTCAAAAAAGATACACCTAAGATTGAGGTTGCAATGGAGCCGGATGAAGAGAGTAATTATATACCACAGGAAAAGACTACTTATTCGAAGATTAAGGAATATGTGAAGGAGAAGTATGGTGCGAATGTGCATACTTCTTATATTGAATAGGTAAAGCGGATGCGTGGTCTGGAACATGGGCGAGAATTATAATAAGTCCAAGAAAGAGAATCCAGAGGTAAAGCAGTGTCCGCAGGAGAAGGTGGAGTATATTAAGGATGCGTTGAGACATTTTGAATTGATTTCAAAGACTGAAAAAGTAATTTAGGTGAATGCAGATGGAGATACTATGTTAGATAAGATTTTTGAAACTGTAAAGAAACCATTAAATGGAGATAAGCCATTTTTAAGAAAATTAAGAATACTTAGGTATATGGCGTGTATAATAATATTGTTTATTGTATTTTGCAGTTTATATTGGAATGTATTGGAATACATAAATTTGCCATGTGTTCCATTAATAGCTGAAAAATACAGAGCACTATTGCATAGAGGAGTAATAGTTATTTTTGTAGCATGGATAGTGTATAAACTGTTATTTCAAAATTTATATAGATGTGATGAGAAATATTACATGAAATTATTATATATAGACAAATTAATTGATTGCATTTTTACTATATATTTTTTATCATACGCAATAAATCTGTGGATAGAGTATGCAAATGGATTGAAAATAAAAATTAAAATGCAAGCTTGTATTGCTATTGCATATTTAATCTATGGAGTACTGAGTACATCATATGCATTGCATCGAATTAAATATGAGAATAATCAACCTGTTAAATATACTGGATATTGTGACAACGAAGGAAAACCTATACCTATTGAAGCAAGGATTTTTTATAAAGGCAAAGAATATAAAGTTGTTAGGCATGAAAGAGTATACAGGCTATTACCATATGATGAGAAAATAATAAATTCAGGATTGATGAAACTAGAAGATGCTGCATGTGATAGAGAAGGAAGTCTGTTAATATATAAATAAAGTTCATTTCCTGATTTATCGAAATATGGTGGACTGCTGAATTATATGTAAGAGTTGAAGAATTTGGAGAGTGGGGGTGTTTTTGAAAGGAAGAACATCAATATCATTGGCACCAAGGACGGGGTATTTCTTCCCATTCTTTCTTTGCTAGTGCAGGGGGCGATAGCAGTTTTGTTTCAGAGAATTAAAAAACGGAACTTAACGTCACGGGAGGCTACTAGACTGAAAAATCTTCCGGAAACATTTATTCCGAATGATAATGATTTTCAAGCATATAAACTATTCGAAAACGCTGTTAATGTAAATTGTGTTGAATATTTGGAAAAACAGTTATTTAAGTACGGAATAGATAAACAGTAGTTGAATTATATTATATGTTATTATTAAATGCTTATATATGATGGTTGACGCAGAAGATGATGGCGACATTATATGACGTTGGTTTACCGACCATAAATGAGCATTAAAAAATTGTGCAGATAGTGAATTAGAAGAGGCGGCAACTATTCGGAATTTCCGGATAGTTCAAAAGGAAGGTTCACGTCAAGTGAGCCGAGAGGTTACACATTCCTATCTTCAAATGATTATCGCAGTCGGCTTTAAAGTGAATAATGAGCGTGCAGTGCAATTTCGCAAGTGAGACAATGGTATCGTGAAGGACTACACAATCAAAGGCTGGGCTATGGATGATAAGCGTCTGAAAAAAGGTGGAGTATATTAAGGACGTATTGAGGAATTAAAAAAAGAATACTTTAAATGTATAATTGACATTATGGCATATATGCCATATAATATATACAAAGGAGATTATATGACGGAATTTAAGTTAATAGCATATGAAAAGGAAAATGGTGAAGTTCCAGTAGAGCAATTTCTTGATTCTGTTAGTCCTAAGATGCGAGCTAAGATATTTGGATTATTGGGGATTCTTCAAGAGAAGGGGAACATGCTTAGAGAACCGTACAGTAAGCACTTAGATGATGGAATATTTGAATTGCGTTGTAAATTTGGAAGTGATATCACCAGAGTCTTATATTTTTTCTATTATGAGGGAAAAATAATACTGACGAATGGTTTTGTTAAAAAGACACGGAAAACTCCAAAAGAAGAGATACAGACTGCAAAGGATAGAAGAAAGGATTTCATGGAAAGGGTGATGAAAGATGAGAACATTTGATGATATGCTTTCTAAGCAGTTACAGGATGAAGAATTTAAAAAAGAATATGATGCAATCCAGCCAGAGATGGATGTTATAAGGGCTATCGTAGATGCTCGTACTTCTCAGAATATGACGCAGAAGGAGTTGGCAGAGCGTACTGGTATTAATCAAGCAGATATCAGCAAACTTGAGAATGGAACAAGGAATCCTTCTGTTAATTTGCTTAAAAGATTAGCAGATGGCATGGGGATGGTTCTCAAGATTGAGTTTGTGCCAAAACAGAAAGTGTAATTATATGACATCACTAGTTTGTTGGCTGGTGATGTTTTTATAGGTTTTAAGTTAAGTGTGAAACGTATTAGAAGCATTAAACATGGGCAGCAGATCTGGAAGGTAAAGTAGTAAAAAGTGATGTAAATATTGCAAAAAATTATCTTTCAGAACATGAAATGCGGTCATTAGAACATATTGTATCAGCTTATTTGGATTTGGCAGAGGATCGTGCAAAGCGTCATATTCCAATGACGATGGAGGACTGGTCAAAGCGTCTGGATTTATTTCTGATGGCAGACGACAGAGAAGTTCTTCAGGATGCAGGCAAAATCACAGCAGAGATTGCAAAGGCAAAAGCAGAGACTGAATTTGAAAAATACCGTGTTATCCAGGACAGATTGTTTGTGTCTGACTTTGATAAGTATATGTTAGAACTGGAAGAGAATGCAAAGAAGTAGCGATATTTTTTGTCAAAGTCCATATTGGTTCGGATAGGTGCATAATTTTGTTATGTCAATAAATTATATGTAAGTTGCGACATGGATTGGAGGATGTTTATATGGAGGTTTCAAAGAAAGATTGGAAATTATTCAGAGCTTGTATTGGCGAATGGCAGGAAGCGTATATGGAGCGTTTGACTAAAGAATATATAGATTTGTTAAGTGGAGACGAGAATGCTTCTGATAAGTTTTGGAAGCTGGAAGAGCGAATAAAAAAGGATAAGAAACATCCGGGAGTAATGCTTGAACTAAGTAAAGAAAATATGATTTTTGATATTGTGACATTGATTAATAGAGATGTAATTACGGTTGTTGATTTGAAGGATTTTAGTGATGAATTAAAAGAATATGTGAATTACCTTTTGCATAGATAACGGAGGGGATTAAGCACATAAGAATTGCAGGTGATATTTGTGAATATAGAAGCATATGATGCGGAGTCTTTAAGAAAGCTTGTCCGAATTCTTGAATATGAAAATAGGATATTGAAAGACAAGCTAAAGAAAGAAAATATTCCATATGACGAGGTCAATCCTTTCGAAGAGACAATTGATAGCGTAGAAGAGTATGACCCTGACCAGGGTGGGCGTATTGTCAACCCATCGTTTATAACAGAGAAAATGGCAACACACTTCTTTTCTATGTTTTGGGGACGCGAGGATGTTTATGCAAAGCGTGGCAAGAATGGCGGCTATTTTCCGCAATGCGATAACAGATGGGATAACAGACTGTGTCCAAAACAGCGGGGTGAGAAGATATTCTGTGATGAATGTGAAAACACTAAATGGACGCGGCTGGATGCTAAGAAAATTATTTCACATCTATTAGGGCACAAGGAAGATGGCTCGGATGTAATAGGAGTATATCCACTGTTGACAAATGGAATGTGCAGATTTATTGTATTTGATTTTGATAATCATGAAAAAGGCGCAGAGGCGACAGATTTTGCTAACACGGATAATGAATGGTATAAGGAAGTAGAAGCCCTTAGGAAAATGTGTGAGATAAATGGTATTAAGCCGTTGGTTGAGCGTTCTCGTTTGGGTAAAGGTGCTCATGTATGGATTTTTTTTAAGAAAGCAATACCGGCATCGGTGGCAAGAAATTTTGGGTTTATGTTATTGGATAAGGGTTCGGCATCTATTAACTTAAAATCATTTCATTACTATGACAGAATGTACCCATCTCAGGACGTAGCAAGTAGTATTGGTAATCTGATTGCATTGCCAATGCAGGGACAGGCGCTTAAACATGGTAACAGTGCATTTGTGGATGAAAATTGGAATGCCTATCCGAATCAGTGGGATGTTTTGCTAAATAAAACACAAAAACTGGGTATGGAGGATATCGAAAAATATATGTCGAAATGGCAGGCAGAGTTGGCAGAAAACAGGGGAATGTTTGCTGGTACAGATATGAATTGCAGACCAAAACCATGGAAGAAAAAATGTAAGTTTTTTAAGGCGGATGTTGTAGGCAAGCTACATATGGTACTTAGCAATGGTGTCTATATTGACACACTAAATCTTATGCCGAGAATTCAAAATCAGATTCGTAGTCTGGCTGCTTTTGATAATCCGGAATTTTACAAAAATAAAAGATTGGGATATTCCAATTACTATAATTTTAGTGCTGTATATTTGGGTAAAGACGTTGATGGGTACATACAGGTTCCGAGAGGGTTAAAAGAACGGATTATCGAGGAATGTAATAAAGCCGAAATTATTGTAGATATATCTGACCAGAAAGAAAAAGGTCGTCCAATCAGAGTTTCTTTTAAAGGAGATTTGAGGATGCAGCAAGAGTTGGCAGCAGAGAAGTTATTGGCATATTCGGATGGTGTATTAAGTGCAGCAACTGCATTTGGAAAAACAGTTGTTTGTAGTTACCTGATTGCGGAACGCAAAGTAAATACTCTTATTTTGTTACAGAGCAAGGATTTGCTGAATCAGTGGGTGGATGAGCTGAACAAATTCCTGGATATTAGGGAAGAGCCGCCAGAATATGAAACAAAAACTGGCAGGAAGAAAAAGAGAGACAGTGTTATAGGTATTTTGCATGGTAATAAAAAAGCTTTGACAGGTATTGTAGATGTTGCTATGGTTGGTTCTATGTATAGTAAAGGTAAGTTCAATGACTTAATTAATTCTTACGGAATGGTAATTATGGATGAATGTCATCATGCTGCATCCAATACCTCTATGGAACTGTTACAGAGAATTAATGCAAAATATGTATATGGTGTTTCTGCGACACCGAAGCGTGGGGATAGTTTGGATAAAATTATCTATATGCTGCTTGGACCGCTTCGTCATAGGTTTACAGCATTGGAGAGAGCACAGGAGCAGGGAATAGGACATTACTTTGTGCCAAGGTATACAAGGGTAGTAGACACAGTTGACAGCAAAGATGATATTAACAAAGCGTATAGTCTGATTAGTACTAGCAGGGTTCGTAATGAAATGATTATAGATGACGTAAAGAAGAGTGTTGCGCAGAAACAAACACCGGTTATATTAACCAGATTTAAAGAACATGCAAAACTTTTGTATGATGCGTTGAAAAATGAAGCTGACCATGTATTTCTTTTATATGGGGATAATTCAGATAAGGAAAATGCAGAGATACGTGTTAAGTTGAAGCAGATTCCTAAAAATGAAAGTCTTATTTTGGTTGCAACCGGACAAAAAATAGGAGAAGGATTTGACTTTCCAAGACTTGACGTATTGATGCTTGCTGCACCGGTATCTTTTGAGGGGCGTCTGGAACAGTATGTAGGAAGATTGAATCGTGACTATGAGGGTAAAGATTCTGTTTATGTATATGATTATATTGATGCCCATGTGAGATTCTTTAATAAAATGTATGGCAAAAGGTTGAAAACTTACAAGCGTACCGGATTTTCCATATGGACGGGTGATGTACGGTCTAAGCAGATAATTAATGCAATATATGATTCTGGTAATTATAAAGAAAAATTTGAGCAGGATATTGTGGAAGCAGAGAAATCAATTGTGATTTCCAGTCCGGACATACGACAGGACGAGATTGACAGATTGTTATTACTGGTCAAAGATCGTCAGGAACAAGGGGTAAATGTGACGGTTATTACAACAGACCCAGAAGAAGTGATTTATGGTAGTGCGGATGTATGTTATCACTTGATTAAGTTGATGAAACAAGTGGGCATAAATGTAGTGGCAAAAACAGAAGTCGGAGAAAGATTTGCCGTTATAGATGATGAGTTGGTATGGCATGGCGGAATGAATCTGCTTGGCAAGGTAGATATATGGGATAATTTAATGCGAATTAAAAATCATCAAGTAGCGGCAGAATTGTTAGAAATTTCGCTTGGTACCACAAGAGAATTTGAAGGAGGCTAATAATTGTTATTCAAATCATCTCGGTACGGGCGAATGCAGCAGACGTATTATAGAATACAGGATTTTGGTGTTAAGTTACACATTGTGTAATTAAAAGTTATATGTTATTATGTATACAGAGTGTAGATGGAGATGATCGTTTATGGAAAAATTGATAGATTGTCAGATTGAAATTAAAAAACTTAGGGAAGCTACAGGCATGAATCGTAAGGAATTTTGTGAGTGTTTTGGTATTCCATACAGAACCGTTACAGAGTGGGAGAGAGGAACTCGTAATGCTCCGGATTATCTCCTTAGACTGTTGGCATATTATATTAGGATGGAGAACATGGTGAAAGATACGAGGTAAAAGAGTAACGAGAAAAATTAAAAATTGAAAATTTGGAAATGAAAGAGGTGAAAGGCAATGCCAAATTCCAACATTTTGATGTACACAACAGAAGATGGATTGACAAAAATTGAAGCAACATTTGAAAATGATACAGTCTGGCTGTCACTTGCTCAGATGGCAGAGCTGTTTCAAAGGGATAAATCAACTATATCGAGACATATAAAAAAAATATTCGAGGAAAGAGAATTAGATAGGTTAGCAGTTGTTGCAAATTTTGCAACAACTGCTTCTGACGGGAAAACATATCAAGTTGATTACTACAATTTAGATGTCATAATATCTGTGGGTTATCGTGTTAAATCTTTACGAGGTACACAATTCAGAATCTGGGCAACATCTATTCTTAAAGAATATATGCGAAAAGGCTTTACTCTGGATGATGATCGTCTTAAACGTCTCGGTGGTGGTAATTATTTTGATGAACTTTTGTCTAGAATCAGAGATATTCGATCTTCTGAGAAAGTGTTTTGGAGAAAAGTACTTGAAATATATGCTACTAGTATTGATTATAATCCGAATGCTGAGGAATCTATTTTATTCTTTAAACAGGTTCAGAATAAAATGCATTGGGCAGCTCATAAGCACACCGCAGCAGAAATCGTATTTTCCAGAGCTGATTCTGAAAAAGAAAATATGGGGTTGACTTCTTGGGAAGGGAAACAAATAAAGAAATCTGATTCAGAAATTGCAAAAAACTATTTGAACAACCAGGAGTTGGATGCACTTAATAAGATTGTATCAGCATATCTTGATATTGCTGAGGTTCGCGCACTTAATCATGAACCAATGTATATGAAAGATTGGCTTGAGACAATAGATGATTATCTCAAGATGACTCGTAGAGAAATTCTTACTACAAGAGGAAGTATTTCACACAAGCAGGCGATTGAAAAGGCTCATGCAGAATATGATAAATATAAAAAGAAGCAAGATGAATTGCTATCAAATGTAGAAAAAGATTTCATTCATAGTATTGAAATGCTTGAGCAGATTGAATTGAGTTAAAATGTTATGATTTCTAAGCAGTTACAGGATGAAGAATTTAAAAAAGAATATGATGCAATCCAGCCAGAAATGAATGTTATAAGGGCTGTTGTAGATGCTCGTACTTCTCAGAATGTGACGCAGAAGGAGCTGGTCGAGCGTACTGGTATTAACTAGGCAGATATCAGCAAACTTGATAAAAACTCTCACCTTTACCTATTGATTTTTACCCCAAAATTCAGTAATATAAAAGAGGTTAGACAAGACTAACCAAAAAGTGAATAAATCATGTGGACTCCTCGTATTAGGTTGTGAATCCTGAACGCATCCTATGCAGAATTGAATGAAATTCTTGCGGGGAGTACTATTATTTTGCGGAAAAGGAGATAGTGTTACGATGAATTTTTTGGAAATTGAAAAGGTAGTTGGACGTGAGATTTTGGATTCGAGAGGCAATCCGACGGTGGAGGCAGAGGTGACTTTGGTAGACGGAACCGTGGGAAGAGGTACCGCTCCAAGTGGTGCGTCTACCGGTGAGTTTGAGGCACTGGAACTGAGAGACGGAGACAAGGAACGTTATCTTGGCAAGGGTGTTGAAAAAGCTGTCAACAACATCAATACTGTGATTAATGAGGTTCTTACCGGTTTAGATGCGTCTGATATTTATGCCATTGACAAGGCGATGATTGATGCAGATGGTACGAAAGACAAATCAAAACTTGGTGCCAATGCGATTTTGGCTGTGTCAATTGCAACAGCAAGAGCGGCATCGATTGCGTTAGACATTCCGTTGTACCGCTTTTGGGGTGGCATTTCCGGCAACCGTCTTCCGGTACCTATGATGAATATTTTAAATGGTGGTGCTCACGCAGATTCAGCTGTTGATACGCAGGAATTTATGATTATGCCGGTTGGTGCGCCATCGTTTAAAGAAGCGCTTCGCTGGTGTGCAGAGGTTTTCCATAAGTTGAAATCTCTGATTAAAGATATGGGAGATGTAACAGCGGTTGGTGATGAAGGTGGATTTGCACCAAACAAACTTACTTCCGATGAAGAAGCTATTGAGAAAATTCTGGAGGCTGTTAAGGCTGCCGGATTTGAACCGGGAAAAGATTTTATGATTGCTATGGATGCAGCTTCTTCTGAATGGAAATCGGAAAAAGGAATTGGTTATTATAAGCAGCCAAAATCCGGTAAAGAATTTACTTCGGATGAGCTGATTGCACATTGGGAATCTCTCATTGACAAGTATCCGATTATTTCTATTGAAGATGGTTTGGATGAGGAAGATTGGGAAGGCTGGAAGAAGATGACTGAGAAGATTGGTCATAAAGTTCAGCTTGTAGGAGATGACCTTTTTGTTACAAATACAGAGAGACTTTCCAAGGGTATTAAAATGGGGGCAGGTAACTCCATTTTGATCAAATTAAACCAGATTGGTTCGGTGTCAGAAACATTGGAGGCTATTAAGATGGCGCACAATGCAGGATATACAGCCATTTCTTCCCACCGTTCCGGTGAGACAGCGGACACAACTATTGCAGACCTTGCGGTAGCGCTGAATACATGTCAGATTAAGACAGGTGCTCCTTCGAGATCCGAGCGTGTAGCAAAATACAACCAGCTTCTCCGCATTGAGGAAGAGTTAGGTGCCAGTGCAGTGTACCCGGGTATGGATGCATTTCATGTAGGTAAATAATAGAATTAAAAACAGACGATGAAAAGATTTCCGGTGCATGAATATGTGTGTGCCGGAAATTTTTTATATGTTGAAATTGAAAAGAAGGGCGGACGGTTTTGGCGCGAAGCTCGACGCAGGATATTGCGAAAACCATATTTTGGTGATATGATTATTGCAGTGTTGTGATTGGAATGTAGAGGAGGTTGAATTTGTGGTACAGAGTAAAGAAATAAAAAACGCCAGTGAATTGGAGTTTGCTATATTTTGCATAGAAAATGTAGCGGCAAAACTGGGGGTGAATGCAGAGCGTATCTATCGGGCATTTACTGAAAAAAGCGATATTCTCAATAGCTATATTGTGCCGGAATACGAGGTGCTGCATACTCAAAGCCGCGAATATATTGTAGACGACCTTCTTGAGGTGATGAAAGAAAGGGGGGTGGAAGTATGATTCTCTATCATGGTTCCTCTTTAGAGGTTGTGAAACCGGACTTGAGTCATTCCCGTGCTAATGTGGATTTTGGGCGTGGTTTTTATGTCACGCCATTGTATGAGCAGGCAGTGAAATGGTGTGGCAAGTTTAAACGACGTGGAAAAGATGGTGTTATTTCTTGCTATGAATATGATGAAAGCAGGGAAAATGAACTGAAAATATTAAAATTTGAATCTTATAACGAAGAATGGCTAGACTTTATTTTGAATTGTCGTACAGGAAAAGATTCAACAGATTATGACATTGTTGTGGGCGGTGTTGCTAATGATAAGGTATTTAATACGGTGGAGCTTTTTTTTGATGGACTGATTGATAAAACAGAAGCCCTGAAACGTCTTCGTTATGAAAAGCCGAACTTGCAAATGTGTTTTCGTACAGAGAAAGCATTGTCATTATTGCATTTTAAAAGGAGTGAGATATTATGACTGCGAATCCGATTTTACTTCAAAAAAAATATAGCCGCATCATTGAGCAATTTGCTAAAAAGCGGGGGATTTCACTGGATGATGCATTGAAATTTTTTTATCATTCGGAAGTATATCCTCTGCTCCGGGATGGTGTATCTGATATGCACTGTATGAGCGATGCGTATTTGGTGGAAGAATTGGAACGGGAATATGTTGGTAAATTGTCGGCTAAGCGCTGTTAAAGTGCTAGATTTTTATGGGTACGGATGCAAACAAAGTAGTATAATGAATAAAAATAGTATAATTGTGTATACTGCTTATATTGCATGGTCAAATCAAGCGTGTTTAAATTTTATGCTTTATATAGAGTAGGAGATGACAAACTATAAATAGTCAAGAGGTTTTTGAAAAAAATTATACTTGTAAAAAGGGTAACTTTAACAGACCATTTGAATACATCGTATTTCAGA